>Ga0075430_100002899_pt1 | contig 14354 bp, 9 predicted proteins | sample RhiMetdeltSRZDD4_FD_75294 | JGI IMG/M metagenome (GOLD analysis project Ga0075430, IMG submission 75294) | Populus rhizosphere microbial communities from Tennessee, USA - Rhizosphere MetaG P. deltoides SRZDD4 | ecosystem: Host-associated > Plants > Roots > Rhizosphere > Soil | place: USA... | reverse complement strand
GTGACGGACTTGTTGCCGAGCGTCGCACCAGCGGCGTCCTTGACGACGCCGGTGAGCAGCTGCGTCTCTGTGATGTTGAGTCGTACGGATGTCAGGTCGACGCCGACCGAACCGACCTGGACGCCGACGGTTACGTGCCCCAGCTCGAGGATCTGGCCGGGGGCGGTCGACGTAGGCGCCTCCCTCGTCTGCGCGTCGACGGTCTCTCCAGCGTCATCGACGAGTCGCAATTCGACGGTCAGCCGGCAACCCGGCGTATTTGCCGGTGCCCGCCCGCGGTCTCTCAGGCACGCGCCGAGATCCACCGTCACCGCCTGCTGTACCGTCGTCCCTGGCTCGAGGCTGATGCGCTGCGGCTGAGAGGGCACTCGGATCATGCCAGCCGACTCGCGGCGGTACATGACATCGATCTCGATTGCGCTCGCGGCGGCGCCGCTCACCACGTTGGCGCTGAAGCGCAGTCCCGCGGTGGCGTTGGCCGTAGCGAGCGGCGCGTCGTTCATGCACGCGAGCACGCCGGCGAGCGCGGCGGCGGTGAGGACGCGACGGACGACGCCGTCGTAATTGGGACGCCAAACGAGCCAGGTCATCGGCACGCGGTATTGGGGCCGTGCAGGGCACGGTGGACTATGGTAGTGCGCGGGAGCGCCCACCTGACGACCAACGTTCCTTCACACCACCCGCAGCGCTGACGGCTCGCAATCACCGCGGAGAGACCACTGCGTTCCGCTGGGTGCGGGATACTGTGACCCCGCGAGCGAAAAGTCAAACCATTTGTGTGCGGCTGCTAACAATGACTAACGTCGCGCACGAATCCTCACTCTGCGTGTGCCGTTGCCCGGCATCCGCTCGTGCAAACGCTCCCGCTTCGCGATGCATCGTGGACTCGGTCACCCGAAACGATGAGAAACCAAACGATGAAAGACGACCGATGAGAGACCAACGATGAGAGACCAATGAAGTCGAGCAACGCTGCGAGCAGGGACGGCTTCGCTTGACATTTGATCCCGCGCCATGCACGATAGCGCCCTCCCAGTTCCGCGTCGTGGCGCGAGCGTGCCCCGCTCACGCCGCCAGAGTTGTATTGCCTGGGCGCCGCTGACAGCAAACCTGACAGACCCGCCTAATCCGACCCAGGAGTCCGCATGGCCGACAGCACACAGAAAAAACTCGAGCGCGTTCGCCCACCGCGCGTCTCGATCGCCTACGAGGTCGAAACCGGCGGGGCGATCGAGAAGAAGGAGCTCCCGTTTCTCATGGGCGTCCTCGGCGATTTCACGGGACAACCGACGGAACCGCTCCCGAAGCTGAAAGAGCGCAAGTTTGTCGAGGTCACTCCCGACAACTTCGACGACGTGCTGGCGAGCATGAAGCCCCACCTCGCGTTCACCGTCGAGAACAAGCTCTCGGAAGACGCCAACGCGCCGAAGCTGGCGGTCGACCTGAGCTTCCGGAGCCTGGATGACTTCTCGCCCGAAATGGTCGCGAAGCAGGTCAAACCGCTGCGCGAGCTCCTCGAGCTGCGCACGCAGCTCGCCGATCTTCGGGGGTCGCTGCAGACCAACGAGAAGCTCGATGAAGTGCTTCAGGCGACGCTTGGCGACGCGGAAAAGATGAACAAGCTGCGCACCGAGCTCGGATTGCCGGAGGGCCCAAAGAATGGCTGAGACACAAGCTGCCAGCGGCCAGGCCGCGGCGTTCACGAGCGAGGGCGAGCTCGGACTCCTCGATCAGATCCTCGAGCAGGGGAAGGTCGGCCGCGATACGGAGACGCGCGAGCGCGGCAAGGACCTCGTGAAGCGATTCGTCGCCGAGGTGCTCGAAGGCTCGATCACGGTGGCGCGCGACACCGAGATGATGATCAACGCGCGCATCGCGCAGATCGATCATCTCCTTTCGCTCCAGGTCAACGAGATCCTGCATCACGCCGACTTCCAGCGCCTCGAGTCATCGTGGCGCGGGCTCAAGTACCTGCTCTCGCAGACCGAGACGGGGACGATGTTGAAGATCAAGGTCCTCAACGTCTCGAAGAAGGACCTGCTTCGCGACCTGCAGCGCGCGCCGGAGTTCGACCAGAGCGCGCTGTTCAAGAAGGTGTACGAAGAGGAATACGGCGTGTTCGGCGGCACGCCGTTCGGCGCGCTCGTCGGAGACTACTACTTCGACAAGAGCGGCCAGGATATGGAGCTGCTCGAGAAGATCTCCAACGTCGCCGCGGCCGCGCACGCACCGTTCCTCTCGGCCGCGTCGCACGAGCTGTTCAACCTCGAGAAGTTCACCGACCTCGATCAGCCGCGCGACCTCGCGAAGATCTTCGACACGACGGAGTACGCGAAGTGGAAGGCGTTCCGGCAGAGCGAGGACTCCCGCTACGTCGCGCTCACCGCGCCGCGCGTCCTGATGCGCGAGCCGTACGGAAGCGGCACCGTGCCGATCGAGGCGTTCAACTACGAAGAGCGCGTGGACGGCTCCGACCACAGCGCATACCTCTGGGGCAACTCGGCCTACGCGATGGCGGCGAACGTCAACAAGGCGTTCGCGATGTACGGCTGGTGCGCGACCATCCGCGGCGTGGAGAGCGGCGGGCTCGTGGAAGGGCTGCCCGTCCACAACTTCCGCACCGAGGCGGGCGAGCTCGTGATGAAGTGCCCGACCGAAGTGCAGGTGACGGACCGCCGCGAGAAGGAGCTGGCCGATCTCGGCTTCGCCGCGCTCGTGCACCAGAAGGGCACGTCGAACGCCGCGTTCTTCAGCGTGCAGTCGTGCCAGAAGCCGAAGGTGTACGACACGCCGCAGGCCACCGCGAGCGCGCGCCTCTCGGCGCAACTGCCCTACATCTTCGCGACGTCCCGCTTCGCGCACTACCTCAAGGTCATGATGCGCGACAAGATCGGCGGCTACACGTCGCGCGCGCAGATCGATTCGTTCCTCAACCGGTGGATCCAGAACTACGTCACGGGCGAAGATGCGGCGGCCTCCATCAAGGCGCAGCGTCCGCTCGCCGAGGCGCGCATCGACGTCGTCGAAGTGCCGGGGAAGCCGGGTGCGTATCGCGCGGTCGCGTTCCTGCGTCCGCACTTCCAGCTCGACGAGCTGGGCGTCGCGATGCGTCTCGTCGCGGAGCTTCCGCAACCTGCTGCCTGATGATGACCGGGGTGCCCGGCACGCCGGGCGCCCTCCCACGCTCCTGATTTCAACCTAGCAGCACGCGGTTCCCCATCACTCGAGGGCAAACACCACATGGCGTTCGATACCTACGTCGAGATCACCGGGATCGAAGGTGAGGCGACCGCAAAGGGCTTCGAAAAGAAGATCGAGATCTTCTCGTTCTCGTGGGGCGCGTCGGCGCCCGTGACGATCGGCCCGGGGAGCTCCGGCATCTCGGCATCCCGCGTCAGCATCTCGTCGTTCAACGTGATGAAGAAGACGGATGTGGCATCGCCCAAGCTCTTCAAGGCGTGCTGCCTCGGGGAACACCTCGACAAGTTGATCGTGTCGATGCGCAAGCAGACGGGCGTGGGGGGACAGGACGTGTTTCTTACCTACACGTTCGATCAGGCGATGGTCGAATCGGTCCAGTGGTCCGGATCGTCGGGCGGTGACGATACACCCACCGAGTCCGTGTCGTTCGCGTTCGCCAAGGTCACGGTCCATTACAAGATGCAGGGCAAGGACGGCAAGCTCGTGGCGGGCACGCCCGTGGTCTGGGACGTCACGAAAGTGGACGCCGGCGGTTAACGGGATCGCCCGGATGCCGACCGCACGAGAGCTGTACGCCGCCGGACGGCTGGACTCGGCGATCGAAGCGCTTGGTACCGAGTTGCGGGACGCGCCGACCGATGCGCATCGGCGGACGTTCCTCTTCGAGCTGCTCTCGTTCGCGGGTCAGTACGACCGCGCCGAGAAGCAGCTCGACGTCCTGGCGAGGGGCGGCACCGACTCGGAGCTCGCCGTGCTCCCGTATCGCGCCGCGCTTCAGGCGGAACGCATACGGGAGCACATGTTCGCGACCGGCGATTTCCCGACCGGCGCTGTCCCGGCGCCGGTCGCGGGCTCGCTCAACGGCCGACCCTTCCAGTCGATCGAGGACGCGGATCCGCGCGTCGGCGCGCGGCTCGAGGTGATGGCCGGCGGACGCTACATGTGGATCCCGTTCGCCTACATCGAGTCGGTGACACTCGAGCCGCCGCGGATGCTGCGGGACCTGCGTTGGGCACCGGCGCGCGTCACCACGAACGCCTCGGTGCGCGAGATGGAGCTCGGTGAGGTGTTGCTCCCCGCGATCTCGCCGGCTGCCTGGCGGCTCGCCGATCCCGAGCTGCGACTCGGCCGGGCTGCCGACTGGGAGGAGCTCGCCGATGGGTCCTTCGTGCCCGCCGGCCAGAAGCTGCTCCGCGTCGATGGAGAGCTCGTTCCCTTGCTGGAGGTGCGTGAACTCGCGGTCGCCCCGACCGGGTCCGAACGGCTGCCTGCCTAACGCCGCGGCGCTGCGCCGAGGCCGACCGACAATCCGACACAGTCTGCGGTGCGGGCGCGACCTCCTGCCTCGGCGCCGCACGGTCTTCGCCACCCTGTAAGCCCGATTCCCACGCCGCATGCCCGCCGACACCGCCCTCCTCGAAGCGCTGCTGACGCCAGTTCCCGGCGACAACCCCGCCGGCAAAGATCTGCGCTACGATCCGCGCTACGATCAGGTGAAGGAAGCGCGCCGCGAGGATCTCGACCTCCCTCCCGGCGGCCTCGCCACCGATCGCAAGGTGGCGGACTGGCCGCAGGTCGTGAAGCTGTCGGGACAGCTGCTCAGCGCCGAGACAAAGGACCTCCAGCTCGCGGCCTGGCTCACCGAGGCGCTGCTCAAGCGCGACGGGCTCGGCGGGTTGACGACCGGACTCGAGTCCCTCCGCGCGATTCTCGATAAGTACTGGGAAGGCTGCTATCCGGCGTGGGACGAGGAAGACCCCGAGCTCCGCGCCGGTCCGCTCGACTGGATCGGGACCAAGCTCGAGGTGCCCGTTAGGCAGACGGCCGTCGCGCCGGGCGGCGTCTCGCTGCTCGACTATCAGACCTCGCGCTCCGTTCCCAGCGAGTCCGAGGCCGAGGGCAACCGCGACAAGCGCGCGGCGCGCGAGGAAGCGCTGGCCGACGGCAAGCGACCGCCGGAGGAAGTGGACGCCGCGATCGCCGGAGCGTCGAAGGTCTTTTACAAGGCGCTCATCGCCGAGGCGGACGGCGCCCTCGCGTCGCTGGTGGCGCTCGAGAAAGCGGCCGATGGGCGGTTCGGTCGCGACGCACCGTCGTTCATGAAGCTGCGGTCGGCGCTCGATGACATTCGTCGCGTGGCGTCGCCGATTCTGGCGCAGAAGCTCGTCGACGACCCCGACCCGATCGTGGAGGAAGCGGTCGCGGAAGACGGTGCCCCGCAGGTGGCGGCTGACGGCCCGCTCACGCCGGAGCCAGTGAGCTCTGCCGACGCCGCCGCCCGCGTGGCGGTGGCCGCGCGCTTCCTTCGCAAGCAGGATCCGACCAACCCGGCGCCGTACCTGATGGTCCGTGGGCTCCGTTGGGGCGAGCTGCGCGCGCGCGCGCCGGAAGTCGAGCCGAAGTTGATGGACGCGCCGCCGACATCCGTGCGCGCTCGGCTCAAGGGGCTCATGCTCGACGGCAAGTGGTCCGATCTGCTCGAGCAGTGCGAGACGGTGATGGCCACGCCGCAGGGGCGCGGGTGGCTCGACCTGCAGCGCTACGTGCTGACGGCGTGTGACCGGCTGGGCGGCAGCTACGACGGTGTCGCGGCTGCGGTCCGCTCCGAGCTGCGCTCGCTCCTCGTTGCGCTACCTCAGTTGCCGGAGATGACCCTCATGGACGACGCGCCGACGGCGAACGGCGAGACGCGAGACTGGCTCGAGGCGCAGGGGCTCGGGCCGCCGGAATCGGGCAACGGCGCGGCAGCGCACGGCAACGACGCCGCCATGACGGACAGCGAGATCGACGATCAGACGGCTGCCCTCGCGACGGCGCTCGCCGAGGAGGACGCGACGAGCGAGCACGGCGGGCTCCGCAGCGGCACGCGACGGCGGCCGTCGGCGGCTGTGACGGCGACCGTGCGCGACCCGTTCGTGGCGGCCCGCGGCGAGCTCGCGCAGGGCCGTCCGAACCGCGCGATCGAGCTCCTCGTCGGGGAGCTCGCGCGCGAGCGGTCGCCACGCGGTCGATTCGTTAGGCAGACGCAGATCGCCTACGTCATGGTCGAGGCGGGGCTCGATGTCGTCGCCCGCCCGATCCTCGAGAAGCTGATCAGCACCATCGATGAGCGAGGGCTCGAGGACTGGGAGTCGGGTCCGCTCGTCGCCCAGCCGATGGCGCTCCTGTGTCGCGTGCTCGACCGCCTCGCCGACGGCTCGGGTGACCGCGATGGCCTGTACCTCCGTATCTGTCGCCTCGATCCGCTGCAGGCGATCGCCCTCCAGCGGCCGAACGGCTGACGGAGCCCGGGATCCCATGGGACGCACCGAGATCGAACGGATCGTCACACCGTCGCTGCTCGACCGACTCACGGACTCGCAGCCCGGCCTCGCCGCAGACCCACCGATCACGCGCGAGGAGTCCGAGCGCCGGTACCGCGCCGGCGTGGAGCGTGACGTCGAGGCCCTCCTGAATACGCGGCGCGCCATGTACGCGGCGCCGGAGTGGCATCCGGAGTTGCGACGCTCGGTGTACGACTTCGGCCTCGTCGACACGACGGGGATTCCGGTGGGCACGAAGGCCGGTCGTGATCGCTTGCTCGCCGCGCTCCAGGACGCGATCGAGCGATTCGAGCCGCGCCTGGCCCATCCCCGCGTGCGACTCATCGACGCCCAGCAGCTTCGCGCGCCGCAGGTGCGGTTCGTGGTGGAAGCGGTGCTCGTGATGGACCCGGGCCGTGAGGACATCGTGTTCGATACGGTCCTCGAGATCGCGAGCGGCGAGTACGACGTGCACGACGCCGACGCTCCGTCGGGCGGCTGAGCGACGCTGCCGTGCGCGACGACCTGCTCCTCTACTACGAGCGCGAGCTCACATACCTGCGCCGACTCGGCGCCGACTTCGCGGCGCGCTACCCGAAGGTGGCGTCGCGCCTGCAGCTCGAGCCCACGAAGTGCGAGGATCCGCACGTCGAGCGATTGCTCGAGGGGTTCGCGTTTCTCGCGGCGCGCGTGCACCATCGGCTCGACGACGATCTCCCCGAGGTCTCCGAGGCGATGCTCGACGTGCTGCACCCGCAGCACGTGCGGCCGCTCCCGTCGCTGTCGCTCGTCGAGCTGGAGCTGGACTCCGAGCTCGGCAAGCTGCCGGCGGGCTTTCACGTCCCGCGCGGGAGCGAGCTGCAATCGCGGCCGGTGCAGGGGATGCCGTGCCGGTTCCGGACCTGTTACGACACGACGTTGTGGCCGATGACGGTCGCGGCGGCCGAGTGGACGACGGCTGACCGCGCCGGGACGGGGTCGCGCGTGGGCGAGGCCGTCGGCGCCATCCGGCTGGAGCTGCGTGCGTTCAGCGGCATGCGGCTCGGCCAGCTCGCGCCGGTGGGGGCGTCGGCCGGCGGTGGGACGACCGGGCGGCTCGACGCGCTTCGCCTGCATCTCGCCGGGGATGCCAACGTCGCCGACGCGCTCTACGAGCTGCTCCTCAACAATTGCGCGCGCGTCGTCATCCGCGACCCCGACCAGCCGTCACGGGCGCCGGTCGTCCTGGCGGGGACCAGCCTGACGCCCGTGGGGTTCGAGGAGCACGAGGCGCTGCTGCCGTACCCGCGCCGCACCTTCGCCGGATTCGCGCTGCTCCAGGAGCTGTTCGCGTTCCCGCAGAAGTTCCTGTTCGTGGACGTCGCCGGCGTCGCCGAGGCGCTTCGCTCGTTAGGCGCCGGAGCGCGGGCGGAGATGTACTTCGTCATCGCCCCGTTCGAGCGCGCCGAGCGGCGCCAGGTCCTCGAGCTCGGGATCGCGGCGCGGACGTTCCGGCTCGGATGCACGCCCGTGGTGAACCTGTTCACGCAGTCGGCGGAGCCCATCCTGATCACCCAGCGGACCACGGAGTACCCGGTGGTGCCCGATGCGCGCCGGCGGCTGGAGATCGAGACGTGGTCCGTCGACGCCGTCGTCGGCATCACACCCGGCGAGGGCGAGCCGCGGCTGATCGAGCCACTCTACGGGTTCCGCCACGGGCGCGGGGACGCCGCGGGCATCTTCTGGCACGGAGTGCGACGCGCGAGCGGCTGGCGCACCGACCGCGGGACGGAAGTGTTCCTCTCGTTCGCCGACCTCTCGGGCCAGATGCGCGCGCCCGACGCCGAGGTGGCATCGCTCACGCTGACGTGCTTCAACGGTGACCTGCCCAGTCGGCTGCCGTTCGGCGTCGACGAGCGCGGCGACTTCGAGCTCACGCAGGGCGGGCCGGTGAGGCGCGTCATGTGTCTCGCGCGCCCGACCCCGGTGGTGCAGCCGCCGCTCGGCAAGCCGCTCCTGTGGCGGCTCATCTCCACGCTCTCGCTCAATCACCTGTCGTTGGTGGAGGATGGTCGAGAGGCGCTCCGTGAGATGCTCCGGCTGCATAACGCGGGCGACTCCACGGGGGGCGAGCGGCAGATCCAGGGACTCGTGACCGTACGCAGCACGCCGGCGTACGCGCGCGTCGCCGCCGACCAGGGTCTCGCGTTCGCGCGCGGGCGCCGCGTGGAGCTGGAGTTCGACGAGGAGCATTTCCCGGGCGGCGGCGCGTACCTGTTCGCGAGCGTGCTCGAACGATTTCTCGCCCACTACGCGACGATGAACAGCTTTACGCAGCTCGCGGCGCGGTCGCGGCAGCGGAAGCGCGCGATGCGTGAGTGGGCACCGAGGGCGGGGCGGAGGACGCTCGTCTGATGCACACGGGACCCGACTCCACCATGGTTGGCGGCTCGTACAGGCCGCCCACGCCATCCGCGCCGCCGGCAACGCGCGCGGCGCTGGAGGAAGCGCTCCGCGACGAGCCGACCGCCTTTTCGTTCTTCCAGGCCGTTCGCCTGTTGTCGCGACTCCGGCCGAGGCGCTCGGCGGTCGGTGGCTGGGCCGACCCCGCGAGCGAGACCGCGCGGTTCGCGGCGAGCACGTCGCTCGGATTCCCGCCGAGCGAGATCCAGTCGCTGACGCTGCCGCCGGAAAATGCGGGCCCCGCCCGCATGACGGTGAACTTCCTCGGGCTCACCGGCCCGCAGGGTGTGCTGCCGCACTTCTACACCGAGCACGCGGCGGCGCTCGCCCGCGCGAAGGACACAGCGCTGCGCGATTTTCTCGACCTGTTCAACCATCGCGTGCTGTCGCTGTTCTACCGTGCGTGGAAGTCCCACCGCGCGCCGGTGCTGCAGGAGGAAGGTGCAGACGACCGCATTCACGATCATCTGCTCGACCTGGCGGGGCTCGGCACGAAGGGCATGCGTGGACGGCTCCCCGTGCCCGACGCGACGCTGGCGTTCTACGCCGGATTGCTCGCCCTCGGTGCACGGCCGGCAGACGGGCTCGCGCGACTGATCGGCGATTACTTCGGCGTGCCGGCCGAGGTCGAGCAGTTCGTCGGCGAGTGGCGCGGCGTGGATGCGCGCGGCCAGTGCACCATGGGCGCGGACCACGAGGCCGGGCAGCTGGGATTCGGCGTGCTCGGCGACGCCGCGTGGGACCCGCAGGCGCGCGTCCGGCTCAGACTCGGTCCGCTCACGCGCGCCCAGTACGACGCGTTTCTTCCCGGCGGTTCCGCGCACGCGGCACTCCGGGCGCTCGCCCGTCTGTACGCCGCCGACGAGGTCGGCGTGGACGCGCAGTTCGTGCTCGACCGCAGCGAAGTGCCGCCGTGCGTGATCGGGCCGCCGGTCCGGGATGGTCCGTCCCCTCCGCGGCTGGGGCGGGGCACGTGGCTGGCGGCGCGACCGCTCGAGCGTGACCCCGACGAGACGACGCTTCGGCTCTGTTGAACACACCGCTTTCACCACCTAACGATTTCACCACGCGAGGCAGAGCAATGTCGGTCAACCTGCGAGCGCTGATCGGGAAGCTCAATGCCGCGTCACGCGGCGCAGTCGAGGGCGCGGCGGGACTGTGCCTGTCGCGAACGCACTACGACATCGAGATCGAGCACTTCCTCACGAAGGCGCTCGATGCGACGGACGGTGATCTGGCGCAGATCATCAAGCATTACGGGGTGAACCGGTCGCGGCTCGCCGACGACCTGGCGCGCGGCCTCGATCGGCTGAAGAGCGGGAACGCGCGGACGCCGAGTCTGAGCCCGTCACTGGTGAAGGTCCTGACGGAGGCGTGGACGATCGGCTCGCTGGAGTTCGGCGCGCCACAGGTGCGTACGGGTCACTGCCTCCTGGCGCTGCTCACGAACGACGAGCTGGCGCGCCTCGCGAAGGACATCAGTCGCGAGTTCGAGAAGATCGCGCCCGAGGTGCTGCACAAGGAGTTCGTCACCATCACCGCGCCGTCGACCGAGGCGGCTGCGGAGGTCGGCGCGATGCCCGGCGGCCGGGGGGCCGAGGCATCCGGCGCGCCGAAAGCGGGGGGCAAGACCGCGAACCTCGACCAGTTCACCGTCGACCTCACCGCCCGTGCGCGTGCCGGGAAGATCGACCCCGTGCTCGGCCGCGACTTCGAGGTGCGTCAGGTCGTGGACATTCTCACCCGCCGCCGGCAGAACAATCCGATTCTCGTCGGCGAGGCCGGCGTCGGAAAGACGGCGGTGGTGGAAGGCTTCGCGCGCCGCGTCGTGGAGGGCGACGTCCCCGAGCCGCTCAAGAACGTCGCGATCCGCACGCTCGACCTCGCGCTGCTGCAGGCCGGCGCGGGCATCAAGGGAGAATTCGAGAATCGGCTCAAGGCGCTCATCGAGGAAGTGAAGAACTCGGCGACGCCGATCATTCTGTTCATCGACGAAGCGCATACGATGATCGGGGCCGGCGGCGCGGCAGGCCAGAACGACGCCGCGAACCTGCTCAAGCCGGCGCTCGCCCGCGGCGAGCTCCGCACGATCGCCGCGACAACGTGGGCCGAATACAAGAAGTTCTTCGAGAAGGACCCGGCGCTGTCTCGCCGGTTCCAGCTCGTGAAGGTGGAGGAGCCGTCGGAGGAGCAGTGCCTGCAGATGCTGCGCGGCGTCGTGCCCGCGCTCGAGACGCACCACAAGGTGCGGATCACGGACGATGGGCTCGACGCGGCAGTGCGGCTGTCGCACCGGTATCTGCCCGACCGCCAGCTTCCCGACAAGGCGGTGAGCGTGCTCGACACGGCATGCGCCCGTCTCGCGTTAGGCCAGCAGGCCACCCCCGGGCCGGTCGAGGATTCCCGGCGGCGGCTCGATGACCTTGCCGTGCAGACGCGCGTGCTCGAGCGGGAGGCCGCGCTGGGCGTGGACCATCGCGAGCGGCTCGCGAACATCGCGGCGGCGCGCACCGAGGTAGAGGCGGAGCTGGCTCGGCTCTCGTCCCGCTGGGAGCAGGAGCGCGGGCTGGTCGAGCGCATCCGCGAGCTTCGCGGACAGATCGAGTCCGCTCACCTCTCGGTGTCGGCCGCGGACACGAAGCCGGCGAACGGTGAATCGCTCGACACGCTGCGAACGAAGCTCGGGGAGCTGAACACGGAGCTCGATCGATTGCAGGGCGACAAGCCGCTCATGCGGGTGGCCGTCGACGGGTCGATCGTCGGCGAGGTCATCTCGGGATGGACCGGCGTCCCGGTCGGCAAGATGATGCGGGATCAGCTCTCGATGATGCTCGAGCTCGAGCGGTTCCTCGGTGCCCGCATCATCGGTCAGGATCACGCCATCGCATCGATCAGCCGCCGCGTCCGCACGTCGGCGGCCAAGATCGAGGACCCGAACAAGCCGAAGGGCGTGTTCATGCTCGTCGGCCCGTCGGGCGTCGGCAAGACGGAGACGGCGCTCGTGCTGAGCGACCTGCTGTTCGGTGGCGAACAGAACATGGTGACGATCAACATGAGCGAGTTCCAGGAGGCGCACACGGTCTCCACGCTCAAGGGATCGCCGCCGGGCTACGTCGGCTATGGGGAAGGGGGCGTGCTCACGGAAGCCGTCAGGCGACGCCCGTACTCGGTGGTGCTGCTCGACGAAGTCGAGAAGGCGCACCCCGACGTGCTCGAGCTGTTCTTCCAGGTGTTCGACAAGGGCGTCATGGAGGACGGCGAGGGGCGACAGATCGACTTCAAGAACACGATCATCATGCTGACGACGAACGCGGGCACCGAGACGATCATGACGCTCACGGCCGACCCGGAGACGTTGCCGTCGCAGGAGGGCCTGGCGAAGGCGCTCAAGCCCGAGCTCGACAAGACGTTCAAGCCGGCGTTCCTCGGGCGCATGGTCGTGATACCGTACTACCCCGTGCGCGATGAGAACCTCAAGCAGATCGTGCGGCTGAAGCTCGGCAAGGTGGAGCGGCGGTTGCGCGAGACGCAACGCGTCGCGCTCGTGTACGGCGAGGATCTGGTGAATGCCGTCGCGGCGCGGTGCACCGAAGTGGAGAGCGGGGCGCGCAACGTCGACAACATTCTCACGAACACCATGCTGCCGGAGCTGTCTCGCATACTGCTCGAGTCGATCGCGGGGGGCACTCGGCCCGGCGCGGTGCGCGTGACGGTGGACGAGAGTGGCGAGCTGGCCTACGAAGTGACGCCCACTGTTCGGGACGCGCATTTCTCGCTCACCGACACCGAGCCTGCCGCCGCCACGGCGGCAGCGACCTAGGCCGCCGGAGGGACGCAGCCGATGACGCTCCCGATCTCGCAAGCCAACCGCTCGCTGCGCGCTACCACGCCGCTCGGAGGGGATGCGCTCGTTGCGGTATCGCTGACTGGCGAGGAGGAGGTCTCGCGCCCCTTCCTCTTCACGGTGGACTTCGTCTCCACCAACAAGGCGGTCACCGCCGCCAGCCTGCTCGGGAAGCCGATGACGCTGCACTTGCCGCTCGCCAGCGGCGGGGCGCGAGCGGTGCACGGACTCGTGCGCCGCTTTTCCACGCTCGGGCGTGATCGCAGCGACGACCTGGCGCACTATCAGGTGGAGGTCGTGCCCGCGGTCTGGTTCATGTCGTTGTTCACGAACTGTCGCACGTTCGAGAACCAGTCGGTGCTCGACATCGTGGAGAAGGTGTGCAAGGCCGCTGGCGTCACGAACGTGAAGCGGCGCGTCACGACTGCACCGCCTCCGCTGCCGTACGTGGTCCAGTACCGGGAGAGCGACCTCGCGTTCATCAGCCGGCTGCTGGAGGACGCGGGACTCTTCTACACGTTCGAGCACGAGGAGGACAAGCACACGCTCGTGTTCACCGACGCGCGCGGCGGGTCGATCCCCGCGTGCGCGACGGCGTCGGCGAAGTTTCAGCCGAGGACGACCGGCGGGCAGCCGCAGACCGACGTCGTCTTCGAGCTGACGCGTCACTTCGCCGTGCACTCGGCGTCGGTGTCGCTCACGGACCACGACCTGCTTCGCGCCGACAACAACGGCAAGGTATCCAGTGGCCTCCCGGGCGCGCGCGGCGAGCTGTTCGATTTCCTCGGCGACCTCGGGCCTAACGATTCGGTGACCGAGGCGAAGCGGCGGATCGAGCTCGAAGAGGCCGGCCACGACCGCTTCCGCGGTTCGAGCACGTGTCACGCGTTTCAGGCCGGCACGCGTGTCGAAGTGAGCGGCGGCGCCGCGGGCGCCGGCGGGACGGAGATGCACCTTCTGCGCGTCACCCACCACCTCGAGGTCGGTGATGTGATTGCCGGGTCGGGGCTCGGCGCGACGTACCGGAACGAGTTCACGGCCGCACCGGCGATCGTGCGTCATCGCCCCGAGCGCGTGACGCCGCGCCCGTCCGTGCGCGGCACGCAGACGGCCAAGATCGTCGGCAGCGGCGGCACCGGCGAGATCGACGTCGATGCCGACGCGCGCGTGCTGCTGCAGTTCCCGTGGGACCGTGGTGATGGCAAGGACGGCGGGTCGAAGCATCGGGTGCACGTCGCGAGCGTGTGGGCCGGCACCGGGTGGGGGTTCGTGCAGATCCCACGCGTGGGGCAGGAGGTCCTCGTCGAGTTCCTCGAGGGCGACCCGGAGCGACCGATCGTGACGGGGCGCGTGTACAACAGCGCCCACAAGCCGCCCTACGACCTCCCGGCGAACAAGACGCAGGCCGGCTGGAAGTCGCGCACGTTAGGCGGCGGCAGCGACAACTTCAACGAGCTCCGGTTCGAGGACAAGAAGGGTGAGGAGCACGTCTTCGCGCAGGCCGAGAAGGACCTCAAGGTCCTCGTGAAGAACGACGAGACCCGCGACGTCCAGCACGACCGCAC
>Ga0075430_100002897_pt1 | contig 14357 bp, 9 predicted proteins | sample RhiMetdeltSRZDD4_FD_75294 | JGI IMG/M metagenome (GOLD analysis project Ga0075430, IMG submission 75294) | Populus rhizosphere microbial communities from Tennessee, USA - Rhizosphere MetaG P. deltoides SRZDD4 | ecosystem: Host-associated > Plants > Roots > Rhizosphere > Soil | place: USA... | reverse complement strand
GCGTCCGGTCGAGAACCTCGGGCTTGACCGTCCCGTGATCCTTGGAGAGTTTTCAGGACGCGCGGCGATCTGGCCCATCGCCGACGTGCTCGACGCTGCCGAGCGTGCCGGGTACCGCGGCGCGATGGTGTGGTCGGTGCTTGCCGAGGACGATCAGTCGGCCTACACGCCCCAGGTGGTCGAGTGGATGCGAGCGCGTGCGTCGGGCAGGTGACGGCCACGGATAACACGGATATTCTAGCCACGGAACGTCGGGCCGCGAACACCACGGATACAACAGCCACGGAAACACGAAACAACAGATCCAAGAATTTCTATGAGACGCGACGTCTTCATCTCTCTTGCTGTTGCTCTTCTTCTGCCGGCATCCACGGCGCACGCGCAGACGTGGAAGGTTCCCACAGCGGCGGAGCGCTGTCCGTCGAAGTGGGGCGCCGGTGACGAGCGGGGATCCGGCAACCATATGAAGCCGGAGTCGGTCCTGAAGGCGGCAAAACTAATCAAGACCGGCGAAGTGATTGAGATCGGCCAGGTGATGAGCTCGTCGATGCCGTTCTTCGGCACCAGGCGTTTTGACGTTCACACCAAGCGCACGCTGATGAATGCGGGTTCGAACCGGCGCGGCAGCAACGAGGAGCTCGTCATCGCCGAGATGGGCCACGTCGGGACGCAGTTCGACGGTTTTACCCACCAGACGCACGAGGACAGCGTCTACAACTGCTTCAAGCTCGATGACATTGCGACGCGCAGCGGTTTCACGAAGCTCGGCATCGAGAAGGTTGGAACGTTGATGACGCGCGGCGTGTTGATCGACGTCGCCGCGCTCAAGGGCGTCGAGATGCTTCCTGACAGCTACGAGATCACTCCGCAGGATCTCGAACAAGCGCTGGCCCGTCAGAAGCTCACGCTGCAGCCGGGAGATGCCGTGCTGATCCATACCGGCTGGAGCCGGCTCTGGTCGAAGGACAACGCGCGATACGTCAAGAGTTGTCCCGGCATCGGCCTCGCCGCCGCGGCGTGGCTCGCCAAACAGGATCCGATGCTGGTAGGTGCTGACAACTGGCCGGTTGAAGTCGCGCCCAATCCTGATCCTCAACTGTCGCTTCCTGTGCACCAATTCATGCTCGTCGTGCAGGGCATCCACCTGCTCGAGAACCTGAAGCTCGACGACCTTGCATCCAAGCGTGTCCATGAATTCGCCTTCGTCGTGCAGCCACTCAAGATGCAGGGATTCACAGGATCCACTGTCGCGCCAGCGGTCATACGGTAGTCGTAGGCGCTAGTCGTCAATCGTCAATCGTCAATGGACAATCAGCAGTCGGAACTCGCCACTCGCCAATCGCCAATGCAGTCTCGCCGTCTCGCGGCAGTCCAGGCTCCTGTCATTCCCATCGTTGGTCGATGGACGGCTGAAACGCCCGGGACGATTTCACTCGGCCAAGGGGTCGTGTCTTACCAACCACCGCGCGAGGCCGTCGAAGCGGCGAGAAAGTTCGGGGACACGCTCGCGGATCATCGCTACGGTCCGGTCGAAGGGTTGCCAGCCCTGGTCCAGGCCATCGAATGCAAGCTCGAAGTAGAAAACCAGATCCGCGTGAAGCCCGATAGCCGCGTGCTCGTCACGGCCGGCGGCAATCAGGCGTTCATGAACGCAGTGCTCGCGGTCACCGATCCAGACGACGAGGTGATTCTGCTGACGCCGTACTACTTCAACCACGAGATGGCGGTGGTGATCGCGGGTGCCAGGCCAGTTGGTGTGCCGACCACGAGCGAATATCAACTCGACATCGCGCGCATCGAGGACGCCATTACGTCGAAGACCCGCGCGATTGTGACGGTATCGCCGAACAACCCGACCGGCGCCGTGTACCCAGAACGCGACCTGCGTGCCGTGAACGCGATCTGCCAGGATCGCGGCATCTTTCACATTCACGATGAGGCCTACGAGTACTTCACATACGGCAGCGCGCGCCACTTCTCGCCGGGCGCGAGCCCTGGTGCCGCCGCGCACACGATCTCGCTGTATTCCTTGTCGAAAGCGTACGGAATGGCGAGCTGGCGCATCGGCTACATGGTCGTACCCGAAACGCTCTACGAGGCAGTCAACAAGATCCAGGACACGATCCTGATCTGTCCGCCGGCCGCTTCGCAGCACGCAGCCCTGGCAGCCCTGCAGGTTGGCCGCGCGCACGCGTCCGCTGCAGTCGCGCAGCTCGATGTCACTCGGCGCGCGATCTTCGAGGCACTCAGTCAACCGGATGTTCCATGCGACGTGCCATCGGCCGAGGGTGCCTTCTATTACCTCGTCCGAGTGCACGCCGCCATGGATCCGATGACCCTGACCGAGCGATTGATCAAGGAGCATTACGTCGCCACGATTCCCGGGTCGGCCTTTGCCGACCCCGCGCCCTGCTCGATCAGGATTTCCTACGGTGCGCTCGACTCGGACTCGGTCGGCGAAGGACTTCGGCGTCTGGTCGGCGGCCTGCGGGCGATTGCAGGGCACGGGTGAAGCGCGATCGCCTGTGGCTCGCCTACGCCGCGTTGCTCGTGGCGGTGGCGGGCGTCGCGTGGTCGGCGATCTTTATCCGCTGGTCGGCCGTGCCCGGCCCCTCGTCCGCTTTCTACCGCGTCTTCATCGCAGCGCTCATCCTGTTGCCATGGCGGGCGTTATCGTCGGCGTCAGGTCGGCGGCGCACCGCGATCTCGCACGCGAATCGACGCAGCCTGCTGTTGGCGTTTGCCGGCGGCGTGTTCTTCGGGCTGGATCTGGCGTTCTACAACACCGCGGTGATGCGGACGACCGCCACGATGGCCACGCTCCTGGGGAACAACGCGCCAATCTTTGTGGGCATCGGGACATGGCTGCTGTTCAAACGGCCTCCGCAGCGCCGCTATTGGGCGGGTCTTGCACTGGCGATGAGCGGTGCCGCAATCGTGATGATTGCGATGGCGGGCCACCAGGACCGTTCGGGCGATCTGACAGGGGCCTTCATGTCGCTCATCGCGGCGGTATTCTTCGCCGCGTACCTGCTGGCCACCGAACACGTGCGTGAGCAGATGGATACCCTGACGTTCAATGCCGTTGCCATTGGCGGCAGCGTGGTAACGCTCCTGTTGGTGTGCGTGATCGTCGATGCGCCGCTTGGTGGATTCTCGACGCGAACATGGATGGCGCTGCTCGCGCTGGGTCTCATCTCGCAGCTGGGTGCGTATCTGGCTTTGACCTATGCGCTCGGCCACTTACCCGCGACCGTCACGTCGGTTGGACTGCTCGGCCAAGTGCCTCTGACAGCGATCCTGGCGGTGCCGCTTCTCGGCGAGCCGCTGACGACGGCCTTTCTCGCGGGCGGAACCTTGGTGCTCACGGGAATCTACATCGTGAACTCGGCGAAGTAACGGCTACGCGTCGGAGGTGGGCGCGAGACGTGCATGAGGTGGCGCATCATGGCCGACGAATTTCTCGGGATCTATCTCAACGACCATTTGGCCGGCTCCGTCGTGGCAATCGAGCTGCTCCAGCATATCGAGCGTGCATATGTTGGTCGGCCAGTGGAGCGATTTGCTGCAGACCTGCGGGCGGAAATCCAGGCCGATCAGCAGGAGCTGCAACGCCTGATGGGCGAGCTCAACGTCACGGAAAGCCGCGCCCGACAGGCCACGGCATGGCTAACCGAAAAGATGACGATGATCAAGCTTCGCCTGGATGATTGGGCGGGCGGCGATTTCCGGCTGTTCGAGGCGCTCGAAGCGATCTCGCTCGGCATCGAGGGGAAGAAGTCGTTGTGGGTGGTCCTTGCCGGCGCGACGGAGAAGCTGCCGGCGCTTGGTCTGCTGGACTACTCGCGGCTCGTCGAACGTGCCCTCGATCAACGCGGTCGCGTCGAGGCTAAACGGCTCGAGACGGCGAATGCGGTACTCGTTCCGGCCCGCTAGACGCGATCTGGTCGCGGATGCCGGCCAACAGTTCATACGATCGCAGTCTTGCGGCGTGATCGAAGATCTGCCCCGTCACGATGAGCTCGTCCGCGCCCGTGCGCTCGATGAAATTCGTCACCCCGCGCCGCACCGTCTCCGGTCCGCCAACGATCGCAGCCGACAGCACCCGATCAAGCTCGGCGCGTTCCAGCGGCGTCAGCTGCGACTGAAACGCGTCGGGATCCACAGGCGGCGGCAGCGGACGCAGTTGGCCGTGGCGCAGCGCCAGGAAGGCTTGCTGGTGCGATGTGAACAGATGTCGCGCGTCACGATCGGTATCGGCGACCACCACATTGAGACCCAGCATCAGGCGAGACGCTTCGAGGCGTTCTGACGGATGGAACTGCGTGCGATAGATCTCGATGGCCTGCGTCATCTGCGCCGGCGCGAAGTGTGAAGCAAAAGCGTACGGCAGTCCGAGTCCAGCAGCGAGTTGCGCGCCAAAGAGGCTCGACCCCAGGATCCAGACCGGAACGTTGAGGCCGGCGCCCGGAACCGCTTTAACGCGCTGACCGGGAGCCGGTTCGCGAAAGAGCGCGATGAGCTCCACCACGTCCTGCGGAAACGAATCGATGCTGAGATTCCGCCGCAACGCGAGCGCTGTGATCTGATCCGATCCGGGAGCTCGGCCGACACCAAGATCGATCCGGCCGGGGAACAACGACTCGAGTGTCCCGAACTGCTCGGCAATGACGAGCGGCGAGTGATTGGGCAGCATGATGCCGCCGGCGCCGACGCGAATCGTCGACGTGCCGGCCGCCACGTGCGCAATCACGACAGCCGTTGCCGCGCTTGCGACGGCTGGCATGTTGTGATGCTCAGCCAGCCAATAGCGCGGGTAGCCCCAACGCTCGGCATGACGAGCCAGATCCAGCGTGTTTTGCAGGGCTCGGGCAGCGTTGCCGCCCTCGGTGATCGGTGAGAGATCGAGAACCGACAAGGGTGTCATCAGAGTGAATTATGCTGTCAGCCGCATGAGCCTCAATCCTCGACGCTTCTCGCTGATCTTTGCCCTCGTCTTCTCGGCCCTGACATGGTTATCCGCGCAGCCCCAACCGGCCGCGCGTCATGTTGTGGTCATCAGCCTCGACGGTTTCCCGAGCTGGGCGTTGGAAGACCCGTACCTGCCGGTCCCCACGCTGCGACGGCTCGCAGCACAAGGTGTGGTTGCAAAAGGCATGCGCCCGGTGAATCCGTCCGTAACGTGGCCCAATCACACGTCGCTCGTCACCGGGGTCACGCCGGCCAAGCATGGCGTGCTGTTCAACGGGATCCTGATCCGTGAGCCTGGGGTCCCTCCGCGAATTGAGCCGTGGCGCGACAAGGCCGAGATGGTTCGCACGAAAACGCTGTACGACCTGGCCCACGAGCGAGGACTGACTACGGCGGAAGTGGACTGGGTTGCGATTCAGAACGCCCCGACGATCAGCTACGCCTTTCCCGAGCGTCCGGATCCGAAGGGTCAGATTGCGAGAGAGCTGGTGAAGACCGGCGCGATCAATGAAACCAGCCTGACTGACTTTCACACGCGCAACATCGTTTGGCGCGATCAGATGTGGACCGAGGCGGCGCGCCACATCCTGCGTCAGCATCGGCCGAACCTGATGCTCTATCACCTGCTCAACCTCGACTCGACGCATCATCGCTATGGCCCGCGCAGTCACGCGGCCACGATCGCGATGGCGCAGCTCGACTCGGCGGTCGCGTCAATCCTCGACACGATTGAACAGGCGGGGCTCACGCCGCGGACCACGGTGTTCGTCGTGTCGGATCACGGTTTCCGGCTCGTCAAGCGGCAGATTCGTTTGAATGCGGCGCTCGCGCGCGCCGGTTTGCTCGAGGTGACGGAAGGGAAGGTCGTGAAGTCGCAGGCCTACGTGGTTCCTGAGGGAGGGACGGCCCTTCTCTACATCACCGTTCCCGATCCGTCAGGCGAGATTCTTTCAAGAGCCAAGTCCACGATCGCCTCAGTCGAAGGCGTCGGTACGATCGTCGAGCCGAATGGCTACAAACAATACGGACTGCCGCAACCCACCGACAACAATCAGATGGGTGCACTGTTCATCATCCCGAAGGAGGGCTACGCCTTCAACGCGGCGGCGACCGATCCAGCGGTGGTCGATGCCGCCGAAGGCGGTCTTGGCGCACACGGATACCTCGCCTCGGATCCAGAGCTGAGCGCGTTGTTCATCGCGAGCGGCGCCGGGATTGTGCGCGGCGCCGCCCTGGGCACGATCGATAACGTGGACGTTGCGCCAACCATCGCACGGCTGCTCGGGTTGACGCTACCGGACGTCGACGGGCGCGTGTTGGTGGAGGCCCTCGTTGATAAGTGAATCCGCTACTTCGAGCTCGTCACGGTTGTGGCCGGCTCGACCTTGAGGATTCCGCCAGGATTTGCATCAACCACGAGATACAGCAAGCCGTCGGGGCCCTGCCGGACGTCGCGGATACGCTGCCGCAGCGTAGTCAGCATCGCCTCGCGACCGGCGAGACCGCGTTCGTTGAAGCCGACACGGTGAATGCCAACGCCCGCGAGCGCGCCGAGGATCATCTGGCCCTTCCAGCCCGGGAACTTGTCGCCGGTATAAATCACCATCCCCGATAGCCCCGGCGACGGGGTCCACGACGTGAAGGGTTGTTCCATGCCCTCTCGGGCCGGCTGTGCGCTGATGACCTCTCCGCTGTATTCGCGTCCATACGTAATCACCGGCCAGCCGTAGTTCTTGCCAGCCTGCACGACGTTCAGCTCGTCGCCGCCCTGCGGACCATGCTCGGTATTCCACACCTGGCCGGTGTCGGGGTGAACCGCAATAGCCTGCGCGTTGCGATGGCCGTAGGAGAAAATCTCCGGCTTCGCATCCGTCTTGCCGACGAACGGATTGTCCGGAGGCACGGTGCCGTCGTCCTTCAGTCGAAGAATCTTTCCGCCGTGGCTGTTCAGGTTCTGCGCTCGATTGCGATCGTTGCGCTCACCCACGGTCATGTAGACGATGCCGTCGCGGCCGAACGCCAGCTTGGAGCCGAAATGGACGCCGCCAGTGTTCCAGTTGTCGGTGACGAGGATGTCCTTGACGTCCACAAGGGCCTTGCCGTCAAAGCGGCCTCGCGCCAGCGCGGTCGTGCCCTGATCGCCCTTTCCCTTCGAGTACGTGAGGTAGACGAACTGATTCGTCGCGAACTGCGGATGCACGGCGACTTCGAGCAATCCGCCTTGTCCCACAGCAAACACTTCCGGCACACCGGCGATCGGCTGAGGATCCAGTGTCCCGCCGCGGACGATGCGAAGGCGGCCGGGTTTTTCGGTGATCAGCATGTCGCCGTTCGGAAGGAACGCGAGGCTCCACGGCGACGCAAGTCCCTTGAACATGGGCGATACCCGGAGGCTCAGGCCGATCGTTTCCACCACCTGCGGGGCGTCAGGGAAGGGTAGCGAGGCCATCCGCTGGAACCCACCGGGCTGCGGACCGCGCCCGCCGCCAGGCGGAGGTGCACCCTGCCTCCCGCCCGCGGGCGGGGTCTGCTGTGCCGTGGCGCCAGCGACGGCAAACGCGATCCCCGCGGCGATGACGGACCACTTCATTCGTGTCGAAATGCGCATGCTCGCTCCTTGAGTGAACTAGGTGGCTGAAATGCCCGCGAGCACGCCGCGCATGTACGCGAACGACTGCTGCATGCCGGGCAACGGGTTGTCGACGTCGATCTCGTATTCGAGTCCGACATGACCCGTGTAGCCGATCTTCAGCAGGGCGCGGAAGAGCGCGGGGAAGTCGATGGCGCCCTTGCCGACGATCACCTGGCTGTCGCGGTCTTTGAGATTGCGGAGATCCTTCACGTGCAGGTCGTAGACGCGGTCGCGCAAGTCGAGCACCGCCTTGGCCGGATCGGTTCCGGTCCGCACGGTGTGGCCGATGTCGATGCACAGGCCCATGTGCTTGTCGCGGCCTTTGATCAACTTGTATGCATCGTGCGGCGACGGGAAGAATTTGTCCTCCGGTCCGTGATTGTGGATGGCGATGCGGATCTGGAATTCCTTGGCCAGTTTCTCGACCACATCGAGCGATTCGAAGTCGGGCGCGGCGACGATGACCGGCATCCCGGCGAGCTTGGCGTATTCGAAGTCTTTGCGCACGGCCGCTTCGTCGTTGCGCATGGTGATGGTGCCACCGCCCACGATCGTCAGGCCGGCGGCTTCGGTCTTCGCCCGGGCTGCCTTGATGGCCTCGGGGCTGTCGGTGCGTGGCAGGTGGACGTCCTTGAAGTTGATGTACTTCGTGTCGCACGCCTTCGCCATTTCGAGCGCTTTCTCGAATGGGAACTTGCGGAGGGAATACGAGGCGACGCCGAGCTTCAGGCGCTCGGGGCGGGTATCGGGCGTCTGCACCATCGCCCGCGCGGGCAGATGCGGGGCCAGTCCAGCCACGGCCATCGTCGTCAGGAACTCACGTCGCTTCATCGGAATCCTCCGTGCATCAGGTCAGCCCGAGATCATATCGCATGGGCTTATTTGCCAACCGTTACCCCGAACGGGCGACGTGGAATGGGCTGAGCGTCGGGTGTGAAGATTCCGGACTCATAAACGACTTTCAGACGTGCCGAAGGACGAGGCCGCTCGCCGGCGGTGAGGATCCCCGCCAGATTCAGCGGATCAGCCGTGCTGATGGTGATTGGAGGCCCGTCGGACGGCGAGCGGCGGACTTCGCGGAGGCGTTCGACGGCGCGCGGGAGCGCGAACTGCTCGCCAGACATGCCGGCGACGAACCAGCCGCCACGGATCTCGCCGCGCGCTTCCAGGCGCCGATACACACGCACCAGCTCCCGCCACGGTGCGGCGATGGTTTCGCGCGTGAGGAGCCGACGGAACACGACGCCGTACCGGCGCAGGAGCGCCCACGCTTGCGCCTCGACGGCCCGCTCGCGGAGCGCGCTCGATGGTGCCGGTGTGATTGCGGTCCAACGGCCGGCAAAGTTGGCGCGACGATCGCGGGACGGATGGCTCGAGAGCAACGCGCGCAGTCCGGAGAACCCGTCTGATGCGGCGAGCCCGTTCGCGACAAGCGTGCCGAGCGCGAGACGCGTGTCCTCCGCATCGAGGCCAGTTGCCGCGCGGACGTCGTTGAAGAACGACGCGCCGCGCGATCGCAGTGCCTCGAGCACTCGCGCGGCGTGAGGTGTGAGCCGGCGCTCCGCCGTCTCGTCTGGTGTACGCAGCGACTGCCAGAAGTCCGCGTGCTCGCGATGGAACAGCGCGATCCGTGTTCCTGGCGCAAGGCGTGCGGGTTCGCTCAGCTCCATCGTGCGCGGTGACAGCCGCGCCCACCCGATCTCGCCCGCGAGGCAGAGCATGTCCAGCATCGATCGGTTGTAGTCCGCGATCCGCGCGGGAAGGACGGCGCGCTCCCACGCGGCGCCCGCCAACTCGAAGCCGTCAAGCCTGGACAACACTTCACGCAACCCGTCGAGGCCCACGAGGCGATCGGCGGGATCGACATGCTGCCACTTGAACAGGAAGCGCATGAAGTCGGCTGCGCTCACCGGCTCGATCTCGGCGCGGAGCTTGTTGAGGGTGTAGCGGTGGATGCGCGCGAGCAGAGCTCGATCGCACCACTCAAGGGATGCTTCGCCAGCCGCTGTCCGCTGCTCGCGGTCCGCTGGACGCCGGCCGCTGGCCGGCGTGAAACGACCGCGCAGCACCACTCCTTCTGACTCCAGCGCAAGGAGTGCCGACTCAGCCTCACGAGTCTGGAGACCGAGGGACTCGGCGAGTTCGGTGGCGGTCGTGGGTCCAAGCACGCACAGCCGGCCGCGAATGATTTCCACGATCGCAGCGTCGCGTTCCCATGTCTTCACACGCGAAGGCGGCGCTTGAATCTGCGGACGCAAGGTCGCGTCAGCGTGCACCGCCGCGAGTTCCGGCAGGCGCTCCGCGGCAACGATCAGATCCGTAGACGCCAGCTGCACGCGGCAGGCGCGCCGATGGGCTGCAAGCGTTTCCAGGAATTCAGTGGCCGGCCCCGTAATCTCCGACGCGAGCAGGACGCCGGACGTCATCAAGACATCGTGCAATTCGTCGGGGCTCTCTGGATCCGGCCGCACTTCATTGCGCACGCGGTCGATCGCCGCAGGATCGAGCGCGCTCAGTTCGTCGACGCCGGATGGCTCGCTGGCGCGCCGGGTCTGCACTGCGTGGCTCCGCCGTTCTTCAAGCGGCGCGTCGTCCAAGAACGCGTAAGGCTTCGCCGACAGGATCTCGTGGGCAAAGACCGACGGCTCGGGCGTGTCGCGCGCGACGAGCTTCAGGTCGCCGCGATGAATGCGCGCGAGCACCTCGCGTAGCCCATCGAAGTCCATGGCCTCCGAAAGGCAATCGCGAACCGTCTGATTGACGAGCGGATGATCGGGAATCTCGCGATCTCCGGGAATGTTCTCGAGACAGGCTGCCGCATCCGGAAAGACAGACGCCAGCAAGTCAGCCGCCATCATTCGCTGGATTTGCGGCGCGACTTTCTTTCCGGTTCGCGTGCGCGGCACCGCCAGTGAGATCGTGGCGTTCCATCGCCACCGCGTCTCGAAGACGGGCGCATCGAGAAATGCCTGGACCAGAACGTCTCGAGTCGTTTCGGGGTGCAGATACCGGAACACGTCAGACAGCGGAAACGAATGCTGCGGTCCGAGGGACAGCATCAAGCCGTCCTCGGTCGCCGCCGCCTGGAGCTCGAAGTTGAACTGCCGGCAGAATCGCTTGCGCAGCGCGAGCCCCCACGCTTTGTTGACGCGGCTGCCAAACGGCGCGTGCAGCACCAGCTGCATGCCGCCTGACTCATCGAAGAAGCGCTCGAGCACGAGCGTCTCCTGCGTCGGAATGACGCCGAGCGAACGTCGTCCGTCGTGCAAGTACGCAATTGCCTGTTCCGCGGCTTCAGGCGCCAACCCAGTCTCGTTCACGAACCATGAAGTCAGCGACTCGAGCGATGGGTCTACAGTGAGCCGTGCATCTACGTCGGCGCGGAGATCGCTTACAGCACGAGACAACTCGTCGCTTCGAGCGGGCGCTTCGCCAAGCCAGAATGGCAGGTTTGGTGGAGTGCCTTTGGCATCCGCAACACGCACGGTCCCCGCAGTCACCTGCAGAACGCGCCATGACGCGTTCCCGAGCTGAAAGACGTCGCCCGCTGACGACTCGATCGCGAAGTCCTCGTTGAGCGTCCCGATGAACGTCTCTCCCGGCTCGAGCACCACGCGATAGTCGGCAATTTCGGGAATCGCCCCACCGGAGGTTTGTGCCAGCAATCGGCTGCCGCGCCGCTCGCGCAGCGTGGCGTTGACCTCGTCGCGATGAACCAGCGCTGCTCGTCGGCCACGCCGAGTCGAGTAGCCGTCCGAAACCATCTTGACGACGGCGTCGAAGTCACTTCGTGACAGATCCCGGTAGGGCCAGGCCCTGCGCGCGAGCGCGTAGAGCTCGCCCTCGCTGCACTCGCGGGCGGCAGTCTCGGCGACGATCTGCTGCGCGAGCACGTCGAGCGGCGTATCGTGTTGAACGATCGCATCCAGCTCGCCGCGCCGAACCGAGCGCAAGAGCGTGGCGCACTCGATCAGATCGTCGCGGGAAGTCGGAAACACGCGACCCTTCGGCACGCCCTGAATCGTGTGTCCCGAGCGACCAACGCGCTGGAGCAGCGTTGCAATCCGATGTGGCGATCCGATTTGGCAGACGAGATCCACGTGCCCGATGTCGATGCCCAGCTCGAGCGACGCGGTTGCGACCAGCGCGCGAAGCTGCCCGGACTTGAGGCGGTTCTCGGCATCCAGCCGCTTTTCTTTCGACAGGCTTCCATGATGCGCGGTGACGGCGTCCTCGCCGAGCCGCTCGCTCAGATGCCGCGCGAGGCGCTCCGCCATGCGCCGCGTGTTTACAAAGATGAGCGTGGTTCTGTGGGCCTGGACCAGCGCTGTCAGACGATCGTGATACTCCTCCCAGACTTCATGGGACATCACAGCTTCGAGCGGCGAGCCAGGAATCTCGACACCGAGATCGATTTCCCGCCGATGGCCGGTGTCGACGATCGTGCACGGCGAGCCGTTGGTGCCGACGAGATAGCGCGCCACCTCGTCGATTGGCTTCTGAGTGGCCGACAGGCCGATGCGCAGGAGCTGGTGTGCGGTGGCCTGCTCGAGTCGCTCGAGCGAGAGCGCGAGATGCGCGCCGCGCCTGGTGCCGATCACGGCGTGGATTTCGTCGACGATGACCGTCCGGGCGGTGCGAAGCATCTGCCGGCTACGCTCCGACGTCAGCAGCAGGTACAGCGATTCCGGCGTGGTGACCAGAATATGGGGCGGCGTTCGCAACATCGCCGCTCGCTCGCTCGACGTGGTGTCGCCGGTCCGAACTGCCGCAGTAATTCGCGGCCCGGCCAAGCCGGCCTGGAGCGCGAGACGCTCGATGCCGCTCCGCGGCTCCGCGAGGTTCTTGTGGATATCGGCACTCAGCGCCTTGAGCGGGGACACATAAATGACTCGCGCTTCGTCCGGCAGCCCACGCTCGAACCCTTCGCGAGTCAGTTCGTCGAGCGCCGTCAGAAACGCCGCGAGCGTCTTGCCCGATCCGGTTGGCGCCGCAATGAGGGTATGGCGTCCTTCGGCGATGGACTCCCAGCCGCGCAGCTGTGCCGCTGTCGGGTGGCCGAGCGCCGTCGTGAACCAACGCTGAATCAGAGGGTGGAAGCGTTCAAAAGACATAGTCGGAATTGCCGGAGAATGGAGGGAACCAGCATACCTCAGGGCCTCCTCGACAATTCGACTACACTGCGCATCAGAGCGAGCCCGGCAGCGTTGACCTACTCGGAACTGCTGACCTCAAGGAGGGTCCATGCGGGTGATCGATGAACCTCGGGGGGCGTCGGACTCGAGGCTTCTGGAATGGGTGCGGCGGAATGTGCCGCGCATCTACCTGCTGCGGTTTCCCATCATCCTTGGACTGATCCTCGTCGGGCTCGTACCACTCGGGCTCCTGTCGCTTCCGGCGATGTTCCGGAATATGTTCATCTTGCCGCGAAGCGGTGTCATGCTCGTGGCGCTCTTTGCAACGCTCGGCGCCGCGACGGCGATGGTGACGCGGCGCGTGACGCTGCTCTACGGTCCGCAGCGTTTCGGCGTTCTCTGGCGCGAGCGGCCGCGCGAGTTGAGCCTGTGGACCGTGCTCGCTCACAGCACCGTTGCCCTTCCGCTCATCGGCTCTACAGTTTGGCTATCGTCGACCGAAGGTCAGCTCGGACTGTTCGCCGCGTTCGCGATGGCCTCAATCGGCGTGTTGGCGGCCTCAATCCTGATCTGGATCGCGGAGCTCGTGCAGGCGTTGTTCACCAGCGCTGACATCGAGCTGCCCGAGTTGGCGGTGCCGCATCGAACCACGATGGTCGCAGCGCATCGCCGCAGGCCTCCGATGATGCCGGGCTGGATACGCAAGGTTTTGCACTGGTTGAAGCCGGTGCTCGGGCCGGGCTACTTCGCACCGAACGGCGATCTGCTGCCAGGCCACACCTTCTCGACATCATTCCTTACCGTCTACGCCGGCGTGTACCTGCTGGGATATTTCTTGTGGCGTCCTGGGACTGCGCTGGGTGCGACCGTGCCCGCGCTCGTCTCGATCCTCATCGTCGCGACACTGTGGGTGTGGCTCCTCGCCGGGCTTGCCTTCTACTTCGATCGCCATCGCGTCCCGATCCTTCTGCCTATCGTGGTGACGTCGATGGCTATGTGGACCGTGTCGCATTCGGATTTCTACTTTGAGTTGTTGCAGCCTAGGGGCGACTGGACGGAATTGCAGGATCCCGCTGACATCGCGCGCCGGCGCGATCATCCGATGCTCACTGTGATCGCGATCGACGGAGGCGGCATTCAGGCGGGGGCGTGGGCCGCGCGTGTGCTCACGGGGATTCAAGAGCAGTGGCCGGACTTCTACAAGTCGACGCGACTGATCAGTTCTGTGTCCGGCGGAAGCGTCGGGACGATGTACTTCGTCGAGTCGCTGAATTCGAGCGGACCACCATCATCCGATGAGTTGCATCGGGTGCTGACGTTCGCCAAGCGCGGAAGCCTCAACGAGGCGGGCTGGGGCTTGGCGTACCCTGACTTGTGGCGTGCGGTGATCCCTATTCCCGAATGGTTCCGATTCGAGAAGGATCGCGCCTGGGCGATGCAGCAAGCCTGGGAACGCGGCTGGCGCGATCGGCCCCCCCAGCTGTCCGAATGGATCAGTGGTGTCAAGGAAGGCTGGCGGCCCGCAACTGCGTTCAACTCGGTGTCAGTCGAAAGCGGGCAACGGTTTTCGTTCGGCACGTTCGCGTCGCCGTATCAGTGGGGAATCGATACCGTGGACA
>Ga0075430_100002893_pt1 | contig 14362 bp, 9 predicted proteins | sample RhiMetdeltSRZDD4_FD_75294 | JGI IMG/M metagenome (GOLD analysis project Ga0075430, IMG submission 75294) | Populus rhizosphere microbial communities from Tennessee, USA - Rhizosphere MetaG P. deltoides SRZDD4 | ecosystem: Host-associated > Plants > Roots > Rhizosphere > Soil | place: USA... | reverse complement strand
TCACAGTTCGCGCATCGCGACCGCGTGTCGTGACCCCGCCACCGATGCCGTCGTTAGGCGGAGGCGAGGGTTTCGCCGAGGAACGCGGCGGTCCGCGCTCAACCTGTGCCTGGGCAGCACCCTGACCCGGGCAGCTCTCGACGAGCGCAACATACGGATATACGGATTGACAGATCGACCGCACGCGCCTCGCGAACGCGATAGTCCGCAGGCGCCAGGGCTGAACCGAATGGGCCTTCGTATACAGCTAACTCCGCCCTCCGGAGAGATCGTTCTCGGGAGCGATCGCGGTGCCCCGGGCGGCCGCTCCGGTCGTCGGTCCTTCGCCGCATCTCCGCGAATCCTCGTGCGGCCTCGCCGGTCGAGGCTCTCGAGCGACTGTAAAGGGGAGCAGGCTAAGGCACGACCCGCGACGACCGCTTCTTCATCAACGCCTCGACCTCCCCGATCTCGCGCGGGACACCAGCCGAGATCCGCTCCAGCCCCCTGTCGGTGATGATGTAACTGTCCTCGATGCGCACGCCGGTGTTCTCGTACCGCGCAACCACGTCCTTCACCTTCGCCTTGAACGCCCGGTTCTTCGGCGTGTCGGGCAGGACGTCGAGCATCGCGGTCGACACGTAGATCCCCGGCTCGATCGTGAACGCATCGCCTTCCTTGAACGTGCGATCGTCGTAGTAGAACTGCGCCGGATCGTGCACCTCGAGCCCGATGCCGTGGCTGATGCCGTGGATCATCCAGAAGTACGTCTGCTTACAGGCCGTCGACTGTCGCGGACAGCTCTGCATCCAGGGCACGTCCAGGGTCGCATCGAGCGACTCGGCGAGGCCTAACGCGACGAGTCCCTTGGCCCGAATCGCGATCGACGAGTCCACCGCGGCCGCGGCCGACATGCCCGGCTTCGAGTTCCGCTCTGCCGCCAGCTGCGCTTCATACACGAGCTGATACAGCGCGCGCTGCTCTGTCGTGAACGTTCCACTCACGGGAATCGTCCGCGTGACGTCAGCGGTGTAGCCCTCGTACTCGGTGCCGGCGTCGATGACGACGACGTCGCCCGGCTTCGCCGCGCCGCGACTCTTCATGTAGTGGAGCGTCGTCCCGTTGCTTCCCGCTCCGACGATCGAGCCGTACGCCGGACGGCGTCCGCCAAGCTTCATGAACGCGTGCTCCACCGCCGCCTGCAGCTCGTACTCGTGGGCCGGTTCCGGCGCCAGCATCGCGGCGCGGTGTCCTTCCGACGTGATCTCCGCCGCCTTGCGCAGCAATGCGAACTCGGCCGGCGTCTTTCGCGCCCGGAGAAGATCCACGATCTCGTGGGCGTCCTTGACCGTGATGCCACGGTTCGCGTGCCGCGCGACGAACGCCTGCATGAACGAACGGCCACGCGTGAGCGAGTCCTGTCGGGCGAAGTCGCCGGCGGCGAAGTCAGCGAGGTGATAGAAGGTCTTCGCGCCGCGGTTCGACGCATCGGCCGCGAGCGAATCGACGAACTTCGCCACGCTCGAGATCGACCGCGCCTTCACGCCTAACGTTCGCTCGACGTACGCCGAGTCGGGGCGCCGCCCGTAGTAGAGCGCGGTACGCGGCGCGATGGGGCTCAGGAAGACCGTCGCCGAAGCTCGACCACCTCTGGCGACCAGCACCATCGCGGCGTCGGGCTCATCGAACCCGGTGAGATAATGAAATCCCGCCAGCTGATAGAACGGGCCGAAATCGGCTACGGGCGTCCTTCCGCCGAACGCGACGACGACCCCATCGCCAATGCGGGCCGCGACCGAGTCTCGGCGCGCGGCGAAATCCGCTTGTGTGGGCTGCGCCTCGAGTGTTGTCGCGAACGCGACCAGCGCGAGCGATGTGCGACCAACAACTGCCGGAAGACGGAACGGGCTCATGGTCTGACGAGATGTAAGTGGTTCTGCGATCTACGCACGCGGCAGCGTGAGCACGAACGTCGACCCGCGGCCAGGCTGACTCTTCGCCCGAAGATCGCCTTTCATCGCCCGTGCGAGGTCCCGGCTGATTGCCAGCCCGAGCCCCGCTCCCGACTGCGCACGCGTGAATCGCGCGTCGACCTGGAAGAAAGGGTCGAACACCGCATCGAGCTTGTCTGTGGCGATGCCAATGCCGGTGTCCGTAACGCTGATCTCGACCTTCGACGTCCCGACCGCCTTCGCACCGACGGTGACAGACCCGCCAGGTGCCGTGAACTTGACGGCGTTCGAGATGAGGTTGAGCAGGATCTGCGTCACCTTCTCCGCGTCGGCGTTCACGACCAGGGACGAATCGGCGACACGCGTGTGGTACGACAACGGGCGAGCCGCAAGCTGCGGCATGATCAGTGGCTCCGCAACGGCGAGCAGCTCGACTACGGCGACTGGTCTGGTCTCGTAGTCGATGTGCCCAGCCTCGATGCGCGCGAAGTTCAGCACGGAGTTGATGAGGCCGAGCAGGTGGCGCTGGCTGCGCCGCATTCTGGTGACATACTCGGCGTGAGTCGGCGACAGCTGCCCCGCGACGCCGAGCTCGAGCAGCTCCGCATACCCGTCGATCGCGTTGAGTGGCGTACGCAACTCGTGACTCATCACGGCGAGGAAATCACTCTTCGCCCGGTTCGCGCGTTCTGCCTCGGCGCGCGCGGTACGTTCCGCCTCGAGCAATCGCGCGCGCTCGGACTCGGCTTCCTTGCGCTCGTGGACGTCGATGACCGATCCGATGTAACCGAGGAACTCACCGCCGGCGCCGAAGCGAGGTGTCGCGGCGTCGACGGCCCAACGGTACGCCCCATCCGCCCGGCGGAAGCGGTAGTCCATTCGGACCAGCTCGCGCCTGGCGTTCGCTTCCAGGAATGCGGCGCTGGCGAAGACCCTGTCGTCCGGGTGGAGCGCGTCGAGCCAGCCGAACCCGAGCGCGGCCGCCGGGGTTTGCCCCGTAAACTCGTACCACCGGCGATTCAGGTAGACGCACTCACCGTTAGGGTCGGTCATCCAGATCATCACCGGCGCGTTATCGGCCATGTTCCGGAACCGCGCTTCGCTTTCGGCGAGGGCCTCGGCGGCTCGTTTCTGCGCCGTGATGTCGACGGTGATGCCATCGAACCGAATGGGTCGCCCCGCCTTGTCGTACGCCGTGTAGCCGATCGCGCGCAGCCATCGCTCCTGACCTGCGCTTTGCGAGCCTGCCGGGGCAACGGTGCGGTACTCGATGTCGTACGGCGAGTGGGAACTGATCGAATGCCCGATCGCCTCCCGAGTTCGGTCGCGATCCTCCGGGTGCAGGCGCTCGTAGAACGTCTCGATCGTGACGACCACGTCCGGCGGCAACCAGAAATGGCGTTTGACCGTGGCATCCCACTCGAGGACGTCGAACGGCAGGTCACAGTACCATAACCCAACGTCGACGGCCGCGAGCATTTCGTCGCGGCGGCTGGCGAAGTGCCCGGCGGTATCTGCTACGGTCTGTTCCACGCAGGGTAGGAATGGAGGGCCGCTGAGGTTGCGAGCCAATGAACCATCAGATGCGAGGGGGCAGGTGAAGGTTCCCCGGATGCGAGTCGTCCTTCCGTCTTCGTTGGCGCTCCTCGAGGAAGGCGCGTGACGGTCAGGGGTGACCCCTCGCCTGATGGCTCGGCATAAACATTTCCACAAATGCGAGGTTTGTGCCTGCCCGGTGCCGAGGCTGACCCCCTCTTCACGGACGCGCCGGTGCCCCTTTGGCCATTGGGAGTCCGATCCGCCGGAGCAGATCCTGAAACCGCGGGTCGGCTCTGAAGCCGGCGTACCCTTCAAATACCCCGATGGACGTCATGGCCGGATGCCGCTGGCGGAACGACCCCTCGAGCCATTCGAACGCCGCGGTCGTGTCGCCGAGCGCGAGCAGCGCGTTCGCGACGCTCGGGTGCTGGATCCCATTGGCCGCCGTCTGCTCGCGAATCTGACGCACGACCTCCCATGCCTCCTGGGTTCGTCCGGCGAGCGCGAGTGCGCGGGCCAGCCCGGCCTTCGCGCGCGACGTTCCGCCGGACGTCGCCACCGCCCGACTGAACGACGCGATGGCGCCAGCGAGGTCTCCGCGACTGATCAGCAGATCTCCCAGTCGATCGTGCGCCTGCCAGTACTTCGGGTCGAGCTCCAATGTCTCGCGATACGCCACAAGCGCGCTGTCGGATCGCCCGAGGAGCGCCAGCGAGGTGCCGACGCCGGAGCTCGCGACGAGCGGATCCAGCGCGCTGGCGAGCCGCCGCTCGACCAATGCCTCCTCGAACCGGCCCATGTTCTCAAGGAAGTGCCCGTACCACTCGTGCGCCGTCGAGAAGTTGCGATCGAGCTGGATCGCGCGGCGAAGCTCTCGTTCGGCGCCCTCCCAGTCCCACTCGAACACGTGTAGATATGCGCCGAGCGCCGCATGCCCCTCGCTGCTCTGCGGGTCCAGCGCGATGGCGCGCCGCGCGGCGGTCACCATCCGCTCGCGAGCGTCGCGGGGGTGGAGGTACCCATGCACGCCTTGCGGCCCGTACGCGCTCGCGAGTCCGGCGTATGCTCGCGCGTACCCGGAATCGATGGCGATCGCGCGTTTGAAGTACTCGATCGCGGTGTCGAGCTGCGCCCCGCGCGTGCGCCAGTAGTAGCGGCCTTTGAGGTAGAGCGTGTACGCCGCGAGATTCTCGGTCGGCTTCGTGCCGATGCGTTGCTCCTCGGACGGTGTGAGGCGTGCCTCGAGCGCCGCCGCGATGCGACGGGCCATGTCGGACTGAATGTCGAACACGTCCGCCAGTTGCCGCTCGTCGTATGTCTCCGACCAGAGATCGAGCCCGGTGCGGGCATCGATCAGCTGGGCGGTCACGCGGATGCGGTCGGCCGACTTTCGCACGCTCCCGACGAGCACCGTGCCGACGTTCAGCGCCTGCGCGATCTCGCGAGCGTCGCGCGCCTGGCCCTTGAAGGCGAACGCCGACGTTCTCGCCGCGACGCGCAGTGAGCGAAGCTGCGAGAGCGTGGCGATGAGCTCCTCGGTGAGACCGTCGCTGAAGTAGTCGTCGTCGGCGCTCCCGCCGACGTTTGCGAAGGGCAACACGGCGACAGATCGTTCGCCGTCGCTCACCGACGTGCGTGCCGCGCCCAGTTTGCGCGTTAGGCTCGTGCGCATCCCGCCGAAGTCCGTGGCCACCAGGGCGACCAGCGCGAGCGCCGCGACGCCGGCGAGCAATGCGCCCGTCCTCGCTCTCCTCCGTGCGCCGGAAGCGAGGGCCGGGGCGCCGCGCGCTCCGAGGCGCGCCCTCGGTCCGGATGCCGTCCCGGGGGACGCGAGCGCCTCCGCGAACTGCCGCGCCGTGCCGAACCGGTCAGCGCTGACCTTCGCGAGCGCGCCGGCGATGGCGTCGGCAACGTGGTTCGGAACGCGGTCGCGCACCTCACGGACGTCGGGGGCGGGCTCGCGCAGATGCTTCGATATGACCGATCTCACCGTCGGCCCGGTGAACGGCGGCTCTCCCGTGAGCATCTCGAACAGCACGCATGCCAGCGCATAGACGTCCGTGCGCGCGTCGACGTTCGTGTCGCCCGACGCCTGCTCCGGGCTCATGTATGCCGGCGTGCCTAACGCGACTCCGGACCCGGTCAGTCGGTCATCACCGGTTTCAGCCAGCGCGCGCGCCATCCCGAAATCGGCGACGAGGGCATGTGTCGACCCGACCTCGCCGGAGTCCCCCGCATCTGCCGGCCGCAGCAGGATGTTCTCCGGCTTCACATCGCGGTGCACGACGCCCTGCGCGCCGGCATACGTCAGCGCCTCGGCTACCGTCGTCGTGATGGCGATCGCCTCGTCGACCGGGAGCTGCCGCTCGCGCCGGAGCCGCTCACGAAGCGATCCGCCTTCGACGAACGGCATCACGTAGTAGAGAAACGACGGCCCCTGCGCCCCGGCGGACGCCTCGCCCGAATCGAACAGCGGCAGGATGTGTGGATGCTGCAGCCCCGCCGTCACCTCGATTTCCCGGAAGAAGCGCTCCCGTCCGAGCGCCGCCGAGAGCTCCGGTTTGAGGACCTTGATGGCCACCTTCCGCCGGTGGCGAAGGTCGTCTGCGAGGTACACCGTCGCCATCCCACCTGAGCCGAGGACGCGCTCGATGCGATACCGGCCGGCGAGGGCCGCCGTCAGCTCAGGGATGAGCTCGAGGGGCATGCGCGATAAGATGCACACCGGCGGACCGGGTCGGAGGACCCGATGTAGAGGATCGGACCTCGGCTCCGACTCAACCTCGGAGCAGACGCCCAACCTCGACCAACAGGAGCCAGCCATGCCAAGCATCACCCCTTTCCTCTGGTTCGACACCCAGGCCGAAGAGGCCATGAACTTCTACGCGTCGATCTTCCCCCGCTCGAAGGTGTTGTCCGTCAACCGGGCGGGCGACAGAGTCATGATGGTCGAGTTCGAGCTCGAAGGGCAGAAGTTCATGGCGCTCAACGCCGGGCCCGTCCACAGGTTCAACGAGGCCGTGTCGTTCTACGTCGGCTGCGACACTCAGCAGGAGATCGATACCTACTGGGCGAAGCTCACAGCCGATGGCGGCGAGCCCGGCCAGTGCGGATGGCTCAAGGACAAGTACGGCCTCTCGTGGCAGATCATCCCGAACGCGCTGGGCCGGTTCATGAGCAGCGGCGACCCGGAGAAGACGAAGCGCGTCGTGGACGTTCTCATGCGCAGCAGGAAGCTCGACATCAGCGAGTTTCAGCGGGCGTTCGACGGAGCCTAATCGGGGTCAGAGTCCAAGGGCATCGTTTCATTGCCGAACGCAATGAAACGATGCCCTTGGACTCTGACCCCGACTGAGAGCGGTCGTACCTTGACATTCTAGGTACGCGGCGACAGAGTGTACCTAGTCATCCTAGGTACACTCGCACCCCCGCGCATGACGACCGCACCGGGCTCACTCCTCCAGGGCACGCTCGACCTCCTCATCCTCAAGACGCTCTCCTGGGGGCCGCGCCATGGCTACGCGATCGCGCGGTGGATCGAGGAGGCGACGGATGACGCGCTCCGCATCGAGGAAGGCTCGCTCTATCCCGCGCTCTATCGCATGGAGCGCCGCGGATGGATCTCGGCCGAGTGGGGCACGTCCGAGCTCGGGAAGCGGATCAAGGTCTACAAGATGACTCCCGAAGGGCGCGCCCAACTGCGGACGGAGACGGCGCAGTGGACGCATTTCGTCTCCGCGGTCACGAAGGTCGTCAAACCCGCATGAGACGTCGTCACGCACGCGTGAGTGAGCGGCTGCGCGGTCGGTTCTGGGCCGTGCCCGTCGAAATGGAAGTGGACGAGGAGCTCGCCGCGCATCTCGAGCTCACCGTCAGGCGCTTCATCGAGCAGGGCATGGACCCGCAGGCCGCGCGGGCGGCCGCGCTGCAACGGTTCGGAGACCTCGACCGGGTGCGCGACGAATGTCGCGACATCCGCCACGATTCGGAGGCGAACGTGCGTCGCACGGAGCTCGGACAGGAACTGCGGATGGACGCGTGGTATGCGCTCCGTGCCCTGCGAAAGAACCCATTGTTCACCGCGATTGCCGTCCTGACGATCGCCGTCGCGATCGGTGCGAATACGGCGATCTTCAGCGTCGTCAACGCGGTGCTCCTGAGTCCACTGCCGTACGACCATGCCGGCCGCACCGTGGTGCTCTGGAACGACTACGCGCCCGGACTGTCGCATGCCGCGATCTCGCCGCCCGAGTACTTCGACATCCGCGAGCAGTCTCGCGCGTTCGACGCCACCTCGCCGATCCGCCCACAGCGGTCGGCGATCACCGGCGATGGCAGTGACCCGGAGTGGCTCAACGCCTACGTCGTCGCGCCGAACTTCTTCGACTTGTTAGGCACCCGCCCGCTGCTCGGGCGTGGCTTCCGGGCGAGCGATGGCGCCGCCGACGCGGCGAGCGTCATCGTGTTGAGCCACGGGCTCTGGATGCGACGCTTCGGCGGCGACCCGGCCGTGCTCGACCGCACGGTGACGATTGCCGGACGCACGCGTACTATCGTCGGCGTGATGCCTCCAGGTGTCCGTTTCCCCGACGCGCCCATTGGCTTTCTCCGCGAGCGCGCCGACCTGTGGATCGCGTCCACGTTCGAGCAGCTGCGTGGCGACGAGCGAGGCAACCAATACCTTGGCGTGATCGCCCGAACGCAGCCCGGTGTGACGGATGCGCAGCTCCGGGCGGATTTCGCTGCCATCGAAAAGCGGTTCCAGGCGGAGTTCCCGTCGCGTTATGCGCCGCCGAGCGTCCCGAACTGGAGCCTCGCGGCGGTGCCGGTGCGTGACATGATGATCGGCGATGTCAAGCGCACGCTGGCCGTGCTCGCGGGTGCGGTCGGCCTGGTCCTGCTCATTGCGTGCGTGAACGTCGCGAATCTGCTGCTCGCCCGCGGCGCGCTGCGCCAGCGCGAGATGGCGGTGCGCATGGCCATCGGGGCCGGACGCTTCCGGCTCGTTCGCCAACTGCTCACCGAGAGCGTCATCCTCGGGCTGCTCGGCGGCGCCCTCGGCATCGCCCTCGCATGGGTCGGCAGGCGCGCCCTCGTCGCGCTGGCCGCCGGCAACATCCCGCGGCTCGACGGCGCGTCGATGAACCTCACGGTGCTGCTGTTCTCGTTCGGCGTGTCGATCGTCGCGGGGTTGCTCGTCGGCCTCTTCCCGGCGTTGCAACAATCCACGGGAGATCTGCGGAGCACGTTGAGCGAAGGGGCGCGCGGTTCGGGCGACGGGCGGGCACGCCGCCGTCTGCGAACGTCACTCGTTGTCGCGCAGGTCGCGATGGCGCTCGTGCTGCTGATCGGCGCCGGCCTGCTCGGCCGAAGCTTCCTCGCACTGCAGCGCGTCGATACCGGCTTCACGGCGGACAGTGTGGTCGCCATGCAGGTTGCCTTGCGTGGTGCCAAGTACGACACGCGTGCAAAGGTCGTCGGTCTCTTCGATCGCCTGGGTCCCGAGGTCGCCGGTTTACCGGGTGTCAGCGACGCGAGCCTGATCTATCCGCTGCCGATGAGCGGCGAGGGCTGGAGCGGGACGTATCGCGTCGACGGCGAGCCGAGTGGGCCGACGGATCCACAGCCGCACGGCGAGTACGCGGTTTCGACGCCGGGCTACTTCAAGCTGATGCGCATCGGTCTCGTTGCCGGCCGCGACTTCGCCGGCAGCGACGCGGCGGACGCGCCGGGCGTCGTGGTGGTGGACGAGCGTCTTGCCGCGCGTCACTGGCCCGGGCAGAGCGCGTTAGGCAGGCGCATCAACGTCACCGGTCGCGATGGTGACTGGCGCACCGTCATCGGGGTCGTCAGGCACGTGTACACCGCCGGTCCGCAGGAGGAGGGAGAGCCCCAGCTGTACTTCCCGCTCGCGCAGTGGCCGCAGTCGCTCATGTTCGTCGTCGCGCGCACGACGACGCCTCCCACGGCCCTGACACCGTCGCTCCGACGAGCGGTCCGAGCCCTCGACCCCGACCTGCCGGTGACGAACCTTCGCTCGGTGTCGGACATCGCCTCGGCCGCGCTCTCGCGCCAGCGGTTCAACACGCTCCTGCTCGCGGTGTTCGCTCTCGCGGCGCTCGCGCTCGCGAGCGTCGGCCTCTACGGCGTGATGTCGTATCTCGTATCCCAGCGCACGCGCGAGATCGGCGTTCGGGTCGCGTTGGGGGCGCTGCCGAACGAAGTACGAGGGCTCGTGGTTCGCGAGAGCTTGTTGATCGCCGCGGGGGGTGTCGTCGTCGGCGTCGCGGCTTCGCTCGCTCTGTCGCGCGTCGTCGCGGGGCTGCTTTACGGCGTGATGCCGGTCGATGTGCCGACGTACGCGTCCATCACGGGGCTACTGTTGCTCGTCGCTCTTTCCGCCGCGTACGGTCCGGCGCGTCGGGCGACACGCATCGATCCCGTTACCGCGTTGCGTGAGTAAACGCGAGCCGCGGCGAGACGGCGCTCTGTCGGGAGACTTCAGTCAACAGCCGTCGGGGAGTCAGGCGCGCAGTCATCAGTGGTCAGGGCTTCAGCGATCGGGTATCAGTGATCCGCCTCGCGGGAGGAACCATGCTCACGCGCGGAGCGGCTGCGAAACGGCGTGATCGGTCAGCGTCGAGTCATCGCCGCGTCGGCGATCGCGCGGCGCAGGGCGCGAAGTGCCGGTCTCATCTCTCCGGGGCTCACGGCGGCGAAGCCCAACAAGAGCGCCGGGGCGAGTGGCGCGGCGACGCGGTAGTTCGACAGCGCACCGGCCTCGACGCCGGCAGCGAAAGCGACCTCCGATACCCGCGCATCACGGATGGTCTCGTCGGACAGCCAGGCGATGATGTGCATCCCTGTTTCCGCAGGCGTCGCGCGTACGTCGTGGGTGAGGTCGCGCGCGATCCCGCGAACCAGTACTTCCTGCCGCTCGGCGTACACGGCCCGCATCTGCCTAACGTGACGAGTGAAGTGTCCGTCGTCGATGAACTCGGCGAGCGTGGCGTGTTCGATGCTCGGCGCCAGTCTGTCGGTGAGCGCCTGTGTCGCGCGGAAGACGTCCACGAGCGCCGGCGGAACGATCAGATAGCCGAGGCGAAGCGCCGGAAACACGGTCTTGCTGAACGTGCCGAGGTAGATCACGCGATCGCTGGTATCGAGGCCCTGCAGCGACGGGATGGGCGCGCCCACGTAGCGGAACTCGCTGTCGTAATCGTCTTCGAGAATCCACGCCCCTGCGGTCTTCGCCCACTCGAGCAGCGCGAGCCGTCGCGTGAGCGACATCGTCGCCCCGAGCGGGAACTGATGCGACGGCGACACGTGAGCCACTCGCGCGCGCGGGGCACGCCGTACGCCTTCGCTCACGATGAGCCCTTCGCGATCTACCGGCACCGGAACGACCGTCGCGCCGCTCGCCCCGATCAGCGTGCGTGCGGCGGGGTAGCCGGGATCTTCGACCCAGGCGCCGTCGCCAGGCCGGAGCAGCACTCGCGTCGCGAGATGTACGCCCTGCTGAGTGCCGCGCACGAGAATGACGTGATCCGCGCTGGTACTCACGCCGCGCGCTGCGCTCACGTACGCGGCGATTGCGGTGCGAAGCGGTCGATGACCGGCCTCACTGCCGTAGCCGAGGAGAGCGCCTCCGGATCGCCGTGCGCGTCGCGCGTAGAGGCGTGCCCAGAGCCGGGAGGGGAACAGGTCGAGCGCCGGCTCGCCGGTGCGGAACGCGGTCGGCGCTGCGCGAACCTGCACCGACCCACGCGCTCGACGGGCCAGCTCCTGTGCCGAGTGCGTCAGGCTCTCGATGCGCGCATCCCGGGTGGCGTGTTTGGCGGCGCGAGGGTTCGCGTCGTGCACGTCGAGACTGGCCACGAAGCTCCCGGCGCTGCCGCGGCCCGTGATGTATCCCTCTGTCAGGAGCGACTCGTACGCCAGCACGACCGTAGTGCGCGAGACGGCGAGATCTGCGGCGAGCGTCCGGGACGCGGGAAGGCGCGTGCCCGGTGGCAGCTGGCGGCCGAGGATCGCCCGTCGAATCGCCGAATAGATCTGTCGGCGCAGCGGCATGGTCGACCGCCGATCGAGCGCGACCATGACCGGCGCGGGCCCCGCGCGCATGACGGACGCCCGGCGGCGCGAGTCGGGCGTCCGCGGTTTGGTCTTAGCGTTCGTGCGCTTTTTGGACATTTGAGCATATCATAGCGCAGTGTATCGTGAGTGCGTAGCCAGCGGCTCTGTATCCGCACGTCCACGATTGATTGAATCCGAGTCCATGCGCGCGTCCGATCCATCATCTCATCCAGCCGACAGCTACGCGGTGACGAGTGTCAACCGCGTACGACGTCATCCCGAGCGCGGGCACTACGATCGCGCCACGGTCCACGAGATTCTCGATCGAGGCCTCGTCGCGCACGTCGCCCTCGTGGACGACGGACGACCGGTCGTGATCCCGATGGCGTATGGCCGAGACCACGATCGGCTTTTCCTGCATGGGGCGCGGAAGTCGCGCATCACCACGGCGCCGGTCGGTGAGCCGGTCAGCATCGCCGTGACGCTGGTGGACGGCCTGGTGGTCGCACGCTCGACGTTCGACTCGTCGATGAACTACCGAGCGGTCGTGATTCACGGTCGTGCCGTCGAAGTAGAGGACGCCGCGGAGCGTCTCCACGCGCTCCGCTGCATCACCGAGCATCAATTGCCCGGCCGGTGGGACGAGGTGCGCGAGCCGTCGGAGCAGGAGCTCAAGGCGACCGTCGTCCTCGCCGTGGAGATCGAGGCGGCGTCGGCGAAGGTTCGAGCGGGCGGAGTGATCCACGGCCGAACCCCCGGCGAGGAACGGGCGTGGGCGGGTCTCGTTCCGATCACTACCGTCGTCGGGCAACCGATCGTCGACGGCGAAGTACCACTCGACGTGCCGCTGCCTCCGTCGGTTCGCCGGCTCTGCGCTGCTGACGCAGCGCTATCTGTCGGTCGGAGCGCTCACGACCCGGACGCCTTCACGACTGCCTCAGCGCCACGGAGCGCATCTGGCTCGGTGACGGACTGAAGCCCGACCAGCGCGGCCGGAAGCAGCAGGACGAACACCGGCAGGAGCGCCCGGAACTCCTCGAACCGCGCCTTCACGACAAACACCAGGAGAAGCAGAACCGCAAACACCGCGCACGACCTGGCGAAGCGCTCGGACCGTGAGAACCCCACGGCCGCGAGGAGTAACGGCACACCCAGCCCCAGAAACGGCGGATAGGCGAGCTTCAGATCACGAAGCATCGTGACGTTATGTATCGCGAGTGGCCCCAATGCCACCGGCTCGAACCCGCCGGGACGCCAGGCTTGCAGTGCCCAATACGTTCCGAAGGTGAGCGCGAACAGACCCGTTGTGGCGAGCGCCGACCGTATCACCCGCCGACGGTCACCGTCGCGTGGCGGGAAGGGAACGGTGAGCAGGAAATACAGCGCTGGCAGCAGAATCACGTCGAACTTGACGAGCATCGCCAGCGGAAGCGCAATGGTGAACAACCCGAATCGCCGGCGCTCGAGCAGTATCAGCAATGCAACCCAGCTGAGAAGCGACAGCCGATCCCATGGATGGAAGTAGAAGAGCTGATAGGTCAACGGCAGCGTAGTCGCAAATGCCAACGCGCCGATGACCGGATACGGCGCAGGGACAAGGCGACCGAGGAACAGGAGAAGCAGGACGAGCGTCGCGAACAGCGCGAGCGTATCGAGCATGCGGTAGGCAGTCGGCGCGCTCCAACCGCTGACGCGACTGATCCCCTCCGCGATGAAGACCGAGCCGACGCGGATGTTTGTCGAGTTGAGTCCGTACGTCGTCCACGTAGACCCATCGGGCACCCGGTTGCGAAGGATCGCCTCATGGGCATCCGCGATTCGGTCGTTCAGCTCGGGCCGATAGATGGTCGATCGGCCAACCCAGAACTGCATTGTGAACGTGATCGATGCCGCCCACGCGATCGTGATCGCGGTCCTCAACGCTCGGCTCCCGGTCAAGCTCACCGCCTATCGCTGTGACCGGCGGACGCCAACTCGGCCTCTGTCCGCCGACTGTCAGGTGCCGGAAGTGATGCAGAAGTCTCGTCGAAGATCTCGTCGATGACGAACCTCGGACGGCGCCGAGTCTCGTCGAGCGTGCGCCACAGGTACTCTCCGAGTATGCCGAGCATGGTCATCTGAATCCCCGCGGTGAACGCGAGGACGATTACCAGCGGCGCGAATCCGCGCACCGGAATGTCTCTCACGAGCCACGCGTAGAAGACGAACCCGCCGTACAGAAACGCGGTCGCCGCGACGAGCAGCCCGATCGCGGAAAGAAAGCGAATCGGCACGTACGAGAACGCCACGAACGAGTCGATCACGAGCTTGATCTTCTTCGAGAGCGTCCATCGCGACGTGCCCTTGGTGCGCGCCCGTCTGACGTACGGAATGAGGACCGGCCGGTAGCCGAGCCAGAAGATCAACGACATGAGATTCGTGTTCTTTTCCCGGATGGCGTTGATGTTCGTGACGACCTGCCGGTCGATCAGGAAGAAGTCGAAGCCGCCAGGCGGATAGTCGGCCAGCGCGAATCGTCGAATGAGCGCGTAGTAGCTGTTGGCGAAGAACCGCTGGGCCGCCGACTCCTCACGGTCCGCTCGCACGGCGAAAACCGCTTTCGCGCCGTTCCGCCAGTGACCGAGCATCTCCAGGAACAGCTCGGGAGGATCCTGCAGATCCGCGGCAATCATGCCGACACAGTCGCCGCGGGCGACCGTCAGTCCGGCTTGAATCGCGGCCATCGAGCCGAAGTTTCGCGTGAGCTTGACCACGCGAAGCCGATCGGGATGCGCGCGCTGAAAGCCGCGCAGTATCTCCAGTGACTCATCGCCGGA
>Ga0075430_100002891_pt1 | contig 14370 bp, 12 predicted proteins | sample RhiMetdeltSRZDD4_FD_75294 | JGI IMG/M metagenome (GOLD analysis project Ga0075430, IMG submission 75294) | Populus rhizosphere microbial communities from Tennessee, USA - Rhizosphere MetaG P. deltoides SRZDD4 | ecosystem: Host-associated > Plants > Roots > Rhizosphere > Soil | place: USA... | reverse complement strand
CTCGCCCGGCGGTCGCCTCGCGTCATCGATGCGCTCGTCGCCCACGAGGTCGCACACGAGCTGCTCGACCACAGGGCGGGGCGGCGAGCCCTCTCGCTGTCGGTCACCGGCGGCTTCACCGTGCTCGGGATCGTCGTGCCGGGGCTGAGCGTCCTCGACGTGGTGGCCAACCCGCTCATCGTCCGGGCCTACACCCGCGACCAGGAGATCGCCGCGGACCGGCGGGCCATCGAGGTGCTCCGCGACATGGGCTACGTCGCGCCGCGACGGGCGCTGGCCGAGGCGCTGCGTGATGCCGCCGCGCTCAACGAGGCCGCCGATCGCGGGCCGTTGGCTCCGGAGCCGGAGCTTCGCGAGCGGCTGAGCGCTCTCGAGCCGCTCGAGCCCGTCGCGCTCACGCGCTGAGCGCGCTCACTCCGTCGCGTAGAGCCGCCGATACTCCTCCCACGAGAGGGTGACCCGCTTCACGTAGTGCCGTGTCTCGTCGTAAGGAATCTGCTCGACCCATGCCTCCATGTCGCTGGTCCGCCGGGCCTTCCACCAGTCCCGCGCGCGCTTGGGGCCGGCGTTGTATGCCGCCAGCGCCACGCGCGGATCGCCGAACTCCTTCAGCAGGCCGGCCAGGAAGGACGCGCCCATGTCGAGGTTGGCGCGCGGATCGTCCAGCAGCGAGCCGCCCTCGAAGGCCAGGCCGCGCAGGTCCGCCATCGGCCGCGCGGTCGCCGGCATCAGCTGCATGAGCCCGCGCGCGCCGGCGCGCGAAACGGCACGCGGGTAGTAGCTCGACTCCTCGCGCACGACCGCGGCGACCAGATAGGGGTCGAGGCCGGCGCGCTGCGCGGCGTCGGCCACGTCGTTGCGCCAGCCGAGCGGATAGATGATCTCCCAGAAGGCACGGGGCAGCGCGGGGTCGCCGGACACGGCGAGCGCGGCGAAGTGTCGGCGCGCGATCCTGAGGGCCAGGTGGTAGCGCTCGTCACGCACGTAAGCGGCGGAGGCGCCGTAGAGCCGCGCGTGATCGCCGACCGACGCCTGCACGACGTCCTCGAGCTCCTCCCACGCGAACTCCACGAGCCCGATGCGCCGGAGCAGATCGACGCGCGCGAAGCCGGGGTCCGCCGCCACCGCATCCTCCGGCTTGGCCGGCAGCGCCACCGGCGGCCCGCGCCGCGCCGTCTCCGGTGCGCGGGCCACGCGCCTCGCCGCCAGCATGCCGTAGTAGCTGCGCGGTGCCTCGGCGAGCACCTTCAGGTAGATCGGCTCCGCCGCCGCGCGGTCGCGCGCCTGCTCCACCGCGCGGCCCCGCCAGTACAGGGCCGCCCCGCGGAAGGCGCGGCCACCCGGCGCCTCCGCCAGACGAGCCCACTGATCGCCGGCGGTGGCGACGTCGCCACGCAGCCACGCCAGCCAGCCGAGTCGCCACATGGCGGCGCCGGCCACGTCGCGATTGGGAAAGCGCAAGGCGATCTGACGGTACAGCGCAGCCGCCTCCGCGTCGCGACCGGTGTCCTCCAGGGCCCCGGCATGTACGCCCAGCGCATCCGCGATCTCCGACTCGGTGCCCGTGGTGGAGACCTGCGTGAGGATCGGCTGCGCTTTGCTGGCGTGCCCCGCTCGGATCAGCATTCGCGCCTGGTCGATCCGCAGGCGGGCGCGCTGCTCGACGGGCGCGCGATTCGCCGCGATCTCCAGCGCGCGCGCCGCCGCGTCGTAGCGCTTGAGTCGCGCCGCGCCGTCGGCCACCACGCGAAGCGCGCGCAGCACGATGCCCGCGTCCCGCGATTCGCTGGCAATGGCCTCCGCCTCGTCGGCGGCCGTCTTCGGGACCCCGCCCTTCAGCAGCCGCTCCGCCCGGTCGATGCGCTCGCCCATCGAGATCGGCGGCAGCGGCGTGCCGGCCTGCATCAGCGCCGTCAACCGGTCGCCGGCCGCCTCCGCGTAGGCGGTCGTGGGCGCCAGCACCCGAACCTGCCGATAGGCGGTGGCGGCGACATCGGGCTGCTGACGCGCCTCCGCCGTCTGGCCCACCAGGTAGAGCGCCTCCGGAACCTCGGGTGAGTCGGGATAGCGCTCGAGGAGCCGCTTGAGGGCGGCGTGCGCACCCGCCTCGTCGCCGGCCGTCGACGCCAGCGTGGCCGCCAGCAAGAGCGCGCGCGGCGCCAGCCGGCTGTCGGGATCGCGGTCGACGAGGGCGACGGCGGCGGCGCGCGCGCCGGCGAGGTCGCCGCGTCGCGCCAGCGCGTCGGCCAGCACGTAGCGGATGTAGTCGCGAATGGGGCTGGTGAGCGCGGCCTCGGTGCCGAACTCGCGCGCGAGCGGCGCCACCTCACCTTGCTGGTACGCGCTCACCGCCTGCGCCCACGCCTGCTCGGTGTCGGCGGAGGGCGGCGCCGCGGCGGCCGTCGTCGTCAGCAGCAGCACGGACGCCGCCAGGCCGAGGTGCAGGGCGGGCCGCTCCAGGAGGAGGCGCCGCGTGAAGACGATGCGCTGGAGCGCCGTGAGGTTGGCCAGGATGGCCAGCACCCACAGCGCCGGCTCCATCAGCCCGAGCAGCGCGCCCGCGATCAGGCAGATCAAGCGCTCGGGGCGCTCCATCATGCCGACGTTGCAGGTGACGCCGATCGACTCCGCGCGCGCCTTCGTGTAGCTCACCATCACCGAGCCGGCCAGGCCGGCCATGGCCAGGAGGGCGCCGCGGGCGTGCGGCATCCGCGCGTACAGGACGACGATGCCGAGCATCACGACGATGTCGGAGTAGCGATCGATCACGGAATCCAGGAAGGCGCCGAACGTCGTCGCCTGTCCGGAGGCCCGCGCGAGCGATCCGTCGAAGAGATCGAACAGCCCGGCCAGGATCAGCAGGACGCCGGCCAGTCGCACGTGACCGAAGACGAAGGCGGCGCCGGCGCACGCGCTCACGAGCAGCCCGCAGATGGTCAGATGGTTGGGGCGCAGGCGCAGTCGAAACAGGGAGCGCCCGATCGGATCGCTCCAGGCACGCACGCTCTCGCGATAGCGGCTCAGCATCAGATCGGTTCGACGAGCGTCTGCTCGAGCGTCGTCCGCACGCGCTCGATGTCATCCGCCTTCTCGAGCCGGCGGCCGTGCCGGTCCAGCACGTAGAAGGTGTCGACGGCCTGGTCGATCTCGGTGGCGATGCGCGCGCTCGCGATGTCGAGCCCGAGCCCCGACAGGGTGCGGGTGATCAGGTGGAGCAAGCCGAGTCGGTCCGGCGATTTCACCTCGATGACGGTGTACTCGTCGGACAGTCGGTTGTCGATGGCGATCTTCGGCGGCGCCTGGCCGACGACGGACGGCCGCCCGCCGGCGCGCCGGCGCTCCAGCAGCACGTCGACGGACTGCTCGTTCGTCAGCACGCGGGCGAGGCCGTCGAGCGTCCGGCTCCACTGCCCCGCCGACGTGACCGCCTCGCCGGTGGCGTCGTTGACCTGGAAGGTGTCGATCGCGATGCCATCGGCCCGGGTGGCGATCTGGGCGGAGATGATGTTCACGCCGTGCGCGGCCAGCGTGCCGGCGATGAGCGAGAAGAGGCCCGGCACGTCCCGGGTCACCACCACCAGGTCCGAGGAACCCAGGTCCGGATGGTGGAAGAGCTCGGTCGCGAGCGGCCCGCCGGCCTCGAGACGCGCGATCAGCCGCAGATGAGCGGCCATCCGCTGCACGCTCGTCTGCGCCAGATACCGGTCCGGCACCATCGCGAGATGCGCCTTCACCACCTGCCGCGTGACCTCGCCGCGGACGGCCTCGACGAGCCGCGCGCCGAGAGCGGTGCGGTTCGGCTTCTCGGCGCGGCCACCGGTGAGCCGTGCCAGCGTGCGGGCGTACAGCTCGTGCAGGATGCGCGCCTGCCACCCGGTCAGGACGCCCGGTCCCACCGCGCGCATGTCGGCGTAGGTGAGCAGATAGAGCATGCGCAGGCGCTGCGGATCGCCGACCGTCTCCGCGAACGTCTCGATCGTCTTCGGGTCGTCGATGTCACGGCGCTGGGCGACGTGGGACATGGTGAGGTGGTGGGCGACGAGGAACTCCACCATCCCGGCGTCCTCGGGCGGAAGCCCGATGCGGGCCGTCAGCTCGCGCACGAGCGGAATCCCCTTGGCGACGTGACCGTGGCCCTTGGCCTTGCCGATGTCGTGCAGCAGCATGCCGAGCATCAGGAGCTCGGGCTTGTCGACCTCGTTGAAGACCTGGGCGGCGCCCTCGGACTCCGACGATTGCCCGGGCGCCAGCGCCTCCAGATGCTCCACGGCGAGCAGCGAGTGCTGGTCGGCGGAGAACTTGTGGTAGACGTCGTACTGGACGAGACAAGTGAGGCCGCCGAACTCGGGCAGATAGCGGCCGAGCAGGCCGAGCTCGTGCATCACCGAGAACGTCAGGGCCACCCGTCCCCACGTCCGGCAGATATCGAGGAACAGGTCGCGGACCTCGGGCGAGCGCTGGAACTGCTCGTCGACCACCTCGAGCGACTCCTCGAGCGTGCGCTCGAGCCCGAGCGAGAGCTCGCAGCCGAGCCGGTGCAAGTGCCAGAAGACCTTCATGACCCGCGTCGGATCCCGCCGGAGCACCTGCGGGTCGCGATCGGCGCGGTGCAGCTGGCCGTCGAAGAACACCAGGCCGTCGGCCAGCGCCTGCTGCCGCTGCCGGCGCTCCGCCGAGCCGCGCGCCGACAGCGTCTCCTGGCAGCGGGCGATGAGCCGGCGCGAGACTCGATGGATCGCGCGCGCGTTCAGATAGTAGTCGCGCATGAAGCGCTCGACGCCGAGCGTGTCCCCCTCGTTCTCGTAGCCGAGATTCTTCGCGATGCGCGGCTGGAGCTCGCGCCCGAGGACGTCGTTCTTGTGGCCGGAGAAGAAGTGGAGCTCGTTGCGGACGCGCCAGAGGAAGGTGAGGGCGTGGTCGGCGGCCTCCTGCTCCCGCGGCGTGATGAGCCCCTTGTCGCACAGCTCGCGCAGTGTGCGCGCGCCGAACTTGGCGGCGCCGAGCCACATGGCCGTGTGCATGTCGCGCAGCCCGCCCGCCGACTCCTTCACGTTGGGCTCGCCGATGTACGGCGAGGCGCCGTGCTTGCGGTATCGCTGCTCGCGCTCGGCCAGCGTGGTGGCCAGGAACTGCTCGAAATCGTGCCGGTAGACATTATCCCGCAGCACGCGGCCGAAGCGCTGGAAGAGCTTGCGATCGCCGACGACGAGACGGGCCTCCTGCATCGAGGTCCGGCTCGGAAAATCGGTGCGGGCCATGGCCACACAGTCGCCGAGGGAGCGCAGGCTGTGGCCTACTTGTAGTCCGAGATCCCACAGCGTGTACAGGAGCTCCTGCATCACCCGCTGCACGTACGGCGACAGCTCGCCGTCGTAGACGACCATGACGTCGATGTCGCTCGAGGGATGAAGCTCGCCGCGTCCGTAGCCACCGAGCGCGACCACCACCAGCGGCGTCGGCGTCAGCCCGGCCGCTTCCGCCTCGGCGCCGGCAAAGCGGACGATCGTCTGCACCAGCTCGTCCATGAAGCTGGCATGCGCGCGCACGGAATCGCCGCCCGATTCCCCGCCTGCGTGACGCTCCTTGAGCGCCACCAGGCCTTCGGCGAGCGTCGCGCGAAAGAATTCCAGACGAAGCCGGCGGCGGTCCTCGGCGCGTTGTGCCCCGGCCTCGGCGCGCCGGGCCCGGCGATACAGCTCGGGCGGCATGACGGACCTGAGCGTACCAGCGCCGCGCAATTAATGTCAATTTGGACGCAGGGTTAGCGCGAGGAGACGCGGCACGACGCAAGGCCCGCACGTACTATGGGCGGCTCATGCAGCAGCGGGCGCGAGCGACGCGGACCGCGCCGAGCTCCGCCACGCGCGCGCGTTCATGTCGACGCGCTAGGACGATGATCCCGGCGGTCCGCCCCTGGTGCGCGGCGATCCTGCTCGTGCTCGCCGCGGCCGGGGGCGCCGCCGGCGTGGACGACGGCGACGACGATCCCAACGCCGTCCGTGATCCGAGCTACGTCGCCGCGCGCCAGGCGCTGCGCGGGCGGCAGTACGCCGACGCGATCCGGCTTCTCAGCGACGCCCTCGCGCGCGATCCGCGCGACGCCGACACGCACAACCTGCTCGGATTCGCCTATCGCAAGAGCGGCGATCTCGACCGCGCCTTCCATCACTATCACGAGACGCTTTGACTTCAGCCTGACCATCGCGGCGCGCACGAATACATCGGCGAGGCGTATCTCATGCGCGGAGACCTCACGCGCACCGAGGAGCATCTGCGCACGCTGAACGGCCTCTGTCGCAGACGCTGCGACGAGCCGGACGATCTGCAGACCGCGATCGAGCAGTACAAGGCGCGCGCGCCGGGCACGCGCTGATCGTCGGTGCTCCTGGGCGGCGCCCGGACGAACGGCCCGTCGGCGACCGAACGTCGTCCGCCCTGCGGCGCGACGCATGCGAGGCGCCAATTGCAACGAATGCGTGGGGCGTTGCCTCACCCATGAGGTCGGCATCCGATCGTCGCGCACCCGTCGTGATTCGTCGCGTCGAAGCGGCTACAATACGTCGGTGAGAAAGATCTGGCGCGCGGCCCTCGACTCCGTCACGCCGTATGAGGCCGGGAAGCCGCTGGAGGCGCTCGCCGCCGAGCTCGGTATCGCCGAGCTCGTGCGGCTCTCCGCGAACGAGCATCCGCTCGGGCCATCGCCGCGCGTCGTGGAGGCGCTGCGGCGCGAGGCGCCGCATGTACACCTCTATCCCGACGGTGGCAGCACCGAGCTCCGTGAGGCGCTCGCCCGTCGGCTCGGGCTGTCGCCCGCGCAACTCGTGGTAGGCAACGGCGCCGACGAGCTCATCACGCTGATCGCGCTGGCAGCGTTCGAACCGGGCGACGAGGTCGTGATGCCGCACCCGTCTTTCGAGCCATACGCGACGGGTGCGAACATCGCGGGCGCGCGCATCGTGCAGAGCCCTCTCGCCGGCTATCACACCGATCTCGACGACGTCCGGCGGCGGGTCACGGCGCGCACGAAGGCCGTGTTCCTTTGCTCGCCGCACAATCCGGCAGCCACGATCATTCCCGACCGCGTGCTGCTCGCGTTCCTGGCGGCGCTGGGGGACGATCCGCCTCTCGTCGTGCTCGACGAGGCCTATCACGATTTCGTCGACGATCCGGAGTACCCGGACGGCGTGGCGCTTCTCGCCCGGCATCCGCGCCTGCTGGTGCTGCGGACGTTCTCGAAGATCGCCGGGCTCGCGGGGTTGCGGGTCGGCTACGCGCTCGGCTCGCTCGAGACGATGGACCGGCTCAACCGCGTGCGCGCGCCGTACAACGTCAACCGCCTCGGGCAGGTGGCCGCCCTGGCCGCGCTGAGCGACCCGGAGCACGCGACCCGCACGCGGCAGCTCGTGCTCGGGGAGCGGCGCTTCGTCATGGCCGGCCTCGCCGAGCGCGGGATCACCTGCTCCCCGTCGCAGGCCAACTTCCTGCTTGTTCGCGTGGACGACCCCCGGCGCGCCCGCGAGCGGCTGGCGCGCGGCGGCATCCTCGTGCGCGACGGCGCCGCCGTCGGCTTCCCGGGCCATCTGCGCATCTCGCTCGGCACGCGGGAGGTCAACGAGCGGGTCCTCAAGCTCCTGGAGGAGTGATGGCCAAGGACTTCGCCGTCGTGCATCACGCCGATCGGCGCACCGACGTCCACATGCCGTACGCGCCCGGCATCGTCGTCCGGCGCGGGTCGCTGGTCTTTCTGTCGGGCGTGACGGCGGCCGCCGTCTATCACAGTCATCCGCACCGCGAGGAAGAGTTCGACCTGCCGCCCACGATGCGCGAGCAGGCCGTGCTCGCCATGGAAAACCTCAAGCGAACGCTCGAGGCGGCCGGCTGCGGCCTCGGCGATCTCGTGTCGGCGACGCGCTTCCTCACCGACGTCCGGGAGCAGGACGAGCTGAATCGCGTCTGGGCGGAGTATCTGCAGGGCCATCTGCCGACGACGACCACGGTCGAGGTCTCCCGGCTGGCCACCCACGCCCGCTGCAAGATCGAGATCAGCGCCATCGCCGTCACCGACGCGCGCTGATGGCCACGCTCGGCTTCGTCGGCCTCGGCGCCATGGGGAGCCGCCTCGCCCGGCGCCTGCTCGACGCCGGCCACGCCGTCACCGGCTACAACCGAACACCGGACAAGGCCCGAGCGCTCGAGCCGGCCGGCCTCAAGGTCGCCGCCACTCCGCGCGCGGCCGGCGACGGCGCCACCGCGGTGTTCAGCATGGTCGCCGACGACGCTGCGCTGCGCGCCGTCGCCCTCGGCGCCGACGGCATTCTGGCCGGCCTTGGCCGCGGCGCGATCTTCGTCGAGATGAGCACGGTCAGCCCGGCCATCACCCGTGAGCTCGGCGAGGCGGTCGCACGCCGCGGCGCCACCATGCTGGACGCGCCGGTGTCGGGCAGCACGATCAGCGTCGAGCGGGGCGAGGCCTCCATCGTGGTCGGTGGCGACGGCGCCGCGCTCGAGCGCGTGAAACCCTACCTCGCGGTCATGGGCCCGGGGGGGCTCACCCACGTCGGCGCGCTCGGAATCGCCAAGACGATGAAGATCGCCACCAACCTCGGCCTCGCCGTCCAGATCCTCGCCTTCAGCGAGGCCGTCCTGCTCGCGGAGAAGGCCGGCGTCGCCCGCGCCACCGCCGTCGAGGCACTGCTGAAGTCCGTGGTCGCGTCGCCGATGATCCGGTATCGCGGCCCGTTCGTGCTCGGGGCGATGCCGCGCGAGGCGTGGTTCAGCGTCGGCATGATGCAGAAGGACCTGCAGCTCGCACTCGACCAGGGCCACGCGAGCGGGGTGACGCTGCCGACGACGGCCCTCACCCAGGAGTGGCTCTCCGCCGCCCGCGGACTCGGCCTCGGCGCCCGCGACTTCGCCACCGTGTTCGACGTGCTGGCGGGCCTGAGCGGTCTGCCCGCTTCCCCGAACCGCTGAGGACACCACGATGGACTTCGAGTACGCGCCCGAGCACGAGGCGTTCCGCAAGGAGTTTCGCGACTGGCTCGCGGCCAACCTGCCGCGCGACCTCTGCCTCGACGACGCGGCCGACGATCGGGTCGCCAGCGATCGCGAGACGTTCGAGCGGCGGCGGGCCTGGCAGAAGACGATGCACGCCGCGGGCTGGGTCGGCATCAACTGGCCGAAGGAGTACGGCGGCCGCGCCGCCAGCCTCATCGAGCGGGTGATCTGGGACGAGGAGTACGCGGCGGCGCGCGCGCCGGTGCTGCCCGGCAACATGGGACTGAACCTGATCGGCCCCACCATCATTCACTGGGGCACCGATGCACAGCGGCATGGCCACCTTCCCGCGATCCTCAGAGGCGACGAGGTCTGGTGCCAGGGCTTCTCCGAGCCCGGCGCGGGCTCCGACCTGGCGAGCCTCGCCACGCGCGCGGTGGATCGGGGCGATCACTTCGTCGTGAACGGCCAGAAGGTGTGGACCTCCGGCGCGCAGTACGCGCACTGGATCTTCCTGCTCGCGCGCACGAACCCCGACGTGCCGAAGCACCAGGGCATCTCGGCGTTCCTGGTGCCGATGGACAGCCCGGGCATCACCGTGCGACCGCTCGTCCTCATGACCGGGCATCCGCACTTCAACGAGGTCTTCTTCTCGGACGTGCGGGTGCCGAAAGCGCAGCTGCTGGGACCGCTGAATCACGGATGGAAGGTCTCGACCACCACCTTGATGTACGAGCGTCACTCGACGGGCGCGCGCAACCCGATCGGCCAGGTCGCCGGCCTCATCGCCGTCGCCCGCCGCCTGCGCGTCAACGGCGGCACCGCCTGGGACGACCCGCGCATCCGTCAGCGCCTGGCCCAGCTCCTCATCGACTGCGAAGCGATGCGCTACACGCGCTATCGCAATCTCACCCGTCAGCTGCGCGGCGACCCGCCGGGCCCCGAAGGCTCGATCCTCAAGCTCTCCGGCTCCGAGCTCGGCGTGCGCATCGCCGATGTCGCCGGCGAACTCCTGGGCATGCACGCGCTGGTGAACCGAGCGAGCGAGACGGTCCCCGAGGCGCCGCGGTGGTTCAATCGTCTGATCGCCGCTCGCCAGTACACGATCTCCGCCGGCACGAGCGAGATCCAGCGCAACATCATCGGCGAGCGCGTCCTCGGCCTCCCCAAGGGTTAGCGCCAGCTCCGCGCAGTGCGGACGGGATGTCGCGCGTCAGCGGGTGCTCAGGCGGGCGACCACGGGCGCGAGGAGCTCCGAGGCGGGCTCGAAGATGGTGTAGGAGGAAATTCCCCAGCGCTCGCGGCGTGCCTGCAACAGATCGACGAGCTGCTCGACCGAGCCGATGAGCGTGAAAGGGCTGCCGAGCGCCTCGTCGGCTGTGAGCAGGGCGCGTGCGAAGTCGGCGGCGGCGGCGCGGCGGTCCTCGAGGGCGGGCTTCGTGATGATGACTCGCTGCACGAGCGCCTGCAGCACGAGGTGCTCGCATCGCTGACCGGCGGCGGCGCGGATCAGCGCGACGCGCTCATCCACGGCCGCGCTCCTGCAGCCCGTCAGGTCGGGGCGCGTGCCGCCATCCGCGAACGTGATCCCCGTCAGGCCGACGATGTCGGCCTCCCGGGCGGCGAGCTCCAGCAGCCGGAGGCCGTTGCCGCCGATGAGCAGCGGTGGATGGGGCTGCTGCACCGGCTTCGGGTGGATGACGTGATCCGTGACGCGGTAGTACCGGCCGGCGAACGTGACGCGCTCGCCGCGCAGCAGCGCCTTCACGATGGTCACGGCCTCCGTGAGGCGCGCGACGCGGGTCGCCCCGCGCTCGAACGTCAGTCCGGCCTGGGCGTACTCCGCCTTCATGTGACCCGCGCCGAGGCCGAGCTGGAAGCGGCCACCGGTGAGGAGGTCCGCGGTCGCGGCCTCCCGCGCCACGAGCACGGGATGACGCAGATCGTTGTTCAGCACGTTGACGCCGACACGGAGGCGCGTGGTGGCATTGGCGGCGCTGAGGGCCGCCGGGATCGGCGCCAGCATCTCGGCCAGATGATCTGGCACCGTCAGTGTCGCGTAGCCCAGCTCCTCGATCCGGCGCGCCTTGTCGCACCACTCGCGCGCTGATGCCGCGGTGCGGACGTTCACACCGAAGCTGAACGGCGTCGTCACGCCGTCACCGGCCGAAGAAGCCGCCCTCGGGGCGCGCGTGAGCGTGCCAGTGGTCGGGGATGTTGCGCATGTGGTCGTCGACCCAGTGGGCTCCGACATGCACGCGTGCAATGTCGCGGAGCCGCGCCAGCATGTGCTCGAGCGCGGGCACCGGCGGGGAGACGCCGTGCGAGCGCCAGACGACCATGGGTACCGCGCAGATGTCGCACTCGGCGATCCAGCACACGTCGTCCTCGTGGTACCAGGGCGTGATGCGCTCGGCGCGGCAGAGCATGCAGTCGCGGGCGGCGGTCACCCGCCGAGCCCGTACAGCTCCGCCACGTTGTCGTGCAGGACGCGCGCGCGATCGGCGGCGCTCAGATGCGCCGCGTGGGTGGCCAGCAGCGCCTGCGAGTTGGGCCACGTCGAGTCGCTGTGCGGGAAGTCGTTGGCCCACAGCAGGTGGCGGACGTTGCAGAGGTCGCTCACCTTGAAGGCGACCCAGTCGTCCTGGAACGTCGTGTACACGTGGTCGTGGAAGTACTCGCTCGGCTTGCGCGTCAGCGTACCGGAGGGCAGCCAGTAGCGGTGGCGGTCGTACGCGTGGTCCATGCGGTACATGAAGTGCGGAACCCAGCCCGCGTCGGCCTCGACACACACGAGCTTGAGCCGCGGGTGGCGCTCGAAGACGCCGCCGAAGATGAAGGTGCCGATGATGTCCTGGCAGCCGCGGATGATGGTCATGAAGGCGTTCAGGCGTGGTCCCCGCGTGCGCTTCTGGTCGCCGGCGCTGGTGAGGATGTGAAAGCTCAACGGCAGACCGAGGTCGGCGGCCGCCTCGTAGAACGGCGCGTACATCGGATCGTCGTAGTCGGCGACCGCCGGGTTGCCGGGCATCATCACGCCCCGCAGGCCGAGCGCCTTGATGCGCTCGAGATCGGCGATGCCATCGGCCACCGAGCGCATCGCCGTCTGCCCGATGCCGAGCAGCCGCTCGGGATGCGCCGCGCAATACTCGGCGATCCACAGGTTGTAGGCGTCGAAGCAGGCGTGCTTGAAGTCGAAGTCGGGGTGCGTGCAGAGGAGCATGCCCACCGTCGGATAGAGAATCTCGGCGCCCACGCCGTCGCGGTCCTGATCGGCGAGTCGCGCGTGGGGATCCCAGCCGCCGCGGTGCATGTCCTCGAAGCGCGCGTCGAACATCGCGAGCTCCTCGGCGCTCTTGCCGGCGGCGGCGATCAGGCCCATGGGCACCGGCTTGTCGAGGCCCTCGATCACGAACATGTCGCCGCGCCTGGGGTCGCGCACCATCCGCGGGGCGCGGTCCTTGAAACGTCCGTCGATCCGGTCGACATAGGTACCGGGCGGCTCGGTGACGTGCGAGTCGGCGGAGATCGGTTTCAGCGATGCGCTTGGCATGCAGAGCCTCCCGGGCTGCGGTACTCTACGCGACACTTGGCCGCGTGGTGATCCTAGCACCGAGGAGGCGCCGATGAGCACGCCCGCTGCCGTGTCCGTGGTGACCCCGTACCTGTGCATCCGCGACGCCGCCAAGGCCATCGACTTCTACGTCAGCGCCTTCGGCGCCCGCGAGACGTTCAAGCGCATCACCGACCCTACCGGACGCGTGGGCCACGCCGAGATCCAGATCGGCGCCACGACCATCATGCTGGCCGACGAGCATCCCGAGCACGGCTTCGTGAGCCCGCTCACGCTCAAGGGTGCGCACATGCAGCTCTTCGTCGCCGTCGCCGACGCCGACGCGGCCGTTCGCCGTGCGGTGGCCGCCGGCGGGCGGCTCACGAAGCCCGTCCAGGACCAGTTCTACGGTCACCGCAACGGCGAGATCACGGACCCCTTCGGGTATCGCTGGACGCTGTCGCAAAAGACCGAGGACGTCCCCGACGACGAGCTGCAGCGCCGCGCCGCCGAGATCGGCCGCGCCGCACGCCCGGAGCGCGGCTAGTAGCGCACCGCGCGCACCGGGAGGCACAGACCGCAGCGGACCGCGCGGCGCGCGGCGTCGACGGTCGGATCTCCGCGATACAGCTCATAGCAGGCCACGCGCTTGCCGTACCGGAGGCCGGCCTCGTTCAATACCGATTGGCGATCGGCAGCTCTTCGGCGGGGAAGAGCGTGATGATCTGTGCCCCGGCCGGGGTGACGATCACTTCCTCCTCGATGCGGGCGGCGGAGACGCCGTCGGTGGCCGGACAGTAAGTCTCCACTGCGAACATCATCCCGGCCTGCAGCTCCATCGGATCGTCGAAGGAGTTCAGCCGGCTGATGATGGGGCGCTCGTGGAGACCGAGCCCGATGCCGTGGCAGAAGTTCAGCCCGAAGGCGGCCATCTCGCTCTCGAAGCCGATATCGCCCGCCTTCGGGAAGGCGCGCGCGATCTTGTCGGTCGTCACCCCCGGCTTGATCAGCGCAATGGCCTCGTCCATCCACTCGCGCGCCTTCTTGTAGGCGGCGAGCTGCGGGCGGGTGGCCTTGCCCACGCTGAACGTCCGGTAGTAGCAGGTGCGGTAGCCGACGAACGACATGATGATGTCGAAGAACGCCTGGTCGCCGGGACGGATGAGGCGGTCGGTGAAGTTGTGGGGATGCGGGCTGCAGCGCTCGCCGGAGATGGCGTTGATGGCCTCGACATTGTCGGCGCCCATCTGATAGAGCCGCTGGTTGGCGAGGGCGACGATCTCGTTCTCGCGGACACCGGGCTTCAGCGCCTCGAAGATATCCTGGTAGACGCCGTCGACCATGGCCGCCGCCATGTTGAGCAGCGTGAGCTCGTCCTGGCTCTTGAGCATCCGCGCTTCCAGCAGCACCTGCTGACCGTCGCGCACCTCGAGCCCGAGCTCCTGGAGAGCAAAGAGGAATGGCGGCTCGACGACGTCGATGCCGAGCGGCAGGTCGCCGACGCCCTCGGCCTTGAGGATGTCGCGGATCTCCTGCGCCGCCTTCTTGAACAGCCCCGCCTTCGGCGACACCGCGCCGCGCAGACCGACCAGTCCCGCCAGCGACTGCTTCGCCGGAATCCACGGCGCATACAGCTTGTGGTGCCGCGCGGCGGATCCGAAGTCCCACACCCACGGCTCGCCGTTGCCGGTCAGCAGGCACCAGCGCGTCAGCTTGTCGCGCGCCCACTCGCCGATCACGGTGCCGGAGAGATAGCGGATGTTGTACTGGTCGAAGACGAGGACGGCCCCGAGCCCCGAGCGCGCGAGCGCCTGGCGGGC
>Ga0075430_100002889_pt1 | contig 14385 bp, 15 predicted proteins | sample RhiMetdeltSRZDD4_FD_75294 | JGI IMG/M metagenome (GOLD analysis project Ga0075430, IMG submission 75294) | Populus rhizosphere microbial communities from Tennessee, USA - Rhizosphere MetaG P. deltoides SRZDD4 | ecosystem: Host-associated > Plants > Roots > Rhizosphere > Soil | place: USA... | reverse complement strand
TCCTTGATTTCTTCCCGGGTGGGACTCGGATTGCGATCGAGCAGCGCCTTGGCCGTCATGATCACGCCCGGCGTGCAATAGCCGCACTGCGAGCCGCCGAAATCGGTGAACGCCGCCTGCAGCGGATGGAGCTGCGGTCCGCGCGCGAGGCCCTCGATGGTCTCGACGCACCGCCCCGCGCACTCGAGCGCAAGCGTCAGGCAGGAAAGGCGCGGCTCGCCGTCGACCACCACCGCGCACGCGCCGCACTCGCCGAGCTCGCAGCCGTGCTTGGTGCCGGTGAGGCCGAGATCCTCGCGCAGCACCTCCAGCAGCGTCTTGTAGGGCGCAAAGGAGACCTCGGCGGGCTCGCCGTTTACCATCAGGCTGAGGTGCTGCTGGCGCATTGTTTGGTCCCCAAACAAATCAGCCATACTGTACACCTTTCCCGCCTGTCGCTGTTTGCACGACTGCCAATGCGGGATTAGGGCGCTATAGTCCGCGTAACTCCAGGAGGCCATCATGGCGCTACGCATCGGCGACACCGCACCCAACTTCCAGGCCCAGACCACCGAAGGCGCGATCGATTTTCACCAGTGGATCGGCGACAAATGGGCGATCCTATTCTCTCACCCGAAGGATTTCACGCCGGTCTGCACCACCGAGCTCGGCTACATGGCGCGCCTCAAGCCGGAGTTCGACCAGCGCAACGCCAAGATCATCGGGCTCTCGGCCGATCCCGTGGACGACCACAAACGCTGGGCGAAGGACATCGAGGAGACGCAGGGCACGGCGCCGAACTACCCGATGATCGGCGATTCCGACCTCAAGGTCGCAAAGCTCTACGAAATGCTGCCGGCCGAGGCGACGCCCGGGAAGCGTACGCCAGCGGACAATGCGACCGTGCGCACGGTCTTCGTGATCGGGCCGGACAAGAAAATCAAGCTCATGCTGTTCTACCCGATGACGACAGGGCGAAATTTCGACGAGATCCTGCGCGTTCTCGACTCGATGCAGCTCACGGCGAAGCACAAGGTCGCGACGCCGGCGCAGTGGAAACAGGGCCAGGACGTGATCATCGCCGGCTCAGTCAGCGACGAGGATGCGAAGAAGCTCTTCCCGCAAGGCTGGAAGGCCCCCAAACCTTACCTGCGGATCACTCAGCAGCCAAAATAGCGCCCGAGTCAAGCTATGCATGCGGTGGCCGCAGCACTGTTTGTCGCGCTTGCAGTTCTTGCCAGCGACTCCGCGCTTGCGCGCGCACCGTACGGCAAGGTTCAAGGCGGCGGTAGCGGCAAGTTCGGCAAGGCTCAAGGCGGCGCTCAGCCGAGCCGCCATCATGGACACCATCACCACCATCACCATGGGGCGAGCTTCGTCGGTGTCGGATTCGGCTTTGCCTACCCTTGGTATTGGCATTACCCGCCGCCTTACTACTATCCCGGCTACTATCACCCGCACCCAGTCACGTACGTCGAGCAGGGTGCTTCCGCGAACCTGGCGGCTGGTGGTACTACTGCGAATCGTCCACGAGCTATTACCCGTACGCAAACGAATGTCCCGACGGGTGGGTGCGCGTGCCCGCTGAGCCACCCCCCGATTGAAGCCGTTCGCATCGCGGTAAGAACTACAACGCTCCGAGTAACAAAAGGTTACGACTTCGGTGGCCCTCGGGGTGTAGCCTGAGGCGCATGCGAACTGTGCTTGTTGCAGTACTCGTCGCTCTCGGCGGGCTCCTGTCCAGCCAGCCAGCAGAAGCCGGACACACCCGCGTCACCGTAGGTGTCGGCTTTGGCTTCGGTTATCCGTTCTGGGGACCGTATCCTTGGTATTACCCGCCGCCCTATTACTACTACCCGCCCCCGGTGGTCGTGCGCGCCGAGCCTGTTACGTATATTGAGCAGGGTGGTTCGCAACCCGCCCCCGCCGCTCAGAGTCGCGCCGGATGGTGGTACTACTGCGAGAGCAGTAAGGGCTACTACCCCTACGTGAAGGAGTGCCCTGCCGGCTGGCAGCGGGTGGCGCCGACGCCCGCCAAATGACGAAGAAGTTCGCTTCCGGCGCCGCCTTGCTGTTGCTCGCGGCTTGCACAACGGCAACGCCGATCGGCCCGGGCATCCTCGTGCTTCCTGGCAGCGGCAAGAATTTCGACCAGTTCCGTTTCGACGAGAAGGACTGCCGCGGTTATGCGCAATCGTCCGTAAAAACGGCTGAGCAATCTGTGTCTGCGACCGACGCGTCGATACAGAAGCTCTATGACCACGCCTATACGCAGTGCATGTATGCGAAAGGCCACCGGGTTCCCGTGAGCGGGCGCTATTCAGATTCGGACCGCCCGGCACCCGCGCCATCCGCCGCGCACACGCCGCCTCCACCGCCGCCGGGACAGCCGCCGCCGGAAGCTCCGCCCGACTATCGCCCGAAGTAAGATGTTGAGATGTTGCAGTTGCGCAGCTACGTCGGTGGGCACTGGGTAGCTGGAACCGGCGCAGCCCAAACCCTCCTCAACCCGACCACCGAAGAGCCGCTCGCGCAGGCGAGCAGCGAAGGCGTCGATCTGAAGGCCGCGCTGCACTACGCGCGCTCCACCGGTGGCCCGGCGCTGCGCGCGCTCACCTTCGCCGAGCGCGGCGCCGCGCTCAAGGCCATCGCCGACGCGATCCAGAGCGAGCGCGAACCCCTGCTCGAGCTCGGTATCGCGAACGGCGGCAACACGCGCTCGGACGCCAAGTTCGACGTCGACGGGGCGATCGCCACCCTGCTCGCGTACGCCGAAACTGCTTCTTCACTTGGACAATCGAAGTTCCTGGTCGACGGCGAAGGCATCCAGCTCGGCCGCTCCGCCCGCTTCCACGGCCAGCACATCGCCGTGCCGCGTCACGGCGTCGCGGTGCACATCAACGCGTTCAACTTTCCGGCCTGGGGATTCGCCGAGAAGGCGGCCGTCGCCCTGCTCGCCGGCATGCCGGTGCTCAGCAAGCCCGCGACCAGCTCGGCGATGGTCGCGCACCGGATCATGGAGCTCATTGTCGCGAACAAGCTCCTTCCCGAAAGCGCGCTCTCTTTCCTCGTCGGCGGCGCGCGCGATCTCGTCTCGCACCTCGGCGCCCAGGACGTGGTGGCGTTCACCGGCTCGGGCGAGACCGGCGTGCAAATAAGGTCGGCGCCGAACGTGATCCGCGAAGCGGTGCGGGTCAACGTCGAAGCCGACAGCTTGAACGCCGCGGTGCTCGGCCCCGATGTCGAGCCGCGCAGCGACATGTACGAGCTCTTTCTCAAGGACGTGGTGCGCGACATGACGCAGAAGGCCGGCCAGAAATGCACTGCGATCCGCCGCGTGATCATTCCCTATGCGGTCGCGGCCTCGGTGCGCGAAGACCTGATCGAGCTGCTCGGCCCGATCCGCGTCGGCGATCCGAAGTTCGAGGACACGCGCATGGGCCCGCTCGCGAGCCGCGAGCAGCTCGCCGACGTGCGCGCGGGCGTGCAGCGGCTGGGCGGCAAGCACGCGTTCGGCGGCGTAGGCGCTGTCGGCAGCAAGGGATTCTTCATCTCGCCGATCCTGATCGAGGATCCCGGCGAAGCGGTACACGAGCGCGAGGTGTTCGGCCCGGTGGCGGCGCTCGTGCGCTACAAGGACAACCCCGCCGAGATCGTGGCGCGCGGCGCCGGCGGCCTCGTGTCGTCGGTGTACTCGGACGACCAGGAATTCATCGAGCGCATGGTCGGCGATCTCGCGCCCTACCACGGTCGCCTCTTCCTCGGCCATCCCAAGATCGAGCTTTCCCCCGGCCCGGGTACCGTGCTGCCGCAGCTCGTGCACGGCGGCCCCGGGCGCGCCGGCGGCGGGGAGGAGCTCGGCGGCCCGCGCGGCCTCGCGCTCTACATGCAGCGCGTCGCGCTCGAGGGCTCGCGCCCGGTGATCCAGAAGCTGCTGGGAAAAACCTAGCTACTCGGGCGCTCGAGAAGGGCAGCCCGCATCAGGAATGCCTTGTGCCGCTTCGGATCGTCGGCGATTTCGCGCAGGTCGGCGAAGCGCCGGGCGCGCTGCACCGGGTCGCGCTCTTCCAGCCGTTTCTTGTTGGCGATGGTTTGCTCCTGCACGTACTTGATGTTGAGAGGTCTCCTCCTGGCCTCGTAGGTATCGAGCGTCGAGGCATCCTCGTCCGTGAAGATCCTGTTCAAGCAACCTGCGAGATCCCAGGCCTCGTGGATGCCGCAATTTAGGCCCAGGCCGCCGATGGGGTTGTTGACGTGCGCCGCGTCGCCGCACAGAAAGACGCGGCCTTTACGGAAGTTCTTCGCGACGCGCTGGTGCACGGCGTACAAGTTGAGGTGCAGGTAGTCGCGTGCGCCTTCCGGCACGTAAACGCGCGAAAGCCGCGCGCGCACGGAAGCATCCGACAGCGCTTCCTCGTCCTTCTCGTCCTCGCGCGTATTGAACACTGCGCGCCAGCGGCCCTTGAGGTCATCCCCCGCGACCTTGAAGAGATTCGTCCATTCCTGCGGGTCGGCCATATAGTTTCGCAGGCAGCAGCCGAGCGCCGCCTTGAAATCGAACCTCGTGGTGATGACAAGGAAACGCTCGGGCCAGGTATAGCCCTCGAACTCGATCTCGAGGCTCTTCCTTACCGTGCTGCGACCGCCGTCGGCGCCGATGACGTAGTCCGCGCGGAATAGCAGCCCGTTCTCGCAGAGCAGGTCCACCGATTCGGGCTTCTGGGTCAGGCCCGTTACGCGCATGCCCATGCGCACATCCGCGTTGGGCATCGCGCGCAGCCGCGCGATCGCCATATTGGCGAGCTTGTGCTGCTCGGTCTGGACCACGAACGGATACGCGGTCTCGCCCTTGAGACGATCGAAGTCGAATTCCACGATCAGCTCGGGCTTCGTGCGGTCCCAGAACTGGAAGGTGCGCGCGACCAGTCCGACGCGCAGGTATTCCTCGATCAGTCCGAGCTCGGCCAGGATCTCGAGCGTCGGCGGCTGCGTGGTGGAGGCGCGCGGGCTTTCGTCGACGCGCTCCTGCGCTTCCAGAAGCGTCACGCTCAGTCCGAGGCGCGCGCACGCCAGCGCGGCCACCGTGCCGACCGGGCCGGCGCCGACGACGATGACGTTTCGCCGCTGCATTTTTCGCTGCGATTATACTGACCGCAGGAGGAGGCTCATGCGAGTTTCGGCGTTGTTCCTGGCGGCGGCATTCGTCTGCCCGCTCGTATCCCATGCACAACAGTGGCCGCAAAAGCCGATAAAGGTCGTGGTGCCCTTCCCGCCCGGCGGCGTCACCGACGCGATCGCGCGCATCACCGCCGACTGGCTTTCGCCGCGCCTCGGCCAGCCCGTGGTCGCCGAGAACCGGCCGGGCGCAAGCGGCGCGATCGCAGCGGAGTTCGTCGCGCGCGCCGACGCCGACGGTTACACGTTGTTCTCCGCCGCGACGCCGCAGCTCGCGATCGTGCCCCACGTGCAGAAGATCTCGTACGACCCGGTCAAGGACTTCGCGCCGATCTCGATCGTCGGCACCAATCCGTTCGCGCTCGGCTGCAACGCTAACCTGCCGCCGAAGAATCTGAGCGAGCTCGTCGCCTACGCCAAGGAGCGGCCGGGGCAGCTCTCCTATGCCTCGCCCGGCTCGGGCTCGGTCGGGCACCTCACCATGGCGCTGTTCCTCGCGCGCGCCGGCCTGAAGATGGAAGCGGTGCTGTACAAGGGCGGCGGCCCGGCGATCGCCGACGTCGTCGCCGGACACGTGCCCTGCTACTTCGGCAACCTGAACGAGATCATCCCGCACGCGGGCGGCGGACGGCTCAAGGTCTTGGCGGTTTCGTCCTCGCAGCGCGCGCCGCAGCTGCCGCAGGTGCCGACGGTCGCCGAGCAGGGCTATCCCGGCTTCCGCACCGTGACCTGGAACGGCTACATCGCGCCGGCGAACACGCCGCGCCCGGTGATCGAGCGCATCGCGCGTGAAATTGCCGCGGGCTGCAAGGACGCCGCTTTCGTCGAGCGCCTGAACAAGATCGGCGTCGACGCGGTGTGCGGCACGCCCGCCGAGTTTGCGCAGGCCATCCGCGAGGATCTGACCATCTGGAAGGAAGCGGTGCAGGCTGCGGGCCTGAAATGAAAGTCGCGATTCCCGATCTGATCTCGCCGTCGTACTTTCCGCTCATTGCCGCGGTCGAGCTGGGCTTCCTCGAAGCCGAACTGAAACTCCTCTACCCGGTCACCAAGACCTACGAAGACCTGCGCGACGGCAAGCTCGACTTCGTCGGCGGTGCCTCGCACGCGGTCCTGTACGCATTCAAGGACTGGCAGGGCGGGAAGCTGCTGTGCGCCCTCGCCCAGCATATGTACTGGTTTCTCGTCGTGAGGGCCGACTTGAACGCCAAGCGCGGCGACCTGTCGGTGGTGAAACAGCTGCGCATCGGCGCGGCGCCCGGCCCGGTCGATGGCTTGAAGCAGATGCTCAAGCGCGCCGGCATCGACCCGCAGCGCGATCTGCAGATCGGCCCGGTGCCGGGATTCGCGGTCGGCCAGACCGCCTCCTTCGGCCTGCTCGCGGCGAAGGCGCTCGAAGAGGGCAAGATCGACGGCTTCTGGGCGAACGGCATGGGCGCCGAGGTCGCGGTGCGTAACGGCATCGGCACGCTCGTGCTCGACGCACGGCGCGAGGCGTCAGCGGAGGCGAAGGGCTACACGTTCCCGGCATTGGTGGCGACCGAGAAGACGATCCGGGAGCGGCCGGAAGCGGCACGGGCCGCGATCAAGGCTGTGGTCGCTGCTCAAAACGAATTGAAGCGAAACCCGGAGCGCGCGACGGAGGTCGGGAACAAGCTGTTTCCGCCGACCGAAGCGAGCCTGATCGCGGAGCTCATCCGCCGCGACGCGCCGTTCTTCGATCCGGCGATTTCGAAAGCCTCGGTTGAGTCCATGAACGGTTTCGCACGCGACCTGGGCTTGCTGTCCAGCAACGTGTCCTACGAGGACGTGGTGTGGAACGGCTGAAGGGCAAGGTCGCAATCGTCACCGGGGCAGGCAGCGGCATCGGCAAGGCGCTCGCCCACCGGCTCGCCGCCGATGGCGCCGCCGTCGTCGTCGCCGACCTCGCGAAGTACGACGTCGCGGCCGCCGAGATTGCCAAGTCCACCAGCGCGAGAACGCTCGGGGTGCAGGCCGATGTCAGCAACGAAAAGGAAGTCGAGCGCATGGCCGCGGAGGCGGTGAAGGCCTTCGGCCGCATCGACGTCCTCGTCAACAACGCCGCGGTTTTCAGCTCGCTCAAGCTCAAGGCGTTCGAGGAGATCAGCGTCGCCGAATGGCGCAAGGTGATGGACGTGAACATCATGGGCGTGGCGCTCTGCTGCCGCGCCTGCGTGCCGCACATGCGCAAGGGCGGCTACGGCCGCATCATCAACCTCGCCTCCGGCGCGCCGATCAAGGGCGTGCCGCTCTTCCTGCACTACATCTCGAGCAAGGGCGCGGTGATCGCCATGACGCGCGGCCTCGCGCGCGAACTCGGCAAGGACGGCATCACGGTGAACTCGCTCGCGCCGGGGTTCACGCTCTCCGAGAACGTGGCGAAAGACCCGGCGCACGTCCAGCAGGGCGAGCGCACGCGCATGACGCGCGCGATTCCGCGCGACGAGACGCCCGACGACCTCGTCGGCGCGGTGAGCTTCCTCGCCAGCGCCGACGCGGCCTTCATCACCGGCCAGACGCTCGTCGTCGACGGCGGCTCGGCGATGCTCTGAGTTAGTGCGGAATGCGGAAGCGAGACACCGTATAGGTGCTCACATCTTCCTCGGGCTCGTCGCCGGCGCGATCCGGCGGCGGGGTTAGCGGCAGCGCAAGGTTCGTCACGTAGATGTCGCCGCGGCTGATGACGATGCTCGCGGGGAACAAGAAGCCTTTCGCCGCGCCGTCCTTGCCGACGCCCTGGAACGAACCGACCCGCTCGATGATCCGCCCCCTGGAGTTCAAAGCGACGACCTCGTCCGCCTGATTGGCGGCCACCCACAGCCGGCCCTTGCTGTCGAACGCGATGCCGTCCGCACCGTTAATGCTTTCGGCAAACTCCTTCACCTCTTTCGTGGCGACGTTCACTTTGAGTATGCGGTCGTCGGCCGTGTTGGCGACATAAAGGAACGCACCACTCGGGTCGAAGGCGAGGCCGTTGGCGCCGAAGCCGGGAAAGCCGTGAGGCGGCGGGGCCGGCCTGAGCAACTCATGCGCGACGAACGTCGACGGCGTGCCGGCAGGCAAGTCCAGCTTGAACACCCGGCCGCCGAACGAATCCGACACGTACAGATCGCCCGCGGCATCGAACGTGATCGCGTTCAGCCCGCACCCGGCGCCCGGGCCGCCGCACTCCGGGATCGCGAAGGTCTGGGCGGGCGTACTGCCCGAATTGAAGGGAGGCGTGAACTTGAGGATGTTCCCGCCGCCAAAGTTGGCGACGTACAGGTTGCCCGCGCGGTCGAACTCGAGCCCGAGCGGCACCGCGCCCGGCAGCGGGATGGTCTCGTCCACCTTGCCGTTGCGGTCGAAGATGTAGATCACGTTGGTGGTCGAAAAGTCGAAGGTCGCGACGAAGATCCGGCCGCGACTGTCCGCCGCGATGCCCTCCGGGAAGCCCGGGCCTGGCTTGGGCAGCGTGGCAAAGCGCACCACCCCGTCGGAGTCCGCGAGAGAGCCGGTGGAGAAAACCGCAACCAATGGAAGCAGCAAGGTAAACAGACGCTTGGACATGTCCTCCTCCCAGAAGAAATGTTGGCCTTAGGTTAACAGGGCTAGACTCGGAAAAATCCTCGCGGCGCGCTATGCAGACGCTGGAACCCGGTTTTCGTGACCCGGATCAACTCGCCCACCTGCACGCCGGCCTTGTGGTCGCGCGTCACCACGTTCGGCTGCACGACCACGGTCATGTTCTCCTCGAGCGTCATCTTCGGCAGCGGCCCAGCGGGGCGGCTTCGGCTGCCGACGATCGGCGGGAAGTAGCCGCCGCCGAAGCCGTGCATCAGGTCGTCGTAGATCGTGAAGCCGCGCTTTTCGATCACGCCGGCCGCGTCGATGATTTCCTGCATGGTCGTGCCGTGGCGAATCTTCGCGGTCACGGTGTCGAAGGCGGCTTCCGCGGCGGCATGCAGATCTCGATAGAGCGGCGTCGGATCGGCGCCGACGGTGAAGCTGCGCAGCACCTGACCTGAATAGTCCCAGAACGACGCGGACAGCTCGCAGAACACCACGTCGCCGGTTTTCACTTTCCTCGACGAGGCGAACTGCGGCGGGACGCAGATGTGCGGGTCGGCCATCGACGTCACGCCGATGTAGTGGATGAAGGTCGTGCCGCCCTGCCCCACATAGGCGCGTTCGACGAGATTTGCGAGCTCCCGCTCGGACAATCCCGGGCGGCAGTTATCGATCAACTCTTTCAGGCCCGCGTCGCTCAGCGCAGCGCCAATGCGCAGCCAGTCGATCTCCTCCTCGGATTTGATCAGCCGGAGACGGACATATTCGGCGTCGAGCAGAACGACGTGGAAGTGCTCTTCGAGGACCCGGCATTTGGAGACGACGAGCGGCCCGATCAGCCCGACGCGTTTCGCACCGCGCCGCTTGAGCTCTTCGACCGTCTTCTGGATGCCGCGATGCTCGCCCCAGCGCACGTCGACGCCTACGGCGAGGCGCTTTGCGAGCGGAAAATGGTTGAACCACTCGACGTGCATCGTCATGCGCTCGCCCGGCTTGAAGATCACGTAGGCCTCGACCGTGCCCGGCCAGCCCGTGACCCATTGCGGCGCGTTGCCGGAGCGATGGTCGGTCACGATCAAGACGTGATCGACACCGGCCGTTTCCAGCACTTTTCCGAGGGCAGTATGCCGGCGCGCGTACTCCGCGTCCGAGAACCGCGGGTACTCCTGCTGGAAAATGGGGTCTGACCCCATTTTCGTCTTAGTCGTTCTTGGCGCCGGAGGCGCGCACGATCGGCCCCCAACGCTTCACCTCGGCGGCGACGAACGCGCTGAAATCGCGCGCGGTGAACCGCTGCGGCACGATGCCCTCGACCTTGAGGCGCTCGCGCACCTCGGGAAGCTCCAGCGAGCGGTTCACTTCGGCGTTGAGGCGCTCGACGATCTCGGGCGGCATGTTCGCCGGACCGGAAAGCGAGAACCAGACGGTCGCGACCAGGTCGGGATAACCCATTTCGGCGAAGGTCGGGATATCGGGAAAGTCGGCGAGCCGCGATGCCGCGCTGATCGCGAGGCCTCGGGCCCTGCCGGCGCGGATCTGAGGCGCAGCCGTGGTGAGCGTGGTCGACACCGACGGGATGTGACCGGCGATGAGATCGCTCACTGCGGCCGATGCGCCCTTGTATGGCACGTGGACGATATCGACGCCCGCTTCCTTCTTGAACAGCTCCGCAACCAGCTGGCCCTGCGTGCCGTTGCCCGGCGAGCCGTAGGACAGTCCTCCCGGTTTCGACTTCGCGAGCAGCACGAACTCGCGCAGATCCTTTGCCTTTAGCGACGGGTGCACCGCGAGCACCGCCGGCGGCCCGCCGAACAGCGCGACGTGCGTGAAGTCGCGCACTGGATCGTAGGGCGTGCCCTGCGGCAGCATCGGCGCGATCACGTGCGAAGCGATTCCCGAGACGACCAGGGTGTAGCCGTCGGGCGCCGCATTCGACACGAGCTCCGAGCCGACCGAGCCGCCGGCGCCGGCGCGGTTTTCGACCACGAAGCTCGCCTTGAGCTGCTCCGAAAGCTTCTGGGCGACCAGCCGTCCGAGCGTGTCCGCGCTCCCGCCGGGCGCGAACGGCACGATGATCTTTACGGGCTTGGCCGGCCAGGACTGGGCGACGACGGACTGGGCGACCGCGAAAAGCGCGAGTGCTGCCAGGAATCGCCGCATGCCCGATTCTATAATCGGTCGCATGAACGAAGTCATCGACATCCATACGCACATCGTCCCGGAGAAGTTCCCTCCCTACCGCGGCAAGGGCAAGGACGTGCCCTGGCCTTCGATGGCGGAGGCCGACGCGTGCCACAAGCACGTGATGATCCAGGGCAAGCTCTATCGTACGGTCGCCGACGGCTCGTGGAGCGTCCCGCGGCGCATCGAGAACATGGCGGGCATGGGCGTGAACCGCCAGGCGCTCTCGCCGATGCCGGAGCTCCTCTCCTACTGGCTGCCGCTCGACGACGCGAAGGCCTTGATCCGCTACCTGAATGAACAGATCGCCGAGATGATCGCGCTCGCCCCCGAGCGCTTCGTCGGGCTTGGCGCGGTGCCGCTGCAGGACACGGACGCGGCAATCCATGAGCTTGAATTCCTAACAAAGGAATTGAGATTTTCTGGCGCGGAAATCGCGAGCCACGTGAACGGCGTGTCGATCGGCGACGCGCGCTTCGAGCCCTTCTTCGCCGCCGCCGAGCGCCTCGGCGCGGCGATCTTCGTGCACGCTTTGCGCCCGGCCGGTCAGGACCGCATCGTGGGCAGCTTCCCCGAGCAGGCGGTCTGCTTCCCGGGCGACGTCGCGCTCGCCTGCGCCTCGATGATCACCGGCGGCGTCGCCTCGCGGCATCCCAAGCTGCGCATCGCGTTCAGCCACGGCGGCGGCACCATGTCGATCCTGATGCCGCGCTTGGTGCACGCCTGGAACATGTTTCCGAAGGCCAAGGAGTCGCTGAAGGAGTCGCCGGCGACCATCGCGCGGCGCTTTTACTACGACGAGCTGGTGTTCGATCCGGAAGCGGTGAAGTTCCTGGTGAAGCAGTTTGGCGCGTCGCAGATCCTGGTCGGCACCGACTATCCGTTCGCGCTCGGCGACATGACGCCGATGAAGACGCTGGAGAACGCCGCGCTCGACGCCGCCACGCTTGCGGCGATTACTTCCTCGAACGCGAAGCGCTTCCTAGGATTGCCGGAAGGATCTCGCTGATCGAGCCCGGCAGCAGCGCGTCGGCCACGTCGTCGAACGCGGTGGGCTGCGCGTTCACGATGATCACCTTCGCGCCCGCGCTGCGCGCGAGGTCGACGGCGCCCGCCACCGGGTAGACCTGCAGCGTGCTGCCGACGGCGACGAACACGTCGCCCTCGCCCGCCACCTGCATCGCGCGGTCGATCACCTCGGGCACGAGCTGCTGGCCGAAGGAGATCGTGTCGCTCTTCAGGATCCCGCCGCAGTCGCGGCAAGCCGGATCCTGCTCGCCCGCGCGCACGCGCTCCAGCACAAGCTGCATCGGCCCGCGCATGCCGCAGCCCCAGCACATGAAGCGCCGCATCGAGCCGTGTACCTCGATCACCTTGTCCGGCGAGTTTCCCGCCTGCTGGTGCAGCTCGTCGATGTTCTGCGTGATCAGCGCGTGGAGCTTTTCTCTCTTCTCCAGCTCCACCAGCGCCATGTGTCCCGCGTTCGGCTTGGCGCTCCATGCCGGGCTAGCCATCCGGTTCTGCCAGGCGAGCTTCCGCACCTCGCGGTCGGCGAGGTAGTAATGGATGTTGGACATCTTCTCGGCGAGCGGATTCTTCGTCCACAGGCCCTGCGGCCCGCGGAAGTCGGGAATGCCGGAATCGGTCGAGATGCCCGCGCCCGTGAGCACGACCACGCGCTTGGCGCTGTCGACCCAGGAACGCGCTTGTTCGATCAAGGCATCTGGATCTTGCCGCCGCCGCCCGCGCCGGGCATCGGCGGCATGCCGCCCTGCGGGATGACGATCGACGAGGCGGCCTGGCGGCGGAGCTCCTGCAGCTCCTTCACCGTGCGCTCGATCGCTTCCTTCGCGAGCTGGCCGAACTTTTCCGCCGCTTCCTCGAGCGAGCCGGCGCCGATCTCGAACGCGATCGGCAGCGCGCCCGCGGGGGTCAGCACCTGCGTCTCGCCGACATAGAGCACCGCCCGCGCTTGGTCGCGCTCGCCATCCTTGCCGACCGGCGTGAGCCTGCGGATCGTGCCGACCCGGCGGTCGGTGAAGATCTCTTCAAGGTAGAGCGCCTTCGGATCGACCTTGATGTCGTTCGTGGTCTCGGGTTTGGTAGCCATCCCCCGATTTTACCGCTGCGCGACGAGCTTCCCTGCCTGGTAGTCGAGAAAAGCCTGCTGGATCTCCTGCTTGGTATTCATGACGAAGGGCCCGTAGGCGACCGCCGGCTCGTGGATCGGCTCGCCCGCGAAGAGCAAGCCGCGCCAATCCTCCAGCGCCGCGATTGAGAGTTCAGCTCCGCCGCCCGGCTCGAACCAGGCCACGTCGCCTTTCTGCACTTCGGCACCGCCGATCGTCGCTCGGCCTGAAAGCACGTAGATGAACCCGCGATCCTTCGTCGAGATTTCCTGGTTGAAAGTACTACCTGCGGACAGCCGGATGTCGAGCAACGACATGGGGTAATCGCTGCCATGGCCATGCCGCACATCGCCGGAGCGGCCCGCGTACACCCGCACCTCTCCCCCGGTCACCTTCCGGGCCGGCACATCCGGCAGTCGTTGGTCCTGGTAGCGCGCCGGGATCATCTTCATCTTGCGCGGCAGATTGAGCCAGAGCTGGAGCGTATGCGCGGTCTCTTTCCCATGGGGCATCTCGCTATGCAGCACCCCATGTCCCGCCGTCATCCATTGCACGTCCCCCGCCCGCAGGATCCCATGCGCGCCGGTGTGATCGCGATGCTCGAGCGCGCCTTCCAGCACCACCGTGACCGTCTGCATCCCGCGATGCGGATGGGTCTCGAATCCCTTCGGCGCGCCGAACCAGTCTTCGCTCAGGAACAGAAACGGGGTGGTCTTCTCCCAGCCTTCGGCGCCGATCACGAGCTGCTTATGCTCGACCTGCGAGCTCGGCCCCTGCGGGATGACGCGCGCGACGCGGTTGATCGCCCTCATCGAAGCTTGAAGCGCTGGATCTTGCCGGTGGCGGTCTTGGGGAGCTCGTTGAGGAACTCGATCCAGCGCGGGTACTTGTAGGGCGCGAGCTTGTCTTTCACGTGCTGCTGCAGGCGGGTTTTCAGCTCCTCATTGGGCTTCTGGCCCTGCTTCAGAACCACATAGGCCTTGGGCTTCACCAGCTTGTTCTCGTCCTCGGCGCCCACTACGGCCGCTTCGAGCACGGAGTCGTGCGACACGAGCGCGGCCTCGACCTCGGCGGGCGAGACGTAGATGCCACTCACCTTGAGCATGTCGTCGGAGCGCCCGCCGTACGCGTAGTAGCCGTCCTTGTCGACGCTGTACTTGTCCCCGCTGCGGGTCCACGGGCCCTGGAAAGTGGTCTTGGTCTTCTCGCGCTGGTTCCAGTACATGATGGCCGAGGTCGGCCCGCTGATCTGCAGCTCGCCCAGCTCGCCCGGCTTGGCGATGACGCCGCCCTGGTCGTCGACCAGGCGCAGCTGGTAGCCCGGCACGGGCTTGCCGGTGGTGCCGGGGCG
>Ga0075430_100002887_pt1 | contig 14393 bp, 9 predicted proteins | sample RhiMetdeltSRZDD4_FD_75294 | JGI IMG/M metagenome (GOLD analysis project Ga0075430, IMG submission 75294) | Populus rhizosphere microbial communities from Tennessee, USA - Rhizosphere MetaG P. deltoides SRZDD4 | ecosystem: Host-associated > Plants > Roots > Rhizosphere > Soil | place: USA... | reverse complement strand
GCGCCGATTCGGCGCAAACCCGAGTGTGATCGGCACGACCATTCTACTGAACGAGATCCCGTTCACGGTGGTCGGCGTCGCGGCCGCGGGGTTCAACGGCGTGTCGGATGAATCCCAGCTCTGGCTGCCGATCGGGCTCGCGCAGCGGCTGTACGGGCCGCACTACACGGAGATGCGTCAGTTCCGCTGGCTTTCGGGCGTGGCGCGACTTCGGCCGGGAGTCACCGAGGAGCGCGCGCGCGACCTCCTCACGCGCGTGTCGAGTGGCCTCGAGCGGCAGTTCACGACCGACAACGATCGTTTCGTCTACACGATGCAATCGCTCGAGGATGCATACTTCGGGTCGCAGAAGAAACCGCTCTGGTCGCTGCTGGCGGCCGCGGGATTCGTGCTTCTCATCGCGTGCGCGAACATCGCGAATCTGCTGCTCGCGAGAGCGGCGGTGCGACGACGCGAGACGGCCGTCCGTGTCGCGTTAGGCGCCAACCGTGGGCGACTGGTGCGACAGTGGCTCGCTGAGAGTGTCGTGCTCGCCATCGGCGGGACCATTGCCGGGCTCGCGCTCGCCGTGTGGGGAGCGAGTGCCATCGCGTCGTCCGGCGCAGTGCCGATTCCGTCCTTCCGCGAAGCCGGCATCGACCAGACCGTGCTCGCGTTCGCGGTGATCATCTCCGCCGGATGTGCACTCGTGTTCGGGACGGCGCCGGCGCTGCTCGCGGCGCGCGTGACGCCGAAGGAGGGCATGAGCGACGGCGGGAAGGGCACGACCGCCGGCCGGTCGCGACTTCGATTCCAGCGGACGCTCGTCGCCACCGAAGTCGCGCTGGCGGTCGTGCTCCTGTCCGGCGCGGGGCTCATGCGCAAAGGCTTCCTCGCGTTTGCCGGGTCGGACCTCGGCTTCCGGCGCGACAGCATCCTCACGATGCGCGTCGACCTCACGGCGGAGCGCTATCGCGGCAACGACGCGGTGTGGGCGCTCATGCGCCGGTCCACCGACGAGATCGCCGCGATGCCCGGCGTCACGAGCGTCGCGCTCGAGGGGCCGGGACTTCCGACGGGCGGGTGGTATCAGGCGCACTTCAGGCGCGATGGGGCGGTCGGCGCCGATGAGGACATCGCCGCCCGCCGGCACCACGTCACGCCTGGCTACTTCGGCACGTTAGGCATCCGGCTGCTGGCCGGCCGCGATCTGTCGGTCGAGGACGTCGCCGGTGGTCCTCGCGCGCTCGTGGTGAGCCAGCGGTTCGCGAATCGAACGTGGCCGGGCGAGACGGCGGTCGGGAAGCTGCTGCGCGGCGTCGCAGCCGCGAACCAACCGCCGCCGCCGACGTACACGGTCGTCGGCGTCGTCGCCGACGTGGAGCACAGCGGCCTCGACGCCGACGCGACCGAAGCGTCGGACGTGTACATCAGCGTGTACCAGTCGCCGCCGCGGAGCCCGGCGCTCGTCACGGTGTTCGTGCGTTCGCGTGCGGACGCATCGGCGCTCCTGCCGCCCATGCGCTCGATGCTGAAGGCGATCGACCCGAACCTCGCGTTCTACGATGTGCAGAGCATGCGCGCACGTCTGGATTCGCAGACCTCTACCGGACGATTCCTCGTTCGGCTCATGACGGCATTCGGCGCGCTCGGGCTGCTGCTCGCGGCCGTCGGCGTCTATGGCGTCATCGCCTACGGCGCCGCGCAACGGACGCGCGAAATCGGCGTTCGCGTAGCACTCGGCGCGTCTCGCTCGGCAATCTTGAAGCAGGTCGTGGCGTCCGGGATGGCACCGGTCGGGGTCGGTGCGGTCGTCGGCCTCGTCGGAGTGTGGGGGCTCGAGCGTTTCGTCCGTTCGCTGCTCTACGGAGTGAAGCCGTCGGATCCCGCGATCCTGATCGGGACGTTGTCGTTGCTCGGACTCGCCGCCTTTGCGGCGAGTTGGGTCCCGGCGAGAAAGGCGGCGGCCGTCGAGCCGCTCATCGCGCTCAGAGACTAGGATCTCCTGGCGTCCGGCTCGAAACGGTTCGGGAGGTTGAGCGGCGCCGGGCCGGCTCGACATCATGGACGGCCAGTGATTCGTCGTCAGTTTTCAGTTATCAGTTGCCAGTCGTGAGTAATCCTCGAACCGCGGAGTGATCGCGTGTCGCGCATGACCAGAAATTGCACCCGCCTCGGAATCGTGATCGGCCTCGCCCTGCCGCTCGGGGTCAGCGCTCAGACACCCACGACGGCGGCGAGTCCGTCCCGCCTCACGGTCGAGCGCATCTTCGGCTCGCCGGAGTTCTTCTCGCGTGGTGCCGGCCAGCTCCGCTGGCTCGACGACTCGACATACACCGCGCTCCAGGCGGATCCACAGCGCCAAGGGGCGGCCGAGCTGGCGAGGATCAACGCGAGGACCGGCGCGCGCGAGGTGCTCGTGGCGGCGTCGTTGCTGACGCCGAGCGGTGCGTCGGCGCCGCTGGGCGTCGAGAACTACATCTGGTCGCCCGACAAGCGGCGGATGCTCGTGTTCACGAGCTCCGAGCGCGTGTGGCGCGAGAACTCACGCGGCGACTACTGGGTGCTCGACCTCGGCTCGCGCGCGCTCCGCAAGCTCGGCGGCCCCGATGCGCCGGCGTCGTCGCTCATGTTCGCGAAGTTCTCCCCGGACGGCCGCCGGGTCGCGTACGTCAGGCAGAACGACCTGTATGTGGAGGATGTCGAGGGTGGGGCGGTCACGCGCCTCACGCGTGATGGCTCCCGTACGATCATCAACGGGACGTTCGACTGGGTGTACGAGGAGGAGCTCGCTCTCCGCGACGGCTTCCGGTGGAGCCCGGACGGCCGGTCGATCGCGTACTGGCAGCTCGACGCGAGCGGCGTCCGCGATTTCGCGCTCCTCAACAACACCGATTCGCTGTACTCGTTCGTCACTCCGGTCCAGTACCCGAAGGCTGGCGGGACCAACTCGGCCGGGCGCATCGGCGTGGTCCCGACGAGCGGTGGCGACACGCGGTGGATGCAGATCGATGGCGACCCGCGCAATCAATACCTCGCGCGGATGGACTGGGCCGGGGCGAACAACTCGACCGAGCTGCTCATCCAGCGGCTCAACCGGCTGCAGAACCAGATCGACGTGCTCGTCGCGGATGTGCGCACCGGTGCGGTGAAGACGATCCTCGTCGAGCGCGACTCGGCGTGGGTCGACGTCGTGAACGACGTCAGGTGGCTCGACAGGGACACCCGATTCACGTGGATGAGCGAGCGAAACGGGTGGCGTCGCATGTACGGCGTCTCGCGCGACGGGGCGACGGTGCGCGCGCTCAGCGCCGACTCGATGGACGTGACGCACCCGGCGTTCCTGTTTGGCGCGCAGGCCGTGCTGGGAACCGACGCGACGGGCGAGTCCGTGTATCATTACGCCTCCCCGCAGAACCCGACGCAGCTCTATCTCTACCGCACGTCGCTGCGGCGTCCCGGGGTGACGACGCGGGTCTCGCCTAACGACCAGCCGGGCACGCACTCGTACAACATCTCACCGAACGGCCGCTTCGCGATCCACAGCTGGTCGTCGTTCGGATCGCCGCCGGCGATCGAGGTGATCTCGCTCCCCGACCATCGCCGCGTGCGCGTGCTGCAGGACAACGCCGAACTGCGCACGCGTGTGTCGGCGCTCGAGCAGGGGCCGCGCGAGTTCTTCCGGGTCGCCATCGGGAACGGCGTGCAGCTAGATGGCTGGATGCTCAAGCCGCCCGGCTTCGATCAGTCGAAGAAGTATCCGGTGCTGTTCCACGTGTACGGGGAGCCGGCGTCGCAGACGGTCACCGACTCGTGGGGCGGGGCGACGTACCTGTGGCACCTCATGCTGTCGCAGATGGGCTACGTCGTCGTGAGTCTCGACAACCGCGGCACCCCGGCTCCGCGGGGGCGCGCCTGGCGCAAGGCGATCTACAACAAGCTCGGCGAGATCAACAGCGCCGACCAGGCGGCCGCCGCGCAGGCGATCGCGAAGTGGCCCTTCGTCGATCCGAACCGCCTCGGCATCTGGGGGTGGAGCGGCGGCGGCGCGACGACGCTCAACGCGCTGTTCCGCACGCCCGATGTCTTCAAGATGGGGATGGCGGTGTCGCCGGTGGCGGACCTTCGCTTCTACGACACGATCTACCAGGAGCGATACATGGGGCTGCCGCAGCAGAACCCCGAGGGCTATCGCAACGGGTCGCCGGTGACGTTCGCCGACCGGCTGCGCGGTGATCTGCTCCTCGTGCACGGCAGCGGCGACGACAACGTGCACTACCAGAACACCGAGGCGCTCGTAAACGCGCTCGTCAAGGCAAACAGGCCGTTCACGATGATGGCGTACCCGAACCGGACGCACTGCATCTGCGAAGGGCAGGGGACCTCGCTCCATCTCTACTCGCTGTTGACGCGATACCTGCGCGAGCATCTGCCTGCGACGGATCCTGGTCGGGTGAGCCAGTAACCGCGCGTTGGGGTCAGTGCTTGGTCAGGGCGCTGACATTGTGTTGACGCGGTCGGTTGCGGGGGCGATGATGCCACGATGGAACACAACCCACCCCGCGAGCTTCGCCTCGAGCCCGGCGGTCCGCTGCGCCGAGCTGGTCGGACGGTTCGGCTCGTCGTCATCAGCGTGCTCGTCCTGCTCTTCGCCGTTCCGCCCGGCATTCGCTTCGGCACGAACTGGCTCTGGTTCACCGAGATCGGGTTCGAGTCCGTTCTTCTCAAGGAGATCACGACCAAGGTCATCCTGTTCACGGTCGTCGGCGCGATCGCGTTTCTCGTCCTGTGGCTCAACCTGAGGCGGGCGCGCCGAAGCGTCGAGCTCTCCGCCGTTCTCCTGCCTGATGTTCCCCCCGCAGCACTCGACCTGATCCGACGCGTCAGCCGCATCGTGACGCCCGTGTCCGTCGTCGTGGCGGCGATGTTCGGTATCTCGGCGGCTGCCGGATGGCTGAACGTGCTGCAGTTCATTCACCGTACGCCCTTCGGGGTCACCGACCCGGTGCTTGGTCGCGACGTCGGGTTCTATGTGTTCGTGCTGCCGACCGTGGGCATGGTGCTGTCGGTCATCATCAGTCTCGTCGTCTTTTCCGCGCTCTTCTCCGCGTTTCTCTATTTCCTCGGCGGTGAGATCGGGCTTCGGCAGACCGGGCTCCGGGTCACGCAGACGGCCGGTGCGCACCTCGGGACGTTGATCGCGATCTATCTCGGCCTGTCGGTTCTCAATATCTGGTTCGTCGAGCTGCCCTCGCTTCTCACGTCCGACGGCGGACGGTTCGTCGGGGCGAGCTACACGGATCTCAATGCGCGGCGGCCAGGCTTCTATCTCTCATCGATCGCCGCGATCGGCGGTGCCATCGCGATCGTCGTCGGCATCATGCGCCGGCGCGTGCTGCCGTACGCGGCGGTCGCGCTCGCGGCGTACGTCGGTGTTGGCCTGCTCGCCCGGATCGTCTTCCCGGCCGCGATTCAACGGCTCGTCGTTGCACCGACGGAGCTCACACGAGAGCGGCCGTACATCGTGAACCACGTGGCTGCGACCCGCCGCGCCTGGGGTCTCGATAGCGTGCAGACGCGCGACCTCGATGGCGCGGCAGGGCTGACACTCGCGGACGTGCGCGCGAACTCGGCGACGATCGAGAACGTCAGGCTGTGGGACCGCGAGCCGTTGCTGCAGACGTTCGGGCAGCTGCAGGAGATCCGCACGTACTATGACTTCGTGTCGGTCGACGACGACCGCTACATGATCGACGGGCGGTACCGTCAGGTGCTGCTGTCGCCGCGCGAGCTGAACGTCGCGTCCCTCCCGACCCGGTCGTTCATCAACGACCACCTGACGTTCACGCACGGCATGGGCATCACGCTCGCGCCGGTGAATCAGGTGCAGGGCGAAGGGCTGCCCGTTCTCTTCATCAAGGACTTGCCGCCTGCGTCGAACGTGTCGCTCGCGAACACGCGACCGCAGATCTACTACGGCGAGCTCACGAACGAGTACGCGATCGTCGCCACGCGGCAGCAGGAGTTCGACTACCCGTCGGGAGAAGCGAACATCTTCGCCGAGTACAAGGGCTCGGGTGGCGTCCACATCTCGTCGTTCGCGCGGCGGGCACTCCTCGCATGGCGGTTCCAATCGCTCAAGATCCTCCTCTCGGGCGACATCACCGACTCGAGCCGCATTCTGTACCACCGCAACGTCGTGGAGCGCGCGCGCAAGGCGCTGCCGTTCCTTCGTCTCGATGGCGATCCGTACATGGTGCTGACGGATTCGGGTTCGCTGCAGTGGGTGCTCGACGCCTACACGACGAGCTCGCGCTACCCGTACTCCGCCCGCCTAACGGACGGGACGTCGTACATGCGGAACAGCGCGAAGATCGTGGTCGACGCCTACCACGGAAGCGTGAAGGCGTACATCGCGGATGCCGGAGACCCGATCATCACGACATTCGCTCGCGCGTTCCCTGCCACGCTCCAGCCGCTGGACTCCATGCCCGCCGATCTGCGGCGGCACGTGCGTTATCCCGAAGACCTGTACCGGGCACAGACGGCACTGTACACGATTTATCATCTCACCGAGCCCGACGCGTTCTACCATCGCGAGGACCAGTGGCAGATCCCGGTGCTCGACCAGGGCGAACGAAACGCGCCGTTCATGCGCCGCATCGTCATGCGACTGCCCGACGAGGAGAACGCGGAGTTCATCTTCATGACGCCGTTCACGCCGCGGCAGAAGGACAACCTCGCCGCGTGGATGGTCGCTCGGAGCGACAGCGTGCACTACGGAAAGCTCATGGTCTATCGGTTCCCGAAGCAGAGCCTCGTCTTCGGGCCGCGACAGATCGTGAACCGCATCAACCAGGACACCGAGATCGCGCGGCAGATCACGCTCTGGGACCAGCGTGGCTCCGAGGTGATCCGGGGTGAGCTGCTCGTCATCCCGATCGAGGAGTCGTTGCTCTACGTGCAGCCACTCTACCTGCGCGCTGAAGGCGGGCAGATCCCCGAGCTCAAGCGCGTGATCGTGGCGTACCAGAACCGCGTCGTCATGGAGGAAAGGCTCGACGCCGCGCTCGCTCGGCTCTTTGGCGGGTCGGTGCCCGAGGCGCGGGGTGAGGATCGGCCGAGGACGACGCCGTCGGATACGACGGATTTCGTGCCTGCGGTATCGACCGGACCGGCCGGAACACCGGCCGCGACGGCGGAGGTGATTCGCCAGCTGCGCGACCACTTCGATCGCGCGACGGCGGCGCAGCGGGCGGGGAATTGGGCGGAGTACGGCGTGCAGATGGAGCGGCTGGGTGCGTTGTTGCGGGCCCAGGTTCAGAGGCCGTAGAGCTGCTGAAGCGAAGGATCTTCGTCGTCCCGCCACGCGATGTCGGCCTCAAAGGATCTTCGTCATCGCGGCAGAGAGCTGTCATCCTGAGCACAGCGGAGCACAGCGAAGGATCTTCGTCGTCCCGGCAGAGGGCCCTCGCCCAGGACGATGAGGATCCTTCCCTTCGTCCCGGGTGCCCGCCTGCGGGCGCGCTCCTCGAGGGCAGGCGCCTGACGGCTCAGGATGACAAAGTTCTGACGGCTCAGGATGACAACTCGCCCGTCGGCTCGGGGTGACAACGTCCTCGTCAGCGGTCGCGGCGGGCAACGCGTACTGGTACGTCTGCTCGTCGCGTCACCCAATCGAGGCTCCACCCGCGTCTATGATTCACCCACTCGTCCGTCGCCGTACTGGTTTGGTCGTCGTCATGCTCGTCAGCGTGTTTGCAGCGACGGCCCGCGCGCAGGGTGGCCAGCAGCAGCCCTACGAGAACCTCAAGTATTTCTCGAAGGACACGCCGCGCGATTCGCTGCTCGGCATCATGCAGGGCTTCGCGTACGCCCTTGGCGTGAACTGCCAGTACTGCCACGTGTCGGAGCAGCAGGCCAATGGACGCCAACGCCTGCGTCCCGGACCGGATGACAAGCGCGAGAAGCGCACCGCGCGGTACATGTTGACCATGGTCGACACGATCAACCGCGTCGCGCTCGCGAAACTGCCCGAGCGACAGCACGCGGACGTGCAGGTGAGCTGCGTGACGTGTCACCGCGGGTCGCCGATTCCGGGAACGATCGAGACAATCCTCGTCGACGCGGTCGACCAGTTCGGTGCGGATTCGGCGATCGCCCGGTATCGCCGCCTCCGCGAGAACATGGTCACCGGCCGGTTCGACTTCAGCGAGGAGCCGGTCAGCCGCGTCGCGAGCTCACTCAACCGGCGGGGAAAGGCCGATGCCGCGATCGCGCTCCTAACGATGAGCCAGGAGTTCAACCCGACTTCCGCGGACGTCGACTTCCAGCTCGGCGACATCTACGAGAAGCGCGGCGACAAGAACAAGGCCATCACGCACTTCCAGGCTGTTCTCACGAAGCGACCCAACGATCCACGCGCTCGGCAAAGGCTCACCGCTCTCGGCAAGCCGCCCGCCTAACGTTGACCCGAAGACGCCGCGGCCGTCGTCCGGCACCGCTCGGTTACAGTTCTCCGACAGCTCTGCAACTTCCGGATGGCTTGACTGAAGCCGCTCGCCGGCCTAGTGTACTGAAACACAACCGTACGCCCGTGGTGATTTGCCGCCTATTGCCGCCACGCTAAACAAAGTGCTAAAACGCGACGCGCCCGGCGGCCTCATCGTCCGGGCGTTTTCGTTTCCGGTAACGGCTGCACGCGATCGCAATCCGCGATCGACCGGAACTCGATCGCGGTACCGTTCGCGTTGCGCCCGGCGGCTCCAGCAGAGGTACGCATGGGATACATGAACGCGACGGATACCAGCAGCATCACGGCCATCGGAATCTCGGGCAGTCCATCGACTCGCTCCAAGTCGAGGCTGCTCCTCGAGCACGCGCTCGCCGTCCTTGGCGAACAGGGCGCGACGACATCGCTCATCGATCTCTCGACGCTGCCCGCAGACGCGCTCCTCGGACGCGCGCGCTCGGCCGACGTGGAGGAGGCGCTCGCCGCCGTCGGTCGTGCGACGATCGTCGTCGCGAGCACCCCCGTTTATCGCGCGACCTACACCGGACTGCTCAAGGTCTTCTTCGACCTGCTGCCTCTGAACGGGCTCGCCGGCAAGACCGCAATCGCCATCGCGACCGGCGGCGCGCCCGCGCACCAGCTCGTCATCGACTACGGGCTCCGTCCGCTCTTCGCGAGTGTCGGCGCGCTCACCGCGCCAACCGGCATCTACGGCACTGACGCGTCGTTCGAGCACGGCCCGCCGCCGCAGACGTTGCTCGACCGCATCGCCCAGGCGGCGGCCGAGGCCATCGCTCTCTCCGACCGAATTCACCACGCGCTGCCACGCGCGTCTTCTACCATCGTTGGGAGTTGAACCATGCCGCAACGCAAGCCGATTGCTGTCTTTCACGAGCATCCCGATTGGTTCAAGCCTCTGTTCGCGGAGCTCGCGCGCCGTGAGATCCCCTACGTGCGACTCGACGCGGCCGCGCACCGCTTCGACCCGTCGGAACGCGAGGCGCCGTACTCGCTCGTCGTGAACCGCGCGAGCCCGTCGGCGTACACCCGCGCGCACGGGCAGACGACGTTCTACACGCTCCACTGGCTCCGCCATCTCGAGCGGCTCGGCGTTCCGGTCGTGAACGGCTCGTCGGTATACGGACTCGAGATCTCCAAGGCGACGCAGCTCGACCTGCTGGAGGATCTCGGCCTCCCGTACCCGCGCGCGATCGTGATCAACGACGCGTCGCAGGCGCCCGGCGCCGCGGAGGCACTCCGGTATCCGGTGCTCGTGAAGGCGAACATCGGTGGCAGTGGGGCGGGGATCGTGCGCTACGATTCGCCCGCCGCGCTCGCTGCCTCCGTCGCCGCGCGCCAGGTGGCGCTCGGCGTCGACGGAACCGCGCTCGTGCAGGAGTCAGCGCCGCTGCGCGACGGGCACATCACACGCGTCGAGACGTTAGGCGGGCAATACCTGTACGCGATCAACGTCTACCCCGCGGTCGGCTCGTTCGACCTCTGCCCGGCGGACGCCTGTCAGACGACCGACGGCGTCGAGCTCGTGCGAGGCGCATGCGCGATCGATGCGCCGAAAACGGGGTTGCGTGTCGAGGGCACGACACCGCCCGCGGACATCATCGCCGAGGTGGAGCGGATCGCGCAGGCGGCGCACCTGGACGTGGGCGGGATCGAGTACCTCGTCGATGACCGCGACGGCAAGCACTACTACTACGACATCAACGCGCTCTCGAACTTCGTCGCCGATGCCGTGAATGTCGTGGGGTTCGATCCTTGGGGGCCATTCGTGACGTACCTGGTCGAACGGGCAGAAGGAACCGGGCATCGGGAACGGGGAACAGGGGCCAGGGAACCGGGGCTGCGAGCTGGAAGCTGGGAGCACTTGGCCCCCAGCTCCGGTTCCCGGTTCCCAGTTCCCGGTTCCCCTCTGACCGACCTCGAGACCGTCCCATGAGATACGGCTACTGGCTTCCAGTCTTCGGCGGATGGCTTCGCAACGTGCCTGACGAGCGCATGGAGAGCTCGTGGGCGTACGTCAGCCGCCTCGCTCGGCGCAGTGAAGAGATCGGGTTCGACCTCACGCTGATCGCCGAGCTGTTCCTGAACGACATCAAGGGGATCGACGCACCGGCGCTCGACGCGTGGTCGACCGCGGCGGCACTTGCGGCGGTCACGCAGCGGCTCGAGCTGATGGTTGCCGTGCGGCCGACGTTCCATCAGCCGGCGATCCTCGCGAAGCACGCGGCGAACATCGACCGCATCAGTAACGGGCGGCTATCGCTCAACGTCGTGAGCTCCTGGTGGTCGGACGAAGCCCGCCGCTACGGCGTGCAGTTCGACGAGCATGACGATCGGTATGCACGCACCGCCGAGTGGCTCGATGTGCTCGACGGCGCGTGGCGGCAGCCGCGATTCGACTACGCCGGCAAGTACTACAAGGTGAACGACCTCATCGTCGAGCCGAAGCCGGTGCGGTGGCCGAGGCCGACGATCTACGCGGGCGGCGAGTCGGAAGCGGCGAAGACGCTCATCTCGCGCGCGTGCGACGCGTACGTCATGCATGGGGATCCGCCGGAGCGTATCGGTCCGAAGATCGCGGACATGGTTGCGCGTCGCGAGCAGCACGGTCGTCCGCCGATGTCCTTCGGCATGGCTGCGTACGTGATCGTGCGCGACACGGAAGAGGCGGCGAAGCGCGAGCTCGATCGCATCACGAACGTCTCGCCGGGCTCACCGGGGTACACGAATTATCAGGACTGGATCTCGCACACGAAGCTCGAGCAGCAGGTGAGCTTGCAGGACTACTCGGTGTCGAACCGTGGACTCCGCGCGGGGCTCGTCGGCACACCCGAGCAGGTGGCCGAGCGGATCATCGAGCTGGAGCAGGTCGGCCTGTCGCTGCTGCTGCTGCAGTGCAGCCCGCAGATCGAAGAAATGGAGAGATTCGCGGCGCAGGTCATGCCTCTCGTGCTCGAGGGTCGGCACGCCGCAGTAGCATGACCTGCGCGTTGGGGTCAGAGTCCAAGGGCATCGTTCCATTGCCGGCGGCAATGGAACGATGCCCTTGGACTCTGACCCCAACGCACCAACGCAGCGCTGTTGAGGTTAGTAGGCAGCAAGCCCCATGTATCCACCCCGAGCAACCAGGCCGGGGGTGTCGGGAAGTGGAGTCAGGCTCCCATCCCCCGCGACCGAGAAGGCGCCGATCGTGCCGGTGCCGTTCTTGAAGACGTACAGGAAGTTGCCGTTCTTGCTCATGTCGAGGTCGAGCGGCGTCGCGCCGGCACCGAGGTCGCCACTCACGCCCGTCTCCGCGAGGAGAGTCAGCGCACCATCCGCGGCGATCGCGAAGCCGGTGATCGTTGCGCTGCCGGCGTTCGCCGTGTACGCGAACCTGCCGCTGTTGTTCACGATCAGCCAGCACACCGCGCGCTGGAACGTCGGGGCGGCGGCCGAGACCACGCTGAGCGAGCCGTCAGCGTTCATGCCGTATGACGATGCGGAACCGCTGCCGGCTTCGGACACGATCACCTGACCGCGCTGCGTGAAGTCGAAGCCGAAGGCGACGTTGCCCGCCGAAGGCGTCACGACCGGTGCGCCGAGCGTGCCGCCCTGGCCGATGAGAAACGTCTCGAGCCGGTTGCTCACACGCTCAGAGACGACGAGGGCATGACCGTTCGGGCTCACGCGTACCTCCGCGGCGCCATTTGCGCCGGCGGCGAGCGCCTTCGTCTGCGCGGGCAGCGCGGTGAGCGAGCCGTCGCTCCCGAGCGCGATCACGCCAACGGTGTTGCTGATCTGGTTGAGCGCGTACACGTAGCCGTTCGAGATCGCGACGCTGACCGGACGATCGCCGCTCGACGACGCGCGATCCACGAGCGTCAGCGTGCCGCCGTTCACGGCGAACGAGGAGACATCATTGCTGCCGGCGTTCACCACGAGCAGGTACTTCTCATCATCCGTAAGCGCGAGCGCGAACTGCGAGACGAGCGGGTCGTTGGCGCCGCCGATACCGTTACCGCCGGTCGAGAACGTGCCGGTGTACGTGAGCGCGCCGTTCGCCGCGCGGGCGAACGCGACGACCGCATTGCCGGCCAGGCCGTTCGTCGACACGAACACGCCGCCGACGCTCTGCTCGGCCTGCGAGAGACTGGGTGAAACCGGGGTGGTCGGGGCGGTGGGTTGGACATCCCCGCAGGCGGCGAGGGCGACGGCGCCCACGGCGACCACGATGGTGCGAAGCTGCATTGTCGGACTCTCCAGTGATGTGAATGAGTGACTGCGCAACGGGTCCGTTGCCGCGCGGTAGAAGCACGACCGCGACTGGAGGGTTCCAGAATTGTCCGCCGCACGTAGACGCCACTGGCCAGGCATTCGAGGCGACGTCATGTTGGTGCGGACGCGACGCGGACCGACGCCCATGCCGGTAGTACGACATCGAGAGACTGGCGAGACGATCACTGACGTACCGGGCGACACGCTCGCGGGTGCGTCGCTGCGGGGCCACGCGATGGCATATGCGGACTTGAGCGGTGCCGACGTCCGTGGTGCCGACCTGCGGCACGCCGATCTGTGCAACGCCGACCTGCGCGATGCGCGCTTCGACGGCGCAACCCTGACCGGTGCGGACTTCACGCTCGCCGATTCGGTTGCGTCGGGGTTTTCGCGCGCGCGACTCGACGACGCGCGGTGTCAGGGGATGAACAAGCGCCACCTGGGTGGCGTCGGCATCGACTTCAGTGGCGCCGATTTGACACGCGCGACGCTCAAGAACTCGAATCTCACCGGGGCGAGCTTCAGGAATGCAATACTCCGTCGCGCTGACCTGACCCGCTGTAACCTCTCGAACGCCGATCTGACGGGCGCGGAGCTCGACGACGCGTGCTTCATGTCGACGAACCTGTCAGGCGCTCGACTGTCGTATGCGTCGCTCGTGGGTGCCGTGATGAACGGTGCGAATCTCGAAGGGGCGATCCTCGTCGGCGCCGACCTCACGTTCACGACGCTCAACGGCGTGCGCCTGGCGAACGCCGATTTCACCGACACGCTCTGGTCGAAGACGTCGCTCGCGCGCGCGGTCGGTCTCGAAGCGGCGCGTGGCTTCGATGCCCTGCGCTATGGCGACCGTTCGGCGATCGACCTGACGTCCGTCCGTGGCGCGCTCGCGGGGCTGCCTGACAAGTTCCTGCTGAACTGCGGCGTGGGAGAGCGAGAGATCACGGCGATCCGATCGCTCCTCGCGTAGCGTGACCCTCAGCGCTCTTCGTTCAGGGCGCCGAGGATTCGCGCCTGAAGTGACGGCGGCAGGTCGATCTGGCGAAGCTTGTCGCGAACGCCATGCAGCAGGCTCGTCTCGAAGTTGAACTCCCGGGCGCAGCCGGCGCAGACCTCGAGATGCTCGCGGACGAGCACCATCTCCTGCTCGGAGAGCGCGCGATCGACGTAGTCATCGAGGCGGCGGAACGCCTCCTCGCACGTGTATCGGCTGAGGTGCGTCATGCGGTGCCCTCCCGTTCGCGAGAGAGCTCCATCACGATGCCGGCTTCCTGAGCAATGCTCCACAGCGCCTTCTGCAACATCTTGCGTCCGCGATGCAGACGTGAGCGAACCGTACCGACGGGAACGTCCAGGACGTCCGCGATCTCGTGGTAGGCGAAATCTTCCATGAAATAGAGCGTGCAGACGACGCCATACTCCTCCGGGAGCTGGCCGATCGCTTCCGAAACCCGCTCGGCGCCGAGGCGGTCGACGAGTGCCCGCGCCGGATCTTCACCTTGCCATTGGAGGCCATGCTCGGACGATCGCGCAAAGAGGAAGATGTCGGGGGTGTCATCGAAGTCCACGGTGTTCGGTCGGCGCTGTCGCCGCCGATGGTTCGCCCAGAAGCACCGCGTCAGGATGC
>Ga0075430_100002885_pt1 | contig 14397 bp, 13 predicted proteins | sample RhiMetdeltSRZDD4_FD_75294 | JGI IMG/M metagenome (GOLD analysis project Ga0075430, IMG submission 75294) | Populus rhizosphere microbial communities from Tennessee, USA - Rhizosphere MetaG P. deltoides SRZDD4 | ecosystem: Host-associated > Plants > Roots > Rhizosphere > Soil | place: USA... | reverse complement strand
AGCGAGAAGCTGGCGATGCCCACCATGATGAAGTTGAACATCTTGTTCAGCCGCTCGGCGTTGCGGAGGATCTGGATCGGCGCCTTGACCTCCACGTCGCTCCGGTGGCCGGTGCTGCTCGCCAGCGCGACGGTGTTCTCCGCGATGCCGGCCAGCCGTTCGACGTCGGGCACGTTGGTCGCCTGGAGCCACACCTCGGTCAGCTCGATCTGCTTGCGCTCCTGCGAGCCGGCCTGTCGGCGGATGTTGGTGTCGCCGAAGGCGCTTCGGGCGAGCGTGAGGGGGAAGTAGAGGTCCAGGTCGAGGTCGCGCTGCATCATCGCGGCGCCCTCGCTGCCGGCGCGCAGGCCCGTCGGCTCCAGCACGCCGATGATCGTCAGCACCACCGTGCCCATGCCGGGCGTGCCGACGCGGACGGTCTGGCCGATCGGCTCCTCGTACGGGAACAGTTGCCGCGCCGCCAGCGAGCCGACGACGCAGACGGCGTCGCCGCGCTCGTACTGGAGTTGGTCGAAGAACGCGCCGCGGGCGAGCCGCAGGTTGATGACGCCGAAGATCTCGGGCGTGGTGCCGATGGCGTTGGCGTTGGCGCGGACGTCGCCACGCGTGACCCGCTGTTCAGTGTCGCGCAGCGGGACGATGACGGCCAGGTCCGGCAGGGTGCGGAGGCGCTCCAGGTCGGTGCGCTTCAGCCCGTACTCGAGCGTGCGCTGCATCCGGCCGGTCGCCTCGGTGCTCTCCGGCGGCTTGACGGAGCGGATGAGGATGTTGCGGGCACCGAGCTGCTGGAGCTGCTCCAACGCCTCGCGCTTGGCCCCCTCGCCGATCGCCACCATGATGATCACCGCGGCGACGCCGAAGATGATGCCCAGCGCGGTGAGGAGGCTGCGCAGCTTGTGCAGCCGCAGGTTCTTCAGCGCGAGGAGAAACGTCTCGGCGAGGAAGCGGAACATCGGTGAGTTTCAGTAGTCAACTACCCGCCATCCGTTGCCGCGGGGTGCCGGCGGGACGGGTTGTGTTGACATCGTGCGAGAAAGTACGGAAAAACAACGCCTTCCGATGGAAGAAAGCATCTTCTCCAAGATCGTCGCGCGGCAGATCCCCGCGAAAATCGCCTACGAGGACGAGAAGTACATCGTCGTCCACGACATCAAGCCGCAGGCGCCCGTCCACCTCCTCGTCGTGCCCAAGAGGTTGATCCCGACCCTGAACGATCTTACGCCTGCCGACGCCGAGCTGGTGGGGGGGATGTTCCTGGTGGCAAAACGGGTAATGAACGACGCCGGCCACCAGGACTACCGCACCGTATTCAACTGCGGCAGGGGGGCACAGCAGTCCGTTTTTCACATCCACCTGCACGTATTAGCCGGCCGCCCGTTCACCTGGCCCCCCGGTTAACCGCGCGACGTGCCTTGCAGTAGGGTGGTTTAGCCGCCCCGCTCGCGGCTCGCTTGCCCGGAAAATGTGCGCGCAAAAAAAGAAGACACCGGCTTTTAAGGGCTCGGTGTCTTCCGGAGGGGAGAAAATGCGCCGTACGCGCGTTGCGTTCTATGTTGCCTATCTTATCGTACCGCAAGTTTCCGATCCGTCAACTGGCAACTTGGCGGTTTTTTCTGACTTTTCCGGCTGGCCGCATTTCACTTCGTTTTGCCGCTCAACCGTTCTGGTGTAAAGGATCGGACCGACCCTTCCGGAAACTCCATAAAAATTCTACGCAGCCTCCGCCCGCCCCTCAAGCGCATTTTTTCGCGCGACGTAAGCCCCTGTCTCACCGTTGTTTGGCTCTGCGCCGCTCCGAGCGGGCCTTCATCTCCGCCACCGCCTCGGCGATCCGGTCGGTGGCGGCCTGCAACGCCTCTTTAGACGTAGACGACCGGTCGAATTGCACCGGCGGGCCGAACGTCAGCACCGCCCGGTTGCGGTACATGAACGCATCGAGCATCGTCTTGTTCCGCTGCGTCCCTTCGAGGTAGGCTGGGTAGACCGGGACCCCCGTCTTGATGGCCATCAACGCCACCCCCGTCTGGAAGGGCAGCAGCTCGTTGGTCTTTTCGATCCGCCCCTCCGGGAAAACGCCCAGGACGCGGCCGTGCTCCAGCGCGCGCAGCGCCGCCCGCGTCGCCGCCATGTCGCGGCCGGCCCGCTCGACCGGGATGCACTCGATCGTGCGGAACATCCAGTTCAGCGCTTTGATGTCGTAGTACTCCTTGGCCATCATCCACACGATCATCCGTGGCGACACCGACTGGATGATCAGCGGGTCCAGCCCGCTGATGTGGTTGCACACGAGGATGGCCGGGCCGTCGCGGGGCAGCCGCAGGGCCGCCCGGACGATGGTCTGGTGGTAGATGCGGGCGAAGCAGACCGCGAACGCCTGGAGCAGCCGGATGACGATCCGGTCCTCCGGCCGGCCGTCCCGCAGGGCGCGCGGCGGGGACGTGGCGTCCGTGGCGACGGCGCCGCCGGAGCGCGAAGTCCGCTGCTCCCGACGTTTGGCGCGCTCGCCCGGCGTGGTGGTCACGGGCGATGCTGATACCGTAACGGACTGCTTCATTCCAGTTGCGCACCCGCACGGGCGCGGCCGCCCGTTTTCCCCATCGTCAGAATTTGCGGCGCGCTGTATCCTCCGCCGCACAATCCGGTTCGAATCAACCACGGTCGAAGGAGGCCATTGTGGCGAAGGCCAGAGGCGGTTCCGGTAAAAAAGGCGGCGGCTCCAAGCGGGGATCGGGCAAGCGAGCTTCCAGCAAGCGGGAACTGGTCAACACGGGCAGCGACAAGCGCTTCGTCCGCCGGGGGGCAAGCGGGCAGTTCAAGGAGAGCGACGACGTCGGCAAGTCCCTCTCGTCGGACCGGCGCCGCAAGGCCAAGACCGTGTCGAAGGCCGGCCAGGGCGACCGCGGCGACCGCAAGCGGTAACATCCCGCGCACGTGGCGCGGCGACCGGTCATCATCGGCATCGGCGAAGTGCTGTGGGACATGCTGCCCGCCGGCAGGCAACTCGGCGGCGCGCCCGCCAACTTCGCGTACCACGCCAGGGCGCTCGGCGCCGACGCCTACGTCGTGAGCCGCGTCGGCGACGACGAGCCCGGCCACGAGATCCTGCGCCGCCTCGACGCCCTGGGGCTGAACCGCCAGTTCGTCTCGGTTGATGGCGACCACCCCACCGGCAGGGTGGACGTGCTCCTCGACGAGCAGGGCGTTCCGAGCTACGTCATCCACGAGGACGTGGCGTGGGACTGGATCACGCCGACAGCCGGGTTGCTCGACCTGGCGCGCCGGGCCGACGCCGTCTGCTACGGCACGCTCGCCCAGCGCACCGCCGGCAACGCCTGGGCAATTGGCGAGTTCCTCTCCGCCACGCGCGAGCAGTGCTCGCGGGTGTTCGACGTGAACTTCCGCCAGCACTACTACGACCGAGAGACGGTTCGCGAGTCACTCGGCGGCGCGGGCGTGGTGAAGCTGAACGAAGACGAAGTGCCGGTGTTGACCGGCCTGTTGCCGCGGCCGATCGCGCCCCGCGACTTTCCAAGGGTGTTCGGGCAGGTGGCCGTCGCCGTCACGCGCGGGCCGCACGGGAGCGCCATCTACACGAAGGACGGCGTATACGAGCACCCGGGTGTGCGGACGAAGGTGGCCGACACCGTCGGCGCCGGCGACGCCTTCACCGCCGCGCTCGTGATGGGGCTGCTGGAAGGGCACGCCCCGGACCGGATCAACAGTTTCGCCAACCGCCTGGCCGCCTACGTCTGCTCCCGGCCCGGCGCCACGCCGCCCATTCCGGCCGATCTGCTGGCGTCGCGGTGAGTTCCCCCGCAGTGAGTTCCGCGGCGGTGCGCCATCCGCTACCCTGCGGCCCGTGCTGATCGGGATCCTCAGCGACACCCACGACCGCGCCGACGCCATGGCCGCCGCAATGAAACTGCTCCGCGAGCGGGGCGCCGCGTTCTACGTCCACTGCGGCGACGTCGGCTCCGAGCGCGTGCTCGACCACCTCGCCGGGGTGCCGTCCGCGTTCGTCTTCGGCAACACCGACTGGGACCGCGCCGCCGTCAGCCCGCTACGCCCGCTCGATCGGCGTCGCCTGCCACGACGCCTTCGCCGACCTGGAGCTCGGCGGCAAACGGATCGCCGTCACCCACGGCGACGACTACAGGCTCAAGCAGCGGATCCTCGCCGAGCAGCGCCACGACTACCTGCTCCAGGGCCACACCCACGCCCGCGCCGACCAGCGCGTCGGCCGGACCCGACTGATCAACCCCGGCGCGCTGCACCGGGCGAAGGAAAAGACGGTCGCGCTGCTGGACACGGAGGCGGACCGTCTCGAGTTCCTCGTTGTGTCACCGTAGCGCCCGGCGGAGAATACGCCTCCACCCGGAGCCGTCATGCGATTCCACGCCGCCGTCAGCGAACAGGACTCTGCCCTAGCCGCGCTGGCGGACGTTCTTGACGAGGCGCGCGAGTCGCTTGAAGCCGAACCGGACGTCGCGTTCCTGTTCTTTACGGGCCACCACCTCGAAGACGCCGACGCGCTGGTCGAGCGGGCGTGGCGGGAACTGGAGCCGCAGGCGCTGGTCGGGTGCTCCGCGGAGGGCGTGATCGGGGCGGACCGGGAAGTCGAGCGCAAGCCGGGGTTGGCGCTGCTCGTGGGGTCCCTGCCGGGCGTGCGGGTCCACGCGTTTCACGTTGCCGGAGACGACTGGCACGACGTGCTGTCGGGCGAGGAGGAGTTCGTTGAGCGCGTCGGCTGTGGGCCGGAAACGCGCTGCGTCGTCGGGTTCGGCGACCCCTTCTCCACGCCGATCAACCAGTTGCTCCCGGCGTTCGACCAATGGGCGGCGGGCGCGCCGCTCGTCGGCGGCATGGCCAGCGCCGCCCGGCAGCCCGGCGGCAATGTCCTGGTCTGCAACGACGCCGGCTACGACGGCGGCTTCGTCGGCCTGAGCCTCAGCGGCCCGCTTTCGGTCGAGACGGTGGTGAGCCAGGGTTGCAGGCCGGTCGGCCGGCCTTTGGTCATCACCCGCGCGCGGGAGAACGTCATCGAGCAACTCGGCGGCAGGCCGGCGATGGAGGCGCTGCGGGCGACCGTCGCCGAACTGGACGAACCGGACCGGAAAAAGCTGGCGAACGGGCTGTTCGTCGGCCGGGCCGTCAGCGAGTACCGCGAGACCTTCGGCCGGGGCGACTTCCTGGTGCGGAACGTGATCGGCGTCGACCAGGAGACCGGCGCGCTGGCCCTCACCGACTACGTCCGCACCGGCCAGACCGTCCAGTTCCACGTCCGCGACGCGGCGACCGCCTCGGAGGACCTGGCGGCGATGCTGGAGGCGCAGTCGGCCCGGCCGGACCGGCCGGCGGGGGGGCTGCTGTTCAGTTGCAACGGCCGCGGCAGCCGCATGTTCCCGAAGGCGTGCCACGACGTCGGCGCCGCCCGGCGGGCGATGCCGCAGACGCCCGTCGCGGGGTTCTTCGCGGCCGGCGAACTCGGGCCGGTCGGCGGCAGCAACTTCATCCACGGCCACACCGCCAGCTTCGCCCTCTTCCGCCCGGCGGGGGGATGACCGATAGTGAAGTGGTGTCGGCCGCCTGTGCCCCCCGGGCGTCGGACACGCACGATGGAAGCCCGAACCCGCCCCGCCGTCGTTGTCGATTACGAGCCCAAGCCGCCCGAGCGCGGCTCCCGGCGGGACGACGTCGCGTACGTGACCCCGATGCTGGTGTTCCTGCTGTTCACCTGGCTCGGCGTCAGCGACATTGTGAAGCGGCACGTCCCGCAGGCGTACCCCGTCAGCTACGTCGCCAAAACAATCGTGGTGGCCGCGCTGCTGGCGCACTTCTGGCGGCACTATACGAAGATCCGCTGGTCGCACCTGTGGCTCGGCGTGCTGGTGGGCGTGATCGGCATCTTCCAATGGGTGCCGATGCAGCTCTGGCTGCAGGAGCACGTCTGGCTGTTCAAGCCGCCCCCGCCCGAGGAGGTGTTCAACCCGTACCGGGACATCGGCCCGCCGGGCCTGCGGCTGGCGTTCATCGCCGTGCGGATCGTGGGCGCGACGCTGCTCGTGCCGGTGATGGAGGAGCTGTTCTGGCGCGACTTCCTCTGGCGGCAGGTGCTCGCCCCCAACGACTTCAAGCTCGCCAGGGTCGGCGAGTGGGGCTGGGCCCCGCTGCTCGTCGTCTCCGGCGCGTTCGCCCTCGTCCACGGCAACTGGTGGCTCACGTCGATCGTGTGGGCCCTGATGGTCGGCGGCCTGCTCGTCTACACCAGGAGCCTCGGCGCCTGCATCGTCGCCCACGGCGTCACCAACCTGCTGCTCGCGGTCTACGTGCTGAAGTCCAGGGACTGGGCGTTCTGGTAATAAAAAAAGGGCGACCGGCACCCGGTCGCCCTCGATCGCTTTTAGTTTTTCAGTCGCCGGATCACCCCGGCGCCGGCAGCGGCCCGCCGCCGAGGCGGACGTCGGGCTCGGCGTCCGTGGTGCCGGGGGCGATGACCGTGCCGGTGCGGCGGCCCTGCTCCTTTTCGAGCAGGTCGGCCACCGTCGGCTTCGTCAGGCTGTCTCCCCGCATGATGCGGTCGATGTCGTTGGAGTCGAGCGTCTCGTACCGCAGCAGCGCCTTGGCGATCGCCTCCACCTGGGCCCGGTTGGCCTCCAGGAGCCGGCGGGTCTCGTCGTACTGCGAGTCGATCAGCTTCTTGACCTCCTCGTCGATCGCCTTGGCGGTCTCCTCGGAGTACTCGCGGGGGCCGCCCATGTCGAACATGTTCAGCTTGTTGTCGTCCTCGCCGTAGTAGACGAAGCCGAGCCGGTCGTTCATGCCCCAGTCGCGGACCATGCGGCGGGCCAGGCCCGTCGCCTGGCGGATGTCGCCCAGCGCGCCAGTGTTCACGTCGCCGCAGAACATCTCCTCGGCGATGCGCCCGCCGAAGCAGGTCTTCATCGTGGCGATGCACCACTTCTTGGACAGGTTGCTGCGGTCCTTCTCCGGTAAGGCCATGGTCGCGCCGCCGAAGTTGCCGCGGGGGATGATGGTGACCTTGTGGATCGGGTCGGCGTCGGGCCGCAGCAGCCACTGGACGACGGCGTGGCCCGCCTCGTGGTAGGCGGTGGCGGTCTTTTCCTTCTCGTCGATGACGCGGCTCTTGCGCGCCCGGCCCCAGCGGACCTTGTCGCGCGCCTCTTCGAGGTCGTCCTGCTCGATGTACTCCTTGCCCGCCAGCGTCGCGCCCAGGGCCGACTCGTTGATGATGGCGGCCAGGTCGGCGCCGCTGAAGCCGGGGGTGGCGCGGGCCAGGCGCAGCAGGTCCACGTTCGGGCCCAGCTTCACCTTTCGGCTGTGGACCTTGAGGATGTCCATGCGGCCCTTCACGTCCGGCAGCGGCACGTACACCTGCCGGTCGAAGCGGCCGGGACGGGTGAGCGCCGGGTCGAGCACGTCGACGCGGTTGGTGCTGGCGACGACGATCACCTGGTCGTTGGTGTCGAAGCCGTCCATCTCGACGAGGATCGCGTTGAGCGTCTGCTCCCGCTCGTCGTGCCCGCCGGACGAGAACCCGCTGCCGCGGCGGCGGCCGACGGCGTCGATTTCGTCCAGAAAGATGATGCAGGGGCTGTTGTCCTTGGCCTGCTTGAACAGGTCTCGGACGCGGCTGGCGCCCACGCCGACGAACATCTCGACGAAGTCGGAGCCGGAGATCGAGAAGAACGGCACGTCCGCCTCGCCGGCGATGGCCTTGGCCAGCAGGGTCTTGCCGGTGCCCGGCTCCCCGACCAGCAGCACGCCGCGCGGGATGCGGCCGCCGAGGCGCTGGAACTTCTTGGGGTTCTTGAGGAACTCCACGATCTCCATCACCTCTTCCTTGGCCTCCTCGATGCCGGCCACGTCGTCGAAGGTGACGTTGGTGTGTTCCTTGCTCGTGATCTTGTGCCTGCTGCGGCCGAAGTTGCCGAGCATCCCGCCCGCGCCGGCGCTGTTGCGGAGCTGGCGGAAGATGAAGAACCAGATGAACCCGAAGATCAGCAGCCAGGGGATGAGCGGCAGCAGGATGTTGATGACCAGGCTGTTGGTGCCCTTGATGTCGATGCGGGCGTCGCCGGCCTTGGTCCACAGCCAGTGCTGGAATGCCCAGTCCTGGCTCATGTTGGGCGGCAGCGCGACCTTGAACCACTCGACCCTCTGTCCGGCCACCGCCTCCTGCTTCTCGAACTTGCCGGTGAGCTCGTCGCCCTCGATGGTGATCCACTCGATCTTGAGTCGCGGGGCCGACGCCTGCGCCGGGGCGGGGGCCACGGTCGGGCCGGGGTTGGCGGGGCGGGAGGCCGGCTGCTCCGGGCCGTTCGGGATCGCGCTGACGGCGGGGGAGGTCGCGGGAGCGGTGGCCCGGACCAGTCCGGAGCCGGCGCCGCGGCCGACGGGGTCCACCACGTTCATGAACTCGCTCAGCGGGATGGGCTTGACGTGCGAGCCCTGCTTGCTGAGGAGCATGAAGAGCATGATCGCCAGGCCGATAAACAGGACCCAGCCGAAGAGCCCGCGGCCGAACCGCAGGCCGCCATTGGGCCCGCCGGGTCGGCCGCCCTTCCGCTGGGGCCGGTCTGGTCGTTGCTCTGCCATCGTGAGACTTCCTTGTGCTTAAGTCGTTGTGCTGATTCCCGCGGGGTCGTCCTTCCCTCGCCGTTCCGGCCTTCACCCGCCCCCCGCGCGCGGCGCGGCCGAACGATTGTTACGTTTTAGCTCATCATAAGGTTGATCGGCAGGCCATTTCCACACGTGAAGGAGCCCACGCGAATGTATCCGTGATGCCCGTAAGCGGGCCGGCGGTTGACTGAAACACCGGGGTTCACAACAATCCGCCGTCCCGAATGCGTCAAACAAGGCAGTGGGCAATGGTCCGCAGGTCCGGACGAGCGTAATACCCTTATGACAGACCTCCCAATGCCGTCCGACGTGGCGAAAGCGGACGCGGCGGGTCCACCCCCAGGCGTGGCCGCCGAAGTTCACGGCGGGCGTGGCAACCCCAACGCCGAGGCCGTCGGCGAGCCGCCGTCGGTGAAGATGGTCGTCCGCCTGTTCGTCATCCCGCTGATTATCGTGGCGCTGGCGGTCGGGGTGATGTTCCTGATCTCGCTGATGGCGGGGGGCACGCCCTCGATGGAGGAGGCGCTGGAGCGGCTCAAGCGGCCGGGCGGCAACCGGACCGCCGAATGGCTTATCGGCCCCGCCTCCAAGCAGCGCTACATGGACGCCAAGACCATCGTCGACCGGATGAAGGCCGGCATGGGGGAGGCCGAGCGGGTCAAGCTGGCAAGCGACCTGACGGACATCCTCCAGAACCACACGCGCGACGGCGAGGGCGAAATCCGCCACTTCCTGCTGCTGGCCCTCGGGAGGACCTGGCAGCTCGACCCGTCGCAGCCGGAGATGAATTCGGACGCCGCCCGTTCCTCGAGGGCGCGCGTCCTCGACGTCCTCAGCCGCTACGCCGACGACAAGGAGGTCGCGACGCGGAAGGCGGCGCTGTTGGCAACGGTGTACCTGGCGGGGCACCCCGAGGCGCGGCGGGCGATCCCGCTGCTGGTCCGGAAGCTGTCCGACGGGAAAGAAGACCTGGACGTTCGGATGGCCGCCGCCACGGCGCTCGGTCCGCTGGCGACGCCGCAGGACGCGGAGGTGATCTCGGCCCTGGAGACGGCGATGCGCGACGGTGACGCGCGCAACGCGGAACTGGAATGGAGCTCGGCGCTTTCCCTTGCGCAGCTCGGCCAGACGGAGGTCGCACCCACCATTCTCAAGCTCCTCAGCCGCGAAGAGCTGGCACAGATGCGGTACTACGACCGGGAGAGCGACCCGCGCAACCCGTCCTACCGCGCGCTGAACGACCAGGAGCAGCAGCGCATCCTGATCAACACGATGATCGGCGCGCAGAAGCTGCCGGTCCCCGAAGTGCAGCAGCAACTGCGGAATCTGGCCGAAAAAGACCCCTCGCCACGCGTCCGCGCCGCCGGCAGGGAACTGCTCGCCCGCCAATCGCCCGCCGTGCCGGTCGTCACGCCATGACCCGTGCCGGCGGATGGTAATCGCGGCCGCCGCCAGGGTTGCGTGGGGGGGAATGACCCCTTACATTTGCCGCGCCACCGGCCTCCCCGGCCCCGACCGGACGCGCCGGCGCGACGTGCATCAGGTCTTTGCGTTATGGCCGAAACCCATCAAGTCGTTACCAAGGTCTGGATCGCGCCGGGCTGCATCGTCTGCGACGCGTGCGAGAACGACTGCCCCGAAGTGTTCGACGTGCAGGAGCAGACCTGCCTCATCCGGCCGCCGGCGCTCAACCCCGACTTCTTGAAGCCCCTCACGCCCTCGATCATCACGGCCGCCGAGGGCTGTCCGGTGGACGTGATCAAATTCGACACGGTGGAGGTGGCCGGCCCGGCGCCGTGGGCGGGCCAGGAGGCCGCCGCCGCCGCGGCGCCGGCGGCGGGCACCGCAACTGCACACGCGCCGGCCGCCAAGGCCGCGGCGCCAATGGCCCCGCCCGACCCGCGGTGGCAGGCGCTGCTGAGCACGAGCCGGGTGAGCCCCTCCTTGTCGGCGGGCCTTGGCACTACCGTCCGCAAGAGTCCGGAAGTGATCCAGGCGGAGGAAATGGTCCGGGCGGTGGACCTGCCCAAGGACGCGCCGCCCGACCTCCGCATGGCGATGCTGGCGGTGGGGGGCGCCTATGCGCCGCAGCTGTCGATGGGCGACCGGTTGCGCAACGCCGCCACCCGGGCCGCCGACGCGGCCAAGGTGTCGCGCCGCACGGTGAACCTCGCCCTCGCCGCCGGCTGGGGCGCGACCGCCGCGTGCCTGGCGCTGTCGCTGGGCATGTTCCAGGACTTCTTCGGCCCCAAGGTGCTCAAGGAGCCCAAGAAGCAGTGGCGCGTCGGCCGCCTCGACGCGTTCAGCATGCCGAACACGGTGGACGAGTCGTACAAGCGCACTCCGGCCGGCAGCGAGGGCTTCTGGATCGTCAACCTCCAACCGGTCGAGAGCAAACTCGTCGCGATCAGCACGATCTGCACGCACCTCGGCTGCATCCCGAACTGGCTCGCCGGCGAGAACAAGTTCAAGTGCCCGTGCCACGGCAGCGGGTATTACATGAACGGCATCAACTTCGAGGGGCCCACGCCCCGCCCCCTGGAGCGGTTCGCCGTCAACGTGGACGCGGACGGCTTCCTCGTCGTGGACCAGAGCAAGATCTTCCGCCAGGAACTCGGCGAGTGGGACAACCCCGAGAGCTTTGTGACGCTGTAGTCGGCCTCACGCCGCAGGCAATGCAGGGTAAACGCCAATGGGCCTCATCTCCGCTCCCCTTAACTACATCCGCAACTCGCAGGTCTGGAACTCGGTGTTCCGCCACGGCGTGCCCCGCGACCGGCGGACGCGCGTGATGGCGGTGATGAGCAACGTGTTCCTCCACCTGCACCCCGTCGCCGTCCGCAAGAGCGGCATCCGACTCTCCTTCACCTGGTGCATGGGCGGGCTGACGTTCTTCCTCTTCCTGGCCGAGACGGTGACCGGCGTGCTGCTGATGTTCTACTACCGGCCGGTCATCGAGTACGCCTACCAGGACATCCAGGACCTGCGGGCCCACGTGACGCTCGGCGTGCTCCGCGAGATCCACCGCTGGGGCGCCCACGCCATGATCATCGCGATCTGGCTGCACATGATGCGCGTCTTCCTCACCGGCTCGTACAAGCCGCCGCGCGAGTTCAACTGGTGCGTCGGCGTGATCCTGCTGGTGCTGACGATGCTGCTGAGCTTCACCGGCTACCTGCTGCCGTGGGACCAGCTCGCCATCTGGGCCATCACCGTCGGCTCCAACATGGCCAAGGCGACGCCGCTGGTGGGCGCCGGCGGGCCGTTCAGCAAGGTGATGATGTTCCCCGGGACCGACGTGCCGATGATCCACGCCGGCAGCGACGCCCGGTTCTTCCTGCTGGCCGGGACGTTCGTGGGCGAGAACGCGCTGCTGCGGTTCTACGTGCTGCACTGCGTGTTCATTCCCGTGATCGTCACGGTGCTGATCGCCATCCACTTCTGGCGCATCCGCAAGGACGGCGGCATCAGCGGGCCGCTGTAGTGAAAAAGTAGCACCGTGTTGAACGGTAGAGAGATGATGCAGAACGTCGCCGCCATTGTTGTCGCCGCCGCCGGGGAGCCCGGGTTGTTCGACGGGCTGAAGAACTTCGTCAACTGGCTGACGCAGCCGTGGCTGTTCCTCACGCTGACGACGGCGGTCTTCGTGCTGATGCTCGTCCTCTACCGGGTGTGGACGCGGCCGCTCATTTTCGCCGTCATCTTCGGGCTGTTCATCCTCGGGTACTTCGGGTCGATGGGGGACGAGAATTTCCGCTCCATCGTGGCCAAGCCCGACAACGTCCCGATCACCATCATGGTGATCAGCGTGCTGCTGTGCATCTGGATCGCCTTCCGCCGCGCCGCGATCAATGACGAGCGCATCGCCGCGGGGCAGCCGCTGCTGGAGGAGGACCGGGACGACCGGGTCCTCGTGTGGCCGGACCTGGTCTACACGGAACTCATCTGCCTGATCATCGCGACGGCGGGGCTGACGCTGTGGGCGATCATTTCCAAGGCGCCGCTGGAGCAGCCCGCCAATCCGGGTTACGCGCCGAACCCGGCCAAGGCGCCGTGGTACTTCCTGGGCCTGCAGGAGATGCTCGTCTATTTCGACCCTTGGATGGCGGGCGTGGTCTACCCCGGGCTGATCATCCTCGGGCTGTGCGCGATGCCCTACATCGACACCAACCCCAAGGGCAACGGCTATTACACGCTGAAGGAGCGCCCCTTCGCGATCGCCACCTGGCTGTTCGGGTTCCTGATCCTGTGGGTGGTGCTGATCTTTTTCGGCACGTTCCTGCGCGGGCCCAACTGGAGCTTCTTCGGCCCCTACGAGTACTGGGACCACCACAAGGCCGAGGCGCTGAACAACATGGACGTCAGCCAGTTGTGGTGGAACGTGCTGCTCCATCGCGCACGGCCGACCACTGAGAACACGCCGGGCGTCCCCTCGCTGCTGCTGCCGTTTTACCGGGAGTGGCTGGGGTTCCTGCTGATGGGGGTCTACTTCCTGGTGCTCCCGGCGGTGCTGCGGGCGACCTTCTTCCGGCGCATGTACGAGAACATGGGCGGCATCCGCTACAGCATCATGATCATGCTGCTGCTCTTCATGGCCCTGATGCCGCTCAAGATGGTCCTCCGCTGGGTGTTCAACCTGAAGTACTTCATCTACCTGCCGGAGTACAACGCCAACCTGTAGCCGGCGTCCGATAACCTTCCTCCCCGCGCCCTTCTTCCCGGCCGCGCCGCCCGGGTTTTCGCGCCAAGTCCGCCCGGTCGCCCAGCTTTAGACGATTGTGCGGCGGTCCGATGACAGGGGGGCGACGCGCCGCACACGCGGACGGCGGCAGTGCCGGGAAACAGGCGAAGGGAGAGAGGGACCATGCAGGCGGTGAAGTACCTGGCGGCGAAGCTGGTGCGTGACGAGCGGGGCGGCGAGGTGCTGGAGTACGCGCTGATCGCGGGGCTGATCGTGGTGGCGGCCATCGCCGTCATCGGCTCGGTCGGCACGAAGGTGCTGGCCCGCTGGAGCTCGCTCAACAGCTCGATGTAGCCGCAATCGACGACATAACGACCGTACAGGAGGCCCGGCCGGAACTTCCCGCGGGGCCTCATTCATTTGCGCTTTCAGTCGAGCCTTCAGCCCTCCTCCCGCGCGGCCGATAAGGCGCAAGAGGGACTTTCAACGACCGGCCGCGGCGCCGCCTTTTCGCCCATGACCACTTACGGCCTGCTGATGTGCGCCCCGCTGTTCGCCCTGCTGGCGTGGGCGGCCGTCACCGACTGGCATACCCGCCGCATCCCCAACTGGCTCACGTTCACGCTCGTCCTGACGGGATTCGCCCGCGCGGCGTTCCCGGGTGGCGACGTCGGCTTCCGCGGCGCCCTGGTCGGGCTGCTCGTGGCGTTCTGTTTTACCTTCGTCTTCTACGCCTTTGGCGTCCTGGGCGGGGGGGACGTGAAGCTGATGGCCGGCGTCGGCGCTTGGCTCGGGCCGGTGGGGGCCTTACAGGTATTTGCCGCCCAGGCCGCGATCGGGATGGTCATGGCGATCGCCCAGGCCCACGCACAGGGCCGCCTCCGATCCGTCCTGCGAAACACCGTCGTCATCGCCGGCACCTGGGCGGGCCGCGGGACCGGAGCGGCGCTCGAAGTCGCCTCCGAATCGGCGGCGCAGCCCGGGACGCCCGCGGCGAAACGACTGCTGCCCTATTCACTGCCCGTCCTGTTGGCCACGGCGGCGGTCCTCGCACTGCGGTGGGGGCGGCCATGACC
>Ga0075430_100002884_pt1 | contig 14397 bp, 17 predicted proteins | sample RhiMetdeltSRZDD4_FD_75294 | JGI IMG/M metagenome (GOLD analysis project Ga0075430, IMG submission 75294) | Populus rhizosphere microbial communities from Tennessee, USA - Rhizosphere MetaG P. deltoides SRZDD4 | ecosystem: Host-associated > Plants > Roots > Rhizosphere > Soil | place: USA... | reverse complement strand
GCGTTCACCGACACCCAGCTCCGCGCGCTCGTCGCCTACATTCGCAGCTTGAAGGACGACGGTCGGTGAGGCGCCGGTGGCCACGCGCGACCCTCGGCGTGGTGCTGGCAGTCGGGCTGGCGACCTCCGGCGCGGTGGCGCGGCCGCTCGACGCCATCCGGGACCGCGGCCTGCTCTCGCTGTGCGCCCACGCCAATGCGCTGCCATTCGCGAGCAAGACGCAGGAGCCACCCGGCTTCCAGATCGAGCTCGGGCGCGCGCTGGCCGCCGCCCTCGGCGTCGCCCTTCAGGTCGAGTGGGTGGTGAGCGGGATCCAGTTCCGCGCCGCCGACTGCGACATCGTGCTCGATACCATCGCAGTGGCCGAAGCGCAGGCCGAGCGGCGACTGCAGCTCTCCAGGCCGTACCAGCGCAGCGGCGTCGGCCTGGCCGTGCGCCCCGACGCACGCGGCATCGACAAGTTCGAGGATCTCGTCGGCCGTCGCGTCGCCGTCCAGGGGCGATCGCTGGCGGCCATGCTGCTCGGTCAGCGCGGCGTGCAGCTTGCCTTCTTCGGCTACGAGGAGGAGATGGTGGAGGCGGTGGCGCGCGGCGAGGTCGAGGCCGCCGCGGTGACGCCGGCCACCGCCGGTTACTTCAATCTCCGTCATCCCGAGACGCCGGTCCGGTTCGTCCACGCCTACGACACGGAGCCGGAGCTTCGCTGGAATCTCGCGGTGGGCCTGCGCCGCGCCGACACGCCGTTTCGCGAGGCCATCGACGCCGCCATCGACCGGCTGGTGACGGATGGCACCGTGGCCCGGATCTATTCGCGCTACGGCGTGGAGCACCGACCTCCGCTCCGCCGCTGAGCGCGTGCGGTCGGCGCGCTACACGCGCTTCGTCTCCGTCTGCAGCTCGTAGATCGAGGTGTAGCCCTGGCGGAAATCGGGCGGGAGCGGCACGTCGCCCGCGGTGCGCCGCGCCACCGTGGGCGGCGTGCCGCGGAGCAGCGTGCCGACCAGGGCTGAGCCGGTCGTGTCCGGCATGAAGCTGACGGCATCGGCGGCCGTGTAGGAATTGATGAGAAGACGACGCTCGGCGGTGGAGGTGTTCGGCGCCGACCAGTGGACGAGCCGGTAATGGTGGATGTGGATGCTGCCCGCCGGCAGCTCCAGCAGCACGGCGTGCCGGCGATCGAGGCGCGCAACGTCGTCGAGTCGCATGCAGCCGACGAAGCGTCCCTGCGCGTCGTAATGGGTGTGGATCGGCCCGCGGTGGCTGCCGGGTAGCACGGCCATGGCGCCGTTCGCCTCCGTCGCATCGTCGAGCAGCAGCCCCACCGCCAGCACATCGTCGTTCGAGTGCGGATAGAAGGCAGCGTCCTGGTGCACCTCCACGGCCGCGCCCAGTCGGCTGCCCTTCATGTTGAGCTTGCTGTGGTGAAACCGGATCGACGGGCCGAGCAGCTGCGTGACGATGTCCGGGATCGGCGAGTCGAATGCGACCCAGCGATAGAGCGGATCGTTGTCGGCCGGGTTCTTGATGCGGCGCACCACCGGCGCCGCCGCCGAGTGTCGTGGATCGAGGTCGAAGACGGCGTCGCTCTGGGTGACCGCGCGCGACCGCTCGACGAACGTGTCGGTCACCCGCCGCAGCGCCACCACCTGCGCCTCGTCGAGGAGGCGCGGCACCGCCACGTAGCCGTCGCGGTGGTACCCCGCAATCTGCTCGTCGCTCAAGAACCGCGCCCCCAGCGTCGTGGCCATGCCCGGTCTCCTCGACGGTCATGCTATCACCGCACCGGCGCCGGCAATGGTAGGCTTGCCACGTGACGGAGCTCACCTCCCTGGCCAGCCCGGTGGCGGCGCTGCTCAGGCAGCGCAAGGAGACGATCGCCATCGCCGAGTCGTCCGCGGGCGGCCTCATCTCGGCCGCGCTGCTCGCGGTGCCGGGAGCCTCGGCGTACTTCCTCGGCGGCGGCGTCATCTACACGCAGCCCGCGCGACGCGCGCTGCTCGACATCGGCGACGACGACGTCAAGGGCATCCGCTCGAGCACCGAGGAGTACGCGCGCATCAAGGCGCGCGCGATCCGGCAGCTGCTCGGCGCCACCTGGGGCCTCGCCGAGACGGGCGCGAGCGGGCCGACCGGCAACCGCTACGGTGACGCACCCGGGCACGCGTGCTTCGCCGTGGCCGGGCCCGTCGACCGCGCGCTCACCCTCGAGACGCAGGTGGCCGACCGCGAGAAGAACATGTGGGCCTTCGCCCGCGCCGCCCTGCTGCTGCTCGAAGCCGCGCTGAGCGAGACGCGCACGCCATGACCACCTGCCTCATCCGCGGCGGCCGTGTTCTCGTCAACTCCGAGCTCGTGCACGCGAACATCCTCGTCGAGCGCGACCGCATCGTCGCCGTCGGTGCCGCCGTGACGGCGCCGGCCACGGCGCGCGAGATCGACGCCACCGGACGCCTCGTGGTGCCCGGGCTCATGAACGCTCACACACATGCCGCCAGTCATCTCGCCCGCGGCCGCGCGGGGAACTGGACGCTCGAAGACCTGCTCGTGCACGCGCCGGCCAACTACGGCTTCCGCTCGCCCGAGGACGACTACCTCTCCGCGGCCCTCGGCGCCATCGAGATGCTGAAGACGGGCTGCACGGCCGCCTACGACCTCTACATGGCGATCCCGGCCATCACGAGTGAAGGCATGGAAGCCGTTGTTCGCGCCTACAGCGACGCCGGCATGCGCGCGGTGGTCGCGCCCGCGGTGGCTGATATCGTGTTCTATCGCACGGTGCCCGGGCTGCTCGATCTCCTGCCCGACGACCTTCGCGGCGTCGTGGAGGCCATGCAGCCGGCACCCACCAAGGGATTGCTGGAGCTGACCGAGCAGGTGATCCGGCGGTGGCACGGCGCGGCCGACGGGCGCGTCCACACCGCGGTGGCCCCCACCATCCCGAACCAGGCCACCGACGAGTTCCTGGCCGGCTGCGCGCGGCTGGCGCGCGAGTACGGCGTCGGCGTGCACACGCACCTCGCCGAATCGAAAGTCCAGGTCATCGAGAGTCAGCGTCGCTGGGGGAAGACGATCGTCGAGCGACTGGCCGACCACGGCCTGCTCGATGCGCGCTTCGTCGGCGCCCACGCCATCTGGCTCACCGGCGACGACATCCGGCGCCTCGGCGACGCCGGCGCCGCCGTCGCCCACAACCCGGGCAGCAATCTGCGGCTCGGCTGCGGGATCGCGCCGGTGCGAGAGATGCTCGACGCCGGGCTCGCCGTCGGGCTGGGGACGGATGGCTCCGTGTGCGCCGACAACCAGAATCTGTTCGAGGCGCTGCGCATCGCCTCCGTCGTGAGCACGATCCGCTTTCCGCACGCGACCGAGCGCTGGCTCGATGCCGCAACCGTGTGGCGTCTCGTCACGGCAGGCAGCGCGCGCGTGCTCGGCGTCGCTGGCGATCTCGGCGCCATCGCACCCGGGCGCAAGGCCGATCTGGTGCTGCTCCGCGCCGACAGCGTCTTCCTGCGCCCGCTCGCCGATCCGCTGAACGCCCTGGTCTACGCGGAGACGGGGGCGAGCGTGGAGACCGTCCTCGTCGACGGCCGCGTCGTCCTCGAGAACGGTCGCGTCACCACGCTCGACGAGACGCGCATCTACGCGCGCGTCCAGGAGGCCGCCGACCGTCAGCGCGCGCGAAGCGGCGAGGCGTGGGAGCTCGCGCGCCGGCTGGCGCCGCACGTCGCCGCCGCCTGCCGCGCCGCCGTCGCCATCCCGCTCTCGATCAACCGCTACGCCAGCGAGTAAAGAGGGGCGCCACGGCGACGCCGGGGTGCCCCGAACGTGTCGTCAGAACTCTTCGAAAGCAGCCGGCGCCCGCTCCATCGCCAGGCGCAGATCGGCCATGAAGACGAGATACGGGTGGGCGCCGAGGGCAACCAGACGGTCGCGATCGAAGGTGACGAGCGCGGCGCGGACGTCGGCCGCGAGACCGGCCTCGGTCATGGCGGCATCGCGGTCGGCCATGAACCGCCGGCGGTACGCCGGCTCGGATTTCAGCCGGAAGAGCGTGCGGTTCAGCGGATAGGCATCGGCGGGCGGAAAGAAGTAGTGCGCGTTCATCTGGATCGGAGCTTTGCGTCGACCTCCGCCGCGGGTGGGCCGAGCGAGACGCGTGCGGCTCCGTGCACCGGCCACGTCACCATGGCGTTGCCGTGATGCCAGGACGGCTCGTAGCACAGCACCTCCGCCTTCACGTCACCGACGGCACCGAGCAGGGTGATCCACGTGCGCAGCTCCACGTTCCCCGCCTTGTCGAGCTCCTCGCCGGTGAGCCGCGCCGTCTCCGCTCCGCGCCCTTCGGTGAGGGTGGCCAGCATCGCACGATCCCACTCGAAGTCGGGTGAAGCATAGCGGTCGGTGCCGGGATAGTGCGACATGCCGCCGGAGGCCATCAGCACCACGCGCTCGGCGCGCGCATCGAGAATCGCGCGCAGCGCCCGTCCCCAGGCGTGGCAGCGACGCGGCGTGGGCTGCGGCGGCAGGTACACGTTGACGTAGAGGGGGACGATCGGCACCGCCGGCTCCGGCATCGCGAAGTGCAGCGGCACGTAGAACGCGTAGTCGAGCGGCACGTCCTGCGTGTAGAGCAGATCGAACTCGCGCTCGATCCCCTGCTCGACGATGGCCCGCGCCAGCGGCTCGTGCACGGGAAACGTGTAGTCGTAGGGACCGAAGTGTCCGGAGACCGATCGCCCCACCGCCACCGCGAACGCGGGCACGGCGTTCAGAAAGAAGCCTTCGATGTGGTCGCCGCCGATCAGGCAGATCGCATCCGGGCGGGCCTCGCTCAGCATGCGCTTCACGCGCGCGTAGGCGCCGTGAACGCGCAGCACCAGGTCGCGGTCCTCCGTCTCCGGGCGCATGAGGAGCTGCGGCGTATGCGGACACGCGACGGCGGCCACCACCGGCATCGCGGGGAGTGTAGCGCCGGTTGACCGCGCTCGCCACCTCGCCTACTGTTCGGCCATGAATCCCCTGAGCCTCGGGCGCCTCCACGTCTCCGCCGTCGTCGAGCGCGCCGGGCCAACCCGGCCGACGTGGCTGCTGCCCGATGCGGAACCGGCAGCGGTGGAGCGGCACCGCGAGTGGCTGGTGCCGTACTTCCTCGATGACAAGGGCCGCTTCCTGCAGTCGATCCATACCTTCGTCGTTCGCGGCCCCGGGTTGACGCTCCTCGTCGACACGTGCGTCGGCAACGACAAGGACCGCGGTGGTCGCCAGCCGTTCCACATGATGCACACGAGCTTCCTCGAGGATCTCCGCGCGGCCGGTGTGGCGCCCGAATCGGTCGACGTCGTCCTGTGCACGCATCTCCACGTCGATCACGTCGGCTGGAACACGCGGCTCGAGCACGGCCGCTGGGTGCCGACCTTCCCGCGCGCCCGCTATCTTTTCGCCCGCCGCGAGTGGGAGCACTGGTCGAGCGAGGGTGACCCCGACACCACGAGGATCATGGCCGACAGCGTGTCACCGGTCCTGGAGGCGGGCCTGGCCACGCTCGTCGAGGCCGAGCACCGCATCACCGACGACATCTGGCTCGAGCCGACGCCCGGGCACACGCCCGGCCACGTGAGCGTTCGTCTGCGCGGGGACGACGCCGAGGCGGTGATCACCGGGGACCTCATGCACCATCCCATCCAGATGGCCGAGCCCGACTGGTGCAGCCACTTCGACGTCGACCCGGATCAGGCCCGCAAGACGCGACGCGGCTTCTGCGAGCGCTACGCCGACCGCCCGGTGACGGTCCTCGGCACGCACTTTCATCACCCGACGGCCGGGCGCATCGTCAGGCACGGCGAGACCTGGCGGCTCGTGGCGCAATGAGCGTCAAGCTCGTCTTCTGCGTGAAGCGGCTGCCGCACCTGTCGCGCGAGGACTTCCAGAAATACTGGCGCGACCGTCACGGACCGCTCGTGCGCGAGGCCGCGTCCGCGCTGGCCATTCGCCGCTACGTCCAGACGCACACCGCGCCGACGCCGCTCAACGAGCGCCTGCGCGCGGGCCGTGGCGCGCCCGAGGAATACGACGGCGTCGCCGAGCTCTGGTTCGACAGCATCGAGGCGCTGGTGGCTGCCGGCGGCACGCCGGAGGGCCGTGCGGCGGGCAAGCGTCTGCTCGAGGACGAGCGCCGCTTCATCGACCTGGCGCGCTCGCCGCTGTGGCTCGCTGAAGAGCACGAGGTGATCTGACATGGGCATCGTCGAAGGTAAGAAGCCACCGCACTTCGCGCTGTCGGATGCGGCGGGCAGGCCCGTCTCGCTCGACGACTTCAAGGGCAAGGACGTGGTCGTGTATTTCTATCCGAAGGACGACACGCCCGGCTGCACCAGGGAAGCCTGTGGCTTCCGGGATCTGTGGAAAGAGCTCCAGCGGGCCGGCGTGGTCGTGCTGGGCGTGTCCGCCGACTCACCGGCCACTCACGCGAGCTTCGCGGCGAAATACAAGCTACCGTTCACGCTGCTCTCGGATCCCGATCGCAAGGTCATGGAGGCGTGGGGCGCGTATGGAGACAAGATGATGTATGGCAAGACGATGAAGGGCGTCATCCGGTCGACGGCGTGGATCGGTCCTGACGGCCTCGTGCGCAAGCACTGGAAGCGGGTCGCCGATGCGGCCAAGCATCCGCAGCAGGTGTGGGATGCCGTGCGCGGAGGCAAGGCGTGATCGACTATCGCGGTCTCGAGAAGCGCGTGGTGGACAGCTTGCGGCTGGAGCGTCGTCCCGTGGCCGTGGCCTTTCGGGAGGCGGCGCCGAGCGGCGTGGCGAAGTTCGCCGGCTCGATGCCGTCCGGTTGCAGCTTCTGGCCTCTCGCCATGCGCGGGCGCGTCTTCTACACCGTTCCCGCCGACCATCTCAACTGTGCGGTCGGCAGCCACACGCACAACATCCCCCTCCCCGCCGAGCGCGCGCAGGAGCTGCCCCAGACGCTGACCTTCATGACGGGTCTCGGCTACCTCAAGATGGAGGAGGTGCCCGGCATTCCGCAGTTGCCGCGTACGCCCGCCGCGGTGGTCTATGCACCCCTGGGTGATACGCCCGTCGACCCGGACGTCGTCCTGTTCGTCGGTCGTCCCGGTCGCCTCATGCTGCTGCAGGAGGCCGCGCTGCGGGCAGGGGTCGGTGCGCGCGTGCCGTTCCTCGGCCGTCCGACGTGCATGGCGCTCCCCGCTGCGCTCACGGGCGGCGCCGTGGCCAGCACCGGCTGCATCGGTAACCGCGTCTACACCGACGTGTCGGATGACGAGCTCTACGTGGCCATCCCGGGCAAGGACCTCAGCCGCGTCATCGACGAGCTGCCCACGATCGCCCACGCCAACACCACGCTGTCCGAGTACCATCGCGAGCGGCGGCAGACACTGACGCGCGCCAGCTAGCGCGTCCCCGAGGCGCCTCCAAATCCTCTGATCACGCGGCTGCCGACGGCGTGACCGAGCGCACGCCCCGCGTCGAGGTCGCTGCGGAAATGTATACCGGCCCAGAGGCGTGACTCCGAGGCCTCGGACGCCAGCGCCTCGAATGCCGCGGCGTCGCGCGGAAAGAGATGCGCAAGTACCGCCGCGGCCGCCGCGCCGAAGCAGCTGTGACCGGACGGGTAGCTCGGATGGTTCGGCGTCGCAAAGAGCGGGCGCACCCGCGCGTCCAGCTGAACGGGCCTGATGGCCCAGTACGCGTACTTCGCGTCCCAGCACGCCACGGCGGCGTCGTACAGCGCGACATTCATCAGTGCATAGGCGCGCGCGGCGCGCGGGGCGTTCTGGTCGAGGCGGTGCTCGAGCAACGCGCGGCCAAGCCGCTCATTCCAGAACTGGAAGCTGCGCGTGCCACCCGCCGCATACTCCCAGAAGAGGGCGGCCGCCGTCCGTTGCGGCGTCCGCTCGACCGTGCGCACCTCCTCCATCTCGAGGGCCAGGCGCGCGGAGTCGGGTGGCGGCGGTGGCCGCAGCTCGTCCGGTCGTGAGAGCGTCCAGGCTCTCCACTGAGCGGCTTGCGGGAGCACCGGGTTCTCCCCGCTCCACCGCCCCGGCTCGACGGGAGCGCGGCCGGTCCATGTGGCGGCGCTGCCATCCGACCGACCGCGCTCGATGACCCGCCTGGCCACTTCTCGTCCGAGCATGAGGCCGGCCGCGACGTCGCTCGGGTAGTTCGCGCCGGCAAGGACGCGCGAGCGCGCGGCCTCCGCCGCGCGCTCGCGGTAGAGCGGCGCGCGATCAGGATGAAGATAGCCAAGCACCTCGGAGGCGGCGCCGGCGGCGACGGCATGCTCGGCCGGGTATGACGGCGTCGGGGCAACGGCGACTGCTGTCTCCAGGCGCCGATCGACGGCACTCGGGCGCGGCCGCCGGTACGCGTACTTCGCGTCCCAGGCCGCCACCGTCGCGTCGTGAAGCGCCACGTGAAGCAGCGCGAGGCTGCGGGCGGCCGCGTGGGTATAGGCGCCCTCGTCGAGCAGTGCGGCGACAGCGAGCTGGTTCCAGCGGTACGCCGGCGGCCCGGTATCCCAGTACGCAACCACCTCACGGCTGGCGGCGTCGCGGGTGGTGACGAGTCGGCGAAGCTCAGCCAGCTCCCTGGTGGCGGCCGCCCGCGACGGCGGCGCCGCCGGACGCAGTGCGCTGACGCGCTCGACGACCCAGGTCGTCCAGCCGCCCGCGCCGGGCTCGACGCCGGCGAGCACGAGCATCGAGATGAGCAGTACGCGCATCGCCGTCGACTGTGACGTGGGGCGCCGCCTGCGACAAGATCGAAAAATCGATACAGGCCACTAGTATCCCGTCGTGCGATCGACCACGTTCAGCAGCGGCGCGCCCGCCAGATAGCGGCGGAGATTCTCGGCGAAGAGCTCGGCACAGCGGTCGTCGTACGACGGCAAGAAGCCGGAGACGTGGGGCGAGACGATCACGTTATCGAGCGAGTAGAGCGGATGGCCCGCCGGCGGCGGCTCCTGCGCGAACACGTCGATGGCCGCGCCGGCCAGGCGCCGCGCACGGAGCGCCGCCGCCAGCGCGCCTTCGTCCACCGTCGCGCCGCGGCCGACGTTGATGAAGTACGCGGAGGGCTTCATGGCGGCGAGCTCGGCGGCGCCGAGCATCGCCTGCGTCTCCTTCGTGAGCGGCGCCGCCATCACCACCACGTCGGAGCGGGCGAGTAAATCGTGGAGCTTTTCAGGCGGAAACCACGCCTCCGGCAGCCGCCCGTCCGGATCACCGGTGCCCGGCGCGCAGTAGCCCGTGTCCTCCCGGCGGGACGGATCGCGCTTGCACGCGAGCACGCGCATGCCGAACGCCGTCGTCGCCATACGCGCGAGCTCGCGTCCGATGCTGCCGTAGCCGACGACGCCGAGCGTCGCGCCCCGCACCTCGGTCGGCACGAAGAGCGGCCAGCGCTGCGCGTCGGGCGGCCAGCCTCCACGCCGCTGCCACTCCACCATCGTCGGCACGCGGTGCGCCAGCGCCAGCAGCATCGTGATCGCGTACTCGGCGATGGTCGCCGCGTGGACGCCGCTGGTGGTGGTGAGGGTGATCGCGCTCTGCGTATACAGCGGATGGTCGTACAGCGCGTTCACGCCGGCCATGTGGAGCTGCACCCACGTGAGCCGGGGGGCCCGTCCGACGTCGCGCGGAGGCGCCCCGGCGTACAGCACCTCCGTCCGCGAATAGTCCGCCGTCGCCGGCTCGGCACGCGCCACGCGCAGCTCGGGCGAGACGGCGCGCAGGCGGTCGAGCTGCGGCTCGCTGAACGGCATCGTGACCAGGACCTCGCGCACCGGCGGACTATCGCAGGCGCCGCCGTGATTGACAAGCCGCCGGACGCGGGCTATCAGCGAAGCATCAGGAGGCGCGCATGGACTACCGCATCATCTCCGCCGACGATCACATCGATCTGCAATGGCTGCCGAAGGACCTGTGGCAGTCCCGCGTCGCCGCGGCGTGGCGCGCGCAGGCCCCGCGCGTCGTCGACACCGACGACGGCCCGTACTGGATGTGCGGCCCGGATCGCTGGGATCCCTGGGGCGGTCGCCGCGGCGCCGCCGGGGCCATGGGTGGCCGGCGCATGGCGCTCGAGCGTGGCGGCGTCCTCGAGCCCGGCGTGCTGCGGCCCACCACCACCGCCCTGCGGCTGGCCGACATGGATCGCGACGGCGTGGACGCCACCGTCATGTACGGTCCCATCGTGCCCCTCCTCGTCAAGGATCCGGAGCTGCGCCGCGTCTGCTATCGCGCCTACAACGAGTGGCTCGCGGAGTTCTGCGCGACGGCGCCGGAGCGACTCGTGGGCGCCGGTCTCATTCCGATCGACGACGCCAAGACGGCGGCCGAGGAGGTCTACCAGCTGCGCGCCCTCGGGCTGCGCACGGGCATGTTCCTGGCCGCGCGCGTCGACGTTCCGCTCTGGGATGACGTGTGGGAGCCGCTGTGGCAGGCGGCGGCGGAGACCGGCCTCGTCATCGGATTCCATCTCGGCGGCGGGCTGCGGACGGTGACGTGGAGCGGACCCAAGGCCTCACACCCCGGCAACATGGGTGTGCGGGTGTCATGCTCCACGCTCCAGATGGACGAGCCGCTGGCGGCGGTCATCTTCTCGGGCGCCCTCGAGCGCCATCCCCGGCTGCGCATCGTGCTCGCGGAGACGGGCATCGGCTGGCTGCCTTACATGCTCGAGCGTCTGGACGACACGTATCGCAAGTTCATGGACGCCGAGGAGTTCTGGCGGCGACAGGGCGGGCTGCCGATCAGCATGCCGCCCAGCGCGTATTTCCAGCGACAGGTCTGGGCGACCTTCCAGACCGACGAGGTCGGTGTGCGGCTGCGCGACGTGCTCGGCGAGGACCGCATCATGTGGGCGTCCGACTATCCGCACGCCGACAGCACGTGGCCGGAGTCGCCGCAGGCGATCGCGGAGAACTTCCGTGACGTGCCGGCCCCCGCGCGCCGGCGCATCCTCTGCGACAACGCCCGCGAGCTCTACGGGCTCTGACGCGGGTAGTTCTTCTGGTGGAAATAGTTCGCGCTGTAGAAGGCGCGGACGAGGTCGCCGTACACGGCGGGCGGATAGCGCGGCGGATTGTCGGCGCTGACGCAGGTCGGCACGCACTCGATGCGGGCGTCGACGTTCGGGCTGTAGAAGAACGCGATCGAATAGCGGTCACGGCCCGAGTCGTTGATCACGCCGTGCGGCGTCGACAGGAACCGGTCGTTCGACCAGCGCTTCATGATGTTGCCGAGGTTGACGAGAAACGTCCCCTCGATGAGAGGCGGCGCCAGCCACTCCCCGCTCGGCAGACGCACGGCCAGCCCCGGCGTGTCCTCACGGGCGAGGAAGGTCATGAACGAGTTGTCCGTGTGCGGCCCCTGCCCGAACTGCTCGTCGTCGTCGGTCTCCTGCGGCGGATAATGCAGGAAGCGCAGGTTGATGTGAGCCTCGTTGGCGAAGAACGGCGCGAAGTACCCTTCCGGCAGATCGAGCGCCCGCCCCAGCACGGGCAGGATCTGCTCGCCGACGCGCTCGAGCGCCTTGAAGTACGCCACCATCGCCCGCCGCATACCGGAGTGACCGGCCGGCCACTGGTTCTGGCCGCGTAGCGCCGTGCCGGCCACGACGTCGGGATGGTCGGCGCCCCGCTCGTGGCTGATGAAGAAGCTCTCGTTGAAGTTCGGCCGCGTCGCCTTGTGCACGGTGGAGGCCCGCTGCATGCTCTCGTTCACCGGCAGGTAGCCGATGTTGTTCTCGTTGAGCTTGAGAGCCAGCTTGTCGGCCAGCGGCAGCGCGTGGAACTCGCGTGAGGCGGCGAAGGCGGCGTCGATGATCGACGGGGCGACGCCATGGCCGGCGACGTAGAAGAATCCGACCCGCTCGCTGGCCCGCCGCACCTGGTCCGCCACCGCGGCGATCCCGCCCGGCTCACGCCGGAAGGCCGGCCCCACGTCGATCACCGGGATCGCGCGCGCGACCTCCTCCGGATCCTTCACCGCCTGCGCCTTGAAAATGTTCATCGCGTGCCTCCCCGCCACCACACCTCGCCGGCGCGCAGCGTGAGGGTCGGCACGAAGCGCTGCCGACCGGTGATGTGCTGACCATGCGCGTCCTCGTAATCGAAGGCGCCTTCCTCGAGCGCGTAGACGGCGACGTCGGCCACCGAGCCGGGCCGGAGCGTCCCGAGCTTGCCGGCACGCCCGATGACGCGGGCGGGCGCCGTCGTGACCGCCCGGATCACGTCGGCGAGCGGCATGCCGAGGCTGAGGAACTTGCCCATGGTCGTCGGCAGGTCCTTCACGCAGCCGGCCGCGCCGCCGGTGGTGAGGTCGGACGAGATCGTGTCCGGGTAGAAGCCCTCGGCAAAGGCCGCGCGGACGACCGGGAAGTTCACGTGCATCCGTCCATGGGCGACGTCGAAGACGACGCCGCGCTCGCGCGCGGCGCGCACCTCACGGCTGACCTTGCCCTTCTCGTCGAGGATGCCGTGGCCGCGCCCGTGCAGGAAGTGGCTGACCACGTCGCCGGGCCGCAGCAGCGCGAGCAGCTCGGCCAGCGGCACCGGCGGGTTCGTGCAGTGGAGCATGACACGGCCGCCGATGGCGTCGGCGGCGCGGACGGCGCGGCGCAAGGGCTCGAGCCCGGCATCGCCCACGACCTCGAGCTGGTTGCGAACCTTGATGCCGAGGATGAGGTCGGCGTGATCCCGGGCGGCGCCGACCGCCGCGTCGACGTCGGCGTAGGCGAGATGGTTGAGCTCGCCGATCTTGAGATACGCGAGGCCGATCGCCGAGATGTTGAGGAAGGCGAGCATCCGGACGCGCGAGCGGGACAGCACCCACTCGCGCATGCCCTCGAAGGTCCCTGCGCCGGCGCTGCCGCCGTCGATCCAGGTGGTCACGCCGGTCGCGCGCGCGATGTCGTCGGTGCGCGGGCCGAAGTCGGCGGCGCCGGCGAAGCAGTGCGCGTGGAGATCGATGAGGCCGGGCAGCACCAGGCGGTCGGTGACGTCGTGGACGGTGTCGCCGTCGGGCGCGAGCCCGGCCGCGACCTCGGTGATCAGCCCATCCCGCACCCGCACGTCGAGCGCGCCCGTGAGGCCGGCGCCCGGATCCATGACCGTCCCGCCGCGCAGCAGCACTCCCATAGAACCGCCCCCTGTCGGCGGCTCATTCTACGCCGCTTCGCGGGCGGAGCGCCGCGACACCTCCTGGGCGGCCTCGAGAGCCACGGCCTTGTGGCGGGAGCGGAAGGCCATCGAGCTGAGCGTCACCACGCCGACCAGCCGGTCCTCGTCGTCCATCACCGGCAGGCGACCGACCTGGGCCTGCGCCATCGTGACGACGGCCCGCTCCGTCGGCCAGTCGGGATGCGCGGGGATCACGTTGCCCGACATGCAGTCGCCGACGTGCGTCGTTACTGGATCGGCCTCGTCCGCCAGCGCGCGAACGACGAGGTCGCGGTCGGTGATCACACCCACCACGCGGCCGCGCTCCACGACCGGCAGCATGCCGACGTTCGCCTCCCGCATCCGGCGCGCGGCCGTCACCAGCGAGGCGGACGGCTCGATGGTGACGACGTCGGCCACCATGACCTGGGCCACACGCTTCTTTGCTCGCCTGCTCGCTGTCATCGCCCGCCTCCCGGAATCATGTGAAGTCGCTGACATGCAGCCAGGTCTATGCCACCCACCTCGAAGGCCGGGCCCTTGCAAGCGGGAGACCCACGAGGAGGGCTCACCATGACTGTCGGTATCATTCGAGCTGTTTCAACCGCGGCCGCGCTCGTCACCGCCGTCGCCTCGCCCGCGCTCGCCCAGCGCGAGCCGAACCTCAGCGACATCGCCGGCTGCAACGAGCAGGCGGCCTCCCGCACGGGCGCCAGCGCGCTGCCGCACCCCGGCTCCCGCAGCACCGAAGCGGCGCAGCGCAATCCATCGGCGGCGCCGCGTGACAAGGCGACGTCCCCCGGCATCGTTCCCGGGCCCGCGGACCCCGGAGTCGGTAACGCTCCGAAGCCGGGTGCCCGCATGTCGACGCCGGGCAGTGGCGGCCCTGGCGAGAAGACCGACCCGTCGGGCTCCGTGATCACGGAAACGCCCGATCCGCTCGTGAAGGGCATGGACGCCAGCAAGGCGGACGATCCCCAGTATCGCGCCGCGTACCGCGACTGCATGCGCGCGAAGCTGAGGAGCTGAGCATGTGGAGCATGCTCGCCCGCCTGCTCGGCTGGTTCGGCATCGCGGTCGGCATCGCGGAGGTCATCGCACCGCGGCGCACGGCGGCGCTGATGGGAACGCCGCGACGCTCCACCGGCGCGCTGCCCGTGCTCGGCGCCCGTGAGATCGCCTCCGGCGTCGGGATCCTGGCCTCGGGACGCCCT
>Ga0075430_100002882_pt1 | contig 14399 bp, 12 predicted proteins | sample RhiMetdeltSRZDD4_FD_75294 | JGI IMG/M metagenome (GOLD analysis project Ga0075430, IMG submission 75294) | Populus rhizosphere microbial communities from Tennessee, USA - Rhizosphere MetaG P. deltoides SRZDD4 | ecosystem: Host-associated > Plants > Roots > Rhizosphere > Soil | place: USA... | reverse complement strand
GCGATGCAGAGCCAGCGAGCCTTCAGGCGGCCGGCCCCGACGAGTATCGCTTCCGCGGCATGACGGTCCGCTTCATCCGCGACGCGAATCGGCGAGTCGAAGCGCTTGTCGTCGATGCTGGCAGAGTCAGAGATATCAGATTCGAAAGAAAGTCTGTACCGTAGTCCGTGGTTCGCCTGCCTCGCCGAAGCCTCGGCGAAGGCGGTTGGTTCGCTGCTCGAAGAGCCGATCGCAGGGGCAACACCAGCATGCGCGCGCTGAGGAGAGGTTATGAAGTCCAGGCACCGTACTGATCGAGGTCGGCGCGAGTTCGCCAGGCTGTTCGCACTTGGTGGATCGGCGTCGCTCTTCACGGCGACGACGGGAGCGTGGCGGAATCTGCCGGTGCCACGGCCCGCCCCATCCGCTCCGGATGAGCGCTACTGGACGGAGGTCCGGGCAGGTTTCGTGATGCCCGATGGTTATACCTGCCTGAACGCGGCGAACCTCTGCCCGTCACCCGGCCTGGTGCTCGACGCCTATTTCGACGCGACCCGTTCGGTGGATCGCGATCCTTCTTCACAGAACCGTCAGAAAACACGCGAAGGTCGCGAAGCCGCCCGGCGTGCCCTGGCGGCATACCTTCGTGTAACACCCGAAGAGATCGTCATCACGCGCAACACCAGCGAGTCGAACAACTTCGTCTCGAGCGGGCTGGACCTCAAGCCTGGCGACGAAGTCGTCATCTTCTCGGACAACCACCCGAGCAACCACACGGCTTGGCAGCAGAAGGCGGAGCGTTTTGGCTTCACCGTCCGGACCGTGCCACAGGTGAATCCTCACCCGGGTGCCACGTACTACGTCGAGGAGTTCCGCAAGCAGATCACGCCGCGCACGAAGGTGGTCGCCTTCACGCATGTCACGGCATCGGTCGGGGACTTGCTGCCGGCCCGCGAGCTCTGCGCGCTGGCTCGCGAGCACGGAGCGCTGTCGCTCGTCGACGGGGCGCAGTCGTTTGGCGTGCTGGACGTCAACCTCGCGGACATGCAGCCTGACTTTTTCACAGGCAGTGCCCACAAGTGGCCCTGCGGACCGAAGGAGTCCGGCATCCTCTTCGTGAACAGACGCGCGCACGAACGGATCAAGCCCAGCATCGTCAGCCTCTATCCGGGTGAGGTCGGCATCTCGCGAACGATGGAGGCCTTCGGGCAACGCGATGAACCGGCCATCGTCGGATTCGGCGAGGCGCTGAGCTTTCAGACGAAGGTAGGGAGGCCGGCCATTGAACAGCGTGCGAAGGAGCTCACGCGTCAGTTGATCGACGGACTGAGCAGGATCGACGGCGTCAAGGTCTGGACGCATGCCGACCCGTCGAGGTCGGCGGGCATCATGGCGTTTCAGCCGGCCGGGCTCGACGTTCGCAAGCTGCACCAGGCGCTTTACGAGAACGATCGGATCGCCTGCGCGACCCGTACGGGACAGGATCGCGGCGGTCTGCGGTTCTCACCGCATTTCTACAACCTGCAGTCCGATGTCGAGCGGACGATCGACGCGGTGAAGAAGTACGTCAGCAAGGGCCTCTGACGTTCGTTACTGGATTCTGACGATTCCCGGCGCGATGGCCTTGAAGCGATCGAACACCGCCGGATCGTGACCCGGGACGATCAATCCCGGTTTCGAGGCGAGCGTGCGGATCCGATCCTGAGCCTTCAGGTTCGACGCGGCGTCGAGTGTCTGCGCGATCGGCACGCGCTTGTCGAGATTCTCGTACAGGTACACGTTGTCGGATGTCAGGACGACCGTGCCAGCGTCGGTTGCCGCGCTCACGTATTGCGACGCGTAGGTGTGCCGGCCCCCCGTGTAGCAGCGAATGCCCGGCACCGGCTCCTGATCGTCGCCGTTCACGAAGCGAAGCCGGCCCGCCAGGTTGATCGTGACGAGCATCTGCACGTCTTCTTCGAACACACCGCCATGCGTGTTCTTCGCGTGCCACGCTTCGCCCGTGTAGTACTGATATTCGTCACGCTGCATCCAGACGGTGGCATTCGGAAAGAGGTCAGCGCCGTCAACGTGATCCCAATGGGCGTGCGAGATGATGACGTCGGTGATTTGATCGGGTGCGATGCCGGCGGCTGCGACGGCATCGGCGGGCGACCGGAAGTCCTGCACCTTCCAGCGCTCGACGAACTTCTGCCGATAGAAGCCTGAGTCGACGAGGACGTTGCGGCCGTTGTTGCCCTTGAGCAGCCACACCATCACCGGGATGTCGAGCGTCCGCGCCGCATCGGCGCCAGCGATCAGGCCCGAGACGCGGAACGCCGGCAGCACGCCAAACCGCACCGCGAACGCTTCGTACTTCGGCGTCGCCGCCACCTGCTGTGTTTGAGAAACCGGGTGAGTCAGACCGGCGAGCCCGCCTGCTATCGCGATCGTCACTGCGATCGTTGCACTGATGCGTTTCATAGGGCACACCCTGACTACTGTTAGCGGCCAGGACGGCTGACGAGTCTACGGAACGATCGCGACGACCACGACGACCACGACGCTGAACATGGTGAGGTCGCGATCGTCGCGGCCGTCGTGATCGTTGCCCGTGCCGTCAGCACCGTCGCACGTAAGTCCACGGAACCCTTTGCATTTTCATCCCACGGGTTGAGCGGAAATCATGAAGACTCTTGTTTCAGTTACCCCGGCGCCGGAGCGGCCGAGATCAAGGGCGACGAAGGATGAGTGTGTGTTTGGCGTGCTGCTCCACGACCCGCGCCGAGAACGCCAGCGGGAAATACTGATCCTCGGCCCAGAGCGGGAGCAGATTGCCGTAAAACGGGCTGCCCGGTTGTGCGGATTGTCCTGGCACGTTCGTCGCGATCGAGTTGTCCCAGTTGGACACGTCGAGAATCTCACGGTAGCTGGCCCCGTCGGCGGCGACTGTGCCCGCGCCTCCCGGCCGCTCGACCGTCTCGAGATCGAACGCGCTGACGAATGGATGTGCGAAGGCGCGTGTGTGCATCCGCCCCCACCGCCACTGGCCGGGATCGGTGCCTTGCTGTGACGTCAGGCGTGCGAGCGCCTTGACCAGCCTGCCCTCGACGTCCTGTGTCTGTCCAGGCCCGTCAGCCGTGTCCGAATCGGCAGGCGCCGAAATCGTCCGCCAGGAGTCGTAGATGGCGGCCGCTGCGCTGTCGCGCCGGTAGACGCCGTCCCACGCTGCGACGAGCGCGCGCGCCCGCTCGACGGCCGGCGTCGCTGACGTCCAGCCTTTGAACAGCGGAAGGTCGCCGACGGCCCGTAACGACAGCGCATCGAGCTGCATGCGGCGATGGTCGTCAAGCGAGTACTTCCGCCCGGACACAATCATCTGTTCGAGTCGCGTGATCCGGTCGAACCGCGTGTCGGCGTTCTTGAACATGAGCGGCGGCGAGTACGTCTTCGGCTGAATGTTGTGATTCGCGGTGGCGACGAATCCCCGCGCGGGGTTGAGCTCGCGAGGCAGGTCCTTCCGGAAACCCTGCCACTCGTACGCCCCGGTGCCCGGCACCGGCAGGCGTCCCACCCAGCCCTTTCGATTCGGCGTCAGCGCAGACGCCTGCCAGGAAATGTTTCCGTCCACATCGCCGCAGATCAGGTTCTCTGACGGGGATTTCCAATACATTGCCGCATCGAGGAACTCGCGGCAGTTTTTCGCCTGGCTCAGACGAAGGCCGGCGAGATACGGCGCCGTGCCCGGTTCGTGCAGCGCGGAGCGCAGCGCAAATGCGCGGTTCTTCGCGCGATCCTCGAAGAAGATCGGACCGTGCCGGCTGAACTTCAGTTCGATGGTCTGAGGAGATCCATCCTTGACGGCAATCTCCTCGCGGACGATACGAAGCGGCTCCCAGCCGTTTTGCCAGCGAACCTCATTCGGGTCTGCCGGGTTTAACTCCTCCACGTACACGTCGTGCTGATCGGTGCCGACGATCGTCAATCCCCACGCGACGCGTTCGTTGTGGCCCAGGCCGATGCCGACGAACGGGGCCTCGCTCGCGCCGATCACGTTCCAGCCCGGTGCGTTGAGGTGAAAGATGTAGCGAAGGGAAGGATTGCCGACTTCCCGGTGCGGATCGTTGGCGACCACCGGCTTTCCGGTAGACGACAGCGCGCCGCCGACGACCCAGTTATTGCTGCCCGGTTCCTTGACTCGATCTTCGACAAGCGGCGTGCGCGCGTCATGCTCGAGTTGTGGAGCGGAGAACAGTCCTCGGTAGCCCGGCACGATCTGCGGCCGCGGCATGCCCCGGCCGCCGCCACGCGTGGCCGCCAGCACGTCGTCTCCGATGCTCGCCACGTCGAGGCCGTTCGGAACGGCGAGCTCGTCCCACGGATCGGGATTGCGCCGGCGGTTCGCGGCCGCGACGCCCAGCGAGGCGACCTGCCGCGCGAGCTGCAGCTCGCTTGTCGCGTCTCCAAACGTCACCTGCCGAAGCAGCAGCGCCTCGACGCTCCACGGCTCCGGTTTGATGCCGGTAAGCACGAATTCGACAGGCAGCCGATCGGCATGTGATGCGATGAACGCGTTCACGCCGGCGACGAACGCTGTCATCAGCCGCTTCGCGTCGGGGTGATAGCTCTCGAACTCTTCTGCATCGAACCGGCCGCGATACTTGAGCAGCCTGGCCATGCGATCGCGGCCGACCGCCTGTGGCCCGAGCGCTTCGGCCAGGCGCCCCTCCGCCGTGCGCCGCCACATCTCCATCTGCCAGAGCCGATCCTGTGCAGCGACATACCCCTGCGCGAAAAAGAGATCGCCGTCGGACTTCGCGTAGATGTGTGGCACGCCCCACGTGTCCCTGACGATTCGCACGTCTGACTCAAGTCCCTGGACCTTCGCGTCGCCGTCGATTCGCGCGAGCGCGCGGGAGGACAGCTCTTTCAGCGACGCCGATTGGGCGCCGCCGGTCAGGACCCCCGCGGCAACGGACGCCGCGGCGAGGCCGAGGACGGCCGTCTTGGCACTCGACAGACTCTGCAGCATAGGAGTAAGGAAGCCGGAAGCCTATTGCCGGGTGAACAGCGCGCCCGGGCCGTTCTTTTCGAGAATCGCGACAATCGCATCGCGTCGCGCGAGAATGGCGTCGCGCTCCCACTCGCTCAGGAAATCATCCGTCGCAGCCTTCAGCTTTGTGGAGTCCAGATGCTTCAGCCCGTCGAACACGGCCTTGTCACACCGCGTGATGCTGGCCGGATTCTTCAGTTCCTTGTGCAGCCGGAACGCCCGTGTGTGATCGATCGCCCACACGTTCCAGTCCTTGGTGATGATCAGATTGCCCATGTTGCGATCGACGTTGTAAATCAGCTGGTCGAAGATACGAATGAGCTGCATGTATTCGTTCCACTTGGCGGGGCTCGGCGGCTGCACGTTCTTCTTCAGACGTTCGCCTTCATCCATCATCACGCCATCGATCCACCACGTGAAGGCTGACGACTTGGACTTGTAGTCGCGCGAGACGCTGACCGGGACCAGCTTCAGGCCGATCAACCGATCCAGCCGGTAGGCCGCCACGTTGAACGCCCAACTGTCGCGGAAGTTCAGCTCCGAGCCTTGTGCAGCAGGCCCGGACTGCTTCCGTTCGTCGACTTGTTGAATATGCGCGTCATGTTCGACGACGCCGTCGGAAAGGGTGGCGCGAATCGAGTTCGTGACGCCCTTTGGTACTCCTTTTGTCCGAACGATCTTCGCTTTGGACAGGAACTCCTCAATCTGTGCATCTGTCCAGGTTTCGACGCCGGCGGTTTGCGCCGGCACCGTCCGGGCGAGAGGATGCACGAGGGTTGCCCCGATCGCCAGAGCCAGAACCAACCAGCGTAAACCCCGGGATCCGTGCATACGGCCAGCGTTCACGAGACACCTCCGCGGGCATTGTCGTGCTGGCTGAGCCCGGATGCAAGTCCGGGCTCCGCTCCCTCGAAAGTCGCCGATCCGTCCGGTATAGAATCGAACACTCATGTCCAGTCAACCAGAAGTGTGGCTGCGCGGCCCCGTTTCGGGAGTCAGTCCTCGGCTTCAGCCGGCAGCGCACGCGCTATTGCAGACAGTCGAGGATGTGGAACAGGCGGTCGACGGTTTGAACGCCGACCAGCTCTGGACGGCACCCGGCGGCGCCGCCAGCGTCGGGTTTCATCTCTTGCACCTGGCCGGCGCAACCGATCGGCTGCTCACCTACGCCCGCGGCGAAACGCTGAACGATGCGCAGCGTGCACGATTGCAGGCTGAAAGGAATCCTCCACGCACGGATGTGCAATCGCTGCTCGCCGATCTGAGAAGAGCGGTGGAGGGAGCGCTGGAGCAGTTGAGGGCAACACCAGACCAGACTCTGGAGGAGGCCCGCGCGATTGGCCGCGCGGCTTTGCCGACGACAGTGCTGGGACTCCTGTTCCACACGGCTGAACATGCGCAGCGGCATGCAGGACAGGTCGTAACGACCAGCAAGATTCTGCGCGCGCTCGGCTCTATTCAGGCGACAGCATCAGCGAACGCACCGAGGTGACGATCAGCTCGACGAGCACCGGCGCCTGCATGGTATCGAGCACCGCCGGATCCAGGTCGCTCAGGTCGTGCGCGCGAATGATGTTCACCAGGTGCCAGGCCGACAGCGCGGAGAGCTGGCTCCGCAGCAGCGCTTCACCCTTGCGATACACAGAGAAAGGATTGAGGATGCTCTCGGCCGCGGGCGGCGCAGCGAAGTCGTCGGCTGGCCTGTCGTAGGTCGGCCGCACCTCCACTGGCTCACGGGGAGTTCGAACCAGCGGTTTCAGCGCCCGTTCCAGCGCCCCCTCGAGATACACAGCTGTAAGGCCCGTCGCCCAATAGATCGCATCCTCGCGCTTCGGCTGTGTCGTCTCCCTGCCCGACCGCAGGACGATTCCGCCCGCGGCCGGCTCGAACTCGATCCATCCTTGCCAGAGTCCGTCAGGCATCTCGCCACCGCACACGCGCGCATGGTAAATCCGACCGTCGGCAGCGATCACCGGGTCTGTAAACTGCACAAAAACTTCAGCCACCGCGACCTCCAGCCCGCCGCTCTGCAAGAACACCACCAGCGTGCTATAGATGAGTTGTTCTTGATTTAGTGAGGTCGGACTACGGATTATGGGGGAGGCGGTGGCAGCTGCTGACCGCAGTCGTTGTTCGTAGCTCGTCGCTCGAAAGGCTTCTTCGAGCAACGGACCACTGACCACGAACCATGGCAGGAGCGGCGGCAGCCTAGAGCCATATGAACAAGCCCATCAACCCCAAAGTCGACATCGGCCACGTGCACCTGAAAGTTGCAGATCTCGATCGAGCGTTGGCCTTCTACCAGGGCATCCTGGGATTCGATGTGACACAGCGGATGGGCGCGAGCGCCGCGTTTCTCAGCGCCGGCGGCTATCACCATCACATTGGTCTGAATACCTGGGAGAGCCGCGGCGGGCAGCCGCCGGCATCGGGCACGACCGGCCTCTATCACCTAGCCATCCGATATCCCGATCGCGCAGCGCTTGGTGAGGCGCTGCTACGGCTCGACCAGGCAGGCATTCCTCTCGAGGGCGCCAGCGATCACGGCGTCAGCGAGGCCCTTTATCTTCGCGACCCCGATGGCAACGGGATAGAGCTCTACTGGGATCGTGCGCGGCAGGACTGGCCGAGAGCTGCGGACGGCTCGCTGCAGATGGTGACCGCGCCGCTCGATCTCGAGGCCCTCCGCGCGGCTGCCACCGCGCGTGCCCCGGAACCCTCGCAGCCGCCATCACCTTACACCCCGATGGACGAAGGGGTGCGCTCCCTGCTCCGCGAACTGCGGGGCCGGCTGCTGAATCTGCACAAGGTGTTGCTGGACGATGCTCGATCCGCCTACGAGATGGATCGGGGACGAGTGCCATCCAACTATTCGTTGTTGCAGCTTGTCATCAACGATCCGTGGTTCGCCTGGCTCCACGCGCTATCGGAGCTGGTCGTACGGATCGATCAGACGGTCGAGCCCGAGGCCCCGTCAACAGCGGCCGATGGCACCGCGCTAGTCGAGCAGGTCGAGCGTTTGCTCACACCCTCTGAAACCGGCGAGGCGTTTGCACGCCGATATTTCGAAGCGTTGCAGCGTCAGCCGGCCGTCGTCCTCGCACACGCCGACGTCAGGCGCGCCATCAAGGCCTTGCGATGAAGCAAAACGGCTCGGTTGCGGGAGGCGAGGCCGCCGCAGGCTCGTCCGGCGCGGCCACATCCAGCGCCCCCTCCGCCGGCAGAGTCGGCGCTCGCCGGCTCGATCGCAGCATTGTCGAAGGACCGCTCGGACCTGCGGTCTGGAAGATTGCCTGGCCGACCGTGTTGCAGAACGCCATCGGAGGGCTGCAGGGGATCATCGACCACGCACTCGTGGGCCACTTCGTCGGTTTTACCGCGAATGCCGCGATTGGGGTCAGCTGGCAGATCTTCCTGGTCGTCATCGTGTTCATCAGCTCGTTGTTCACCGGGATGGGTGTGCTCGTCGCGCGCTTCGCCGGCGCGAATCAGCCGGAACGCGTGAACCGCACGGTCTATCAGGCGTTCCTGACCGCCGTCGTCATCGCGCTCGGCATCATGGCGCCGATCGGCTACGTGGCCTCGCCCTACTTGCTGGAGCTGGTGAATGCGACGCCCGCAGTCCGTGCCGAGGCCCTGCCGTACCTGCGGACGATGTTCATGTACAGCATCGGCTTGCTGCTGTTCTTCATGCTGGGGGGCGCGCTCCGATCGGCTGGCGACGCACGGACGCCACTGCGGCTCGGCGTGTGGCTGACTATCCTCAATATCACCCTGAACGTGGTGCTTATTACTGGCGCCGGACCGTTCCCGAGATTGGGTACGCGAGGCGCTGCGCTGGGGACCGTGATCGCGAGCGGGATCGTGTCGGCCGCGGCGCTCTGGATGATCTTCGCCGGCCGCCTCGTCATTCACTTCCCGCGATCGATGTCGCTGAAACCGGATTGGGAAATCATTCGGTCGCTGTTCCGGTTTGGACTGCCGGCTGGCATTCAGGGCGTGGCGATGAACATCGGCGGCGTCATGCTCCTGCGATTCATCGGTTCCCTTGAACACAGTGCCGAGGCGCAGGCCGCGTACGCCGTTGGTTACGCGGAGCTGTTCTCGCTGATTACCTGGACATCGGTTGGGCTGATGGGCGCCGCTGCGGCGGTTGCGGGTCAGAATCTCGGCGCCGGGCATCCCGAGCGCAGCATGCGCGCCGTTCACCTGGCCGCGCGAATCGGACTCTGCGTAGCGGCCTTCATCGGCGCGCTCTTCATCTTGATTCCCAGCTATCTGCTGGCGATCTTCGGCGTGCAGGATCCGGTGGTCGTATCCATCGGAACCGAGTTGCTGCGGTATCTCAGCGTGTCAGGATTCTTCATCACCGTCGCGTTGACGTATACCGGCGGCCTGCAGGGAACCGGCGACACGCGCAGTCCGCTGTACATCTCGATTGTGTCTCAGGTCCTCCTGCCGATCGGGTTGTGCGCGGTGCTCCAGAGCATGGGGAAACTCGAGGCGTCGGGCGTCTGGACAGCCATCCTGCTCGGCCATTGCACCCGGTGTACGTTGAGCGTTCTCCGCTTCCGTCAGGGGAAGTGGAGGGATATTGTTGTGGACTGAAATGACGTTACCCGTATAGGTTTCCTTCGTATATCAGGAGCAGAGTCATGAAATGGACCCCTGGAGATCGCGGCAACGTCGAGGACCTGCGCGGCCGATCGGGCGGGATGCGTATGGGCGGTATCGGCCTGGGTGGCCTCCTCGTCGTGTTACTGCTTACATGGCTCACCGGCGTGGATTTTCTGTCGCTCATTGGCGGTGGGGGCGTCCCCATGCCTGACACGGCACCCACGACCGGAGGTCCCGTCGCGTCGTCGCCCGACGAAGAGAAGATGGTCGACTTCGTCGATGCTGTGATGGAGGACGCGCAGGGCCTCTGGGCCGGCCTGCTCGGCGACCGGTATCGCAGGACGACGACGAGGCTGTTCAGGGATTCGATTGAATCAGGATGCGGGTTCGCGCAATCGGCGACCGGGCCGTTCTACTGCCCGGCGGACCAGCGTGTGTATCTCGATCTCGGGTTCTTCAGCGAGTTGCGCAGCCGGTTCGGAGCTCCGGGTGATTTTGCGCAGGCCTACGTCCTGACGCACGAACTGGGGCATCACGTGCAGGCGTTGATCGGCGTCGAGTCGCAGGTCCGGCAGATGCAGCAAGCGCGTCCAGACCAGCGCAATGCGCTGTCGGTACGGATGGAGCTGCAGGCAGACTGCTTCTCCGGCGTCTGGGGTCACCACGCCGCACGGCCGGGCCGCAGCCAGCAGGGCAGAGTCGAGCTCGAACCGGGCGATTTGGAAGAGGGGATGAATGCCGCCGCGTCGATCGGCGACGACCGGTTGCAGCGGATGGCTGGCGGCCGCGTCGCGCCAGACCGCTTCACTCACGGTACGTCCGAGCAGCGCGTTACCTCGTTCCGCCGCGGGTTCGATAGCGGTGACCCGAGGGCGTGTGAGATGTTTCAATAGCGCGACCTGTCGTGGTTCGTTGGTCGTCGCTCGTTGCTCGAAAAACGTATCGCCACGATTTGCCCTACGAGCTACGAACCACGAGCTACGAACCACGGACACCAAGGCGGATATGGCTCTTATCGGCACTCCAGTCGTTCGGCGCGAAGGGCGGGCCAAGGTCACCGGTCAGGCCCGGTATGTCGACGACATGGTCCTTCCGGGAATGCTGCATGGCGTGACGGTGCGCAGCCCGGTTCCGCGGGGGACGCTCCTGGGCATCGACTTCCATTCCTCGATCCCCTGGGATGAGTTCACGATCGTCACCGCGAAGGACGTTCCCGGTTCGAACCGCGTGACGCTGATCGTCGACGATCAGCCCGCTCTGGCTGACGGGCACATCAATCACCCCGAAGAGCCCGTTGTCCTTCTGGCCCACCCCGACAAACACATGGCGGAGCTGGCGCGTCAGCGCGTCACGCTTCGAATTGCGCCGCTGCCATCTGTCTTCACGATCGAGGACTCGCTCGCGGCCCGCGAGGTGATCTGGGGCACGGACAACATCTTCAAGAGTTATCAGGTCGAGCACGGCGACGTCGATGCTGCCTGGAGCGAAGCACATCTCGTCGTCGAAGGTGAGTACGAAACCGGCGCGCAGGAACAGCTGTACATCGAACCGAACGGGATGATCGCTGTCGCCAGCCCGGACGAAGGGGTTACGGTCTGGGGCTCGTTGCAGTGTCCGTACTACGTGCACCGCGCGCTGATGTCGTTGTTCGCGTTGCCGGCCGGCCGCGTGCGCGTCGTGCAGATGGAAACCGGGGGTGGTTTTGGCGGCAAGGAAGAGTACCCATCGGTGATCGCCGGTCACGCCGCGTTGCTGGCGTGGAAGTCCGGCCGGCCCGTGAAGCTCGTGTACGACCGCGCAGAAGACATGGCCGCGACGACCAAGCGGCACCCATCGCGAACACGCCATCGCACGGCGGTGGCCGCGGACGGCCGATTGCTCGCGATGGACATCGACTTCGTCATCGACGGCGGCGCGTACTGCACCTTGTCGCCAGTCGTGCTCTCACGCGGGACGATTCACGCCTCCGGTCCGTACAATTGTCCGAACGTCCGGCTGAGAGGGCGGGCCGTTGCGACGAACGCTCCGCCGCACGGCGCGTTCCGCGGATTCGGGGCGCCGCAGAGCCTCTTCGCTCTCGAGCGGCACATGGACCGCGTCGCCGCTGCGCTGGACCTGCCGCCGGAGGAATTCCGCCGGAGGAATTTCATCAAGACCGGCGACACGAGCGCTGTCGGTCAGGTGATGCGCGATCCGATCGACATGCAGGGATTGCTCGATCGGGCGTTGGCCCTGACGAACTATCAAGAGAAGCGCGCGCGATTTGCCGCTGAGAATGCCGGCACTCCCACTAAGAAGGGGATTGGCTTTGCCGCGTTCATGCACGGGGCCGGTTTCACGGGTTCGGGCGAGGAGCACCTCGCCTCGGTGGTCGAGGTCGAAGCAACCGCGGAAGGGTGTGTCCGCGTCCTGACCTCGAACACCGAGATCGGTCAGGGAACCATCACGATCTTTTCGCAGATCGCCGCCGACGCGCTCGGGCTGCCGGTGGAGGCCATCGAGATCGCACAGCCTGATACGGCGGTGGTTCCCGACAGCGGCCCCACGGTCGCCTCTCGTACGTGCATGGTCGTGGGCCGGCTGGTCGAGACCGCGGCGAAGAATCTTCTCGCACAGTTGCAGTCCGACGGCGGCCTGACCGCGAAATACAGCGCCGCTGAGTTTCGGCACGCCGCTGCGGAGTACGCGCGCAAGTCGGGAACGGCTGCCCGCGCGACCGCGCGGTACAGTCCTCCCGAAGGTCTCAAGTGGGATGACCAGCGGTATCAGGGTGACGCGTACGGCACCTATGCGTGGGCAGTCTACGTTGCAGAAGTGTCGGTAGACACGACGACATGCGAGATTCGCGTCGATGACTTCGTCGCGGTTCAGGAAGTCGGCAAGGTGATCAACCCAGTGCTGGCTGGAGGCCAGATCGAGGGCGGCATCGCGCAGGCCATTGGTTGGGCGCTCTCCGAAGAGGTGGCCTGGCGAGACGGGCGGATGGTGAACTCGCAGATGACGAACTACATCATGCCGACCTCGATGGATCTTCCGCCCATTCGGGTGTTCTTCGAGGAGCGCCCGTATGCACACGGTCCTGCTGGTGCCAAGGGCATTGGTGAGCTGCCCATGGATGGTCCGGCACCGGCCATCGCCAACGCCGTCGCGCACGCGACTGGCGCAGACGTTCGCACGCTGCCGCTGACGCCCGAGCGGCTGTTCGATTGTCTCTCGGTCCAGAGCAAAGCGTTGGCCTCGTGACACGAGATACTCCCGACACAAGCGCGCGGATTCGCTGCCGCGTGAACGGCACCGAGGTAACCGTTACCGCGCACCCCATGACCCGCCTGCTCGACGCGCTGCGCACCGAGCTGAAACTCACCGGAACGAAGGAAGGCTGTGGTGAAGGCGAGTGCGGCGCCTGTTCCGTTCTCCTCGACGGCCGGCTCGTCAACAGTTGTCTCGTGCCGCTGTTGCACGCCGACGGGGCAGCTATCACGACAATCGAAGGCGTGGCTGACGGCGATCGGCTCCATGCGGTCCAACAGGCGTTCGTTCAATATGGCGGCGCACAGTGCGGCATCTGCACGCCGGGGATGATCCTGGCGGCGGTCAACCTGCTCAATCACACCCCGCAGCCGTCGATGGAGGACATCCGGACGGCCCTTGCGGGGAATCTCTGCCGCTGCACCGGCTACATGCGCATCTTCGAAGCGGTGCTGCAGGCCTGCCGATGAGAAGCTACCTGCCGTCTTTCGATCTGCACGCGCCGGACAGCCTTGCGGCGGCGCTGGAACTGCTCACAACCGAGCCCGGGCGTTGGCGGGCGTTAGCGGGCGGCACCGACCTGATGGTGCTGTTCGAGGCCGGAAAGCTGACGCACACGCACTACCTGAGTCTCTGGCATCTCGACGAGCTGCGCGGGATCGCCGTCGGTCCCGACGAGGTCGTGGTTGGTGCGCTCAGCACCTACACCGACGTGCTGGAGCATCCGCTGATGAGGGATGAATTCCCTTTGCTGTGTCGAGCCGCCTCGGAAACAGGCGGTGTTGCGACGCAGAACCGGGGAACGATCGGCGGCAACATTGCCAACGCCTCGCCGGCCGCCGATACGCCGCCGGCGCTCATCGTGTACGACGCCAGCCTCGAGCTCATTTCGATCCGAGGCGCACGCATCCTCCGTTACGAAGACTTTCATACCGGCTACAAGAAGATGGATCTGCGAGACGACGAGCTGATCCGATCCATCCGGCTGCCGCGTTCGAGCGTGCGTCACGCGCAGTCTTACCGCAAGGTCGGCACGCGCCGCGCCCAGGCGATATCGAAAGTCTGTTTCGCCGGCACGTTGTCGTTCGGCAGGGGAGCCGTCGCCGACGCCCGGTTTGCGTTCGGCAGCGTTGCGCCGACCGTGGTGCGTGCTCGAGCGGCTGAAGCTGCCGTCAAAGGCCGAGCGCTGGATCCGCCGACGATCGCCGCCGCGCGCGAGGCTCTCACGTTGGACATCGCCCCCATCGATGATGTCCGTTCGACCGAGCGCTACCGGCGTCATGTCGCACAAGCGCTTCTGGAGGAGTTTCTGACGTCGGTACGAGCCTGACGGAGGGGACGGGACGGGGGGTACGGAGGGAACGGAACGAGCTTCAAAAACGGAGACACGGAGCAACGGAGGAACACCAGCCAGGCTGGACGCGAGATGGGTCCGTCGTCACCGCGGTCCGCCGATGCCGCCGCGCAAGCGCGGCGGCATCGGCACATGAGCCGTTTGACCGCTTGCCCCGTGTCTCCGTTT
>Ga0075430_100002880_pt1 | contig 14407 bp, 9 predicted proteins | sample RhiMetdeltSRZDD4_FD_75294 | JGI IMG/M metagenome (GOLD analysis project Ga0075430, IMG submission 75294) | Populus rhizosphere microbial communities from Tennessee, USA - Rhizosphere MetaG P. deltoides SRZDD4 | ecosystem: Host-associated > Plants > Roots > Rhizosphere > Soil | place: USA... | reverse complement strand
TCCCGTTCGGCGTCAGCGCGCAGCCGCGCGGCTCGGTGCCGACCCTGATCGTTCGAACCACGCGCCGCAGTGGCAGATTGACGACCGACACCGTGCCGCTGGTGCCGTTCGTGACGTATGCGAAGCGGTCATTGGGACTGACCGCCACGCAGCGAGGCTCTTCGCCGACTCCGATTTCGGCAATCTTGTTCGCGACGTCGTTTCCCTGGTTATCGCGAACCCTGATCAGTGACACGCTGTTCGCCTCACGGTTGACGACGACGAGACGCTGCTCGTCAGCGGTCAGGGCGATGGTGGTCGAGCGGCTCGGCGTGGCCGCGGTGGCCGGTGCGCCTGCCTGTTGAGCCGCACCGTCGAAGGTCGCGAGACCGATCACGAGCATGAGAGCCGTACCGGCTCGCCGCGTGACGGTACGCGTGCTCGGGATCACTGATGCCCGCAGCAGGTTCGGTAGCATCGATTTCATGCGTTCCCCTTTCTTGCTTCTTGCCCTCTGAACGGTGTTGCTCAGACAAGGTGACTACGCGAGCGGGGGGGAAACAGTCGGTCAAGCCGCGCGGCCGCGCCGGCAGCTCACACATAACGGCCGAATGTGCACCTGAAAGATGAGAACAGGATGCTGTGTGAGCGCGGCGGAATTCGTGATGAGCCGCGATGTGACGTGGTGATCTCAGAATCGGTGTACGCCCGATCGCCGCCGCCGTCCATGACGTTAGATGAACCGCCACAGCACCACGCGTCTTGCAGAAAGCGCGCGGACTATAGCACGTGGCTGTAACGACGATACATTGCAGCTCAGCGACGCTGTTTCTGTTCGCGCAAGAGCTGCACGACCGCGCGCGCGAGCTTGACGCGCGTCGGCTCGTCCATGTCCACGAACTTCACGGCGAAGCCGAAGTTCTCACGGAGGTAGAGCGTTTCAGCCTGCAGCTTGACCCAGCCCTCCTCGGGCAGGTCGATCTCGATCTGGATGCGGCGGCCGACGGAGACCTCGTGGTACGACTCGATCAGGCAGCCGCCGAGGCTGAGGTCATGGATGCGCAGCGGCAGATCGAGGGCGCCGAGGCGGCGCGCTTCGAAGGGGCCGGACACGCGCGGGGCACGTCGCTTGGACTGTCCGGCGTTGCTCTCGGCCGCGGCGGGCGGAGGCGTGGGATCGCGTGCGTCAGTCATCGGTACGCAGACATCATACCTAGCTGCACGCCGCGAATGATCACTCGATTGCAGCGGAAGACGACCGCGCCCAATTACCCGACGAAGCTTCCGCGAGGGGCCGTATCATGAGGGCCCACGGGAGGCGCTCATGTCCACGAGTCCATCGTGTGTCCGTGCGTCGCGCCGCGAGTTCCTGACGGCGACAGCCGTCGCAGGGCTCGCGGCCGTGTCGTGTGCTCCCACCCAGACTGGCGGTGCCCGCGCGGCGGCGCCGCCGCCGGCGCAGACCATTGTCGGCGACGGCCGGAAGCGCCGCATTCTGCTGCGCGGCGGCGTCGTGCTCACGCTCGACGCGAAAGTCGGTGATTTCGAGAACGCCGACGTGCTGATCGACGGGACGCGCATCGCGGAAGTGAGGCCAGGCATTTCCGCCGGTGACGCCGAAGTGATCGACTGCGCCGGCACGATTGTCATGCCCGGCTTCATCACCACGCACCACCATCAGTACGAAACGCTGCAGCGAAGCATCATCGCCGACGGTGTGCTCGCGGGAGCGTGGCCTCAGGAGACGTATGCCTCGGTGGTTCAGAACATCTGGACCGCTGGTCGCATCGCCGATCCGCAGGACCCACGCCGCGTCATCTGGGACCTCGGCCGTGTTCCATACGATCCCGAGGACTGCTACATCGCCCAGTTGGTCGCCTGCGTCAGCGAGATCACGCAGGGCATCACCACCGGAACGGACACGTCGCAGGCCAATCACACGCCTGAGCACACTGAGGCGATGATCAAGGCGTTGAAGGACTCTGGACGCCGGATGGTCTTCGCCTACAGCGGCGGGACGGACCGCAGTGCCGATGGATTCCCGTTCGAGTTTCCCGGCGCCATGAATGACACGACCAAGGGGATCGGCCGGCTCGCCAGGACTCACTTTGCCTCACGAGATCAGCTCGTGACGTTGGGCTTCGCCGGCGGCGCTGGCCCCGCGTTCGCTGGCGCGTCGTACACTGGATGGCAGCTCGGTCGTTCGTTCGGTGCATCGCATCACAATCACGTGGTCGGCAATCCGCAAGGGATCGTCAGTGCGGCCGCGGACGCACGGAACGGCACGGACTGGTCCGACGTGACGTTCATCCACGCGACCAGATGGCAGGACGCCCCGCGCGCGCAGGTCGGCATCGGAGAATCGGGCTACCCGAGCACGAGTCGATCGAAGGCCTGGGAGATTTGCCGGGATCGAGGCGCGCATGTGTCGATCGCCAACCTGATCGAGATGCAGATGCAGCACGGAATGCCCCCGTTCCAGGAGGCGCTCAATCACGGCATCCTGCCCAGCCTCAGCCCGGACGTCGACACCAACATGACCACGGATCCGTTCTCGCTGATGCGAGGCGCGTTCTGTCTGCAACGCGCGCTGGCCAACGACCTCGCGTTTCCGGAAAGCAACCCTGGCGGGCTTCCGACGCCCCAGCTCGTGACGTCGCGACAGGTGATCGAGATGGCCACCATCGCCGGTGCCGCGTCGAACCGCGTCCTGGACAAGGTCGGCACCCTGACTCCGGGGAAGGAGGCGGACATCGTCGTGCTGGACGCGCGGCACATCAATACGTGGCCGATGAACAACGTGCCCGGCACGATCGTGACCATGATGAATCCATCCCATGTTCGCGACGTGCTAATCGCCGGGCGAGTGGTGTACTGGAAACGGCAGTTGGTGGGCTGGGATGTCGATCGACTGCTCAATCAAGTGGAGCAGGCGCGTGACCGCGTGCTCGGTCGCATCAATGGGCGGGCAAAGGTCGGAACGCTTCCCAAGGGCGATAACAGCTTCAGCAATCCGTATCGGCCGAACATGCTGGGCAGCTGCTGCTTCAAGCAGCAGAATCCCAGCGCGCCTGAGTACGTGTTGAGGCCCTGACGAGAGTCGAAAGAGCGGTCATGTTCACTTCGAGGCCTGGCGTCGTTATCTCAATAAAAGACTGATGCGGCAGCAAGAGGCCTTATGGACTACGACGCCATCTTCCGGGTCAAGTTCGAGAAAGCCGAGTTCGCCATCGATGATCTGCGGCTGATGATCGCGGAACAGAGGGGCGTGTGGATCTTTCGAAGGCACGTGTACTCGAGAGAAGCGCTCTTGAAGGCGCCGCAGTTCGATCGTGTCTATACGGTGTGCGAGAAGATCGGCTCAGATGTCCTGGCCTGGCACGCGGCAAGTGCCTTTCCGCCAGCGGCCGGCGAACCGTATCGCAAGGCGAGAACTCGAATCGCCAGACGCTTGAACACGGTTCGTCAGGAAATCCGGCAGCGCCAGGCCACGAGCATCGAGCGGTTTCTCGAATTCTTCGACGGCTTCGTGACCGCTGTCGTCGATCTGCTGCCAACGCTCGGCAAGCTCGCGAAGATGGCCGTCAACGTACTGGTCGGGTATCCGGTACCGAAGTTGCTGCCGTCAGCCGATTAGAGGTGAGGCCATGCCTCGGATGAACGTCGCAACCTTCCCGAGCAACGACTGCCGGCACAATACTCGGTAGTCGTACGGAACGCCACCCAGTGATTCCTTGAATGCGATGAGAGAGTCTTTGCCCAGGCTCTCGCCGAGATTGTAGGTGTCGAATCCTTCGTCGCAGGCTTGTTTCATGCACTCGACATAGAGGAGCGTCCCCGGCTGAAACGGATTGCTTTCGGGCATCGTGAAACCGTTCCACGCCGTGACCGTGTTCTTCCAGTAGAAGTTGAAGTGCCCGCCGACGATGCGCCCATCGTGTTCGGCGACGTATAGCCTGACGCGATCACCACCTCGTTCGAGCAGCGTGGCGAACAGTTTCAACGGATGGCGAGTGTTTTCCCCCCAGCTCGTGAGCCGGCCGCAGTAGATTTCGTGGAATCGCTTCAGGTCGTCGCCTGCATCGCCGCGCCGGACCGTTACACCCAGACGCCGGGCGCGACGTGTGCGCTTCTTCCTCTGATTGTCGATGGTGTCCGTCCACAGCGATTCGAACCCGTGAGAAAGATCGATCAGGTGGGCGCTGGTGGTCCGGCTGTCCCAGCCCGCCAACGAGTCCTTGCCGTAAAAATCGATCCAGCTCGCATTGATGACCCCAGTGCTCGCCAGCACCGATGCGTAGGCGAGCCGCAACTCTTCCGCGCATCGATCGTTGGTGGCAATTGGACCTCCGTATGCACCGAACGGCATTGACCAGGCTGTCAACAATGGTCCCCGTCGAAGGACAAAATAGGGAAAGAAGCCGCAAGGCGAACCAGCCTCCCGGGCCACCAGACATCTGAACGTCATGCCGGGATACGTGTCCGCAAGGCTCTCGACCCACGCGCGCGAGTGATAGAACGTCGCGTTCCGGCATTCCGCGGCGAGGTGATCCATTTCCGGCGTGTACGTGGTCACCGTTTCGGTCTGCATCAGGAGTCGTTGCGGCGTTTCTCGACCATACACAGCACGTCGGCAGCGAGCGAAACAGCCATCCTCGCACACCGGAACGGCCGACGTATTAACCGCAGACGCAGCAAGAAGCGTGCTGAGACTTGTAAGGCTGGGGTTGGCGCGTTAGCCTGTGACCGCCGCCAGACGGCAGGGGGGATCCATGCGTACCGCTTTCTCCACCTTGTTGGTTCTGCTGCTCGCCCTGATCGGCATAACCGCGAGCCAGGTCTCCAAGCCGGTCGACACCTCACGTCTGACGGGGGCCGACGCTGACGCCAGCAATTGGCTGATGTACGGCCGCACCTACGACGACCATCGGTTCAGCCCTCTGAAGCAGATCAACGAACAGACGATCGCGCAGCTCGGCCTGGTGTGGAGCCGTGAACTCGGCACGACGCGCGGTCTCGAAGCCACGCCCCTCGTCGAGAACGGTGTCATCTACACAACGGGGTCGTGGAGCGTCGTCTACGCCCTCGATGCGAAGACGGGAAACGTCCGCTGGATGTATGACCCGGCGGTGCCCAGGACCCGCGCCTATTTCATCTGTTGTGACGTGGTGAATCGAGGGGTGGCGCTCTATCGGGGCAAGGTCTTCGTCGGCACGTTGGACGGCCGCCTGATCGCGATCGACGCGCAATCGGGGAAGCCTGTGTGGAGCGTAGCAACTACGGACCCGGCGCAACCGTACGCCGTCACTGGCTATCCACGGATCGCTAAGGACATGGTGATCATCGGCAACGCGGGAGCGGAGTACGGAGTGCGTGGCTACATCTCGGCCTACAACGCCGAGAGCGGAAAGATGGTGTGGCGGAGCTACACCGTTCCGGGCGATCCGTCGCGCGGTTTCGAGTCGAAGGCGATGGAGCAGGCAGCAAAGACGTGGAGCGGGGAGTGGTGGAAGGTGGGCGGCGGCGGAACGGTGTGGGAGGGCATCGTCTACGATCCGTCGCTCGATCTTCTCTACTTTGGAACGGGCAATGCCACCGCGTGGTACCGCGATCTTCGAGGCAAGGGTCCGCAGGACAACCTGTATGCGGCGTCGATTCTGGCCGTGCGCGCCAGCAACGGCGAGCTCGCCTGGCATTTCCAGACCGTGCCCGGCGACAACTGGGACTTCGACGCGACGCAGCCGCTGATCCAGGCCGATCTGACGATCGCCGGCAGACCGCGAAAGGTGATCATGCAGGCGTCGAAGAACGGATTCTTCTACGTGCTCGATCGCCAGAGCGGAGAATTCATCTCTGGCACACCGTTCGTGAGCGGCATCACGTGGGCCACGGGACTCAATCCCAAAACCGGCCGGCCGATCGAGTCGCCCAAAGCGTACGATGGCCTCAAACCGGTGATTGTCTCGCCCGGTCCAGGCGGTGCCCACAACTGGAACCCGATCGCGTTCAATCGCGAGACTGGCCTCGTGTATCTCGCGGCCAAGAACGGCACGCACGGGTTGCACGCCCCGGACGCGCAGTGGAAATACAACCCGAAGGATGGAAATATCGGCGGCGATGCGAAGTATGAGGGACCGCTCGTCAAGCAGCTGATCTCCCTGCCGCCTCCGAAGGGCGAGCTCCTCGCCTGGGATCCGGTAAGGCAGCGCGCAGTGTGGCGGGCGCCGTATCCGGTGGTCGAGGGCGGTGGCGTCCTCACGACCGCCGCCAACCTCGTGTTTCAGGGTCGTGCCGACGGGATTCTCGCCGCCTACCGTGCGACGGACGGGAAGCAGGTGTGGCAGTTCGATGCGGGAACCGGGATCATGGCGCCGCCGATCACGTATTCGGTCGATGGAACGCAGTACGTCTCGGTGATGGCGGGATGGGGCGGACCGTCGGCGACGTTCAATGCGCCGAACGAAGGCAAGACAAAGCCGGGATACGGTCGCATGCTGACGTTTGCCATCGGCGGCAAGGCGACGCTGACCCAGCGCACGTTTGCCCGAACCGGTCCTCCGACACCGGCCATCACGATGACGGCATCACCACAGGTCATTCACGACGGACAGATTCTCTATACGGCGTATTGCGCGCAGTGTCATGGCCTGAACGCGGTTGCCGGTCCTCTTCCGGATCTGCGATATGCCACTCGTCAAGTGCACGAGCAGTTTGAATCGATCGTGTTGGAGGGAGGGCGCGCCACGCTTGGAATGCCGTCGTTCAAGGATCTTTTGAAGCCGGATCAAGTAAAGGCGATTCAGGCATACGTGCTGGCACGCGCGAAAGAGGGGGGGACCCCGCCGGTCAAATGAAATCGCCGGGGTCGTAGGCCGGGGGCACCTCACGGGTTCGATCGCGGCCAATCGATAGCAGAGCCTCGGCGCCACGACACATCGTGAGTCGTCGGCGGGCAAATGCCGATTTCGGCCGTTTTCCATCCGATTCCTTCACGCAGAAGCTGGCATCGTGGTTGCCTGAAGAGAGGCTGTCCCAGTCTTTTTGGAGGAGGCATGATGGCGCGGCTTCGTGTGTTGCTTGTGCTGGCGATTGTCTGCGCGATCGCGGGAGTGGTCCGGCCGGCTGAGGCGCAGCAAAGCGCCGGCCCGACAGCGCCCGGGCTGTTGTCCCGGAAGACGTCGGCGGTCACCTACGAAGCCCGTCGCACCACGAAGGTCGATCTGGTCGGGACGCCGCTGATGCCGCGCACGCGCGGAGAGGCTGAAATCAAGACCGAATCATCGGGCCCTGTGGCGATCAAGGCGAAGATGCGCGATCTGACGGCGCCCACACAATTCGGACCGGAATACCTGACATACGTCTTGTGGGCGATCCCGCCGCAAGGGCGCGCGAAGAATCTGGGTGAGGTCCGGCTCGATGATGGTAAGAACGAGATCGAGGCGACGGTCGACGTCCAGACCTTCTCGATGATCGTCACCGCGGAGCCGTACTACGCAGTGACAACGCCGAGTGAGGTCGTCGTGATGGAGAACGCGATCCGGCAGGAAACGCGCGGCCGCACGTCGATCGCGACGCTCGAGTACGAGATCGTTCCGCGCGGCGCGTATCTCGACGGCACCGCCTCCAAACTGCCGCCGCCGAACTCGAAAGAGCCGCCCGACGTGCAGCAGGCGCGGAACGCCGTGGCGATTGCCGGCATCGCGGACGCGGATAAGTTCGTGCCCAACAACGCCAGCACCGCGCGGCGGCTCCTCGCGGAGACAGAGGATCTCGTCGCGCGCAAGAAGTCGAAGCGCGACATCATCTCGCACGCACGGGCGACGGTGCAGGCCGCCGAAGAGGCGCGCCTCCAGTCAGTGGAGCGGCGTGCCGAGGCGAAAGCGCTTGCTGAACGGCAAGCCACCGAAGCTCGTGAGAAAGCTGCGCGCGATGCCGCCGCGCTCGAAGCGGCTCGTCGCGCTGCCGCCGACCAGGAACGCGCCGCAGCCGAGCAGAAGCGCCTTGCGGCCGAACAGGAGCGTGCCGCGGCCGAGCAGAGAAGCGCGGCGGCCGAACAGGAGCGTCAGCGCGCGGAGCGTGCCGCGCAGGAATCTGCGGCGTTGAAGCAGCAGGCGGAGCAGGCGGCGCAGCTGGCTGCGGAGGAGACGCGGAAGGCGGAAGAGGCACGGCGTGAAGCCGAGCGCTCGCGCGCAGAAGCGGAAGCCGCGCGCAAGGAGGCCGAAGCCGCGCGCGTGGCAGCCGAAACCGCCCGCGCCGCGGCAGAGGCAGAGACGGTTCGCGCCGATGCGCTGCGTGCCAAGGCAGAACAAGATCGAACGGCGCTGCGCGCCACGCTGCTGCGTCAGTTCAGCGAGATTCTAGACACCCGCGACACGGCACGCGGACTCATCGTGAACGTCGGCGACGTGCTGTTCGAAACGGGACGCTACGAGCTGCGACCGGCGGCGCGTGAAAAGCTCGCGCGGTTTTCCGGCATCGTGCTCGCCCATCCGGGCCTCACCATCCAGGCCGAAGGCTTCACGGATTCGACGGGCACCGACGAGATCAACGAGCGGCTCTCACAGCAGCGCGCCACCGCGGTCGGTGACTATCTGATCAAGCAGGGCGTCGCGTCGGACCGGATCGACACGCGGGGCTACGGGGCGCGGTTTCCGGCGGCGTCGAACGACACGCGAGACGGCCGTCAGCAGAACCGGCGCGTTGAGCTCGTCGTGTCCGGTGAAGTGATCGGAACTCCAATCAGCCAGGCGCGCCAGTAGGGCCGGCTGGTTTTCAGGCCGGCCGTCGCCCTTCACGACGGCCTTGATTGGGACACGCGAAAAGCGGAGACTCGTGCGCACGATGAGCAGCGCATGCACGAGTCATCGCTGAGACGCGCGGTCAGACGCTACTCGCCGTTCTGGGTCGGCCGCTCACTCCGCGCGGTGTACTACTGGCCATCCGATGTTCTCGATACAGTGCTGCGACGACGAGACCTGGCGATGCCCGGCCGCGGCGAGGCCGCGTTCGTTGGCGATGGCGATTTCGCCGGCATGGGACGTCGCTTTCTGGATCACTTCGTCAGGTTGGGTCATCTCGAATCGCATCACCGCGTGCTGGACGTCGGCTGCGGCATCGGCCGCATGGCGCTGCCCCTGACCGGTTTCCTCGGACCGGACGGCGAATACTGGGGGTTCGATCCGGTGCCGAAGGGAATCGAGTGGTGCCGTCAGCACATCACGTCACGGTTCCCGCGCTTCCACTTCGACGTCGCCGACGTCTGGAGCAAGTCGTACAACCGCCGCGGAAAGACGCTCGCGCGCGATTACGTGTTTCCCTACGCGGACGCGTCGTTCGATTTCGTCTTTGCCACCTCGGTCTTCACGCACGTAGTGCCGGCCGACCTCGAGAACTACGTGGCGAACATCGCTCGTGTGCTCAGGCCACAGGGAACCTGTTTCGCCAGCTACTTCCTGCTGAACGACACGTCCCGCAGCTGCGACGCGGCTCGGGATTTCTGCTATCCGGTCGACTCGAACGGCGCCTGCATGGCGGTCAGCAGAGTGGAATTCGAGAAGGCGGTGGCATTCGACGAGCAATTCATCCGCGATGTGTATCGGCGGTCCGGATTGACGATTGAGGAGCCCGTCCGCCACGGACGATGGGTTGGCGGCGCAGGCGGACCGGCGTTTCAGGACATCATCATCGCGCGGAGCAGGGCGGTAAACGAGCCATCGTCGCTGGGCTGAGCGTCCGGTAGAATCTGCTGGCTCATGTCTCTAGCTCCCGGCGCGCGCCTGGGCCCATATGAAATCCTGTCTGCGATCGGCGCGGGCGGAATGGGCGAAGTCTACCGGGCGCGCGATACGCGATTGCGGCGCGATGTCGCCATCAAAGTGCTCCCCTCGGCGCGCTCCGCCGACCCGGATCGTCTGGTCCGGTTTGAGCAGGAAGCACGCGCCGCCGCCGCGCTGAACCATCCGAACATCCTCGCCGTGCACGACATCGGCACCGACCGTGATGCGCCGTTCATCGTCTCGGAATTGCTCGAGGGGCAGACGCTTCGTGAGCGACTCCATAGTGGTGCCATCTCCGTGCGCAAAGTGCTCGGGTATGGTGCCGCCATTGCGCGTGGTCTGGCCGCTGCGCACGAGAAAGGCATCATTCATCGGGATTTGAAACCCGAGAATCTATTCGTCACGACGGACGATCGCATCAAGATCCTCGACTTTGGTCTGGCAAAGCTCACCGACGATCGCAATGGTGATGCGGGTCATGCGGCTGCCAGCGCGCTTCCGACCTCACTACCGCACACCGAGCTCGGGCTCGTCCTCGGCACCGTCGGGTACATGGCGCCCGAGCAGGTTCGCGGCCAGCCGGCCGATCATCGCGCCGACCTGTTCGCCTTCGGTGCCATCCTGCACGAGCTCCTGTCCGGCAGGCGCGCGTTTCATCGCGGTACCTCGGCCGAGACGATGACCGCGATCCTCAACGACGATCCGCCGAGTCTCACCTCTGGCGAACATCCGGTTCCTCCGGTCGTCGCCCATATCGTCGAACGATGTCTGGAGAAGAATCCAGCCGCGCGATTCCAGACGGCGAGCGATCTGGCGTTCGCGCTCGAATCCATGGTGGATGTGTCGAGCGCATCGACCACCATCCCGTCATCCGCCGTCCGGCGGAGAGGTTGGCGAAGCTGGATCGGGTGGAGCGTGGCGGCGTTGGTGCTGCTTGCGCTGGGGCCGATCGCCTACGAACACGTTCGCGAACAGCCTGCGGCACGCGAACCGGTCCGGTTCCAGATCCCCGCGGCACTCGAGCTGCCCGTTCCAGCGAATTTCGCGTTGTCGCCGGACGGCCGTCACCTTGCGTTTTTCGGACGCGGCTCCGATGGCATTGTGAGGCTCTGGCTGCGCGACATGAGCTCGTTGACGGTTCGAGTGCTTCCGGGATCGGAAACGTTTGGTCCGGGGCCTCCTCCAATCTGGTCACCGGACAGTCGGTTCATCGCGTTCGATGCCGGGTTCAAGCTCAAGAAACTCGACGTGTCGGGTGGCCCGCCGCAAGCACTCTGTGACCTGCCTGGAGTCGCCGTCGGCGGTTCATGGAACCGTCAGGGCGACATCATCCTGGGGAATGCCGCTGGCGGCGTGCTGCGCGTACACGAGAATGGCGGCGCCGTGTCTCCGGTGACGGCGCTCGATTCAGCGCGGAAGGAAGAGGCGCATCTCCTGCCCTCGTTTCTTTCCGACGGTCGTCACTTCGTGTATCTCCGTATTTCGCCGAGCGCGGCCGACACGAGTGGAACGTTCATCGGGACTCTCGACGCGAAGCCGGGCGACCAGAGCCTTCAACCGCTGTTGCCGTACGTCGTCGGCCTGACGTATGCGCCGTCCAACGATTCCACTCCAAGTCGCTTGATGTTCGTTCGCGAGGGGACGCTCATTGCGCAACCGTTCGATGAGTCCCGGCTGGCCTTGGCTGGAGGCGCCGTCCCCGTGGCCGAGCGCGTGGGCTCGTTTCGTGATGGTGCGTACTTCTCGATATCCGCCAATGACGTACTCGTGTACCGCGCCGCCGAGACGGACTTCCAAGTCACCTGGTTCGACCGAAAAGGCGCGGTGTCGAGCCGTGCGTCGGATGCCGGAGTGTTTCGCGACGTGGCGCTCTCGCCCGATGGCACTCGCGCGGTCACGTCGCGAACCGATCCCCGAGACCCGGCGAAGGCTGACCTGTGGCTGCTGGATCTGGCGCGTGGAACAGGGGCTATTCGGTTGACGTTTGGCGACGGATTGGCGGAGGGGCCGGTCTGGTCTCCAGACGGCGCACGTATCGCCTATACCTTCAACAATGCATCCATCCGTCAGAGGCGCTTGAACGGCGACGATGACGCGTCGATTTTGGTGCAAGTGCCGCTCGCGAGTTTTGCGGCGCCCAACAGCTGGTCGCCGGACGGACGGTTCCTGCTCTATACCGCCAGCCAGGAAAAGGCGGGGTATGACCTCTGGGTACTTCCGTCTGATGGCCAGAAGGCCGTGCCGTTCGCGCGGAGTGGATCCAGCGAGACCGAGGGCAGATTTTCTCCGGACGGTCGATGGGTTGCCTACGTCTCGGACGAATCCGGCGACAGAGAGGTGTACGTCCGCGGCTATACCAGCGACTTCAGCGGCGGGTCCGCCAGCGTGGGGACCAGCATATTGATCTCGCGCGACGGCGGCGTGTCACCCCGATGGGGAAGCGATGGACGTGAGCTGTTCTATCTGGCGGCCGACGGCATGCTCATGGCTGCCGAAGTGACGAAGGAGCCGCGGTTCGTGCCGCGGACGCCGATCCGGCTGTTTCAGACACCCCCAGGGACGATCATGGGCGACGTCTCCGCGGACGGCCAGCGGTTTCTGCTGGTGACTCCGGTGGGCCCGAGCGCGTCATCGCCGTTCACGGTGGTTCTCAACTGGACATCAGGACTGAAGAAATAGGCGAGGACGACATGCACCATCATCGATCGCGCAGGGAGTTCATGGGTCTCACTGCCGGCACTGTCGCCGCGGCCTTCGCGAGTCCATGGTTCGGCCAAACGGTTGCCGCTGTTGCCGCAGCCGAGGCCGGCAACGCTGATCTCATCGTCATCAACGCGAACGTCTACACCGTGGATTCGCGCATGCCGAAAGCGGCGGCGTTCGCGGTCAAGAACAGCCGGTTCATTGCCGTTGGCTCGAACGACGAGATCAAAGGCCTCGCCGGGAAAGACACGCGAACTATCGATGCCAGGCGGATGACGGTCGTGCCCGGCTTCACCGATTGCCATAACCACGCCGGCGGCGACGTGCTCCTCTACGAAGTGCTCGTCGGCAATCCGTTCGAAGTGGAGTTCGTCACGATCGCCAGCATCGTCGAGAAGCTTCGCGACAAGGCGAAGCAGACGCCCGCCGGCACATGGGTCGAGGGCTACTTCTTCGATGACACCAAGGTGAAGGACAAGCGCGAGCTGAACGTCAGGGACCTCGATCAGGTGTCGCGCGATCATCCCGTCGTCGTGCGCCATCGAGGCGGTCACACGTCGTACTACAACACCGCCGCGCTGACGATGGCCGGTGTGACGAAGGACACGAGTAACCCGGCCGGTGGCACCTATGAGCGCGACGACAAGGGCGAGCTGACCGGACGGGTGACGGATACGGCGCGCGCCGTCTTGGAGAAGGTGGGCAAGAGGCCCGAGCTGACGGCGGCGGAGCGAGAGCGTCGAGGGAGGGACGGCATCGCCCACATCTCCAAGCAGTTCGTCCGCTACGGGTTGACGAGCGTTCATCACCAGGGTGGAAGTCTGGCGGCGATACAGGATGTGCGCGCGAGAGGTGAGCTGTTGCACCGCGTCAGCTACGAGGTGAGCGGCCGGGTCCTCGATTCGATGATCGCCAGCGGGATCCAGACAGGCTTCGGCGACGAGTGGATCAGGCTTGGGGCGACGTCCGAGCATACGTTGGACGGCTCATTCTCCGAACGGACGATGGCGATGAGCCAGCCCTATCCGGGAAACACATCAGGCTACAGGGGCAACGTCACGGAGACGCGAGAGGAACTGGACGCATGGATCGAGCGGGTGCATCGCGCCGGGATCCAGGTGAATTGCCATGCGAATGGCGACGTGGCGATCGACATGTTCCTCAGTGCGGTCGAGCGCGTGCAGCAGCGGTTTCCGCGCGCCGACGCGCGTCCGAAGATCACGCACTGCACGCTCATCAACGACAGTCTCATCAAGCGAATCAGGGCGCTCGACGCGATTCCGACGTTGTTCACGACCTACGCGTACTACAACTCCGACAAGTTCGTGTTCTACGGCGAACAGCTCATGACGCGAGCGATGGCGTTTCGGTCGCTGCTCGACGCCGGCGTGCACGCGGCCGCCGGGTCGGATTTCAGCCCCGGTCCGTTTGCGCCATTGATGGGCATCCAGGGGATGGTCACGCGCAAAGGGTGGGACGGGAAGATCTGGGGAGCCAATCAGAAGATTGATGTCGAGAGCGCGATCCGGGTGAATACGCTGCACGGCGCGTATGCCTCGAAAGAGGAGAGCACGAAGGGCTCGATCACGCCGGGCAAACTGGCCGACTTCGTCGTGCTGTCCGAGGATCCGCACACGATCGACCCCGAGAAGATCAAGGACATCGCGATCGCGCGAACCGTGGTGGGAGGTAACACCGTTCACGGAGGATAAGCGCTGAGGAGCCCGGTCCGCTCACAGCGGGTGACCTTGGTACATGACAACGTGCTGCCGAATATCCACACCTGGTGGCGGACCCATCTACAGAATCTCCAAGCTAATGCGTCGAACGCACTGGCACATGACTTGAGATAGGCCCGCACCATCCTCGCTTGTGGGGTCAGAACGGATGAGGTGTGTGTTGCGGCCGACCGAGCGAATGACGTGCACCGCCTGGCACGCGGTGCCACT
>Ga0075430_100002879_pt1 | contig 14407 bp, 17 predicted proteins | sample RhiMetdeltSRZDD4_FD_75294 | JGI IMG/M metagenome (GOLD analysis project Ga0075430, IMG submission 75294) | Populus rhizosphere microbial communities from Tennessee, USA - Rhizosphere MetaG P. deltoides SRZDD4 | ecosystem: Host-associated > Plants > Roots > Rhizosphere > Soil | place: USA... | reverse complement strand
GTTCCTGCGGCCACGATCGATGACGGCAACGCACCGCGGCCGACAGCACCCGGGCGCGGGCTCATGATCGGCGGCGCGGCGGCACTCGTCATCGCGGTCTTCGCGGCGGTGGCGGTGTGGGGAATGCGCTCCGACGACTCGCCAGCCCCAGCGCCCATGCCACCGGCGTCCCAGGTGCCCCCGGCCGCAACGCCCGACTCGGCCGTCCGGGATTCCCTCGCGCGCGATTCCAGCGCGCGCGACTCCACCGCAAAGGCTTTGGCGGCAAGGGATTCCGCACGCGCCGACTCGGTCGCCCGAGCTACAGCGCGTGCGGATTCGACGGCCAAGGCGGCCGCCGCCGCCGCGGCGCTCGGGTCGAGACGGGACTCCGCCGCCAAGGCGCCGCCGAAAGCGAATCCGCCGCGTCGGACCAACCCGGTACGTCCCGAATCGATCGCCGTCCAGTGCGCGCGGCTGCTGGAGCGAGCGAGCCTCGGGGAGCGGCTGACGGATGCGGAGCGCGCGCTGCTGCAGCGCCGGTGTCCACGGTGAGAGGGTTGTGACCCGAGGCTCCGTTCATACTATGGTGTAGCGCGCCACGGAGCCGACTTCGCGATCTCCGTGGCGTTTGCCGCGCCTCGCGTCAACTCGAGTTCCTGCCTAACGGAGGCTCACCGGTGTTTCTCGTCGCGCGCTCCAGCGGCTCACGGCCCGTCACCCGACGGCTGATGCGCTCCGCGTTCGTTCTTGCTCCCGTCATGCTGCTGGTGGCCTGTCCGCTGCAACGGACGGCGAAGGTAAAGCCCGCCCCGGCAGACCTCGATCTCAAGGGCGCGGCTCAGCAGCTCGCGGCCGATCTCGCTCAGCAGGTGGGCTCGGGGGGCGGGACGCGAACGCTGGTGATCGATCCGCTCCTCGATCGGGCGACCGGCCAGCAGACGGGCGCATCGGCGCGGTTCCAGCAGGAGATGGCGCCGGCGCTCACGGGCGCGATCAGGGGCCTAACGATTCTTCCATTCGATGCCGACGGGGCGTCGAAGGCGCGCTACGTCCTCACCGGGACCGTGTCGTCCGTGACACCGCCGAACCGGTTCTCGATCAGCGCGTCGCTGACCGATGTGCCGTCGGGATTGGTGATTGCCCAGTCGGCGTCGCGATTCGTGCAACCGGGGCTCGACGTCACACCCACCAAGTTCTACAACGACAGCCCGTCGCTCGTCCGTGATCGTTCGGTCGACGGCTACGTCCGAACCGCGGAGACGAAGAAGGGATCGCCAGCCGATGCGCTGTACGTGTCGCAGGTTCCCACCGCCGCCCTCCTCGCGAACGCACTCGAGGCGTACAACGCCGAGAAGTGGCAGGAGGCGCTCGACGGCTACACCGCTGCCGCAGCGCGCCAGGACGGCCAGCAGCTTCGCACGTTCAATGGCATCTACCTGAGCAACATCCGGCTCGGCAAGCAGGAGGCGGCAGCCGACGCCTTCGGCAAGATCGCCGCGTTAGGCCTCGCGACGAACAACCTCGCCGTCAAGCTGCTGTTCAAGCCGAACAGTGCGACCGAGTTCTGGCCCGGGCGCGACCTCGCAGGCGTCTATCCGATGTGGCTCCGGCAGATCGCGAAGGCGGTGCAGGCGACGGGCGGATGCCTCAACGTCACCGGTCACACGAGCAAGAGCGGATCCGAGCAGCTGAACGACCGACTCTCGCTCGCGCGCGCCGAGACGGTGAAGCGGCTCATGGTCGGAGAGGTCGCGGCGGTCAACGGCCAGCTGCAGGTGGCCGGTGTCGGCTACCGCGAGAACATCGTCGGCACGGGTGCCGACGATGCCAGCGACGCGGTGGACCGCCGCGTCGAGTTCAAGACGGTAGACTGTAAGCGCTGATAGCGTCCCTGCCGAGGACCGCGAGGTCCTCGGCGCCATGCCCCCGCGCGATGAGTGCATCCATCCGCTCGGCCACTCCGGGAAGGACGGCGAGCGGGATGGAGTCGGCGGTCTCGAGCATCAGCCGTACGTCCTTGCGCGCCATCTCCAGCTCGAACCCGGGCGCGGTGTTGCCGGCCGCCATGTTCCTGCCGCGGTTGGCGATGATGGAGGTCGGGTTGAAGAAATCCATGATCGCGAGCGTGTCCTTGGGGGCGACACCAGCGCCGCGCGCGATCGCGAAGACGTCCGCCACGAGCGCGGCGATGCCGATGATGTACGCGTTCCCGCACAGCTTGTAGACGGCCGCGAGATCGGGACGCTCCCCGAAGTACTCGACGCGCGAACCCATCTGCTCGAGCTCGGGCCTGATCGCATCGAACAACGGCTTCGGTCCGGATGCGAGGACGATGCCTTGTGCGTTGCGCGCCGCGGCGGGCCCGATGAATACCGGGCAGTGGATGTAGCGGACGCCTTCCGCGTTGAGACGCACCGAGCGCTCCGCGGTGAGCGCGGGCTGGTTGGTGGTGTGATCGATGATGATCGCACCGGGCGCGAGCCCGGGTCGCAGCGCGGCGATCACTTCATCGACGACGGGGTCGTCCCTGAGGACGAGATGAACGTGCTCGGCGCCGCGGACGGCCTCCGCCGGTGTGGTGGCCACGCGAGCGCCAAACTGCTCGAGCGCCCGCGCCTTGTCGATTGTCCGATTCCAGACGGTAACGTTCTTGCCGCGCCCGGCGGCCGCTTCGGCGAGGCCGCTGCCGAGGAGCCCGGTTCCCAGATAAGCGATATTGGTCATGCGTGAAAGATAACCGCAGATCGGGCGCGGTCCGGCTTGGCGTGCCTAACGTATACATATGGCCCCATGCAGCCAAAGAGGAGCTACCAGAGGGCCATTGCGCGATGCGCCGTCCGCTCCACAGAACAATCCGCGTCATCCGCGTCATCAGATTCTTCTGCAGTTGTCTCGTACGGCCGCGATAATGCGTGCCAGTCTCACCCCTCGATTTCGTACCCGTGGATCCCATTCCGTAGGGCAAGTCGCGCTTGTGCGCCTAACGTAACTTCGAGCGACGTCCATACAAGTGTGTATGGAACTGCAGAAGAACCGGATGACGCGGATGACGCGGATCGCTCCGGACGCCGGGCGAGGGACGAAGCGCGAGGACGGCTCAGGCTATCCGGTTGCCGTGTCGCTCATCGGGCTTGATCGTTTCCATTCTTTAAATGTCGGCCCGGACAAGATGCTGACCGGCTGCTAGCGGTCCGATGATCGGTCATCGGGGTCGGCCCGGACATCAAGGCCGAGCGCCTCCGCAATCGTCACCGCCTGCTCGATCGTCACGATCGCGCCGCGCAGCTCCGCGTGCTCGGGATCGATCGACGTGACATCGCTTCCGCGCAGATCGCAGCCCGCGAAGTTGGCGCGATGCAACAGGGCCGCCGCCAGGTCGACATCCCGCAGCGACGACTCCTGACACTGTGCGCCGGTGAGATCCGCCTCGCGCATGCGGACACCCTTGAACGTCGCCGAGCGGAGGTCGGCGCCGGCCAACCCGACGAGCGACCAGTTCCCGCCGACTACGCGCATGATCTCGAACGAGCAGCGGTCGAACATGCTGCCGACGAGCTTGCACTCCGTGAACTGCACGTCGAAGAAGTTGCAGTTCGTGAACGTGCAGTTGAGGAAGGCGGCGTCGGCGTGCACCGACGCGTTGAACCTGGCTCGCTTGAACGTGCACTCCTCGAACGTCGCGCCGGTGTTGCGCGCTTCGGTAAGGTCGAGGTCGACGAACGTGACACGCGTATGGGCCTGACCGGAGATATCCTGATCCGACCAATCGGCCGATGTCACCGTCGAATCGGTCTTCGGTGCGGCCATGGCGCCGCGTCGCTCAGCCATCACGCTCGCTCGCTTCCTGTCTGGCGTTGGCGGCGACGCGCCCCTGGGAGCGGCGCGGCGAGGGCATGGTCAGTATGCCGTGAAGTAGTCGTCGGGAAAGCAGTACAGCCACCGCTCGCCCGGCTCAGCCGACGCGATGACCGGATGGCCACTCGCGTGTGCGTGCTTGCTCGCGTGCTTGTTGGGCGAGTCGTCGCAGCAGCGCGTCGTGCCGCATTCCTGGCAGGTGCGCAGGTGCACCCATCGAGACCCGGTCTTCATGCATTCCTCGCACTCGCGTTTGGCGGGAGACCGGACCGTGGTGATCGCGCTGATGTGTTCGCAGGGGTCGTTCGACATCTCTCTGGGACCGGGATCGACGGGCCGCGGTGCGGCGTCTACATGTCGGGAAGCGAGATCGACTTGGCGGTGATCACTTCGGCACGGCCGGGAAGCACCAACGCCTGGTCCGACTTCGTGAAGAAGGCGAGTCCGCGATAGCTCGTGAGATACCGGAAGCTCTTCTTGAACATACCGCCCTCGGCAACCACCACGACTGCGTTCTCGTTCCGCTTGAGCACTGATAGCCACTCGTTCGGCTCGAGGCGAACGACAACCCCGGTGGCCTTGATCGCGTTGGCGATGGCGGCGTGAATCGCTGCGTGGGCTCCAGCCATGTGTCCCGTATCCGGAGGGTGACCCGGGGGAATCTACCGCCGAGTCGGCTTCGGGTCTAACGTGGGTCGCGCGAGTCGTCGGCAGGGAGGTCGATCGACATCCGCTCGTGAAACGGAGTGAATCCGAGGCGCTCGTAGAAGCGCCGCGCGGATGTGTTGAAGGCCCAGACGTTCAGCACGACGCGGGTGGCGTGCTGCGCGACCGCCGTCGCGCGAACCGCTTCCCACAACCGCGCGCCGGCACCGTGTCGGCGGAAGTCGCGTGTCACGCCCATCTGGTCGAGCATGAGGATCCGCGAGGCGTACTTCCAGCGATTCTCCGGCTCGTCGATGACGCGGGCGTACGCGTAGCCGATCGTCACTCCGTCGAGCATCGCTACCCAATAGAACTCCCGATCGCTCCGGATGCGCGCGGTGATCTCCGGCGCCAGGTCGTAGCCGCCGGGCTTGAAGACGTCGGGTCGCCCGGCGACATGCCAGTCCTGGACCTCGAGCGCCAGCGTCGCGATCGCGTCGGCGTCCTCCGGCGTCGCGAGCCTAACGTGGACCACGTTCCATCTCGGCGAGCATGGCCCGGTCGCCGTCGAGACGGGACTGAAGCAGGCCGAGCACGCGCTCCTCCTGCGCGACGAACCCGGCGAACGCATGGCGCGGTGCCGGCGACGTCATGACGGCCATGTCGTGGGGTGCCATCGGCAGCGTGCGATAGCTCTCCATGCGTTCGGCGAGCGCCGCCAGCTCGTTCGCGATCCGTCGATGGGCGACGGCCACGTCGCGGTAGGCGTCGAGCTCGCGCTTCGCGTTCGGGTCAGCCGGGTCGAGGGCCTTCATGTGCACCTCGAGGACGCGCGCCGTCGATGCGATCAGCTCGCCGAGGCTTGCTGGCAGCCTCGCGTGCTCGGCGAGCCCTTTGCCACACGTTTGCTCTTCGTCCATGCGAGCTCCTGCTCCCGGTCATCGTCAGTCGGAGCGCAGCGCCGTCAATGGATCGGTCACGGCGGCGCGGCGTGCTGGTAGATAACTCGCCAGAAGCCCGACCGCGATGAATAGCGCCGACATTCCTGCGAACGTCATGCGTCAACTGGACTGACGTCGAAGAGAAGCCCGCGATGAGCGCGTCGCTCCGGATGCCTCGTTTCCTTCGCCACCGGCGGAGTTCGAGAGCGAGAGAGCGCCTGAAGACGCGCGATCTCCGCCGCGACGACGCGTCCGCCGAGCGCGAGGAGGCGCTTGACCACGCGATACAGGTTGCCCGGCGCCAGGGCGACCAGACCGTCGGTTAGATAGGCCATGGCCTGCACGAGGGCGTAGCCGTGCAGCTCTTTCCGTGGTAGGATCGAGTGCAGGACCGAGGCGTGACCTCGCGGCTGGCTCGGCGATTTTGTTGGCGTGGCCGTGTCCGTACATCCCTGACTGAATCCCATGCGCCTTCAGCACTGGCTTGCCGTCGCGCTCACAACGAGCGCGCTCGCGTGTAATCGCACTGCCTCCAGGCCGTCCGTCGTTTCGGACGACGATCCACCCGGCACCGGGACGTTCTCGATCATCGCATACGACTCGGCGTCCGGCCAATGGGGCGGGGCAGTACAGTCGCGCGTGTTCTCCGTCGGCAACGGGGTGCTGTGGGCGGAGGCGGGCGTCGGGATCGTCGCGACGCAGGCGATCGTGGATGTGAGCTATGGGCCGCAGGCGCTCGCGCTGCTCCGACAGAGCAAGTCGGCGGCGGAAGTCGTGAAGACCGTCTGGGAGCGCGATCCCGATCCGGACACGACCCGATGGACGAAGTATGGCCGGCAGTTCGCGGTGGTCGATGCGAAGGGCAACGTGGCGGCGTACACGGGTCCGCGTGCGTCGACGTGGGCGGGCGACCGTCAGGGCCCGAGCGTCACGGCGCAGGGAAACATCCTCGCTGGGCCGGGGGTGGTCGACTCGATGCTCGCGGCGTTCACGCGAACATCGGGAACGCTGGCGCTACGGTTGGTGGCAGCGCTCGAGGCGGGTCAGGCGGCCGGCGGTGACACACGCGGCAAGCAGAGCGCGGCGCTCCTGATCGTGAAGAAGTGCGGCGGGGTCTGGCTGCACAACGACGTCGTGCTGCGCCTTCAGGTGGACGACAACCCCGAGCCGATCGCCGAGCTGCGCCGCCTGGTCGAGAAGTCGCCGCAGCGCCCCCGCGGCGTCACGGACGCATCGCGCGACCCGGCCTGTCGTTAGGTCACGAGGGTCTCGGGAAGCGCCAGAACTCGCCCGTCAGGCCGGCGCGGTCGAACAGCGCCTGGGCTTCGTCCACCGTGGGCCGTCGCCAGTCGCGCGCGAGACGGTGCTCGAACCATGGCTTCGCGACGAGCCACATCTGGTCCGGCGTGAACATCGCACCGCGCGAGAGTCCTCGCGCTGCGCACCATCGATCCACGTGCTCCTCCGACCGGAAGAGAAGCATCGTGCTTCACGTGAAGACGATGTCCTCCCACCAGCGCGCCGCGGGCACCGCGAAGTGGACGACCGCCGTGCTCGGGACGAGCTCGCCGCTCCGGACTCGGAGCTCAACGAGCGCTTCACAGTCCGCGCACGTCGCGTCGACTGTGCCGTCGCTGTCGAGCATCGCCATGACGCCGAGCGCGTCCCACACGCAGTTCGCGTAGTACGATCGGCCGTCGCTGACGCGCACGTTGAACCGCGTCGGGATGGCGGACAGCGGCGCCGCCATGCGGACGTCGCGCGTGCCGAGCTCCAACACGATCACGCGGCCGGCTGCGAGGCGATCGAACGCCGCGGCAGTATCCTCCGGGGAGAGCTGCAGCGCCCGCGCGGTGTCCGTCACGGTTGGCGGGGTGCCCGCGGAGAGGAACGTGTCGTAGATGTGGAGCCGGACGTCGGTGTCAATGGTCGCCGTATCGGACATGCTCACGCCTGTTCAGAGAGTCGCAGCGCCTGACACCGGGTGCGGTTGGCTTTCCACCACAGAGCCCGCAGGTCATGAAGCTGCGCGTTACGGCGCGAAACCGACCAACCAGGCTGGCAGGGCGATCGACACAGCAACACAATCAATAAACACCATCACACTACCGCACTGTACGTCGCGTGGTGTACCGGGCGGGCCCTCCGTGATCTCCGCGACCTCTGGTGGTGAAGAAATGACCGCACCGGACCGGAACTCGCCTAACGCCTCAGGGGTCTTTTTGACCACAGAGAACACGGAGGTCACGGAGGTTGCACGTTAGGCTCGACTGGCTGCCAACGCGCAATGGGCTCGGAACCCGAACCTGAAACAGCCAACAACAGCACTAACAACAGCCGTATCAACAAGAACCACAGCGAGGAGTGCTCGGACGTCTACTTCGCCGGGATCAGCGACCGGATCTGGCGCACCGCGTAATCGATCTTCATGTCGAACACGCGCTTGCCAAGCGCCGCCGAGGCTCGGCGTGCGTCGCCCGTGATCCCGTTGTTCACGCGCGGCGCGTTAGGGTCGCGCGCCTGACCCGGCTCGAGGATCGGATCGCCGATCGCTGTCTTGATCAGCTCCTTCCGCACCCAGACGTCGCCGCCCAGGTAGAGCATCTCCGAGGTGTCGGGGATCCCCGCGTGGGAGCTCTTCGGGTAGCCCTGGTCGGCGAGCCACTTGTCGAAGTCCGCCTGACGCTTCGCGTAGACCTCGTCGGCATAGTAGACGTGGATGCCCTGCGGGGCGTACTTCTCATCGAGCTTCTTCGCGACGTCGGCGTAGACGTTAGGCTGGCCACCGCCGTGGTCGCCCATGAGCACGACGTTCCTGAACCCCGTGACGATCGCCTGCTCGGAGATTCGCTCCAGGATGGCGCCGAGCAGCTCGGGGGTCAGGCCGATCGTGCCCGGAAGCGTGGCGCTCGCGTTGTTCGGCGTGTACGGCAGCACCGGCATTGCGATCGCGTTGCCGAGCTTGAGCGCGATCGCCTTCACGGTGGCTTTCGCCATCAGGTTGTGCCCACCGTTCGCGTTCTGCGGACCGCGCTGTTCGGTTCCGCCGGTGTAGAAGAGCGCGGTCGTCTTGCCTGCCTCGAGCGCGGCTTTGACTTCCGGCCACGTCATGAGCTCGAACTCGACGAGCGGATCGGCAGCCTCGGCCGCGATCGCGAGCGTATCGCCCGCGGGGCTGGTGAGCAGGGTGTAGCCTCGAGCGCGTGGCGCGTCGGCGTTCTGGGCAAACACAGGCGCGGCCGCGAACAGCATGGCGGCGGCGCTCACGATGATGTGATGACGATGACGGGGCATAGCGGTCTCCCGAGGTCGGTGTCGGCGGGGTGAAAGAGCGCGCGCGCCGTGGCCGTTCGCAAGTGGTCGAGCGGCGGTGGTCAGCGGTTGCCAGTCGTGGCCCGGCAAACGACCGGAGATGGCCTGGAGATCCGGCTCCGTCACAGCGATTGTGCTTTTTCCCCAATGAAGGGTGGTCCCATGCACGGGGAATAGCGCGGCGTCGCCCGGATTCTCTGCGTCGTCACCCGGCGCGCTCGCAACACCACCTTGCCTCCGGGGCGCCGAACGCGTCATTTGAAGACGATCTCGCGACAAGGGGGCTGTATGAGCCATCCTGGAACGTCTGGCGTGGGCGACGGCGCTTCGCGCGAGTGGGTTCGACATGCAGTACTCGTGGTTCCGGCTTTGATCCTGCTCGGTGGCGACGGAACGGCTCGCCCCGCGCGCACGGGTGCACCGACGCCCGAGCGCGTCGTCATCAACGACAATCGAACCGCCGCCGGCGTGCTTCGAGACGGCGTCCTCACGCTCCGACTCGAAGCGAGGCTCGGTGAGTGGCACCCCGACGCGGACACCAGCCCCGGCATCGTCGTCAATACATTCGGCGAGGAGGGCAAGCCGTCGCAGGTTCCGGCGCCGCTGATCCGGGTACCGAAAGGGACGGAGATCCGCGCGTCCGTTCGGAACTCGCTCCCGGATAGCGTGCTCTACGTCCGCGGTCTGTACACGCGCGGCACCGATGCGACGGAACCAGTGCTGGTGCGCTCCGGCGAAACGCGCGAGATCCGGTTCATCGCGTCGACGCCGGGCACGTACTACTACTCCGCCGGCACACTGCTGAACCCGGCGCCAGGAGCCAGGGGCAAGGACTCCCAGCTTGCCGGCGCGCTCATCATCGACAGCACCGCGACGTCGGGAGCGCCGCGCGACCGCGTCATCGTGCTCGGGCTGTGGAATCTCGTTCCGCTACAGGGCGCGCCCCAGCAGAACACGCCCCTGCGGTTCGTGATGAACGGGAAGTCGTGGCCGCACACGGAACGACTGACGTACACGGTGGGCGATACGGCTCGCTTCCGCATCGTGAACGTGAGCATCGCGCCGCACCCGATGCATCTCCACGGGTTCTACTTCAACGTCGATTCACGAGGTGACGGGAATACCGACACCACGTACGCCGCGAGCTCGCCTCGCTTCGCCGTGACCGAGCGCGCGGCGCCCGGTCGAACGTTCACGTTCACGTGGCTGCCGGAACGGCCAGGCAACTGGCTGTTCCACTGCCACGACAATCTCCACGTGCTGCGCAATCGTCCATTCGATGGGTCTGGTGTTCCACCCGAGCATCACATGACGAATGTGAAGAACCACTCGCTGGAGATGATGGGTGGGCTGGTGATGGGGATCGAGGTTCGGCCAAAGGGCACCGCAACCGCGACGCGCGACGACGGTGCGCCTCGGCGCAAGCTGCGTCTCGTCGCTCGTGTCGATTCCGGCGGGACCGATGACGAGCCGGCGTACGGATACGTGCTCGAAGACGGCTCGTCGAAGACGCCTGGGGCGCCTCCGTTGCTGCCCGGCCCGACCATCGTGCTCACCCGTGGACAGCCCGTCGGCATCACGGTCGTGAACGACCTTGCGGAGGCGACGGCGGTTCACTGGCACGGCATCGAGCTCGAGAGCTACTTCGATGGCGTTGCCGGGTTCAGCGGCATGGGATCGAGGGTGTCTCCGGTCATCGCGCCGAGAGACTCGTTCGAGGCGCGATTCACGCCGCCGCGCGCCGGCACGTTCATGTACCACCCGCACGCGGACGAAGTGCGGCAGCAGCAGGCTGGCCTCACCGGTGCGATCGTCGTGCTGCCTCCTGGCGAGCGCTTCGATCCGGAGCACGACATCGTGCTGCTCGTCAGCACGCCACGGAGGCGGGCCGACGGCGGCACCGTGTACGTGAACGGAACGAACGCTCCGGCGATGAAGCAGATGCGCGTCGGCGAACGGTATCGGCTCCGCCTGGTGAACATCCATACGGCGCGGCCGAGCATGATCGCGCGCCTAACGCGCGATTCGACGGTGCTGACCTGGCGCGCGGTCGCGAAGGACGGAATGGATCTGCCGCGCGATCAGGCGACCATGCGACCAGCAATCCAGCAATCAGGAAACGGCGAGGCCTACGACTTCGAGTTCACGCCAACCGTGCCCGGCGACATCAAGTTCACGATGTCCAGCGGGGCGGGTGTGCTGTTGGCGACGTTGCCGATTCGGGTTCACGAATAGATTCCGCCGCCTGATAGGCGACGATCATCAGGTGGTGCCGGAAGCCAGACGCGCGATCTTCGTCAGCAGGTAGTCGCGCTCGGGTATGCTCGCCGTGCGCTCCGCCGCCGCGCGGAAGTGTGCGACCGCCCGATCGATGTCGCCCGCCTTCTCGTAGAGGTGGGCGCGGACGGCATCGAGTCGGTAGTGTCCGGCCATCCGCGCGTCCTTGTCCAGCGCCTCGATCATGGCGAGCCCCGTCGCGGGTCCGTGGACCATCGCGGCGGCGATCGCGCGACTGAGCGACGCCATGGGATTGTGCGTCATCCGCTCGAGCAGCCCGTACAACGCGAGGACCTGCGGCCAGTCGGTGTCCTCCACCCGGGCGGCCTGATCGTGGACCGCGGCGATCGCGGCCTGCAGCTGGTACACGCCGACGGTTCCCCTCGCCAAGGTGGCTGACAACAGCGCCACGCCCTCCGTGATCATCGCCTGATTCCAGCGCGTGCGGTCCTGTTCGTCCAGCGGTATGAGCTCCCCACCCGTGCCCGTGCGTGCCGAGCGTCGCGCGTCGGTCAACAGCATGAGCGCGAGTAGGCCGGCGACTTCTCCGTCGTCGGGGAGCAGTCGAAGCAGGCTGCGCGTGAGCCGAATCGCCTCGTTGGACAGGTCGGGGCGCTGCAGCTCGGGCCCTGCGGTCGTGACATACCCCTCGTTGAAGATCAGATACAGCGCCTGAAGCACGGCACTCAGTCGCTCGGCGCGCTCGGCGTCGGTGGGCAGGCTGAACGCAATCTTCGACGCCTTGATGCTCGCCTTCGCGCGACTGATCCGCTGGGCCATCGTGGCCTCGGGCACGAAGAACGCGTTCGCGATCTCCGCCGTGGTGAGGCCACCAACGGCGCGCAGCGTGAGCGCGATTGCCGTCGCTGGCGTCAGCGCCGGATGGCAGCACATGAACAGCAGCGTGAGCGTATCGTCCTCGTCCTCGGCCGGCTCACCGAAGAGGGTGGGAACGACGATCTCGATGGCGGACATCTCGCTGGCGACTTCGTCTTCGCGACGCCGTCTCGCCAGCTCGCTCCGGACGTGGTCGGTGAGCCGCCTAACGGCGACGTGATAGAGCCAGCCGCGCGGGTTCTTCGGGATGCCCTCCGCCGGCCACTGCGTCGCGGCGGCGATCAGCGCTTCCTGCACAGCATCCTCGGCGGTCGCGAAATCCTCGTGTCGACGCGCGACCGCGCCGAGCACCTGCGGAGCGAGATCCCGAAGCAGGTGCCCGATATCGGACTCGGGACGAGCGACCGAAGCGACCTCGCTCACGCGTCGGTCGTGGGGGCTTTCATGACCTGGCGGACTTCGACCGGAATGATCAGCGGCGCGCCGTTAGGGCCTGGTGCGCTCGACACCCTCGCCGCGATCTCGTGTGCGCGCTCGGGGCGGTCGACGTCGACGATCCAGTAGCCGGCAAGGAACTCCTTCGCTTCGGGGAACGGTCCATCGGTCACCGCCGGCGCACCGCCGCCCCTGGTCGCGCGGACAACGCGCGCGTCGCCTGGGGGCGCCAAGCCTTCGGCGCCCACGAGCTCGCCGCTGGCGGTCAGGTCCTTGTTGAGCTGGTGCATGAAGTCGATGTGGGCCTTCAGCGCCTCGGGCGACCAGGAACCGACCTGGTAATCTCCCGTTCCGCGCGGAGTGTGCATCATCAGCATGAATCGCATTGGCTCGATCTCCCCCCATGTTGGCGTCCCTGGCGGCGCGATCCCGTCAGGGCGGACCTGTAGAAGATTCCCGTGCTTTCATAGAGAAGTCGGAGCCCGCGGCGCGTTCTCGACATCGCGATTCCGTCCGTGGCCGAAACTGACCGAAGCCCAGGAAATTGGGCAACCCCGGCCGGACGATGGCCGGATTTCGCGCGTCAGTGCGTTTTCCGACCATATGCGCGCCCCAGACCGACTCCGAGAGTTTCGAGAAATTGCTCAACTTCGCGCGGCGTCAGACGTTTCCGCCCCTAACGCGCGCGAAGTGGACCGAAATGGGCCGAACGCTGGCCAACACGCGTTGCGGGGCATACGGGCGCGCGTAATCATTCGCTCGCCAGCGATGCTCGACCACCGATCCACGATCGATCGCTCGCCCGTGCCACCGGATCCCGCGACGAGCATTACCGAGCTGCTCGCGGATCTTCGTGCCGGCCGGCGGGACGCTTTCGATCAGATGCTTCCTCTCGTCTACCGCGAGCTTCGCGTCGCTGCCCGCCGCGAGCTCGCGGTGCGTCCGAGCGACTCTCTGTCGACGACGGCGCTCGTTCACGAGCTGTATCTCAAGTTCTCGCGCGCGGGTGCCGCTGACTGGCAGAATCGCGCACACTTTCTCGGCGTCGCATCGGTGGCGATGCGCCACATCCTCGTGGATCGCGCGCGAAGGAGAAGAGCCGAGAAGCGAGGTGGCGGGGTTCGGCAGGTGACGCTCGATGACGCGCTGGTCGCGGCCGAAACTCGGGCCGAGGAGCTGCTCGAGCTCCACGAGGCGCTCGACGAGCTTGCCAAGTTGAATGAGCGGCTCGCGCGGGTCGTGGAATGCCGGTTCTTCGGCGGAATGACCGAGGAAGAGACGGCCGAGGCGCTGGACATTGCCGTGCGGACAGTTCGCCGCGACTGGACGAAGGCACGCGGGCTTCTCTATGATGCGCTCGCTGCCCGATCGGGTGGCACCGGTCGTCGCCAAGTGACGGCCGACCCATGATGCTAGGCTCGTTGTCCCGCGACCGGTGGAATGTGATCGAGCCGCTGCTCGACGCGGCGCTCGAGGTGGAGCCCGTGCGGCGCACAGCGTTCCTCGACCGCATGTGCGCCCGTGACGCGACGCTGCGCGCGGAGATCGACGCACTGCTCGACGCGTGCGCGCTTGGCGACTCGATCCTCACCGACCCGGCGGCCGTCGCGTTCGCGCCGTTGCTGGACGAACCGGCGCAGGCGCTGCCGGCGCTGATCGGTGGCCGCTACCGGATCGTCCGCGAGATCGGTCGCGGGGGGATGGGGGTGGTCTATCTCGCCGAGGACGAGAAGCACGGCCGTCAGGTCGCGATGAAGACGCTGCATGCCGACGTGGCGCGGCTCATTGGCCGGGAGCGATTCGCGCGAGAGATCGAGATCGCGGCGAGGCTGTCGCACCCGCATATCCTCCCGCTGCACGATTCGGGCGAGGTGAAGTCCGATGAGGGCGATGCTCTCGCCTCGCTCTATTTCATCACGCCGTTCGCCGCCGGCGAATCGTTGCGGGCGCGTTTGGCACGGGAGACACGGCTCCCTGTCGCGGAGGCGGTGAGGCTCGGCCGAGAGATCGCGCTCGCCCTCGACTACGCGCACCGACGCGGTGTGGTGCACCTCGACATCAAGCCCGAGAACATCCTGTTGCACGAGGGACACGCGGTGATCGCCGATTTCGGCATCGCTCGC
>Ga0075430_100002873_pt1 | contig 14412 bp, 17 predicted proteins | sample RhiMetdeltSRZDD4_FD_75294 | JGI IMG/M metagenome (GOLD analysis project Ga0075430, IMG submission 75294) | Populus rhizosphere microbial communities from Tennessee, USA - Rhizosphere MetaG P. deltoides SRZDD4 | ecosystem: Host-associated > Plants > Roots > Rhizosphere > Soil | place: USA... | reverse complement strand
AAGTTCGGCTCGTCGGTCAAGGTGGTCCACCGCCGCTCCGAGTTCCGCGCCTCGAACATCATGATCGACCGCGCGCGCTCGACCGAGAACATCGAGCTCAAGACGCCGTTCGTCGTCGAGGAGTTCCACGCCGGCGATGGTCCCTTCGAGCGCATCGCGCGGCTGCGCAACACTGAGACCGACGAGATCGAGGAGATCGCCTTTGGTGGCGCCTTCGTTGCGATCGGCCACATGCCGCAGTCCGAGATCGTCGCCGGCCAGGTGGACCTCGACGACAACGGCTACGTGGTCACAGAAGGCAAGTCGACGCGCACGAAGTTGCCTGGCGTCTTTGCCGCCGGCGACCTCGTCGACCACACGTACCGCCAGGCGATCACCGCCGCGGGCTCGGGCTGCCAGTCCGCGCTCGACGCCGAGTGGTACCTGCGCGACACGCCCGAGGTACCGACGCCCGCGGGTATGCCCGAAGGCGACCTCGCCGAGGCGCAGTGGGCCGCGCCGGCGCGGTCGGCGACGCTCGAAGCGTCGTAGCGCCGCGCCGTCAGCCGAGCTCGTCGGGCAGAACACCCTCGGTGCGCAGCAGGAGCTGCTTGCGCTGGAGCCCGCCGGTGTAGCCGCCGAGCCCGCCGCCGCTGCGCAGGACGCGGTGGCAGGGGACGATGATCGGCACCGGGTTGGCGCCGAGCGCGTTGCCGGCGGCGCGCGAGCCCTTCGGGCTGCCGGCCGCGGCGGCGACCTGTGAGTACGTGCGCGTCTCACCGAACGGGATCGCGGCCGTCGCGCGCAGGATCTTGCGACCGAACGGGCTGACGAGCGACCAGTCGATCACGACGTCGAACGCCCGGCGGCGGTGGTCGAAGTACTCGTCGAGCTCGCGCCGGACGTCGTCGAGCTGTGCCGGCGCCTCGAGGATCCGTGGCGACAGCCGCGCGGCGAGGACGTCGAGGATCGCGTCAAGGCCGCCGTTGTCGTCCTCGTAGGCGAGCCGTGCGAGCCCGCGCCCGGTCCGTGCGGCGACGAGCCGCCCGGCGGGGCCGTCGATCACCGCGTAGCGCACGTCGGCCGGTGCGCCGGCGGCGAAGCGGGCCGCCGCCTCGGCGGCGCCGGCATTCGACGGGGTCTGTGGAGCGGCGGTCATGCGGCCTCCTTGCGGCGGAGCGTTCGAAGCCCCTCGAATGCCGAGCGCCGTGCGGCGTCGGCCGAGCAGTCCAGCGCGATCCCGATCGCGGCGTAGTCGAGGTCGGCGGCGTAGCGCAGTGTGATCGCCGCGCGCTGCTTCGGCGGCAGCTCCCTGACGCCGGCCCAGAGCCCGTCGTCGCTCGGCGGTGGATCGTCGAAGGGCTGCTCGGGCGGTCGCTCGGCCGGGATCGGCCCGCGGGCGCGTGCGCGGTGGTGGTCGGTCGCCTTGTTCGCGGCGATCGTCAGCACCCAAGCCTTGAGGTTCTCGCTCGAGCGGAGCTTCGGCCAGGCCCGCAGTGCCGCCAGGAACGTCTCCTGGAAGACGTCGTCGGCGTCCTCGCGGCCGACGGCGGCGACGGAGAATCGCCAGACGTCGTCGCGGTGCGCGTCGAGGAAGCGCTGGAACGGGATCACGGGGATTCAACGACGGAGGGCGGCATCGCGTGAGATCGAACGCTCGCAGATGTGCCGGGAGCGGGCCGCGGCCGCGTCCGCGACGAGCGTGGCTCTATGCTCGCGGCCCGATGCCGCAAGCCGCCTTCGCACCGTCGCGCCCGTCGCGGCGCCTCGCCGGGAATCGCTGACGCCGATGCGCGTGCTGCTGGCCGGGGGAGGATGTCGCGGGCTGCGCCTGACGCGCGGCCTGACCGCCGACGGCCACGCCGTTCGGCTCGTGACGCGCAAAGAGGAGCGTCGCGCGGAGATCGAGGACGCGGGCGCCGAGTGCTGGATCGGGGACCCCGATCGGATCGGCTCGATCCGCTACGCGCTCGAGAACGTGACGGTCATCGTCTGGGCGCTCGGGACCGCGACCGGCGATCCCGAGAAGGTCGACGCGCTGCACGGCTCGCGGCTGACGATGCTGCTCGAGCGCACGATCGACACGACGGCGCGCGGCTTCCTCTACGAGGCCGCGGGGACGGTCGCGGCCGACTCGCTCGCCCGCGGCGGCGCCGAGGTCGAGCGGATGTGCGGCTACAACGAGGTTCCCTTCACGCTGCTGCGCAGCGACCCGGCGGACACCGACGCCTGGGCGTCGGCCGCGCGGGCCGCGATCGACGAGCTCGTCGCTCGCGATCGCGGCTAGCTACGAAGAACGGGCAGACCGAGTCAGCTCTTCGCCGGCTCCGGCGACGCGACGACGCGGATGTACGGCAGCGGCTGCTCCTTGACGCCGTCCGGGTAGCGCTCAGCCTGGATCTCAGGCGTGACCGCCGCCGTCAGGATCACGTCCTCGCCCTGCTGCCACTGGGCGGGCGTGGCCACCTGATGCTCGGCTGTCAGCTTCAGGGAGTCGATGACGCGGAGCACCTCGTCGAAGTTCCGGCCCGTGGTCATCGGGTAGATGAGCACCAGCTTGACCTTCTTGTCCGGCCCGACCACGAACACGTTGCGGAGCGTCTGGTTCTGCGCCGGAGTGCGCTCCGTCGGATCGCCCTCGACGTCCGCCGGCAGCATGCCGTACGCCTTGCTGATGGCGTGGTCCGTATCAGCGATGATCGGGTAGTTGACGTCCGTGCCCTGGTACGAGGCGATGTCGTCGGACCACTTGCTGCTGCCGTCTGCCGGGTCGGTCGAGATGGCGATGATCTTCACGCCGCGGGCGTCGAACTCCGGCTTGATCGAGGCCATGTAGCCCAGTTCCGTCGTGCAGACAGGCGTGAACGCTCGCGGGTGGCTGAAGAGGACTCCCCAGCTGTCGCCCAGCCACTGGTGGAAGCTGATCGGCCCCTCGGTCGTGTCGGCCTGGAAGTCGGGTGCGGTGTCGCCAATCGTCAATGCCATCGTGCTGGCTCCTTCTTGTGCCGATCTATGTGATTCCGTATCTGCTTTACAAAGTATAGGGAAGGAGTCACAGCCCGGCGCGTTCGAGACGCTCGAGCAGATCGCCCAGCATCCGTGCCGTCGCGCCCCACACGACGGCGCCGTCGAGGGCATAGACGTCGGTGCGAAACGGGATCCCGCGACGCACCATCGAGCGCCGCCCGAAGCCGGCGCGCAGCTCGTCGATGCTCGGCTCGAGCACCTCGTCGACTTCTCGCGCCGACAGCGTCCAGCGCGTGCCGGGAGCGATCAGGCCGACGAACGGATAGACGGCGTAGTTCGAGACGACGGTCGGCGTCGGCGCCAGCGCTCCGACGAGCTCGACGGCGCCGGGGTCGAGCCCGATCTCCTCCTGTGCCTCGCGCAGCGCCGTCAGGCGCAGGTCGGTCTCGTCGTCGTCCTGGCGCCCGCCGGGAAACGAGACCTCGCCGGCGTGGCTTCGCAGGCCCGAGGTGCGTCGCGTGAGCACGACGTGCAGCCTGTCGTCGCGCAGGAACAGCGGCACGAGGACCGCGGCGTCGATCCGGCCGGGAACGTCGAGGCCAGCGGCCTGCGCCGGATCGAGCAGGACCTCGCGGAGCGCGGCGGCGAGCTCAGCCGGCGGCTGGAAGCCGCTCGACATGCTCTTCGAACATCACTTCGCCGTCGAGCGTGCGGTGCACCGGGCACTTCGCCGCGATGATTCGCAGCTTCTCCGCCTGCTCGTCGCTGAGCTCCGGCGGAAACCGCAACGTCAGCTGAAATCGCGTCGGGTGGCCGCGCTCCGCCGGGTCGTAGTTGCAGACCACCTCGATGCCGGCGACGTCCCAGCCCTTGCGGGTCGCGTACATCTCCATCGTGATCGCCGTACACGACGCCAGGCTGGCGGCGAGCATCTCCTCGGGGCGAGGCCCGCTGTCGCTGCCGCCGATCTCCGTCGGCTCGTCGGCGTAGAGGCGGTGATTGCGGATCTGGACGATCTGTCGAAGCGATCCGGCGCGTGTCGAGATGGCTTTCATCGGACGTTGATCATGCCAAAGCGTGAAACAGCAGCCCGGTCGGGACCTTCGGGTAGAAGAACGTCGACTTCGGCGGCATGTTCACGCCCGCTGCCGCGATCGCCTGGACGTGCGCGATCGGCGGTGGCCGGAGGAAGAACGCGATGTCGACGGCGCCGCTGAGCACGGCGTCGCGCGCCTCGGCGTCGGTGCGCGAGTAGGAGAGGCCGTGCTGGTGGTCGATGTCGTCGTCGCTGAGCCCGAGCGCGCCCTTCAGCAGCAGCGTCTCGAGCACCGCGGTGTCGAGCCGGCGGTAGGGCTCGGGCCAGTCGCCGAGCGCGCCGTCCGCGATCGCCTGATCCTTGAGCGTCAGCCGCATCGGCCGCTTGAAGTGGCTGTCGATGTAGCCGAGCTCGAGCGGTCCGTCGCCGGAGGCTGGTGGCAGCTCGGCGAGATCGATCGGCTCGATGTCGAACGAGCCGCGAAGGACGTCGGCCAGTGCCTCCTGCGTGGCCGGCGTCGTGTCCGAGACGAGCCGGTGCGTGGGGAACACCGTCAGCCCTTCGTCTTCCAGCGCGACGAGGTTCATCAGTACGTAGCGGTGCGGCCCGTCGCCGCCGACCTCGTCCGCGTAGACGCGGGCGGTCTCGTAGCGGTGGTGGCCGTCGGCGATCAGCAGCTCGGCGTCGCGCGTCGCGGCCTGCACGGCGGCGATCGCGTCCTCGTCGGCGACGCGCCAGAGCCGGTTGCGGGTGCCGTCGTCGTCGGTCGTGTCGCCCCAGGGCTCGCCGCGCGTGTGCGGCTCCAGCGCGGCCCAGGCGCGAAGCTGCGGGTCGGAGTAGAGCGAGAAGATCGGCGACAGGTTCGCCCGCGTCGCCCGCGTCAGCCGCAGCCGGTCTTCCTTCGGGCCGGGGTGCGTGCGCTCGTGCGGGCGGATCCTGCCCGGGCCGTAGTCCTCGATCCGTACGCGCGCGAAGAACCCGCGCCGCGTGCGGGCCGCGCCGTCGGGCCCTGTGTAGTCCTGCGTCAGCGCCCACAGCGCCGGCTCGTCGTCGCGCACGACCGCACCGTCGGCGCGCCAGGCGGCGAACGTCGCGGCCGCCTCGGCGTACGGGTCGTCACCTTCCGGCAGGTCGATGCCGACGACATTGTGGCCAGAGCGGGCCAGCAGCCGGCCGCGCTGCTCGGCGTCGATCACGTCGTAGGGCGGCGCGACGAGGTCCTGCAGCGGACCCGCGACAGCCGGGTCGTAGTGGAGCGCGTGGAGCGGCCCGACGTCTGCCATCCGGCGTGAGCGTAGTCGCCCGGCGGAGTCGCGTCGAGCGTTACGCGCTGACGATCAGCGACCGCGTGCCGAACTCGGTCGCGTACGTGGCGCCCTGCTGGTTCCGGTCGCCCGGCGTGCCGTAGGCGACGCCGATCCCGATCTCGACGTAGTTGGTGTCGAGGATGTTGCGCTTGTGCTCCGGCGAGAGCATCCACGCCTCGACCGTCTTCGCCGGGCTGCCGAGCTCGACCTCGCCCCAGGCGAGGTTCTCGCCGACCGCCCACCCGTTGGTGCGCGTCAGGTAGTCGGTGCGCTTGATTCGGCTGATGAAGGTGGAGCCGGCGGGGGAGAGGTGGCCGAAGAAGCTGTAGTCGATCATCGCTCGTGAATAGAGGCCGGCGACCTGGGTGAGGTCGACGTTCGTCCGCAGCGGCAAGCGGCCGCGCTGCGTGCGCTCGACGTTGATCAGGCACAGCGTCGCGCTGCGGATCGCGTCGAGGTTGTCGGGGCTCGGCAGCAGGTTGGTGCCGGAGCAGTCCGAAGCCTTCGTCGCGACGACACGTTTGGCTGCGCGTGGGCGCGCCTGGGCCGCCGCGGGAGCGAGCGTCAGGGCGAGGGCGAGTGCGGCGAGCGCGAAACGGAAACGGTGCATGGTCGTCGTGAGCCGCGTGTGGCGACGGCGTGGCTGACAACGCCCGGCCACCCGGCTCGCTCACCGTTATCGGCAGCGCACGCCGACCGCTTGAGCACTTGCGGGCCGGGTCATCCGAGCGGGCTCGGTGATGACCGCGGGTACATTCGAACAGTGCCCGGCTCGCCAGCAGACCCACTCAGCAACAGCCGTGGGATGCAGTTCCTGCGATACGGCCTGCCGGGGTTCGTCTGCCTGCTCGGATTCGGCTACGGCCTGGCTCGTGGTTTCGACGAGATGGGCCTCGAAGGTGCCGTGTTGGGCGTCGCCGCCGGCAGCTCCCTCTGGCTCATCACGGTGCTGATGCGAGTCGGCATTCGCGGCGAAGAGGACCGGGATGCCGAGGACGCGGCGCGGTCCTACTTCGACGAGCACGGGTATTGGCCCGACGAGATGCCGCGGCCCGGCTGAGGGCTGGGCCCCTTCGCACTGGCTCGGCAAACGACCGGGTAAGGACCAGGCATGAGCAAGCTGTCCGAGATCGCTTTCTGGACGTGGGGAGCCATCGGCGTCGGCATCCTGCTCGCCGGGGCCCTCGGCGGCGACCTCACCGCAGTTATCGTCGGCGGTGTCGTCGCGGTCTTCGCGTTCTCCGTCGCATGGCACTTCGGGCGTCGCTCGAAGGGCTTCTAGATCTCGTCCAGATCCACACGGAGAACTTCAGTCGGGGCGGGAGGATTCGAACCTCCGATCTCTCGCCCCCAAAGCGAGCGCGATGCCAGGCTTCGCTACGCCCCGAACGGCGGAGTTTAGGCCCAGTCGCTGGCCGCCCGAACAGCTGTGACAATGCACGCAGGCCCCCTTAGCTCAGCTGGATAGAGCAGCGGACTTCTAATCCGCAGGTCCCAGGTTCGAATCCTGGAGGGGGCGCTCCAGGACCCAGTCCGTTCTCTTCCATGCCATGCGTCCGGTCGGCCGCCAGCTGGATCGCCTAGGATCCGGGCCGTCCATCCGGGGAGCCTTGCGAGGCTGAGAGGGCGCACGTCGTGCGTCGACCCGCTGAACCTGATCCGGATCATGCCGGCGAAGGGAGATACAGATGCTGTACCGCACGACGTTCCCGTCTGATGCTGTTTGTCGGACGCAGATGTACTTGGCCCGTCAGGGAGTCGTTTCGTCGGAGATGGAGCGCGTCGCTGAGCGTGAGCATCTCCCGGCGGAGACGGTTCGCGACGAGGTTGCGCGAGGCCGGATGATCATCCCAGCCAACGTCAACCACGGCGCGCTTGACCCGATGGCGATCGGCCTCAAGGCACGCGTCAAGATCAACGCCAACATCGGGAACTCGCCGACCAGCTCGTCGCTGGACGAGGAGGTCGAGAAGCTGCACCTCTCACAGAGGTGGGGTGCCGACACGGTCATGGATCTCTCGACCGGCAAGCGGATTGACGAGACGCGCCAGGCGATCCTTGACGTGGCGACGGTGCCGATCGGGACCGTGCCGATCTACCAGGCGCTCGAACGGGTCAAGGCGATCGAGGACCTTACGGCAGAGCTGTTGCTGGAAACGATCGCGCACCAGGCCGAGCAAGGTGTGGACTACATGACGATCCACGCCGGGGTGCGCCTTGAGCATCTGCCGCTGTGTCAGCACCGCACGACTGGGATCGTGTCCCGAGGCGGCGGACTGCTCGCCCGCTGGATGGTTCACCACAAGCAGGAGAATCCGCTCTACGAGCGCTTTGACGACGTCATCGAGATCTGCCGTCGCTACGACGTGTCGATCTCGCTCGGCGACGGCCTCCGGCCGGGTTCGATCGCCGACGCCTCAGACGCTGCGCAGTTCGCTGAGCTGGAGACACTCGGGGAGCTGACCTTGCGGGCGTGGGATCGAGACGTTCAGGTCATGGTCGAAGGCCCTGGCCACATCCCGCTCGACCAGCTGGAGATGAACGTCCGCAAGCAGCAGGAGATATGCCACGAGGCGCCGTTCTACACCCTCGGACCGCTCGTGACCGATATCGCTCCTGGCTATGACCACATCACCTCAGCGATCGGCGCGGCCGTCGTCGGCTGGCACGGCACCTCAATGCTGTGCTACGTAACGCCCAAGGAGCATCTCGGTCTGCCCAACGCCGACGATGTCAAGCAGGGTCTTATCGCTTACCGCATCGCCGCGCATGCCGCCGACCTTGCGCGAGGCAACAAGCACGCCGCCGGCTGGGACCGCGAACTGTCGGAGGCACGTTTCAGCTTCGACTGGCAGCGACAGTTCGAGCTGTCGCTCGACCCGGAGACCGCACAGGCGATGCACGACGAGACGCTCGCCGACGACTACTTCAAGAGCGCGGAATTCTGTTCGATGTGCGGACCGAAATACTGCCCCATGCACAACTTCAAAGACATCGACTGGGACGCCGTCCGCGCGGTCGTCGCGAAACGCAAGCGAGAACGCCTGCCCGCCTGATCGCCGAGGAGTGTCGTCACGATCGTCATGCGGCGACGTCCGGTGTGGGCGGCTGCGGGGGCGCGGCGGCGCGCTTCGCTTCGAGAAGCTCGCGGCCGCGACGCGCGACCGCGACGAGGAGGTGGCCCATCTTCGGATGCTCGGGCTCGAGGTCGACGGGGAGGCCGTGGCGGCGCAGCGTCTCGGTGCACACGGGTCCGATCGAGGCGACGACGAGGCGAATGGTTCGCTCGTGGACCGCGTCCGCGAGGCTGAGCTCGGCGGCGATCTCCATGACGTGATCGACCTGGCGGCTGCTGGTGAAGAGCAGGAAGTCGACTGAACCGCCGGCGAGGCGAGAGACCGCCTCGCGCAGCGGGCCGGTGTCCTCGGGTAACGCCCAGCGGTAGAGCGGCACGCGTAGTACTTGCGCCGTGCGACTGACGAGGCCGTCGATCAGCTCGTCGTTGGCGACGCCGTATTCGAGTACCGCGACGCGCTGGCGGGCGACGGGTGCCTCGACGTCGAGTGTCGAGAGGAGCTCGTGCCAGGTGTTGGGCTCCGGCACGCGCACGTGCGGAGTGAGGCCGATCCGACGCAGTTCGGCGACTGGCTTGGGCCCTCGCGCGACCAGGGTCGCGGTCGCGAGTAGCGTTGCGAGACGCTCCGGTGGGCAAGCCTCCGAGAGCGTGTCCACGAGCGTGCGCAGACCCACGCCGGTGAGCAGGATCACGGTGTCGATCTCGCCGGCCTCGAGGCGGTGCAGGAGCTCGAGCGCCGCGGTGTTTGTCTCGAGCGGGACTTCACGCATCGCCGGCACGACGATTGGTAGCCCGCCGTGGCGCTGGATCAGGTTCTCGAGCTCCGGTGCGCGACGGCTCTCGAACGCCATCACAGTCAGTCCAGCGATGCCTCGGTCCGATCGTGGAGCCTTCACGTGGGTCAGTGTCTCAGGGAGACGCTCAATACGGTTGCGCGCGCCGCCAGACGGCGGCAGGAGGCTGTTCGATCGAACACCACGTCTCGTCTCGCGCGAGCGTGCGCAGCGGCTTCGATCTGGCGTCGGCGCTGGGGATTCCGTCGGTCAGGCCGCGGGGTTCACGGCGATGGCGCGCTGCTTGGCCGGGCGGTCGTCGATCGCGTCGAGGTAGCTGGAGACGCGCTCGGGCAGCTCCATGAGGCTCAAGCGTTGTATGCGGCTCAACACGGACGAGATGACGATGTCCGCGACGCCGAAACGGTCCGCGACGAGGAACTCGTGACCGGCGAGCGCCTGTTCGACGACGTCGACCGCCGCCGCCAGTGCCTCTTTGACGTCCCGGGCGGCGTCGCTGTCGGCATCGAGCGTGTGGATCATCACGGTGCGCCACTCGAGCTCCGAGTGTCCGAAGACGACCCACTGATAGTCAAGGCCACGTTCGGCTGTTCCCGTGGGGGCGATCAGACCGGCTGCCGGGTACTTGTCAGCGAGGTAGAGGCAGATCGCGGCCGACTCGAAGATCGACTGACCGCCGTCCTCGAGCACTGGCACGCGTCCCAGTGGGTGTCGCGCGATGTGCTCCTGGTCGGCCACACGCGACGCGCGGTTGCCGAGGAACGTGAGCTCGTACGGCTCGCCGACCTCTTCCAACAGCCAGAGCACACGCTGAGATCTGCTGTTGGGAACGTGAAAGAGGCGCATGCCGCCGGACCCTATCGGAGGGCTCTGGAGGCGCCGCCTCCGGCCGCTCGCGGCCGGGTATAAAGTCGCCCCAGGGGTTTGCCGCAGACGCTGAGCGAGCAGGGGGATGCGCATGAGTGACGCCGAGTCGAACGCACGGGTTCCGTTCCGCTACGTGCCGTTGCCGGGTCGGGAGCCGATCCGCTGGCCGGAAGGCAAGAAGGTCGCCTTCTACCTCGGGCTCAACATCGAGCACTACCGCGTCGACGCGCCGGCGACGAGCATCTTCCCGGGAACGGCCGCGCTCAAGCCAGACCCGCTCAACTACGGCTGGCGCGACTACGGCCCGCGCATCGGCATCTGGCGGATGATCGAGCTGCTCGATCGGCTGCGGATGCCCGCGAGCGTGCTGTTGAACTCCGACGTCTGCGAGCTCTACCCCGAGATCATCGAGGCCGGTGTCGAGCGCAACTGGGTGTGGCTCGGGCACGGAAAGAACAACTCGAAGCTCCACACGGGCTTCGAGGCGCGTGAGGCCGAGCGCGCCGCGCTCGCGGAGATGTTCGACACGATCGAGCGCGCCACCGGTCAGCGCCCGAAGGGGTGGCTCGGGCCGGCGCTGACCGAGACCTTCGACACCCCGTCGCTGCTCGCCGAGCTCGGCGGCACCTACGTGCTCGACTGGTGCAACGACGACCAGCCCTACCCGTTCGACCTGCCCGGTGCGCGGATGATCTCGGTGCCGTACTCGATCGAGCTCAACGACATCCCGCTGTTCGTCGGCAAGAGCTTCACGGGGCCGCAGTTCAAGGAGATGATCGTCGACTGGTTCGACCAGCTCGTCGCGGATGGTGCGTCGACCGCCCGCGTGATGACGATCGCGCTGCACCCGTTCATCGCCAACCAGCCGTCGCGCCATCGCCATCTTGCCGAGGCGCTCGAGCACATCGCCGGGCATCCGGACGTGTGGCTCACCACGAGCGACGAGATCGCCGCGTACTACTACGAGCACTACTACGACAACGCGGTCGCGGCAGCTTCGGCAGCTTGACCGAGCTCACCGGTCACGGGGTGCAGGAGCTGGCCCAGCTGCTGCAGGCGAGGACGGTGTCGAGCGTCGAGGTGACACAGGCGTTCCTGAAGCGCATCGGCGAAGGCGATCGGGCACGCGCCTGGGTGCGGACCTATCCGGAGATGGCGCTCGAGCAGGCCGCGGCGGCCGACGCGCGCCTGTCGGCGGCCGCGGTCGGTCGCGACGGGCCGGCTCCGCCGCTCTGTGGCGTCCCGTTCGGGCTCAAGGACGTGATCGCCGTCGCCGGGCTGCCGCTGACGCTCGGCAGCGCCGCGTTCGAGGACCAAGTCGGCGGTGAAGACGCCTCGTCGTGGGAACGCCTGCGCGATCAGGGGGCGGTCCCGCTCGGGCACACGCGAACACAGGAGCTCGCCTCCGGCGACGCGCCGCAGACCGTCGCCAACCCGTGGGACCTCGGTCGCAGCCCGGGCGGTTCGAGCAACGGCAGCGCGGCCGCGGTCGCCGCCGGCACCGCGCCGTTCGCGCTCGGGACCGACGTCGGCGGGAGCCTGCGCCGTCCGGCCTCGGCGTGCGGGCTGACGACGATCATCGGCACCGCGGGCCGCGTCAGCATGCGTGGCAGCTTCACGTTCAACGCCGCGGCCGATCACGTCGGCCCGCTGGCGTGGAGCGCGGCCGACTGCGCACTGGTGCTCGCGGTGCTCGCGGGCCACGACCCGGGCGACGCGGCCACGCACGGGGCGCCGCCTCTCGGTGCGTTGCCGACGGCTCCGACGCCAGGCGAGCGCCCGCTCGCGGGGCGGAGGATCGGTGTGCTCGAACTGCCGCCGGAGATCGAGCTCGCACCGTCGCTGGCCGAGGTCCAGGCGCGCTTCGAGGAGGAGCTCCGGCGGCTCGGGGCAGAGCTGCTGCCGGTCGCCGGCCCGCCGCGGCCGCCCGCCGACCCGCGCCCCCGGCAGGAGCAGGTGACGTTCTTTCGCCGCCACCTGGCAGAGCGTGGCGATCGCTTCACGGCCTACACGCGCGAGCGAGGGGTGGCGCTGCTCGAGGCGGCTGAGGCCCTCGGCGTGGCGCCCGCCGACGCCGGGCGGGCCGAGCAGGCCTATCGCGCGGCCTGGGCGGCGCTGTTCCGCGAGCACGAGCTGAGCGCGCTGGCGCTCCCGGCGCAGACGCGTGAAACTCCGCTGGTGCCGCCGGCGGACGAAGGCGGCGACCTGGAGCGCTTCGGCGACCAGGGCATCCGCGCGATGTGGAACGTGCTCGGCTGGCCGGTCGTCTGCCTGCCGGCCGGCGGTGAGGACGGTGGCCTGCCGATCGGTGCCCAGCTCGCCGGCGCGCCGTGGACAGAGGCGGCGCTGCTGCAGACCGCGATCGACTATCAGAGCCGCACGCCGCACCACGAAAGCCGCCCGCCGGCGACGTTGCCGCCCCGGTAGGGTCGGCCGCCGTGTCTGCCGACGCCCTCGCCTTTCCGCTGCACCACACCGCGATCGTGGTCGCCGACCTCGACCGTTCGATCGCGTTCTACGAGCGCTGGTTCGGCGGTGAGGTCGAAGTGATCATCCGCGACGTCGACGATCCGCAGGTCGCGCAGCTGCACGGGCTCGAGGCGGCGCGCTTCACGCTCGCGTTCATGCGCTTCGGGCCGACCCGCCTCGAGTTGTTCCAGTTCGAGCGCGACGACGCCCCGGCGCCGGTGTCCGACCGCGCCGACGACTTCGGGGTGCGCCACGTCTGCTTCGAGGTCTCCGACGTTCCCGCCGCCTACGAGCGGATGACGGCGGAGGGCGTCACGTTCTCGCGGCCGCCCTACACCGTCCCCGACGGGGACGCCAGCGGCACGGTGCTCGCCTTCTGCTTCGACCCGGACGGCGCCCGCGTAGAGCTGCTCCAGCCCGGTCCGGGCATGCGTTCCTGACGGCTCAGGCCTCGCTCGCGGAAGCCTCGGCCGGTCCGAGGCGAGCACGCAGTCCTCTCAGGCCGCCGCTCAGCGAGATCCGGTCGCCGAGCACCGCGGCCACCAGGATGATCCCCGTGATCACCTGCTGCCAGAAGCTGGAGACGCCGGAGAGGCTGAGCCCGTTCTGCAGGACCCCGATGAACAGGACGCCCAGCGCCGTGCCGCCGACGCCTCCCTGGCCGCCGAACAGGCTCGTCCCTCCGAGCAGCACCGCTGCGATCGCCTGCAGCGGCAGGTTCGGGTCGGGTGAGGGCGTCGCGGCGCCGATGCGGCCCGTCGCGATGATGCCGCCGAGCGCGGCGGCCGCTCCGGACAGCGCGTAGACGCTGACCAGCGTCACCGACGTGCGGATCCCCGACAGCCGCGCCGCGATCACGCTGCCGCCGATCGCGTAGACGTCGCGCGCCCAGTACGTCCATTGCTGGGCGTAGAGGGCGACCACGAACGTGGCGATCATGATCCAGATCGTCGTCGGCAGCCCGAGCGTGTCTTGGGTGCCGATGGTGTCGACGATCGGCGCCGTGACGAAGTAGGACTTCGTGTCCGACCACAGGTTCACCACACCGGTCAGCGTGATCATCGAGGCGAGCGTGACGACGAAGAACGACAGGTTCAGCTTGCCGATGAAGAAGCCGTTGAGGACGGCGCCGATCACGGCGCCGAAGAGGATCGCGAGCAGGACACAGGGCAGCCCCGGGATCCCGAGGTCGAGCAGCTTGGCCAGGAGGATGCCGGCGATCGAGGCGATCGCGCCGACCGACAGGTCGGCCCCTCCCGTCAGCAACAGGAACGTCATCGCGAGCGCGATCACCCACAGCACCGACACGCCGGAGAGCGTGTTCTCGATGTTCGAGGTGGTCAGGAACTCGTCCTGCGCGATCCCGAAGTAGGCGATCAGGACGATCAGCAGCAGCAGGACGGGGCGGAAGTGCCGCGTGGCGTCGAACATGCGCGATGCGAGCCCGGTCTGCCCGGACATGGCCGGTGGCTCAGCGGAGGGCTCCGGTCGCGGTGGGACGTTGGTGCTCATGGATAGCCTCCCGCGTAGCGCGCGATCATCGATTCATCGGCTTGTTCTGCGCTCATCGACGCCACGATCCGGCCGCGGAACATGACCACGATCCGGTCGCAGAGCTCGATCAGCTCGTCGTGCTCGGACGACACCACCAGCACGGCGACGCCGGTCGCCGCGACGCTGCGCAGCAGCTGGTGGATCTCGGCCTTGGCCGCAACGTCGACGCCGCGCGTCGGCTCGTCGAGCAGCAGGATCCGGGAGTCGGCCATCAGCCACTTGCCGACCGCGACCTTCTGCTGGTTGCCGCCGCTGAGGCTGCTCACCGGAGCACGGCGGGAGCTCGCTCGCAACCGCATCGCCCGCGCGATCTCTTCGGACTTCTGATCGACGTCACGTCCGCCCGGCGGCAGCAGGCGCGAA
>Ga0075430_100002872_pt1 | contig 14413 bp, 10 predicted proteins | sample RhiMetdeltSRZDD4_FD_75294 | JGI IMG/M metagenome (GOLD analysis project Ga0075430, IMG submission 75294) | Populus rhizosphere microbial communities from Tennessee, USA - Rhizosphere MetaG P. deltoides SRZDD4 | ecosystem: Host-associated > Plants > Roots > Rhizosphere > Soil | place: USA... | reverse complement strand
ACGCTCAAGGCGCCGGGCGCGGGCCAGAACCTCGAGGTCTACAACGCCGCCAAGCTGGCGCTCTCGAAGTTCTTCCTCACATTGCCGCCGAGCGGGGCCATCGCCGGCGTCTACGCGTACACCGACACCAACCGCGGCGTGTGGAAGGCGCCGGCGAACGTGCCGCTTTCCGACGTGGTGGAGCCGGTGGTGAAGCTCGACTCCGCGCAACAGGGACCGCTCAACGTCGACCCCACCTCCGGCAAGTCGATCAACGCGCTGCGCGCCTTCGCCGGCAAGGGAACGCTCGTATGGGGCGCGCGCACGCTCGCCGGCAACGACAACGAGTGGCGCTACATCAACGTGCGGCGCTTCTTCAACACGGTGGAGGAGTCGGTCAAGAAGTCGACCTACTGGGCGGTGTTCGAGACCAACGACGCCAACACCTGGGTGAAGGTGCGCGGCATGATCGAGGCGTACCTCACGCAGAAGTGGCGCGAGGGCGCGCTCGCCGGGGCGCGGCCGCAGGACGCCTTCTTCGTGCGCTGCGGCCTGGGCACGACGATGAACTTCCAGGACATCCTCGAGGGCCGCATGAACGTCGAGATCGGCATGGCGGTGGTGCGGCCGGCGGAATTCATCATCCTGAAGTTCTCGCACAAGATGCAAGTCTCTTAAAGAAGAGGAGCCCTGAACATGCCCGCACTGTATCCACTACCGGTCTTCCACTTCACCGTGCAATGGGGTGGCGAGCGCATCGGATTCTCCGAGATCTCGGGCCTCACCCAGGAGAACCAGGCGATCGAGTACCGCGACGGCTCGTTCCCGGAGTACTCGTCGATCAAGATGCCCGGCCTGCGCAAGTTCAACAACATCACCATGAAGCGCGGCGTGGTGGCCGGCGACAACGACTTCTTCAAGTGGCTCACCACCGTGAAGCTGAACACGGTGGAGCGCCGCGACCTCGTCATCAGCCTGCTCAACGAGGAGCACAACCCGGTGATGACCTGGAAGGTGCAGCGCGCCTTCCCGGTGAAGGTCGAGGGGCCGCAGCTCAAGGCGAGCGGCAACGAGGTGGCGATCGAGTCGATCGAGCTCGCCCACGAGGGCCTCGAGGTCCAGAACGAGGCCACCACGGCCTGACGCGCGGGAATGAGCTACTACCCGCCGCCGGCGTTCCATTTCGTGGTGCGCGTGCCGGACTTCGCCGGCGCGGACGACATGTGCTTCAGCGAGGTCGGCGGCCTCTCGCTCGAGATGACGAGCGAGGAAGTGCCCGAGGGCGGCGAGAACCGCTACGTGCAGAAGTACCCGGTGCGCGCGAAGTACCCCGAGCTGACCCTCAAGCGCGGGCTGCTCGTGCGCTCGGAGATCTTCGACTGGGTGCGCGCCTGCATCCAGGACTTCGACATCCAGCCGAAGGACCTCGACGTGATCCTGCTCGACGCCGTGCACCAGCCGCTCTTCACCTGGCACCTGGTGAAGGCCTACCCGACGAAATGGGCGGTGGCGGATCTCAACGCCACGGCGAACGCCGTGTCGGTCGAGACCATGCAGCTCTTCTACCAGTACTTCACGGTGGACCGCACGCCGGTGCCGCCGATGCCCGCCATCCCCTCGAGGCTGTGACATGCCGGTGATCGTCGACGAGATCGTGATCTCGGTGGAGGTCACGAACCAGGAAGCGGGCGGCGCGCCGGCGAGCGCGGCGGGCGCGCCCGCGCCGCAGGACCGCCACGCCCTGGTGAGCGAGTGCGTCGAGCGCGTGCTCGACGTCCTGCGCCGCAGGGAAGAGCGCTGAGCGATGGCCGCCGTCGTGCCCGCGAGCGGCCGGCTCGAGCGCCTGGTGATCCGGGCGCACCTCAACCCGGACTACAGCGACCGCGACGTGCCGCCGGACCGGGTGTTCGAGGCCTACGTCAACCCGGCCGAGATCACGCTCGGCTACGAGGTCGAGTACGACGGCGCGAGCGGCGCCGGCACCACCGGCAGCCGCATGGAGTTCAAGAAGATCAAGCCCGGCGAGCTCGCGCTCTCGTTCTTCCTCGACGGCACCGGCGCCAACGGCCGGGCGGCGAACGTGCAGGAGCTGGTCGAGAAGTTCCAGCAGGTCACGGGCTACAGCGGCCACATCCACCGCACGCATTACCTCAAGGTGGCCTGGGGCACGCTGCAGATCAAGCGCTGCGTGCTGAAGAGCGCCTCGATCGCCTACAAGCTCTTCCGCCCCGACGGCGTGCCGCTGCGGGCCGTGATCAGTGCCGCCTTCACCGACAACTCCGACGACACCACGCGCGTGGCGATGGCGCAGGACAAGTCGGCCGACCTCACGCACGTGCGCCTGGTGAAGGACGGCGATACCCTGCCAGCGCTGTGCGAGACGGTGTACGGCGAGCCGCGCATGTACGCCGAAGTCGCCCGCGCCAACGGCCTCGACAACTTCCGCGCGCTCGAGCCCGGCCTGCGGCTGCGCTTTCCGCCGCTCGAGAAATAGCCCATGCCGGCCGCCGCGCGCACCCTGCCCATCTCCGCCGAGCACCGCGAGTTCACGGTGAAGGTCGGCGGCCAGCCGGTGGCGCGCGAGCACCACCTGCTCGGCGTCTACGTCACCAAGGCCGTCAACCGCATCGCCGCCGCGCGCCTGGTGTACCTCGACGGCTCGGCCGCGGCGGGGGACTTTCCGCTGTCCAACGCCGCGACCTTCGTGCCGGGCGCCGAGGTCGAGGTGCTGGCCGGCGCCGGCGACGACCCGGTCTCGCTGTTCAAGGGCGTGGTGGTGCGCCAGGCGATCAAGGTGCGCGACAACGCCGCCTCGCAGCTCGTGGTCGAGTGCCGCCACAAGGCGGCGAAGCTCACCGTGGGCGCGAAGAACGCCTTCTTCTTCGCGCAGAAGGACAGCGACATCCTCTCCGCGCTGCTCGACGCGGCGGGCGTCGACGCCGAGGTCGAGGCGACCGCGGTGGAGCATCCGCAGCAGGTGCAGTTCCGCTCGAGCGACTGGGACTTCCTCCTTACGCGCGCCGAGGCGAACGGCAAGCTCGTATTCACCAACGACGAGCGCGTGCGCGTGCGCGCGCCGCGCATGTCCGGGCAGGCGGCGTTCACGCTGCAATACGGCGCGACGCTCATCGAGCTCGACGCCGAGATCGACGCGCGGCTGCAGTTCGCGGCGGTGAAGAGCCTGACCTGGGACCCGGCGCAGCAGGCGCTCATCGAGAAGGACGCGGCCGACCCGAATGTCGCGGGCCCCGGCAACCTGGCCGGCGACGACCTCGCCGCCGTGGCGGCGCTGCCGAGCCTGGAGCTGCGCCACGCCTCGCTCGCGGAGGACGAGGCGCAGGCCTGGGCCGACGCGCACTGGCTCAAGTCGAAGCTCTCCAAGGTGAGCGGGCGCGCGAAGTGCGAAGGCATCGCCGGCGTCAACCCCGGCGACCTCGTCGCGCTCGCCGGCGTGGGCGAGCGCTACAACGGAACGGTGTTCGTCACCGGCGTGCGCCAGGACTTCGACACCGTGCAGGGCTGGAAGACGCACCTGCAGTTCGGCGCCGTGGAGCGCTGGGCCGGCGAGGAGCTCGCGGTGTCGGCGCCGAAGGCGGGCGCGCTGCTCCCGGCGGTGAACGGCCTGCAGATCGGCAAGGTGGCGAGCAACGAAGACCCCGACGGCGAGCACCGCGTGCGCGTGCGCCTGCCGCTCGTCAACGGCGAGGCCGACGGCGTCTGGGCGCGCGTCGCGGCGCCCGACGCGGGCGCCGAGCGCGGCTTCTTCTTCCGCCCCGAGGTCGGCGACGAGGTGGTGGTCGGCTTCCTCGAGGACGACCCGCGGCGCGCCGTGATCCTCGGCATGCTGCACTCGAGCGCCAAGGCGGCGCCGCTGCAGGGCTCGGACGACAACCATGAGAAGGCGTACCGCAGCCGCTCGGGGATGCGGCTTTTCTTCGACGACGACAAGAAGGTCGTGCTGCTCGAGACGCCGGGCGGCAACCGCCTGACGCTGTCGGAAGAGGACCAGGGCATCAGGCTCGAGGACCAGAACGGCAACAAGATCGAGCTCACGCCGCAGGGCATCACGATCGAAAGCGCCGCCGCGCTCGAGCTGAAAGCGACGGGCGAGCTGAAAGCGTCGGGCCAGACCGCCGAGCTCTCGAGCAGCTCGAGCACCAGCGTCAAGGGCCCGTCGGTGGCGATCAACTAGGGAGCGCGCGCATGCCTGCGGCAGCGAGAGTCGGCGACCTGACCAACCACGGCGGCACCATCGCCGGTCCCGGCGTGGCCACCGTCACGATCGGCGGCCAGGCGGCGGCGGTGGCGGGCGACCTGCACACCTGCCCGCTCGGCTCGCAGTCGCACCCGCCGTCGAGCCCTTTCTCCGCCGGCAGCGCGAGCGTCACGATCAGCGGCCGCGCGGCGCTGCGCACGAGCGACGCGTGCGGCTGCGGCGCCATGGCGGCGCTCGGCCTGCCGAGCGTGACGATCGGCGGATGAGCGACTTCCTCGGCACCGGCTGGAGCTTCCCGCCGCGCTTCGACCGCGCGGGCGGCGGCGTCGGCATGGTGGCCGACGAGCAGGACATCGAGGAGAGCCTGCGCATCCTGCTCGGCACGCAGCGCGGCGAGCGCCTGTTCCATCCGAAGTACGGCCTGGACATGCACGAGCTCGTGTTCGAGGCGATGAGCACCACGATGCGCACGCTGCTCGAGGAGCGGGTGAAGATCGGCGTGCTCCTCTACGAGCCGCGCGTCGAGCCGCTCGCCGTGAAGGTGCACAGCCAGGAGCCCGCGGGCGGCGAGCTGCACATCGAGCTCGAGTACCGCGTGCGCGCCACCAATTCCCGCTACAACCTCGTGTTCCCCTTCTACCGCGACGACAGCAACGAGCTCGTCGCCGCCGGCGCGCGCGCCCTGTCATGGACGTCCTCGAGCACCTGATCGCCCGCGCCGGGCAGACGCAGGAGAGCCGGCCGCCCGAAGGCCTCGCGCCCGGGTTCGTCCAGGTCGAAGGCCATACCTCGCTCGCGTTGTATCAGTATGCGAGGAGCCTGGCCGGGCAGGTGCGGTTCCACTACGCCGCCGGCGGCGCGATCGCGAGCGACCTCGACTGGGCGCCGTTCTTCCCGGAACACGGACTGCCGGGCACGCGCGAGGGCGGCGCGCCGCCGCACCTCGCGCTCTTCGCCGCGTTCCTCAAGCTGCACCGCATCCCGCGCGCCGCGATGAACGGCATCACCGCGCGCCACCTGGAGTTCTTCTACCGGCGCGTGCTCGGCTTCGCGCCGCGCGCGGCGCGGCCCGACCGCGCGCACCTCGTGCTCGAGCTGAAGAAGAACGCGCCGAACACCGAGATCGGCCCGCAGCACGCCTTCAGCGCCGGCAAGGACGACGGCGGCGTCGAGCTCCTCTACGCGCCGCTCGACACGACCGTGCTCAACCACGGCAAAGTGAAGGCGCTGCATACGGTACACGTCGACCCGGCGGACGGCACGGTGCGCTTCGCGCCGGTGGCCGATTCGGCCGACGGGCTGGGCACGCCGCTCGAAGGCGCGGCGCCGCGCTGGCGCGCTTTCGGGCACCAGGAGCTGCCCGCGGCGCCGGTCGGCTTCGCGCTCGCCTCGCCGGTGCTGCGCATGAAGGAGGGGGTGCGCAAGGTGAGCGTCGAGCTCGAGCTCGACGGGCTCACCGACGAGCTCGCGGCCGCGCTCGACAAGCGCTTCCAGGCGTTCGTCACCGCGCCCAAGCGCTGGCTCGGCCCTTACACCGCGGTCGACACGACGCGCGACGGCAACCGCGTCGCCTTCTCCTTCACGGTGCCGGCCGCGGAAGAGGCGGTCGCCGACTACGACCCGGCGCGCCACGGCATGTCGTTCGCCACGCGCCTGCCGGTGGTGCAGCTCCTGCTCACCCCGGCGCCGGCGCACGGCTACCCGCTGCTCCAGCGGCTCGTCGTCGTCTCGGCGAGGGTCGCGGTCGAAGTGAGCGGCGTGAAGTCGCTGCAGCTCGAGAACGAGGCGGGGCTCGTCGATGCGCGCAAGCCGTTCCAGCCGTTCGGCGCGCAGCCCGCGAACGGCGCGCGCTTCATGGTCGGCTATCCCGAGGCGCTGGCGAAGGACCTCGAGCGGCTCACGCTCGAGCTGCACTGGCGCGGCCTGCCCAATTTCGCCGACCGCTACAAGGGCTACAACACCCCGCTGCCGAAGGAAGAAGACTTCAAGGCCCACATCGCCCTGCGCGACGGCGCGGGCCACGAGACCGCGGCGAAGGACGAGCACGCGCTGTTCAGGCCGCGCGAGGGCAACGTGCGCCGCATCGAGCTCGCCGGCGCCGACCTCTCGAAGGCCGGGTCGCCGCTCGCCTCGGCGGCGCGGCGCCTGCATCATCTCGCGGCGGGCGGCAGCCGCCTGCTCGCGCTCGCCGCCCAGCGCGAGCGCTACCGGCTGCCGATGTTCCGCTTCGACCCGGGCCCGCCGGCCGCGCGCCCGGGCTTCATCACGCTGCAGCTCGAGGGCGACTTCCGGCACGCCGAGTACCGCTCGAAGCTGCTTTCCGGCAAGGCGGTGCCGGACCACGAGCCCTACACGCCGATGCTGAGCGAGATCTCGCTCTCCTATCGCGCGGTGTCGCGCGAGGCGCAGATCGACTCGGACCGGGAAAGCGCGTTCGGCGCCGCCGACGTGGAGCTGTTCCACGTCGGCGCCTTCGGCCAGCGGCGCGAGCACGGCTGGCTGCGCGCGCAGCTCGATTTCGTCGCGGGCAAACGCGTGCCGCTGGTGCCGGAATACGAAGACGAAGGCGAGCTCCTCGCCGGCCTCGAAGGCATCGCCGGCGGCGACAGCGCGAGCCTGCTCTTCCAGGCGGCCGAAGGCAGCGCCGATCCCGAGGTCGATCCCGCTCCCGAGGTGCGCTGGTCGGTGCTGTGCGACAACTACTGGAAGCCGCTCGCCGGACGCGAGGCGGTGCGCGACGGCACCAACGGCCTCCTCGCCACCGGCATCGTGCACCTGGTCATCCCGCCGCAGGCGAGCGCCCTGAACAGCTTCCTGCCCGCGGGCCTCGTGTGGGTGCGCGCTTCGATCCGCAAGGACGTGCACGGCGTCTGCTCACTCGTGTCGTTCGCCGCGAACGCGATCGAGGTCGAGCGCCGCGCCGGCGAGACGAAGGGACTCCCCGCAGGCAGGATCGCGAAGCTGAAGACGCCGCTCGCCGCGGTGAAGGGCGTGGCGCAGCCCTTCGCGGGCTTCGGCGGGATGCCGCTCGAGACCGGCTTCGACACGCGCGTCGCCGAGCGCCTGCGCCACCGCGCCCGCTGCATCAGCGCGTGGGATTACGAGCGCAGCGTGCTCGAGGCTTTTCCCGAGCTGCGCAAGGTGAAGTGCATCCCGCACTGCGCGGGCGCCGGCGCCTGGCTCGACCCGGGGCACGTGACCCTCGTGGTGGTGCCCGACCTGCGCAAGCGCCCGGCCTACGACCGCCTGCAGCCGCGCGTCGACGCGGGGATGCTCAAGCGCATCCACGACCACGTCGTGCGCCGCGCGCCGATGGGCATCGGCGTGCATGCGCGCAACCCGCGCTACCAGCGAGTGCGCTTCGATTTCAAGGTCGCCTTCCGCGCCGGCTTCGAGTTCAATTTCTACGCCGCGCAGCTGCGCGAGGAGATCGTCGCGCACCTTTCGCCCTGGGCGCAGGACCCGGGCCGCGCGATCGCCTTCGGCGGCCTGGTCTACAAGTCCGAGGTGCTCGACTTCATCGAGGAGCGGCCCTACGTCGACTACCTCACGGACTTCCGCATGTACCACCTGCGCGGCGGCGCGCAGGACACGGAGGACGTGAACGAAGCGCGCGCCGCCACGCCCGACGCCATCCTGGTGTCGGACGAGACCCACGACATCGCGCCGGTGCCCGGATGAGCGCCGCGACCGTGCGCAAGCCGACGACGCTGCCGCTCGGCCTCGACCATGCGCCGCTCTTCGACCTCGGCATGCGCGCGGTGCGCGGCTATGCGCGCGCGATCTGGACCGACCACAACATCCATGACCCGGGCATCACGGCGCTCGAGCAGATCTGCTACGCGCTGAGCGACGTGTGCTACCGCGCGTGCTACCCGGTCGAGGACCTGCTCGCGGCGCCCTCGGACGACGTGCGCAACATGGAGCGCCAGTTCTTCCGGCCGCGGCGCGCGCTGCCGAACGCGCCGCTCACCGCGCTCGACTATCGCCGCCTCGTGCTCGACGTGCGCGGCGTGCGCAACGCCTGGATCGAGCCCTTCGCCGCGCCGACGTATTACGCCGACCCGGTCCCGGGCGCGCTGTTCCATCGCCGGCCGGCGCAGCCGGGGATCCGCGAGGTGCGGCTGCGCGGCCTGCACCGCGTGCGCGTGGAGTACGCCGAAGGCACGGCGCCCGCGGACCGCGCGCGCATCCAGGCGGAGGTCGTCGCCGCCCTGCAGCGCAACCGCAACCTCTGCGAGGACTTCGCCGACGTGGCGGCGGTCGAAGTACAGGAATTCGTCGTCTGCGGCGAGATCGACCTCGAGCCGGACGCCGATCCGGCGCAAACCTACGCCGCGATCCTGCTCGCGGTGCAGCGCTACCTCGCGCCGGGCGTGCCGCGCTACCGCCGCGAGGAGATCCTGCGCCGGCCGCTGCCCGACGGCACGCCGCGCGCCGAGCCCGACCTCTTCGACGGGCCGGCGCCCGCGAACGGCTTCATCGACGCGCAAGAGCTCGAGGCGGCGGAACTGCGCGCCACGATCCGCCTCTCGGACCTGATCAGCGAGGTGATGGACGTGCGCGGCGTGCGCGCGGTGCGCGACCTCGTGGTGCGTCCCGCCGAAGCGCCCGACCGCGAGACCGAGAGCAAGTGGGAAGTGCCGGTGGCGCAGGGCAGGCGTGCGCGGCTCGACCCGACGCAGTCGCGCCTCGTGCTCTACAAGGGCGTGATGCCGCTGCCGCGCGCCGCCGACGCGCTCGAGCGCTACGAGCGCCTGCGCGAAAAGGACGAAGAGCGCTACGCGCCGCGGCCCTCGGGCGACGCGCCGCCGATCCTCGGCCGCTTCCGCAACGCCGGCGACTACTCGCCGATGCGCATCCACTTCCCCGCGGTTTACGGCATCGGCAACGCCGGCCTGCCGGCGAGCGCGAGCCGCGAGCGCCAGGCGCAGGCGCTCCAGCTCCAGGCCTACCTCCTCTTCTTCGACCAGGTGATGGCGAACGACTGCGCGCAGCTCGCCTCGGTGCGCGAGCTCTTCTCGCTCGACCCGGAGCCGCAGCATTCCTACTTCAGCCAGCCCGTGGACGGGCAGCGCGAGCTCTATCCCGCGGGCGCGGCGGACGAAACACCGGCAGCATGGAAGCTTCGCATCCAGGACCTGCTCGACGGCCTGGCGGAGAACCGGCCGCAGATGCTCGAGCGGCGAAGCCGCTTCCTCGACCACCTGATGGCGCGCTTCGCCGAGCGGCTGCAGGACTACCTCCAGATCCAGGCGGCGCTGTTCGGCGCGACGCCGGCCGCCGCGGTGCACGCGAAGTGCGCGTTCCTCGGCCAATACCCGGAGCTCGGCGCCGCGCGCGGCCTGGGCTTCGACTACACCCGCGCCGCGCCGGACAACATGTCGGGCCTGGAGAAGCGCCTCGCCCACCTGCTGGGGCTGGGCGCGCTCGCGTACGACGTCTACCAGGAGCGCGACGCCGACGGGATCGACGAATTCCGCTTCCGCGTGCGCCGGCGCTTCACCGCCGGCGTGCTCCTCAGCAGCACGCAGCACTGGGCGAGCGCGGAAGAGGCGTTCGCGAAGATGGCACAGGCGCTCGAAGCGGCGCAGCGAGCCGGCGGCTACCGCCGCACGCAGACGAGCGACGGCCGCTTCTCCTTCAATGTGGTCGACGCCGCCGGCGACGTGGTGGCGCGGCGCATCCAGTACTTCGCGACGCCGGAGCTGCGCGACGCCGCGATCGAGGAGTTCATGCTGCTCGCCGCCGAGCACCGCAGCGAGCGGCTGGCCGTGATCGAGAACATCCTGCTGCGGCCGCGGCCCGGCATGACGGTCGACGAGTTCCTGCCGATCTGCCCGGGGCTCGACAGCGCAGGGGACGATCCCTACTCCTACCGCCTGCACATCGTGCTGCCGGCGATGGCCGGGCGCTTCCGCAACATGGACTTCCGGCGCTTCGCCGAGGACGTGATCCGGCAGGAAACGCCGGCGCACCTCCTGCCCAAGATCTGCTGGGTCAACGACGACGACATGGAAGACATCGAGACCGCGTGGGCCGCGTGGCGCGCGCTGCTCGACGGCAGCGATACCGCGGGCCGCGCCGCGAAGTTCACTGCGCTGCGCGACGCGCTCTACAAGGCGAAGAACGTCTACCCGGCGCCAGAGCTCGCCGACTGCCAGGCGCCGGAGAAATTCATCCTCGGGCGCAGTGCCCTGGGAAGCTTGAGAGGAACGCCGCCATGACCGACACCATCCGGAGCCTCGACCGCATCGCGACGCAGTACACGTTCTTCGAGCGCGACCAGGTTCTCACGCCGGCGCACCTGAACGGGCTCGCCGAGTACCTCGACGACCAGGGCCGCGTGACGCGCGTCGCGCTGATCGGCGTCGGCATCGCCTGCGGCCTGTGGCCGCGCATCGAGGGCGAGCGCGTGCTGCTTCCGCACGGCGTGGGCACCACCACCGACGGCGACGCGGCGTTCGTGCCGGCCGAGACGGCCTACAACCGCTACAAGCCCTACGACCGCACCGCGCCGGTGTATCCGCCCTTCGGCGCCGGCGCCGACATGATCCTCGCGTACGAGCTGGTCGCCGAGGGCACCGACGACCCGCGCGCGCTGCTGTTGAGCGGCTTCGCGGCGCGCGAGGGGCGCGACCTCGAATCGATGTACGCGGTGCTCTACGTCGAGAGCTACCTTCGCGACCCGGATTTGTGCACCGGGACCGACTGCGACAACCTCGGCCAGGAGTCCTGCCACAACCTGCGCCTGCTGCTCGTCGAGCGCGAAGCCGCGGCGCGGCTCGCGCGCGCCATCGCCACCCCCGACGCCGCGGCGCGCGCGCTCGCCCCGGTGAGCGCGGCGCGCGCCATGCCGGGCGGCGCGCTGAACAGCGAGGCCGCGCTGGCGGGGATCTACCGCAAGGCCTGCGCCACGACGCTCGCCGACCTGCTGCGCCAGCTCGACGACCTCTACGACGCCTGCAAGCCGTTTCTCGAGGACGTGACGCGCGACGATCCGGGCCCGCGCTGGCGCGCGCGGCTCGAGGCCCTCGCGGCGGACGCCGACCGGATCGATCGCGGCCTGCAGTACTACTATGATTTCCTGAAGGACGTAGTCGAGACCTACAACGCCTTCCTCGAGGCGATGGCCGGCGACACCGCGGCCTGCTGCCCCGACCTAAACGCCTTTCCCAAGCACCTGGTGCTGGGCGCGCTCGATCCCGCGCGGCGCAGCGCGCGCGAGCGCACCGGGTTCTATCCGTCGCCGATGGTGAGCGCCGAGTACGAGCGGCGCGCGCGCGCGCTCTTTCTGCTGCGCAGGCTCGATGCGCTCATCGCCGGGTTTCGCTTCCCGGCGCCCGCGCGCGGCGTGCGCATCACCCCGAGCCGCTCGGAAATGCGCCCGCTCGACGAGCGCGCGATTCCGTACTACTACGACGCGCGCACCGTCGTCGGGACATGGAGCTATGACCTCTCGCGCCGCGGCCTGGAGCGGCGCAATTACTCCTACAACGCCGACCTCTACGGCGCCGAAGGCCCGGCCGCCGCGCCGCTCCAGGCGCAGCTCGGCGCCTACGACTTCTTCCGCATCGAGGGTCACCTCGGCCTCAACTACGACGTCGCATTGGGCGAGCTGGGCAAGGTCATCAAGCAGTTCAATCTGCCGATCGACCTCGAGTACGTGCACCTCGACAAGCCGCCCAAAGGCTGGCGGCCGCCGCGGCGCTTCGCCGACCTGTACCGCTTCCACCACCTGATGCGCGCCGACCTCGCTCTGCAGCTCGACGACGTCAACGCGTTCGGCGAGCGATTCGTCACGCGGGTCACCGCCGCCGCCGCCGGCAAGGAGATCACCGACGAGGACAACAACAACGTGCCGGTGGTGGGGACCGCGCAGGCCAAGAAGGAACGCCTCGCGGTGCACGCCGGCAATGCCAAGCAGAAGGTCGCGGCCGAGGTCTACGACCCGCGCTGGCGCGACGACGTGGCGCAGGTGTCCACCGCGGCCATCGAGCTGCACGAGGCCTTCAGCCCGGTGACGAAAAAGGAGTTCGTCACGCCGCTCGACCACGTGATCGCCGGCCAGCCGGCGCGCTGGCTCGGCTGGCTCGACGACATGATCGGCGACGCCCAGGACCAGGAAGCGGCGAGCGCCCAGTTCTCGCAGTTCCTCAAGGACCACCCGGGCCTGGAGCACTGCGCCGGGGTGGCGCGCGGCGGCACCTTCGTCCTGGTGTGCGATGCGCAGAACAACGTGGTGGGAGATTTCATGTTGCCTTACACCTGCTGCGAGGAGCGCCGCGAGCAGCCGCGGCCGCCGGTGCTCGTGCCGCCGGCGAAGCCGCCGCTCGTGCTCGACAAACCGATCCGGCTGGTGCCGTTCCCGGACAAGTTCCGCTTCACCAAGTTCAAGGACGACTTCGTCAAGGACCTGGGGAAGGAGCTCGACTTCAGCAAGAAGTACCTCGAGGGCCTGAAGGACACCATCACCATGTTCGCGGGCGGCAAGGCGGGCGGCGCCACCTTCCCGGGCGGCGGCACCACGCTCCCGGGCGGCGGCATGACGCAGCCGGGCGGAGCGGCCGGCCTGCCGGCGGGCGGCTTCACCGACTCGGTGCTCGAGATGCACGCCACCGACGCCGCGTGGAAGACGCGCAAGGTCGACCTCATCCGCAGGGAGCTGCTCAATCCCGAGCTCGAGGCCGAGAAGCGCACGGCGCTCGAGGGGCAGATGAAGGCGGCGGAGACCGAACTCGCGAACGCGATCGTGGCGACCACGACCTACGTGGCGAGCGCCGGCCTCGACGTGAAGCCGGGAACGGAAGGCGCCGCCGCGATCGGCGCCGCGACCGAAAGCCTGTCGAAGGTGGCCGACATCGACGCCCTCAACCAGGTCGAGACAGGGCTTAACGCGGTCAGCGTGCGGACGACCACCGCGCCGGCGCTGAGGACCGTGATCGGCAGCATGCTCGGGACGCGGCTGCGCTGAAATGACACCCGGCGTGCACCGCGTGCGCAGGCAGAGCTGGCGCGTGGCCGTGCGCTCGGCGCAGGACGCGTTCGCGGCGCGCGCCCGGGTGCGCGTCCTGGTCGAGGACGAGCTGCGCGAGGCGTTCGCGCGCGCGTTCGACCGGGCGGCGCCCGGCGAGGCGGTCTTGCACATCCCGCGCCTCGAGCTGCGGCTGCGCGTGGCGAGCCTCAATGGGCTGGCCGACGCGCTCGCCGCCGCGCTCGAGCGCGAGATCGCGCTGCAGCGGCCGCCGCCGGAAACCGTGCGCGAACCGCGCGCCGATCGCCTGCAAGTCCTGCTCCGCTACCTCGAGAGCGGCGTGCTCGCGTGGCACGCCGCGCACGCCGAGCCGACGGCCGCGGTTTCAGCGCTGCGCGACACGCTCCTTGAATCTTTGGCAATTGCAGTCCACCAGGCCCCAGGCGGCGAACACGCCTTCGAGCATGCCGTGCAGTACTACTTCCGGCTGCTCCAGCTGTTGGCTCCGGGCCGCTGGGTCGAAGCTGCCGCCCGCACGCAGCAGCACGAATCCATCGTGGATCTCCCCGCCTTGAGCAGATGGCTCGCCGCGCGCGCCGGCGACCCGGCGCTAGCGGTTCATTTCGCCGCGGCCCGTTCGGTCCGCGAGATGGTCGCGACGCTCGCCACGCCGCCCGCTGCGCTTCCCGTGCCCGTCGCACACCGCCTCGCGGCGCTCCTCTTCGCGGCGCTGCACATGCCTGCCTCTTTCCTTGGCCGCATCGGAACATCAGCCGCCGTCGGCCAAAAGGCGCCGAGCCCTAGGGACGAGGCAAGGCACGAGCAGCGCGCGCGAGCGGCGAGGCCGCAGTCGTTTCCTGCGGTGGAAGAAGAACGAGCAATCGACGAAGCACCGCCGGCGGAAATCCCCGGGATCGCCAGCCTCATCGTCGGCAATGCGGGGCTGGTGCTGCTGCACCCGTTCCTGCCGCGGCTCTTCGACGCCTGCGGGTTTTTGCAGAAAACCAAGTTGGTGCATCTGGAAGCGGCGGCCGCGCTGCTCCACTGGCTCGCGACCGGCCGCGAGGAGGTGTTCGAGTTCGAGCTCGGCTTCGTGAAGCTGCTGCTCGGATTGCGGCCCGAGACGCCGCTCGCGGTGGGCGAAGGCCTGCTCGGCGCGCGCGAGCGCGCGGAAGGCGAAGCGCTGCTCGGCGCCGCGATCGCCCACTGGAAGGCGCTCGGCAAGACCTCGGTCGACGGGCTGC
>Ga0075430_100002869_pt1 | contig 14420 bp, 13 predicted proteins | sample RhiMetdeltSRZDD4_FD_75294 | JGI IMG/M metagenome (GOLD analysis project Ga0075430, IMG submission 75294) | Populus rhizosphere microbial communities from Tennessee, USA - Rhizosphere MetaG P. deltoides SRZDD4 | ecosystem: Host-associated > Plants > Roots > Rhizosphere > Soil | place: USA... | reverse complement strand
GGGCAAAGATCGACTTCGTGGAGCGTGAGCTCGAGCGCACGCTTTCACGAACCACGCCTCGCGAGACCCGCCCGCTCGATCTTCGCTCGAATGTGTCGCGCGAGGAGTTCGAGCGCATGGTGCTCGTCGCGAAGGAGTACATCGCCGCCGGCGACATTTACCAGGTCGTGCTGTCGCAGCGGTTCGAGACGTGTTTCGACGCGGACCCGTTCATGGCGTACCGGGCGCTCCGGCATGTCAACCCGTCGCCCTACATGTATTTTCTGCGCATGGGGGAACGCGCAATCGTGGGCTCGTCGCCGGAAATGCTCGTTCGCGTCGAGGGACGGCGAATCGAAACGCACCCAATCGCCGGCACGCGGCCACGAGGGGCGACAGAGGAAGACGACGCCAGGCTTGCCGAGGAACTGAAGCGCAACGAGAAAGAACGTGCCGAACATGTGATGCTCGTCGACCTGGGACGCAACGATCTCGGGCGCGTCTCGACTTACGGCACAGTAAAGGTGCCGACGTACATGGCGCTCGAGCGGTACTCACACGTGATGCATCTCGTATCGATCGTCGAAGGTCAGTTGTCCGACCGTCGCGATCGACTCGATGCGCTCGTTGCGTGCTTTCCGGCGGGCACAGTGTCAGGAGCACCGAAGGTGCGTGCGATGGAGATCATCGCTGAGCTGGAAAACCGCCGGCGCGGTGTGTATGCCGGCGCAGTCGGGTATCTCGATTTCGCCGGGAACCTCGATTTCTGTATCACGATTCGCACGGTCGTGGTCGAAAACGGTCGCGCCTATGTCCAGGCGGGCGCCGGCATCGTGGCCGATTCGAACCCGGCGGCCGAATACGAGGAAACGCGCGATAAGGCGCGGGCAGTCGTTCAGGCGTTGGAGCTGGCGCAGCGAGGTCTTTGATCACAATGCTATTGGTCATCGACAACTACGACTCGTTTACCTATAACCTCGTGCAGTATCTCGGGGAGCTGGGCGCTGACATCCGCGTGCACCGTAACGACGAGATCACCATTGACGCCGTCGAAGCGATGAAACCGGACCGCATCGTCATTTCTCCGGGGCCCGGACGCCCTGAAGATGCAGGCATTACGCCGGACGTGATCCGTCGACTTGGCAGCACGACCCCGATTCTTGGCGTCTGCCTGGGGCATCAGGCAATCGGCATGGTGTACGGCGGCACCGTCTGCCGCGCGAACATGCCAATGCACGGAAAGACGTCCACCGTGGTGCACGACGGCAAGGGTGTGTTCAACGGCATCACCGAACCGTTCCAGGCCGGCCGCTACCACTCGCTCGTCATTTCGAGCGACGACGTCCCTGAGGACATTGAAGTGGCGGCGCGAACGAAAGAGGACGGCGTCATCATGGCGGTGCGCCATCGTAGGTACCCGGTGCATGGCGTGCAGTTTCATCCGGAGTCGGTGCTGACGGACGAAGGGCGGCGCATCCTGCAGAATTTTCTGGAGCTGTAGGTACATGTTTACTGCACTCCTCGAAAAGCTCATGCGGCACGAGGACCTCACGACGGAGGAAGCCGCCGACGCCATGCGCGAGGTGATGGAGGGGCGCGCGACGCCAGCCTCACTCGCCGCGCTGTTGTCGGCGCTCGTCATGAAGGGCGAGCGGCCCGCCGAGGTCGTCGGCTTCGCGCGCACGATGCGCGATCACGCGGTCAAGCTCGCCGCTCCGGCTGGTGACGTGTTCGATACGTGCGGAACCGGCGGGGACCGCTCGGGAACGTTCAACATCTCGTCGGCAGCGGCACTCGTCGTTGCTGCCTGCGGCGTCAAGGTTGCCAAGCACGGGAACCGATCCGTGTCGAGCCGCTGCGGCAGCGCGGATGTGTTCGAGCAGCTCGGCGTCAACATTTCGGCGCCCGCGCCGGTGGTGGAGCGTTCGCTGCACGAGGCGAATATCGCGTTCTTCTTTGCCCCGACTTTCCATCCTTCGATGAAGCACGCGGCGCAGACGAGGCGGGAGCTCGGCGTCAGGACCGCGTTCAATCTTCTCGGGCCGCTGACGAACCCCGCCGGCGCACAGCGGCAGATCGTCGGAGTACCCCGCCCTGAGCTTGCCGACCTGGTTGCTCGGGCATTGCTGATGCTGGGCGCGGACCGTGCATGGGTCGTGCACGGCGTCGACGGCATCGACGAGATCTCGACCACGGGCTATACGAGGGTGCTGGAATGTCGTGACGGCACCGTCCACGCGTTTTATGTGCATCCGGCGGAATTCGGCATACCGAAAGCGTCACCTGTGGACTTGCAGGGTGGCGACGCGGCCCAGAACGCTTCCATTGTGCATGACGTCCTGGACGGGCAGCGCGGCGCAGCTCGAGACGTGGTGCTGCTGAACGCCGGAGCTGCGCTGTTCGTTGCCGGTGCGGTGTCGAGTGTCAGAGACGGAATTGGAATGGCAGCGTCGGCCGTTGACCGAGGCGCGGCGAAGACGACGCTCGAAAGCATGGTGCGGAGCTCGCGGGAGGAGGCAGTCGCATGAGCGCCGCGCCGGATCTGCTGCAAACGATTGTGGCGGCAACGGAGCGCATCACAGCGGTCAGGCGCGAGCGCGAATCCTGCGCGGCCCTGGAAAGGCGCGCGGCGCAGGCGTCGCCCGCCGGGGACCGGTTCGAGCAGGCGCTCGCCGCTCAGGGGCGAGTGAATGTCATCGCCGAATGCAAGCGCAGGTCGCCTTCAAAGGGCGTGTTGATGGCGGAATACGATCCGGCAGCGATTGCGGGGAAATATGAGGGCGGCGGAGCAGCGGCCATTTCGGTGCTCACCGAGCCGACGTTCTTCGACGGGTCGCTCGAACATCTCCGCGCCGTCCGCGCCGTAGTGTCGCTCCCGCTCCTACGCAAGGACTTCATCGTCGATGAATATCAGTTGCTCGAGGCACGGGCAGCCGGCGCTGACGCAATCTTGCTGATCGTCGCGGCGCTCGACCAGGCGGCTCTCGCTCGGCTTCAGGCACGAGCGGCCGACATGGGTCTTGCGGCCCTCGTCGAGGTGCATGATGAGAACGAGCTTGTGCGCGCCATCGACACCGGCGCACGGGTTGTCGGCGTGAATAACCGGAATTTGCGCACGCTGCAGGTTGACGTTGATGCGTCGTATCGGCTCGCCGCCAGAATCCCGCGCGACGTTGTCGCCGTCAGCGAGAGCGGTCTGCAGTCGCGCGACGATCTCGAACGGCTTTCGGCCGCCGGCTACCGGGCGTTTCTGATTGGCGAGCGGTTCATGACGGATCCGGATCCGGTCGCTGCGATCCAGGCGTTGATCGGGGGTCCGGGATCGGGGAACGGGGATCGGGGATCCCGAGTCCGAACACCTTCCGAGGATCCGGGTTCCCGGATCCCGGATCCCCGATCCCGGTTTTCGTGATGTTCATCAAGATTTGCGGCATTACCCGGCTCGCCGACGCGCTCAACGCCGTAAGGCATGGAGCGGATGCGCTGGGATTTGTGTTCTGGCCCGGGAGCCCCCGACATATCGATCCTCCGCGCGCTGCGGAGATCATCGGCGGCCTGCCGGAGGGTGTGATGAGCGTGGGTGTCTTCGTGAACGATTCGGTCGATGCGATCCGCGAGATCGTCGCGCAGACCGGCATTTCGGCGGTGCAACTGCACGGCGACGAGCCCGCGGAGTACGCGGCGGCGCTCGACCGCCCAGTGATGCGAGCCATCAGGGTTGAGGAGGCCGAGGACACGTGCCCCGCGTGGCCGGTGAACACGACGTTTCTGGTGGATGCCACCGATCGCATCCAGCGCGGCGGGACGGGACGGGTCGTCGATTGGGATCGGGCCGCGGCGTTGGCACGGAGCCGAAGGATTGTGCTGGCTGGCGGTCTCACGAGCGCCAATGTCGCGGACGCGATTGTCCGCGTGGGACCGTACGGCGTGGATGTGTCATCAGGTGTCGAGGACGCGCCCGGCCTGAAGAATTCGGAGTTGGTGGCGCGGTTTCTGGAGAGCGCACGGAGTGCCTTTGAGCGACGCGAAATCGGCCGTCACTGACCGTCCTGTCTTCGGGCGACGCGATCCCGACATGCGCGGATACTTCGGCGCGTACGGCGGCCGCTTTGTACCAGAAACCCTTGTAGCACCGATCGAGGAGCTGACCGCCGGTTACCTCGCCGCGCGCGCCGATGCGACGTTTCGCGAGGAGCTCGATCGCCTGCTGAAGCACTATGTCGGCCGTCCCACGCCGCTGTATGAAGCGCGGCGGCTGGCGGAGGTCGGCGGGTCCGCGACTCGAGGTCAACCAGGCTCGCCGCGGAACCCGCCCCACGTACGGATTTTTCTGAAGCGCGAGGATCTCACCCACACCGGGGCCCACAAGATCAACAACGCTCTTGGCCAGGCGCTTCTCGCCAAGCGCATGGGAAAGACGCGTGTCGTTGCCGAGACCGGCGCGGGGCAGCACGGCGTGGCGACGGCCACCGCCTGCGCGCTGCTGGGTCTCGAATGCGACGTGTACATGGGCTCGGAGGACATGCGGCGGCAGGCGCTCAATGTCGTCCGCATGGAGTTGCTTGGCGCAAAGGTCCGGCGCGTTGACGCGGGGAGCTGCACGCTCAAGGACGCGATCAACGAAGCGATGCGCGACTGGGTGACCAATGTTGCCAGCACGTACTACCTGCTGGGATCGGCGCTCGGACCGCATCCGTACCCGCTCATGGTCCGCGAGTTCCAGTCAGTGATTGGCCGCGAGGCCCGCGCGCAGATGCTGCACCAGGTGGGACGCTTGCCGGACATCGTGGTCGCGTGCGTCGGGGGCGGGAGCAACGCCATCGGAATTTTCGACGGCTTCATCGAGGATCGCGGCGTGCGGCTGGTCGGCGTAGAAGCGGGCGGCGAGCGGATCGCACCAGGGCGCCACGCTGCACGGTTCGCCGGAGGCGTCACCGGTGTGCTGCACGGCACGCGCACGTACGTGCTTCAGGACGAAGCCGGCAACATCGAGCTGACCCACTCGATTTCGGCCGGCCTGGACTACGCCGCGATTGGTCCGGAGCACGCCTGGCTGCGCGAGCTTGGCCGCACTGAGTACGTCAACGTGTCCGACGCGGAAGCGCTCGCTGGATTTCAGACCCTCGCGAGGCACGAAGGCATCTTGCCCGCACTCGAGTCGGCGCACGCGATCGCTTACACGACGCAGCTTGCACGCGATGTGGCCGATGGCACCGTCATTCTCGTCAACTTGTCCGGACGCGGCGACAAAGACGTGCAGTCAGTGATGGAGGCGATCAAATGAGCGTCGCCGGTCCCGCTCACAGCCGCCTGGCGGAGACATTTGCGCGCCTGCGCCGCTCCCCGAACGGGCCAGGCCTCGTCGCCTATGTCACCGCGGGCGACCCCGATCTGCCCCGAACCGAAGAGATTCTGCGAGCGATCGAGCGGGGCGGCGCAGATGTGATCGAGGTGGGGGTACCGTTTTCCGACCCGCTGGCTGACGGTCCGGTGATTCAGCGCGCGACGGAACGGGCTCTCGCCGCCGGTGCGACGCTGGGGGGCGTCCTCGACATGATCGGCCGCGTACGAGCAGACCTTCGAGCGCCGATAGTGTTATTCAGCTACGTGAACCCGATTCTGCGGCTCGGCATCGAGCGCTTTGCCGACCTTGCCCGGGATGCGGGGGTGGACGGGGTGCTGGTGCTCGATCTGCCCATCGAAGAGGCGGGTGAGTTCCGTGCTCTGATGGCATCGCGCGGGATTGATACAATCCTCCTGCTCAGTCCGACGACGACCGATGACCGCCTGCGCAAGGCGGCGTCACTCGGCAGCGGTTTTCTGTATGCGATCTCGCGGCTCGGTGTGACCGGCGCCCGCGATGCGATCGCCGAGGGCGCGGAGGAGATGGTCCGCAGGATCAGGACCTGCAGCCCGCTGCCCATTGCACTCGGGTTCGGCATCTCCAAACCGGAGCACGTGCGGGAAGTGGGTAAATGGGCTGATGCGGCCGTCGTCGGAAGTGCACTCGTGAGCGTGATTGCCGAAGGGCGTACGAGTGAAGACCTCAACAGACGGGTAGAGGAGTATGTGCGGTGGCTGAAGTCCTGACGAGCATCGAAGAGCTGCGCAGCCGTATCGACGTCATCGACGAACAGCTCGTGCGGCTTCTGAACGTGCGAGTCGCGTGCGCAGTGGAGGTCGGTAAGCTGAAACATGAGGCGGGCCTGCCGATCTATCAGCCGGAGCGCGAGGCGCAGGTACTGAACGGCGTCAGAGAGGCCGCGACGGAACTGGCGGGACCGCTGACGGCCGAAGCGCTGGTCAGAATCTTCGAGCGGATCATCGATGAGGCCAGACGGGCGGAGCGCGCGGCCAGTCGAACGGGCGAAGAGCCTGCACCATCGCTCGATGACTAGGACGTGGCCGTACGAAGTAGGACGTATCGTACGAGGAGCACGTAATCGTACGTAGTGCCCGGCTTTAGCCGGACCGTGGGGCGTGCAAAGCGAGAGCGGGAGAGAAGTCATGGTCGTTGTAATGGAAGAACGGGCCAGCGAAGCGCAAATCGATTCGGTGATTGCGCGGCTCATCGAGCTGGGTATGGACGTGCACCGATCGTCGGGCGCAACGCGCACCGTCCTGGGTGTCGTGGGGGCCGGGAAAGTCGAAAAGGAAATGATCGAGATTCTCGACGGCGTCCACGAGGTGCTGCGCATTTCTGAGCCGTACAAGCGTGCAAGCCGCAGCTACAAGCCCGAAGACACCGTCGTCACAATCGACGACGTGCGAATAGGCGGCGACGAGGTGGTCGTCATGGCGGGGCCGTGCTCGGCGGAAACCGAAGAGCAGTGCATGGCCACCGCGTCAGCGGTCAAGCGAGCCGGCGCGAAGGTGCTGCGCGGCGGCGCGTTCAAACCGCGAAGCTCGCCCTACAGTTTCCAGGGGCATGGCGAAGCCGGGTTGCGCATGCTCAGACGTGCTGCCGACACGCACAATCTGAAGCTCGTCTCCGAAGTGATGGACGTCAGCCAGATCGAGCTGGTTGGGAAGTACTGCGACATGTTCCAAGTGGGTGCGCGCAACATGCAGAACTACACGCTGCTGCGCGAGCTTGGACACGCTCGCAAACCCGTGCTGCTCAAGCGGGGTATTTCCGCCACCATCGAGGAGTGGCTGCTCTCGGCCGAGTACATTCTCGCGGGTGGTAATAACGACGTGATCCTGTGCGAGCGCGGAATTCGAACCTTCGAGACGGCGACGCGGAATACTTTCGATATTTCTGCCATACCGGTGGTCAAGAAATTAAGCCATCTTCCCGTTGTTGCGGACCCGAGCCACGGGGCGGGCCGGCGCGACATGGTCGCGCAGCTTGCGCGCGCGGCGGTCGCGGCGGGCGTCGACGGTTTGATCATCGAGGTCCACAACGATCCCGACCGTGCGCTGAGCGATGGCGCGCAGTCCATGTTCCCCGCGCAGTTCGACCGCCTCATGGCCGAACTCCGCATCATTGCGCCGGCCATCGGCCGCAGCATCTGTCTCGAGGCCGTGTCACGCCGAGGGTGGGCGCGGTAGTAGGCAGTAGGCAGTAGGCAGTAGGCAGTAGGCAGCCTGTAAGCGCTTGCGTGTGTTGCGGCCGCACGGCGTACGCAAGGCCGAGTCATGGATGTCGGAGCGCGGGCGGAGCGATTCCTCCGCGCGTCTTCCGGCCGCGCGTTCTCGTTGTTGGAGATAGCTCTGTCGTTTCATGCCGCGCAATGGGTGACGTGCCGATTCAGCTGTTAGACGCGCGGGTTGCGTCAGGGTACGAGCGAAGGCCGCGCTCCCGGCCGCAGCGTCCGCCGTGCGGCGGCGACACACGTGAGCGCTGACGCCAGCGTCTGCGTCTGCTGACAAGATCACTTACGTGCCGTCCGATTTTCCAATCTTTCCGAAAGTCGCGATCGTCGGCCTCGGACTGATCGGCGGGTCGATTGCGTTCGCGGCTCGTCGCACGTGGCCGTCGAGCCATGTGCTGGCGATCGACCGCCAAGCGGTGCTGCGCGAAGCTCTATCGCGCCGTGCCATCGATGCGGCAGCCTCAGATCTGTCGGCCGTTGCCGATGCGGATCTGGTGGTCCTCGCGGCACCTGTCCGGCAGAACCTGTCGCTGCTGCGCGAGGTGGCATCGCATGCCTCGCAGCGCGCATTGATTACCGACGTCGGTGGAACAAAGCGGGCCATCGTCGACGCCGCGGCGAGGCTGCCGAAGAAGACTGCGTTCGTCGGCGGACACCCGCTGGGCGGCGGGGCGAGGGGGGGCTTTGAGTTCGCCACGGCAGGGCTCTTCAACCGGCGCCCCTGGATTCTCACGCCAGCCGACAGCTCGGCAGAGCCGACAGGCGCCGTTGAGCGGCTGTCCGCGTTCGTGAGCGGACTCGGCGCTGTCCCGACTGTCATGCCCGCGGCCGACCACGATCGGTTGATGGCGTTCATCAGCCACCTGCCGCAGCTCACCGTCACCGCGCTCATGGAAGTCGTCGGAACGATTGCCGGCGCAAGCGGGTTGCGGCTCGCCGGCCAGGGCCTGATCGACACGACTCGGTTGGCGTCGAGCCCTGCCAGCGTCTGGCGCGACATCTGCGCCACTAACGCGGACGAGATCGCGCGCGCGCTCGATCTGCTCATCGAGCGGCTCTCGGATCTGCGCGGCGATCTGCAGCGCGAGGAAATCATCGACGCGGTATTCGACCATGCCGCGCACTGGCGCGCGGAGCTCATGAAGGGCCGCGACTGAACAAGGCACAGGTCACAAGTCACAAATCACAAGTCACGAATCACAAGTCACAAATCTGTGGGGCTTGTGACTTGAGCCTTGTGACTTGTGACTTGATTGTCGATATACTCCCGCGCGCAGGAGGTTGTCATGAAGGCGTGTGTCGTAGCGTTGCTCGTTCTCATTACGGTCGGCCTCGGGGTGTTGCGCACCGACGCCTTCGCGCAGGCGGCGCAGGCACCCGCGCCGAAGCCGAACAGCGGGGCGGCTCCACATGTGGCGATCGCGAAGAAGGCTGCGGGCCAGGAGCACCTTGCGCTGTTCAACAACATCTGCACGCCGCCACCGCCGATCCAGCCTCAACAGCAGGCCGGCGGCCGGGGAGGGGCACAGCAGCAGGGACCACCTCCATCACCTCCGCGATCTGAGTGGTACGCAGCGCCGGTCAAGGTCTTCGACAACTTGTACTGGGTGGGGATGACGGAATATTCAGCCTGGGCCGTCACGACGTCCGAGGGGATCATCGTGATCGATCCTTTGTACGGATATTCGGTGGAGGAGGAAATCGTCACGGGGTTGACCAAGCTTGGTCTCGATCCGAAGAGCATTCGCTATGTCGTCGTCAGCCACGCGCACCAGGATCATGTGGGGGGGGCGGCTCTGCTGCAGCAGCGCGGTGCTCGTGTCGTCATGAGCGCGGCCGATTGGGAGTACCTGGCCACCGACCCGGGCCGTTGGCAGAAGGCCAAGAAGGACATCGTGGCGACCGATGGCTACAAGCTGACGCTCGGCGACACGACGCTCGTGTTGTATCTGACGCCCGGGCATACGCCGGGCACGATTTCGACAATCATCCCTATCAGAGATGGCAACAATCGTCACGTTGCCATGCTCTGGGGCGGGACGGGCTTCAACTGGCGCAGCGGATCGCCGCGCTACATTCAGCCGAAGACGCCGGCGACGTTCTGGTATGAGAACTATGCGAATTCCGCGCGGAAGATGCGGGACATCGCGGCGAAAGCGGGTGCCGACATCGTGCTGTCGAACCATCCGCAGTACGACAACTCGACGACCAGGCTGCCGATGATGGCGAAGCGCACGGCCGGTCAACCGAATCCGTACGTCATTGGGAAGGAAAGTGTCGACCGCTTCCTGACCGTCGCCGAGGAGTGCGCGAAAGCCGGACCGCTCTGGTAATCAGCGATTCGCGCCCTACCGCACTTCTAGTCACTCGTCGAAAATGGACAGGCGACGAGCCGTCCGTTGCGCTCCTCGAGCGGCGGGGTGGTTTCGGCGCATTGTGGCCGTGCGATTGGGCAGCGGGTGCGAAACGCGCAGCCTGATGGCTTGTTGAGCGGCGACGGCAGATCGTCGCGCAGCCGCACCGTCCGTGAACGGCGAGCGTCGGGGTCCGGCCTGGGCACCGCCGACAGCAGCATCCTCGAATAGGGATGCATCGGCCGGTTGTAGACCTGGTCGGCGGGCCCCGCTTCCACGATATTTCCCAGATACATCACGAAGATCCGGCTGGAGATGTGCCGAACCACTGACAGATCGTGCGAGATGAAGATATAGGACAGCCCGAACTCCTCCTGGAGGTCCTGCATCAAGTTGATGACCTGGGCCTGAATCGAGACGTCGAGGGCGCTGACCGGCTCGTCGGCAATCACGATCTTCGGGTTGGTCGCGAGCGCACGCGCGATGCCAACGCGCTGCCGCTGGCCTCCGGAGAACTCGTGCGGATATCGCGTGGCATGCTCCGGCGAGAGGCGCACCTTGTCGAGCAGCCAGCGCACCTTCTCGCGGCGATCGTCTTTTGACTGCGCGGTGTGCACCTTCAACGGCTCTTCGACGATGGCGCCCACGGTCATGCGCGGATTGAGTGACGAGTACGGATCCTGGAACACCATCTGAAGATCGGAACGATAGCGGCGCATCTCGGCACGGCCGAGTGACGCGAGGTCCACAACGCCATCGGGGCGGTGATACAGAATCCGGCCGTTCACCTCCACGCGATAGTTCATCGCGCGAAGGATGTTCACGATTGCGCGCCCGACGGTCGTCTTGCCGCAGCCCGATTCGCCGACAAGGCCAATCGTCTCGCCGCGCTTGAGCGTCAGCGACACGCCGTCGACTGCACGGACTTCTGCCTTCTTCCGCGGGATGATGCCGCCGAAGACCGGAAAGCGGACGTGCAGGTCCTGCACGTCAAGAATGACGTCGTCCGAAGTACCCATGACAATCATCGTGAAGATGGCACCGCACCCAGTGGCCCTGGGTCTTTTCGATGAGTGGCGGCTCGAGGTCGTAACACGGGTCGAATCGCTCGGGGCAGCGCGTCGCAAATTTGCATCCGGGCGGCAGACGATGAATATCCGGCACGGCGCCGGGAATCGTCGTGAGCCGCTTCGCCGGGGCGCCGTCAACGCGCGGCAGCGACGCGAGCAGCCCGCGTGTGTAGGGATGCAGCGGGTTGTGAAAAAGCTCACGAACCGGCGCTATTTCCTGAATCCTCCCACCATACATAACGGCCACGCGGTCGCATGTTTCTGCCACCACCGCAAGGTTGTGGGTGATGAGCAGGATCGCCCCTGCCTCGTGCCGCGCTTTCATCTCGAGCATGAGGTCGAGGATCTGCGCCTGAATCGTCACGTCGAGCGCGGTGGTTGGCTCGTCGGCAATCAACAGCGCAGGATTGAGCGCCAGTGCAATCGCGATCATCACGCGTTGGCGCATGCCGCCGGACAGCTCGTGCGGATACTGATCCATCCGCGTCGCCGGATCGGGGATGCCAACTTCAGTGAGCATCTTGATGGCGTGTGCCCGCGCCGCTTCCGATCCTTCGGCGGGGCGGTGAGCGAGGATGACCTCGGTGACCTGGCGGCCGATCGTAAAAACAGGGTTCAGGGAGGTCATCGGCTCCTGGAAAATCATGCTGATGTCCTTCCCGCGGACCTTCCGGATCTCCTCCCATGAGAGGTCGAGGAGATTGTGGCCGTTGAACCGGATCTCACCGCCGACGACGCGACCTGGCGGATCGGGAATCAGCCGCAGAATGCTGAGCGCCGTAACGCTCTTGCCCGACCCTGATTCGCCGACCAGCCCGAGCACCTCACCCTTCATGATGTCGAGGTCCACGCCGTCAACGGCTTTGGCGACACCCGATTCTGTGAAGAAGTGGGTTCGAAGTCCGCGGATCTGAAGCAGCGGCGCCGTCATCGCAGACGGGAGTACTCCTTCGGATCGAATGCCTCACGGACGGCTTCGCCGATGAACACGACGAGAAGGAGCGTGGCGAACAGCACGCCAAGAGGAAAAAAGACGAGCCACCACTTGGTGAGGTTCTCCATCCCCTGACCGATCAGCTCGCCCCAGCTTGGCGTGGGCGCAGGCAGGCCGAAGCCCAGGAAATCGAGCGCCACCAGCAAGGATATGTTCGCGACGATCGTGAAGGGCGCGAACGACACCACCGGTGTGAGGGCATTTGGCAAGATGTGCCGGAACATGATTGCGGGCTCCGACACACCCGTGACGATGGCCGCGGCCACGTAGTCCTTCGCTTTTTCGCGATAGAACTCGCCGCGCACGTAGTACGTAATCCCCATCCAGTCGAACGCCGCGAGGATGAACACGAGCAGCCAGAACGCCGGCTGCAGCACCTGCATGCGTCCTGGTACGTAAACGGGGACGACGATGGAGCTGACGATGATGATGGTGTACAGGAACGGCAGCGACGACCAGATTTCGATGATGCGCTGCCCGAGGAGATCCAGCTTGCCGCTCACGTAGCCGAGGAGGCCGCCAACGATCACACCGGTTCCGTCAGCGAGAAGCAGAACAACCACCGCGAATGTCAGCGAGACGTTGAATCCATATGCAAGGCGGACGAGGACATCACGCCCCCGATCGTCTGTACCGAGCGGGTGTGCACGCGACGGAGGGTGTGGAGGGTAGCCGGGCAGGTCGAGGATCGACTCATTCGGGCTGTACGGGTAGGGCGGCATGAGCACCCAATCACCCGTATTTGACGCGCCGAGCTCGGCGCGCAGCGCGCGATAATCGGGTTCGCCAAACGCCGCCTGTCCGAAAGTGGCAGCGGGATAAAACTGCAACATCGGGAAGTAGTACTCGCCCTTGTATCTGACGACGAGTGCGACGTTGTTGAAGACGAACGGCAGGAAAAACGAGAAGACGTAAGCTGCGGCAATCAGAAGAAACGAATAGTAGCCGCGCCTTATACGGCGGAACTTCCGCAAGCGCCGGCTGAAGATGGACTCGGGCCTGGCGGTGGGCAAAGCCTCCGGAACCGCCGCGGCGAGCTGCTCCGCCTCGTACGACTCGACCGCGGTCCGCGCCGCGATCTCCGACACCGGGTCGCGCTGGGGAAGTGTCACCGGGTGCCTGGCGTCCCCTCGGATTCAAGCCTGGCGAACTCGAGCCAGTACTTGTCGTCGCTGGGCCCTTCACCGAGCTGAATGGATTGATCGCGCCGCGCTTCGTCAAGTCTCCGGCTCCGCTCCGGATCGATCCACCAGAGATGCACGATGTCGCGGAAGCTGCCAACTCTCGTCAGATACCCTTGCGGGTAGCCGAACTTGTGCCAGTACGCCACCCGCTCATACGGCGCGGTCCAGTCGAAGATCCAGTGATGTTCTGCTGTCAGGATGCCGTCGAGCTCCTGAAGCAGCTTCGTGCGCGCCGCGATGTCGAATGTCTTCTGGTACTGCAGCATGATCTGATCGGCGCGAGCATTCTTGAAACCGGTGATGTTGTTGTTGTTCTTTTCATCGGCAAGCTGGGAGAGCCAGCTGGCGTCGGGCTTCGGAAATGTTTCTCCGGTATAGCCGATGGACACCATGTCGAATGCCCGATCGTCGAGAAGCTTGATCAGCGTTTCAAACGTCGTGAACCGCAAATTGAGCGTGATGCCAATCTTCCGCAAATCCTCCTGGTAGAGCGTGAGGTACCGTTCGGTCGGCTGCTGAGCGTAGACGACCTCAATCGTCAGCGGTCGCCCGTTTCGCACGAGGCGGCCATTGGCATCCCGCTCCTTCCACCCCGCCTCGGCGAGGAGCTGAACCGCGCGCTGCGGGTCGTAGCGGACCTTCTGGTTCGCCGGGTTCTCGTAGCGGCTGGCCGGGAAGAACGAATCGATCAAGAAGTACTCGTTGAACATCAGCTTCTCGACCATCGATTCGCGGTTGTACAGATGCCTGAGCGCCAGGCGAACACGGACATCGTTGTACGGTTCGCGGCGGGTGTTTATCCCGAGTCCGGCGATACCGACCGGCTTGTGATTGAAAATCTTGCGCTTCTGGTTCAGGCCCCGCTTGATGTTGGGATAGTTCAGCTCCTGGACCCATTCCTGGGCGCGCGACACGAAGTAGTAATCGACGTCTCCGCGCTTGAACATCTCGAATTCCAGATTTCGATCGCGCACGACGACCTGCTGGACTTCGTCGAAATTCGACGTGCCGATGTTGCGGCGATGATTGGCCGCCCAGTAGTCGTTGCGCCGACGGATGCGGATCGATCGGCCGCGTTCGACGTCCTGCTCCCTGATCTGATACGGCCCGGTGCCGGGCGGCATGTTGTAATTGAACTGCTTGACAAAGGTCTCACCGGTCACGCCTTTCAGGACGTGCGCCGGCAGGATGAACATCCCGCCGATGTGTGCGCCGCAGGCGAAGTACATGAAGTTCTGCCA
>Ga0075430_100002866_pt1 | contig 14433 bp, 9 predicted proteins | sample RhiMetdeltSRZDD4_FD_75294 | JGI IMG/M metagenome (GOLD analysis project Ga0075430, IMG submission 75294) | Populus rhizosphere microbial communities from Tennessee, USA - Rhizosphere MetaG P. deltoides SRZDD4 | ecosystem: Host-associated > Plants > Roots > Rhizosphere > Soil | place: USA... | reverse complement strand
GACCTCGCCCCTACCTAATCAATACGCTGAGACCGCGTCTATCTGCCAGCCGCCGGTAACCGGCGGCCCCTTCAGGCTGCCCACCAAACGGACAAGTCCTTGTCCAAGGTGAACAGCTACCATCGTCAGGCCTAGCCAGAAGTAGTTGGCCGCGCATGGGCCTTGTGTCGGCGCGACTGGCAATGAGTGACGGGCAACGCAGGCGTGCCATGCTTGGTTCTGCTGGACTGCGACCCCGAACATCAGCGGCGACAGCGGAATGGCCATGGCGGTGAACAGCCAATGTCGGCCGCTGTGCCGTGACCGCTTCGCGAGCCGCTGGTCATTCATCGTCTACTCCGTCCTCGACTTGGCCCCGTCACGGCCGGAGATGGATGCTGGGCACTGGCCTGACCACGCGCTGGGCGACGGCCATGTAGCGCGGCGTGCGCCCGGTCGGCCCGGCGGCGGGAGGTCGACAGGCCGCGTAATATGTTAGCTCCGCCACCATTCATCGAGCCGGTGGGGAGAGGGCGCCATGGGGTTCGTGGAATCTCGATGACGAACCAGTCTGAGTGCTACGTCGAAGCCACCTCTCCGATACTGCCAGGCATTGAAGCCTGGTCCGTAGTGAGGCGACGCGGCTGGATACCGGCACACGGCGATGAAGCTCCTTCACGGCGACGTTAAGGACGGCGAGGAGCGAGCTGGCGTGGGTACCGGGTCGACGCAGTGCACGCGACCCCAGCTGAGGCCGCGTCCGGGCTGGGGCGATGGTCATTCGCGCCAGCCGGCCAGCTCCACGCCCTTGGCCACCTCGACCCGGAAGCCCAGGTGGACCTCGCGGGACTCGCCTGGCGCGAGCTCCAGCCGCCAGGTGTAGACCCCGAGATCGGTGCGCTCGGCCGGGGCCGGGTCGGCCCGTAGCTCCTTGACGGTGATCTGGTCGTCGCGGGAGACCGGCAGCTGGTCGAGCACGGTGACCCGGGCGGCGCGCGGCGTGTGGTTGGCCACGGTCGTCTTGTACTCCACGTCGCGGCGCCGGGTCGAGCTCAGCGTGGCCTTGGTGGCGGTACGGCGGACCAGCTCGCGCTCGACCCGTACCCGGTCGTCGACGCCCAGCGCGAGCTCGACCTCCTCGCCCGGCGCCCAGGTGTCCAGGCGGGTGCTGCCGACGAAGTCCGCGCCGTGGAAGACCGCGGCCGGCCCGGGCGGCAGCGTGTGCGTGGAGGTGTTGACCACGGTGGCGCGCAGGTGCGCCTCCTCGGCCCGCAGCGGTGCGGTCACGTAGTCCACAGTGGACTCTACTTCGGCGACCGCCACAGTCGCCCGGTGCGCGCCGCCGTCGGAGGGCACCGCGACCGGCCGCGCGGGCTGGTACGTCGCCGCAGCGAGCCCCTGCTCGGCCGTTGCCACCTGCTCGCGGACCGGGGGTGGGGGCGCCGCCATCTCCATCGCCGGCGCGGCGACAGCCCCCGGCGCGGGCAGCGCGGCCGGTGCGTACATCATGTCGGCCGCCCCGGCGGCCCGGGCGCGCATCGGCCGTGGCGGGCCGATCGGGCGTACCCGGTCCAGGTACCACGGGTCCAGCTCGGGCACGGTGACCGCGCCGGACGGCCGGGCGGTGGACAGCCGCAGGTCGCACTCTGGCCAGTCCTCACCCGTCTGCTGGCGCACCAGCCCGTACCAGGTCAGGCTGAGCCGGTCCGCGGCCGCCTCGTCCAGGCGCAGGTCGTAGGAGGACTGCCAGCCCGCGTTGCTGACCACGTAGGACAGCTCCAGCTCGATATCGGACTCCTGCGCCACGCTCAGGCCGATGGTGGCGGCCAGCCGGTCCGGCTCCCGGGCGGCGCCCAGCTCGGCCAGCCGCCGGTCCAGGGCGGCCAGCTCCTCGCCGAGCTCCTCCCGGCGGCGGGCCAGCGCCCGCTGCCGGGCCTTCCCCGCGCCCAGCTGCTCGGCGAGCGCGTCGGTGAACGCCGCAACGGCGGTGGCGTCGGCGTCGCCGGCGGCCAGGGCCCGCCCGTAGCTGCTTCCGGCCCGGCTGGCCAGGCGCTGCAGGAAGCCGACCCGCTGCGCCTCCACCGCGTCGGCGTCGTCCAGCTCGGCCACCTGGGCGACCAGCTTCCGCCGCTGCTGCTCCAGGTCTGCCGCGCGAGGGTCGGCGGTACGGGGGCGGTGCCGGCGGGCCACGTCGACACCGAGTACGGTGGCCGGCCCGCGCCCGCCGACGCGTACCGAGTCGGGCTGCATGGTCAGCGGCAGCGGCTCCACCACGACGGTGTGGTCACCGGCCGGCAGCCGTACCGTCTCGCGCCGGGTCACCCGGGCCCGGTCGGGGTAGACGGTGACCGCCACAACGGGCGGCGTGGTCACGACCGGCACGGTGACCACCACGGGCTCAGCCAGTGCCGCGGCTGCGGGGAGCTCAGTCACGGGCCAGAGGCTACCTCGTCAGCCACCCGCAGGGTCGCGGCCAGGCTCCCGGCTGTGTCTGATGCGCGTTGCTGCGCCGGCTCACTTGGGCGGACGGACGCACTTGCGGGGATCCGCCGCTCCGCACACCCGCACGTCCGCAACTGGAGCGCCGGCCAGTTAGTTGCCTGGTTGACCTGCCGATGTGGCGCGAGCGCAGTAGCACTTCCACGTTTTGCCCTGCTTTGCCCTTGGCTTGCCGTTCCCCAGGGTGCACAGATGGCCGCAAGCGATCGGGATGTGGCCAACGCCCGGCCCGGGCCACGCCAAGATCATGATAATTGCAGCAAAAGTGCGGCGAAACTTCATTTTCTCTGTACAGATCGCAATCTTGAAGCCACGCCGGTGCGGGGACGGACACCGGCTGATACTTGGTCGGCGCTCTGGGGAGTCCCGGCGCTGACCGGCATGTGAGCTGGTTGGCCACTGGCAGGTCACCCGGCCGGGCTCTGCTGGCGGCGATGGTGCAGAGCATTAGGTTGGCGCAACCCCTACCCCGAGGCTGGCCAGCAGCAAGGCTGGGGTCGGTCCGATGACTGGACCTGGCCCGGCCGGTCCACGGCGCCCTGCCCGGACATCACGTCATCGCGTCCGGGCAGGGCGGCTACTAAGCGAACGAAGCAGGACCAGGCGAACCAAGCGGGACCGCACAAATCAAGCGGGACCGCACAAATCAAGCAGGCCAAGCGGTCAGGGGATCGCTGTCATGGTGGGTGCCGGTGTTGGGTCGGGTCCGGGGATGGCTATCGGGCACAGCGGCGGGAAGATGAAGTGCCCGACCCGGGTGTTCCACGTGCCACCCGTAACGGCGTAGTACTCGTTGACGTACCAGAACCGGCAGTCATCGCGTGGGTCGATATTCATCGATGTATAGTCACCCCAGCGTGGGCTACCCAGCTGCGAGCCTGTGCCGGGGAACAGCACGGCCTCCCCTTGGGGCATGGTGCCGAGCGGGTCGGTGGCGAGCCGGCCGGTGTAGCGGATGCCGGGGAAGACGGTGGTGGCGTTGGAGACGCTGTAGCCCAGCGCCATGTTCCCCCGGCGGTCCTGGGCGATGCTGCCCATCCACCGGTGCACCCCGTCATTGGCGGCCACCGTGCCCTGCTGGAACACTGACGGCGCCGCGGTGGTGTTGGCCAGGTTACGCAGCTCGTACCAGCGCACGCCCGCGACACCCGGCAGTGCCTCCACCGACTGGTTGGTCACCAGCGACTCATAGCCGGAGAACCGGCGGTACGCCGCCCGGTGCATCGGCCGCTGTCGGTACGACAGAATGTCGATCTTCTGAGTGGTGCCCGGTTGGGGGATGCAGTCGCGTGAGGTCGGCGCGCACGGGAAGACCGAGTCGAACGGGGCGACCGGGATCGACCTGACCAGGGTCAGCGCGGCCGCTGGCGGGGCGAACGAGAACCGCAGGTGGAACACGTTGACCCCGTCGAACGGCGCACCGTACGACGCGCCGCTGTCCATCGTGCCGATGAAGTAACCGACGTTCGCAAACGGCGGCAGCACCTTGCCGTCCAGGTCGGCCGGGAGCAGGCCGTCGCCGGGCTTCCACGGCTCGGCGCCGGGCGCCAGCAGCACCTTCACCCCGACCGCGGTCGGGTCACCGACGAGCATCTTGGACCGCTCGAACGCCCACGTACCGACCCCGACGAACGCGCCGCCCAGCCCGTTGAAGTCCCGGGTGGACCCGAGGTACCCACCGGACCAGACGCCGTACTTGGGATAGTCCGGGAACAGCGCGCCATTGGAGAAGGCGTAGAGGTGGTACGCGCCGGTCGGGTCGGCCGTCTGGGACACGGCCATGCAAAGGTAGAACGGTGCCACGCTCGCGGTGAACTGGGTGAGCAGCCACCGGTCGGCCAGCTGGTCGTGCAGCACGATCGGGTCGCCGAAGCTGCCCTCGCACGGGTGCACGCCCGGCAGGCCGGCGAAGATGGCGCCGAGGGGCACGTTCAGCAGTGGGGTGCCGTCCCGCTTGAACACGCCCACGGAGAGGTTCACCATCTCCACGTAGTGGTTCGGCCCGATGTCGCCGACCGGGTCTGGCGGCTTGGCCGTGCCGGTAAGCCCGGGGAACGTCGTCGCCGGCGGCATCGCCGTGATCCCAGGGCCGGTCCTGGACGACACCGCGCCGTCGCGGTCATGACCACGACCGGGTACGGCTGCACCGCGCTCACCCCAGGTCGTGGCCGGTGCCGCTGGGGCGGCCACGGCGGCCATGGCGCGGGCCAGCTTGGTCAGCGATGGGGACGTGCCGTGGTCCGCCGTGACCACCTGAGCGCCTGGCACGGCAGCCGCAGTTCCTCCGAGCGCGGTTACGACAAGCCCAGCCGGCAGCAGCACGACGGCTGCAGCTGCCGCGCCGAGCCGGACTCTGGATCTGGACATGCCAGCTCCCTTCGGGAGAGTAGGTCCTCGTCCAGACAGCTCATCGCCGCCCGGCTGTGATTCGGTTGCGATGCGGTTGTAACGCCCCGCTGGCTACCTGGCACTGTTCGCGGCCTTCATGTACGCGGCGTCCGAGGCACCGATTGATGAGAAGCAGAATCCGGTGATCGCGACGCTGGGCGCGGTCGCCCGGGTGCCAGCCATCGGTGACCTGGATGAGATCGGTACGAAGGAGCCCTGCCCCGCGCGCCCCAACCGGCAGTGACCTGGTCAGGGCTGCTCCGAGCCTGCGACCTCCACCCGCAGGGGTGCCGGCGCCTCGACCCGGACCACCTGGCCGGCCTCGTCCACGTCCACGTGCAGCGTGCCGGCGTAGCCGAGGCGGATGTTGCGGACCGAGTACGCCCCGACCGGGGACGGCGCCATCGGGCGCAGCCGCAGCCGGCCGCCGGGCACGTCGACCTCGAGCCCGAGCAGCGCCTGGACCATGGCCAGACCGGCCGCCGCCGCCCACGCCTGGGGCCGGCAGGCGGCCGGGTACGGCACCGGGGGCAGCGGCGGCTCAGCCCGCTGGCCCCCGTACAGCTCGGGCAGCCGGTAGCCGAACCCCGGCGCCGCCGCGAGCAGGCCGCACAGCAGCGCCGCGGCCGGCGCGGAGTGGCCAGAAAGCGCCAGGTTGCGCACTGCGATGGCGGTGTCGTGCGGCCACACCGAGCCCGCGTGGTACGAGAGCGGGTTGAACCCGGCCGCCGTGTCAGCGAGGGTACGCAGGCCGTACCCGCTGTCCAGGGCCGGTCCGGCGAGCCGGCGGGCGACCAGCGCCTCCTCCGGCGGCGTCAGCAGGCCGGTGCCGAGCAGGTGCCCCATGTTGGACGACGGCCCGTCTACCGGTTTGTTACCTGCCTCAAGCGCGATCGCCGGGTAAGATCCGTCCACATCAGACACCCAGAAGGCGTCCCTGAACCGGGCAGCCAGCTGCCCGGCCCACTCGCGCCAGCGGTCGCCGCCCGGCTCGCCGAAGGCGTCGAACAGCGCGGCCCCGTCCATGGCCGCACGGTAGGCGTACCCCTGCACCTCCACCAGCGCGACCGGCGGCGTGGCCAGCCGCCCGTCGGCGTGCTGCACCCCGTCGGAGGAGTCCTTCCAGCCCTGGTTGACCAGGCCGTGCCCGGCCGGGAGGTACTTGATGAAGCCGTCGCCGTCGGGGTCGCCATGCGTGGTGAGCCACGCCAGCGCGCCGCGGGCGGCCGGCAGCAGGGCGGCGACCTCGGCGGCCGGCAGGCCCCACCGCCAGGCCTGGGCCAGCAGCACGACAAAGAGCGGGCTGGCGTCGACCGTGCCGAAGTAGACCGCCGGCAGGCCCACGGCGGCGTTGGCCGGCCGCAGCTCGTGCGGGATCTTCCCGGGCGCCTCCTCGGTCTCCGGGTCGACCCGGCTACCCTGCCGCCGGGCCAGCGCGCGCAGGGTGCCGCCGGCGAGCTCGGGGCCGAGCGGCAGCGCGAGCGTCGAGACCCACAGCGTGTCCCGGCCGAACAGGGTCAGGTACCACGGGCTGCCGGCGGCGGGGTACGCGTCGGCCGGCTCGTCCGGGTCGGCCAGGCGCAGCGCGGCAAGGTCGGACATGCTCGCCGCCACCAGGGCGTCCAGCCGCCGGTCGCCGGCCCGCACCCGCAGCGGCGCCGCGTGCCACGCGGGGGCGGTGCCGGGCGGGACGGGGCGGAAGCCGGGGGAGGGCGGCCGGTGCGCGGCCAGCGCCACCCGTCCCCGCCAGGCCTGGCCCGGCGGCACCACAACGGACCAGCGCAGCACCTGGCCGGCGAGGTCGACCGCTGGTGGCGGGTCCGCCCGCAGCAGCACCCGCGGGCCGTCCGCGGTGGTGCCACCCCAGCTCAGCCCATCGGGGCTGGCCTGGGCGGGCGCCGGCGCGAGGCCCGTCCCGTCGTGCTTGACCGCCATCACCGGGGCGAAGTCGGCCCCGACGGTCACCGACAGCTCGACCTGGAGCGTGCCGCGGGAGGCGTTGCGCAGCTCGATCGCCTCCTCGCCGCCGTCCGGGCCGGCCGTGCGGGTCCGCTCGCACCAGACCGTGGGGTCGGGCCCGCAGTCGCCGAGCCCGCGCAGCACGCCGAGGAAGCGGGCCCGCCCCGCGTCCAGGTTGCCGGCGCTGACCGGCTCCGGCTCGGCGCCGTCGACGCGCACCTCCAGCCGGGAGAGGATCCGCAGGTCAGCCAGGTAGAGGCCGGCGACGCCGCCGCGGACCTGCGCGTCGGGCGGCGAGAGCCAGGTGGTCGGTGCGGACAGGCAGGTGACGTGCTGATGCAGGTACGGCTGGCCCATCGGCTACCCCTTGACAGCGATGCGGGGTGGTGACATTGTCCCGACAAGCGTATTTGATCGTTCAAACCTGAGGCCCGCAGACTACCCGAGCGGGGGTCCGAAGTGAACCAGGCAATGGAGGCGGCTGACCGGCCAAGCCCTACGGTCGCCGACGTTGCCGACACCGCAGGCGTGTCCCGCCAGACGGTGTCCAATGTGCTCAACGCGCCCCAGCGGGTGCGGCCGGAGACCCGGGCGCGGGTCGAGGAGGCCATCGCCACCCTCGGCTACCTGCCCAACCGGGCCGCCCGCGCGTTGCGGGTGCAGGCCTCGCAGCTCATCGGGTACCGGGTCGAGCCGGTCCACGAGGAGTCGCTGGCGAGCATCCACGACCGTTTCCTGCACGCGCTGGCCGAGGCCGGGCGCGAGGCAGACCACCACCTGCTGCTGTTCACCGCCGACGACGCCGAGGACGAGCTCGCGGCGTGCGCCCGGCTCTACCGGGCCGGTGGCGTGGACGGGTTCGTGCTCTACGGCATCGGCCACGGCGACCCTCGACCGCAGGCGCTGCTGCGGCTGGGCGCCCCGTTCGCCGCTTTCGGGCGGACCGACTTCGACGCCGGCCAGCACCCGTGGGTGGACGTCGACAACGCGGCCGGCACGGCGGCGGCCGTCGACCACCTGGTGGCCCGCGGCCACCGGCGCGTCGCGTTCCTCGGCTGGCCGGAGGGGTCGCAGGTGGGCGACCACCGGGCGACCGGCTGGCGTACGGCACTGGACAAGCACGGGCTGCTCGCCGAGTCGGCCGAGCTGGACATCCGGGGGGACGACTCGGTGGCCGGTGGCGCGGCGCTCGCCAGCTACCTGCTCGACCGCGACCACCCGCCCACCGCCATCGTCGCGGTCAGCGACACGCTCGCGGTCGGCGCGGCCCAGGCCGCGCGGGTCCGCGGCCGCTCGCTCGGCCGCGACCTCGCCATCGTCGGCTTCGACGACACGCCCACCGCCAGGGTGCTCGACCTGTCCAGCGTGCGCCAGCCCATCGAGGCGGTCGGCCGGGCCGTCATCCGGGCCCTGCTGGAGATGCTGCCGGCCGCCCCGCCTGCCCCGGCGCCCGCTGCCCCGGCCGCGGACGGACGGGCCGATGCGCCGCACACCGGCCGCCTGGTCGTGCCGACGCTGGTGGTGCGGGCCAGCAGCGCCGCGCCGGTCCACCGATAGCCACTCGCATCCGTGTAGTCCCTACGCAGCAAGGAGATATCCATGTCCATCTCGGCCGACCTCCGCCGGCGCCGCCCGGCCCGGGCCGCCGCAGCGGCGCTCGCCGCGCTGCTCTGCCTCGCCGCCGCCGGCTGCGGTGACGACGGTGACTCTGACCAGGGCGCGCAGCCAGCCAACGCCAAGCTTTCGATGTACGCGTTCTCGTCCTCGCCCGCCGAGGACGCGACCCTGCGCAAGGTGATCGACGACTACAACAAGCTGGGCCGCAACACGGTCACCCTGAACGTGCTGCCGGAGTACGACACCGCGCTGCAGACCGCGCTCGCCGGCGGCGAGCCGCCGGACGTGTTCTACGTCAACGACAACAAGCTGCCCGACCTGGCCAAGGCCGGTGCCCTGGAGCCCATCGGCGACAAGGTCGACAACCCCAACGACTTCTACGAGAGCCTGCGCCAGTCCTTCACGTACGAGGGCACGTACTACTGCCCGCCCAAGGACTTCTCAACGCTCCAGCTGGTCTACAACGTCGACGAGCTGGCCAAGGCCAACGTCAAGCCGCCGACCACGTGGGACGAGCTGTCCGCCGCGGCCCGCGCGCTGACCAAGCCCGGCCGGCCGGGCCTGGTGATGGGCCCCGAGTTCTACCGCTGGGGCGTGTTCATGGCCCAGGCCGGGGCGTGGCCCACGAACGACGACGTCAGCAAGATGACCATGGACACGCCGCAGATGGCCCAGGCCCTGCAGTACGTGGCCGACCTGCACAAGGGCGGCTTCATGGCGAGCCCGCAGAAGGTCGGCGCCGGCTGGGGCGGCGAGGCCCTCGGCAAGGGCAAGGCCGCCATGACCATCGAGGGCAACTGGATCGTCGGCGCCATGAAGAACGACTTCCCCAACCTCAAGTACGCGGTCGCGGAGCTGCCCGCCGGCCCGGCCGGCAAGGGCACGCTGGCCTTCTCGGTCTGCTACGGCGTGGCCAAGGCCAGCAAGAACAAGGCCGCCGCGATCGACTTCGTGAAGTTCCTGGTGTCGAGCGAGAAGCAGCTGGAGTTCACCAAGCAGTTCCCGGTCATGCCGTCGCGCAAGTCCCTGGCTGAGCAGTGGCTGGCCGACAAGCCGGAGCTGAAGGCGTTCGTGACCGGCGCCGACTACGCCAAGAAGGCGGTCTTCATCCCCGGCTTCAAGACCGTGATCGACACCCTCAACGACGGCATCCAGGGCCTCGCGGCCGGGAACAAGCCGGTGCCGGAGGTGGTGACTGCGGCGCAGAACGCCGGCAAGGAGGTCGTCAGTGGTTGATGCCGCGAGGGCAGGTACGGCGGCTCCGGCCGCCGTACCGCCCCCGGCGGGCCGGCCGGGCCGGCGGCTACGGCGACGCCCTAGCCGCATCCGCGGCCGCCAGGCGCTCGCCGGCTGGCTGTTCGTCGCGCCCGCGCTGCTCGGGCTGGGGCTGTTCCTTGTCGCCCCGATCCTGATGGCGTTCTGGGTGAGCTTCCGCGACTGGAGCGGCCTCGCCCCGCTCGACACGTCCACGCCGACCGGCACGGAGAACTACCGTGACCTGCTGGTCGAGTCGGGTGTCGTGCAGAGCGACTTCGCCAAGAGCCTGCGCAACAACTTCTACTACGTGCTCGGCGTCGTGCCGGCCCAGACCGCGCTGTCGTTCTTCCTCGCCGTGGTGGTGAACTCCAAGCTGCTGAAGGGCAAGACGTTCTTCCGTACCGCCTTCTACTTCCCTTCGGTGACCAGCTCGATCGCGGTCGCGTTCATCTTCATCTTCCTGTTCAGCCCGAGCGGCGTGGTCAACGTGCTGCTCTCCGCGCTGCTGCCCGGGACGGTGGAGACCGTGTGGCTCAGCGAGTTCAAGGGCGTCGTGCACACCGTGCTCGGCTGGCTCGGGGTCGACACCGCCCCTGCCTTCCTGGGCGAGCACCGGCTGATGGGGCTGTCCTACTGGGACTGGCTGTCCGGGCCGAGCGTCGCCCTGCTCGCCATCATGATCCTGGCCACCTGGACCACGACCGGCACGTTCATGCTGATGTTCCTGGCCGGCCTGCAGAACATCCCGGAGGAGCTGGACGAGGCCTCGCTGATCGACGGGGCGACGCCGCGGCAGCGCTTCTTCCGGGTCACCCTGCCGCTGATGCGACCCACCTTGTTCCTGGTGCTCACGCTCGGCCTCATCGGCACCTGGCAGGTCTTCGACCAGATCTACGCGATGACCGCGGGCGGCCCGCAGAAGACCACGCTCACCCCGGCGTACCTGATCTACCGGGACGGGTTCGAGAACTCGGCGATGGGCCGGGCCGCAGCCATCGCGTTCATCCTCTTCGCGCTGATCCTCGCCTTCACCGGGATCCAGCGCCTGCTGCTGCGCCGGGAGGACTGACTCCATGAGTCCCGTGACCGCCGCCCGCCGGGCCACCGGATACCTGGTCCTCACCGCGTTCGCCCTGATCTTCATCTACCCGTTCATCCTGTCCCTGGCCACCACGTTCAAGTCCCGCGAGGAGGTGGCGGCCGAGCCGGTGCTGCCGTGGCCGCTCAACCCCGAGTGGCGGGCCTGGGAGAACGTGCTCGTCCATGGCGACTTTCCCATGTGGACACTCAACTCGGTCATCGTCACCGTCGGGGCCACGCTGCTGCGGATCTTCCTGGACTCGCTCGCCGGCTACTCGCTGGCCCGGCTCGACTGGCGCGGCCGGGGCCCGGTCTTCGCCGCCGTGCTGGCGGTGCTCGCGGTGCCCCCGATCGTGCTCACCATCCCCAGGTTCCTGGTGCTCAAGGAGATGGGGCTGCTCAACTCGTACGCCGGGCTGATCCTGCCGCTGGCGGTCGACGCGGTCGGCATCTTCATCATGAAGCAGTTCTTCGAGGCCTTGCCGCGGGAGCTGGAGGAGGCCGCGCGCATCGACGGGGCGAACATCTTCCAGACCTACTGGCGGGTGGTGCTGCCGCTGGCCCGGCCCGGCATCATCACGCTGGCGATCCTGTCCTTCCAGGGCACGTGGAACGAGTTCCTGCTCCCGCTCATCGTGGTCCGGGCCAGCCCGGAGCACTGGACGCTCCCGTTCGGACTGTCCACCCTGGGCAGGGGTGGGGCCGGCGGGCAGACCTTCGACTACCCGGTGATGCTGGCCGGCTCGATGCTCACCATCCTGCCCGTGGCGATCATCTTCATCGTGCTGCAGCGCTTCTTCGTACGGGGCATCGCGGCCGGAGCCGTCAAGGGCTGACCTGTGGCATGAGGTGACACGCTGCCTGGTCGGCAAAGCACCTGTGATCATGAAGCTGCCTACGCTCCGTGGTCGCCAGAGGTGCCTGTGCCTGCCTTGCCCATCGTGGCTGGGAGCCGGCAAGGCTGGTTTCGACATTGCTTCCACGGCCCGGCGCAAGCCATACGCAAGTTAGCCGCAATCTCGGTCGCCTACGGTCTGGTCCGAGCGGGATCCCTGCATGGAGTTGGTACTCCGCACCGTCACATACTTCCAGCGCCCGGGCGACGCTCCGGGGCCGGCGCTCGCCGCTGCGATCTGCCGTTGTCACTGCGACCTGTTCGGCCGACGGGGTGATCGGAATGTCCATTACTCGGCGTCGCACATTCGCGGCGGGTCTCGTTGCCGCCTTGGGGGTTTCGTTGCTCTGGGCGCCCCCGCTGGCAGCGGAGCCTGGGGACCCGGCGCCGGGGGTGTCGCAGCGCTCGGTGCCGATGGGCAAGCTGACGCCCCGGGCCGCGAAACCCGCGCAGTCACAGCAGGAGAGGTGGTCGCCGGGCAGGGCCGTGTGGCCGGCGGCGGGCAGCATCGAGGTCGATCTTCCCGCGCCCTCGTCCGCCGGTGGGGCGGGCGCCCGCGTACGGGCGGGAGCCGGTCCGGTCTGGGTCGGCCGCGGTGCGGTCGGTGCGCAGGCGGGTACGGCCGTCGTCGACCAGCCCGGACGGGTGCGTCTGGACGTGTCGGACCAGCGTGCGGCCGAGGCTGCCGGCGTGAGCGGCATGGTGTTCCGGTTGAGGCGAACCGACGGTGGGACGGCTCCGGCGCCGGTCGCCGTGGACGTGGACGTGTCCGGGTTCGCTGGTGCGTACGGCGGCGACTGGGCATCGCGCCTGCGGTTGGTGCGGCTGCCGGCGTGTGCGTTGACCACCCCGCAGGTGTCGGGCTGCGCGACACCGACGCCGGTGGCGTCGCGGGTGGACTCCCGCCGGATGCGGCTGTCCGCGACCGTCGAGGTGGGCGCGGCGGCCGTATCGGAGCGTAGTGCGCTGACCGGCAGCGAGCGTGACGGAACAACCGGGGGCGCCTCGGTCCTGGCGGTCACGGCGACCGCGACCTCATCGGACACGGGCGACTTCGGGCAGACGCCGTTCTCCCACTCGTACGAGTGGACGGGTGGCACGTCGAGCGCGGACTTCGGCTGGTCGTACGAGCTCGGTGTTCCCCCGTCGCCGGGCGGCCTCGATCCGGAGGTCTCGTTCGGCTACTCGTCGGGCGCGGTGGACGGGCAGACGGCCGGCAAGAACGTGCAGCCCGGGCCGATCGGCGAGGGCTGGGAGTACCAGCCAGGCTTCATCGAGCGGTCATACCGGGCCTGCCTCGACGATGTCCAGACCTTCAAGGACGTCAGGATGTACCCGGGCAACGGCGCCGGTGGGTTCGCCCCGCCGTACCCGGTCGTCGGGCAGGCGTTCGACGCGACCAACTCCGTGCTGAGCCCGGGCGACTTCGACGGCGACGGGAAGCCGGACCTGATCTTCCGCCGCGCCTTGTACAACGGCATCGGCAACACGCTGCGGCTGGTGCGCGGCAACGGCGCCGGCGGCTTCATCGACGAGCCCCGGCCGCTGGCGGCCGGTGACTGGTCGGGGGCGCAGTGGCTGCACTCACCCGGCGACTTCACCGGCGACGGCCTGCCGGACCTGATCTGGCGCGAGACGACCGGACGCCTCATGCTGCGCCGGGGCGCGCCGGGTGGCACGTTGGCGGCCGTCTCTGAGGACATCGGCTCGTTCAGCTCGGCGAGCTTCATCTTCTCGGTCGGCGACTTCTCCGGCGACGGCAAGCCGGACGTGCTGTGGAAGCGCGCCTCGGACGGGCTGCTGTTCATGATGCGCGGCAACGGCGTCGGCCGCTGGGTCACCGGCCAGTCCGAGCTGATCGGTGACTTCAACGGAGCCAACTACCTCTTCGGCCGCGGCGACTTCTCCGGCGACGGCAAACCGGACGTGCTGTGGCGGCGGACGACGGACAACGCCCTGCTGATGATCCGCGGCAACGGGACGGGTGGCTGGGTCACCGGGCAGTCCGAGCAGATCGGGTCAGGTTGGGGCGGCTTCGGCGCGATCGTCGCGCCGGGCGACTTCTCCGGCGACGGCAAGGCCGATGTGCTCGGCACGCAGGCGTCGACCTGGGACCCCGAGCACGCCAACGCTACCGGGGACCTGTGCTGGCGCCTGCCGAACGCGCGCATCGTGTGGGGTGGTAAGTCCACCGAGCTGGTCATCGGCGACGACGGCACGTGGCGGATGGCCGATGACGACGCGGCAAAGGTCGAGCTGTTGACCGGGGCCGGCAACGGCGACAACGACGGCGAGTACTGGCGGGTCACGACCACCGACGGTACGCAGCTCTACTTCGGCCGGCACCGGCTGCCCAACTGGTCGACGGGCAACCGCGAGACGAACTCCACGTGGCGGGTGCCGGTCTTCGCCAACCACGCGGGCGAACCGTGCTACGTCGCGTCGGCGTTTGCCAGCTCGTACTGCCTGCAGGCGTGGCGGTGGAACCTGGACCACGTCGTCGACCGGCACGGCAGCTCGATGACGTACTTCTACACCCGCGAGGGCAACCGGACGGGTCTGGCCGGCAGCCCGTCGTCTACGGTCGGCTACGACAAGGGCGGCGCCCTGACGTCCATCGAGTACGGCACCCGGACGGGACAGGAGTACTCGACCACCGCGCCAGCGCGCGTACTCTTCAACAACCTTGAGCGGTGCTTCACGTCGTGCTGGGCCGGCACGCCGTGGCTGTCGGCGCCGAACAGGCCGAACTGGCCGGA
>Ga0075430_100002865_pt1 | contig 14434 bp, 10 predicted proteins | sample RhiMetdeltSRZDD4_FD_75294 | JGI IMG/M metagenome (GOLD analysis project Ga0075430, IMG submission 75294) | Populus rhizosphere microbial communities from Tennessee, USA - Rhizosphere MetaG P. deltoides SRZDD4 | ecosystem: Host-associated > Plants > Roots > Rhizosphere > Soil | place: USA... | reverse complement strand
TGAAGAAGTTACGAAGAAGTGGATGTCGCGACATCACGCCTCTTGAAGGTTCGGCCATGAGGGCGCGGGGGATTCCGCGCCGGGCGCACAACGGGCCCACCTATATACGGGCAAGGGTCCCGAAATGCTCGACGGCGGCGCGTTTACGAGCGCCGCCGTCTGTTGGCGTGAACCGGACGCGTGCGGGGTGGACCGTCTCGCGTCGCCCGGCGGTTCAGGTCATGGCACGGCGGTGCCCGCCGCCGGCTGGCCGGGCGGCACGGACGCGGGGGCCGTGTCCTCCTGACGCCGCGCGGCGCGGAACAGGCCGGCGGCCGTATACAACACGACCACGAGCACCAGCCAGCGCACCGCGGTGAGCGGCAGCGACTTCACGATGAGTGCCGCAATGAGGACGGCCGGAATGCCACCGAGCATGAGACCGAGCGCTGCGCGAAGATCGAAGCCACGCTCACGAATGAAACGCGCCGTCGCCACCGGCATGAGGAACGCGCACGACCCCATCATGATCGGGAACGCGGCCGTCGGGTTCATGCCGAGCATGTAGATCATGATCATGCACGGTGCGTACAACCCGATGCCCAACGTCATCAGCGCGCCTAACACGAGATTGCCGGCAAACCCGATGACGAGCTTCGTCCCGGTGAGCTCGAGCAGCGTGCCACCGCTGGGGTTTCGATTCAGCAGTGTCATGACGAGCAATGTGGCGGCGGCGAAGAGCGCGATCGACATGCCGTACTGAATGCGCCGCTTCGACCAGCGTGACACGATGCCCGCCCCGACCCACGCGCCGAGCACCGCGGCGATGATGAGCAACACGAGCGTCTTCGGATCGACCGGCACGAGCGTCGTGAAGATGAACGCCTGTGCGATGGTCGGAAGCGTATGCCCGACGTTCAGCGTTCCCGGAATGCGGCGATCATCCACGCGCGTGCCGGACACGAGCGCGAGGACGAGGATCGCGCCGAGCACCACGACGCCGCCGAGGATCTGAAGCCGGCGGGCGGGGAAGAGCACCGCGAGCGTGATGGCCAGAATCACCGTTCCGGCACCGAGCCCCATCATCCACATCCGCTGCTGACTCGGGCTGAGCTTCGCGCGGAAGATGGCGGTCGTCGTCGCGAACGAACCGATGCCCAGGGTATCGAAGAAGTTCGTGATGAAGCCCGTCGCGAGCCCGCCGGGTGTCGGCGCAGCCGCCTGACCTGCCTTGTTCTCGCGAATCGCCGCTCGGACGACGAGCACGATGTAGATGACCGCGACGATGGCGAGGGCGACGAGCAGCGCATTACGCGGATCGAGAATCCAGGCGGGACTCATCGGAGCTCCGGGAGCGTTGTATAGGGATTGTGCGTGGGAAGCGCGGTGGATATTGTATCCGAGCCACACCCCCCGCAACCTGAAATCTGGCCGATGCCGCGCTCCGACCAGCCACGTACGCCTTCGTCCGGTCGCACGAGCGCAGGACGGTCGGGCACGCAGTCGATCGCGCGCGGCACACACGATGGAACATCGGTCGTCCCGCTCGCCAGGCAGACAGTGGCGAGCATGACGCTCGACGCGATTCGCGACGGAATTCTGCACGGGAATTACGCGGAAGGGGAGCCGCTCCGGCAGGACGCCCTGGCCGAAGAACTCGGCGTCAGCCGCATTCCGATCCGCGAAGCGCTCCGCCAGCTTCAGGCCGAGGGGCTCGTCACGTTCAATCCGCATCGCGGGGCGATCGTCTCGACGCTCTCGCTCGCCGACATCCAGGAGGTGTTCGAGCTGCGATCGCACCTCGAGCCGGACCTCCTCCGGCGCGCGCTGCCGCGCCTAACGAGTTACCAGCTCGACCTGGCCGACGAGATCCTCGACCGGTACGCCGACGCCCTCCGCGCGACGGACGTCTCGCAGTGGGGCGAGCTCAACTGGCAATTCCACTCCACCCTGTATGCGCCGGCCGAGCGTCCCGTGACGCTCGGGATCCTGCAACGACTGCATCAGCAGTCCGACCGCTACCTTCGGATGCAGCTCGCGCTCACGCACGGCGAGACTCGCGCGAACGAGGAGCATCGCGCGATCGCCGCCGCGGCGCGAACGGGCGACGCGAAGCGAGCGTGCCAGCTCATGTACGATCACATTGCCGGTGCGGGCCGGTCTCTGCTCGCATTCCTCGAATCCAGCCGCGACGACGAGCACCGGGCGTCGAAGCCCGTTCGGCCCCGCGTCGTTCGCGGGGGGTCGTGACCAGACCATGACCATGAACGCCGGCGTCGCCTCCGACGCCATCCGGTTGCGCCAATTCGTTCGCGGCGCGTGGACCGAGAGTGAAGGCGATCGATGGATCACCGACGTCAACCCGTCGAACACCGCGGACGTCGTCGCCTACGTGCCCGAAGGCACGCCTGACGATGCGACGCGAGCGGCGAACGCCGCGGCCGAGGCGTTTCCGGCGTGGCGCGCCCTGACCGGCGTCGCGCGCGCCGATCATCTGCATCGGTGGAGCGGCGCCATCGCCGACCGTCAGGAAGCGCTGGCGCAGGCGGTGTCGCGCGAGGTCGGCAAGCCGATCGGTGAAGCGCGCGGCGAAGTCGGCCGCTGCATCGCGATCCTGCGCTACTACGCGGGTGAGGCGGTACGTGAGGTCGGCGAGGTCATTCCCGCACAGGCGGCCGGCGCGCTGCAGTTCACGCTCCGCGAACCGTTAGGCGCGGTGGCGCTGATCACGCCGTGGAACTTCCCCGTCGCGATCCCGATGTGGAAGGCGGCGCCGGCGCTGGCGTTCGGCAACACCGTGGTGCTGAAACCCGCCGAGATGTCGTCGCACGTGGCGACGCTGTTGGCCGAGACCGCCGTCGCGGCCGGGCTTCCCGCCGGCGTGTTCAACGTGCTGCCCGGGTCCGGGGCGACGGTCGGCGAGGCGCTCATTCGCGCTCCGGAAGTGGCGGCCGTGAGCTTCACCGGCTCGGGACGCATCGGCGCGATGGTGGCGCGCATCGCCGCCGAGCGGAACATCCGCTACCAGACGGAGATGGGCGGCAAGAACGTCGCGATCGTGATGTCTGACGCCGACATCGCGCAGGCGGCCACGCTGACGGCCGCCGGCGCCATGCGCTACGCCGGGCAGAAATGCACGGCGACGAGTCGCGTCGTGGTGGCGCACGAAGTCGAAGGGCCGTTCCTGGGCGAGCTGCGCCGGCAGATCGACGGTCTCGTGCTCGGTCCGGTGACGGCCGCGAATTCGGCCATCGGGCCGGTCATCAGCGAGCAGTCGCGCGACGCGATCCGACGGACACTCGACGCGAGCGATGCGGAGCGAGTGTACGAGGGGACAGTGCCGGACACGTCGGACTTCGCGAACGGGTGGTTCCTCCCGCCGATCGTCGTGCGCGGCGCGGCGACGGACTCCGAGCTCGCGCAGCGTGAGCTGTTCGGTCCGGTGCTCGCCATGTTCGCCGCGGACGACCTCGATCACGCGCTCGACCTCGCGAACGGCACGGCGTACGGGTTGAGTGCCTCGCTCTTCACGCGAGACATTCGTGCCGCGCTCCGCTACATCTCGCGCATTCAGGCCGGGCTCGTGCGCGTGAACGGCGACACGACCGGCGTCGATCCCCACGCCCCGTTCGGTGGCATGAAGGGGTCGAGCTCGGGCAGTCGCGAGCAGGGCGGTGCGGCGCGCGAGTTTTACACGGAGCTAAAGACAGTTCAAATCAATCCATAGTTGGGCTCCGTGAGCCATCAGCTATCAGCCATCAGCCATCAGCTGCTCAACAACGCGGATTCCTTTCCGGCGACGATTCGCGTCGTCGACTCGCACACCGAAGGGGAGCCGACGCGCGTCGTCATCGACGGGTGGCCGCAGCCCGCCGGCGCGACGATGGCCGAGCGTCGCGATGATCTGCGCGCGCGGTTCGATCACCTCCGACGGGCGGTCGTGTGCGAGCCGCGCGGTCACGACGCGATCGTCGGTGCGCTGCTGACGCCGGCGGTGAACGCGGGCTCCACGGCCGGCATCATCTTCTTCAACAACCGCACGTACCTCGGCATGTGCGGCCACGGGCTGATTGGCGTCGTCCGCACGCTCGAGTACCTCGGGCGTGTGGGGCCGGGCGTCTCGCGCTACGACACGCCGGTCGGCACGGTGAGCGCCGAGCTCGCGGCCGACGGTGCCGTGACCATCGAGAACGTCGCCGCGTACTCCCACGCGACCGACGTCGCGGTCGACGTCCCTGACATTGGTCGCATCATCGGCGACGTCGCCTGGGGCGGCAACTGGTTCTTCATCACGCACGTGGATGGCGTCACGGTCGATCTGGCGCGCGCCCGCGATCTCACACGACTGACGCAATCGATCCAGGACGCGCTCCGCGCCGCGGGCATCACCGGTGCGGACGGGGCCGACATCGACCACATCGAGCTCTCGGTGCCGCCGAGCCGGCCTGACGCCGATAGCAGGAACTTCGTGCTGTGCAGTGGCGGGGAGTACGACCGCTCGCCGTGCGGCACGGGGACATCGGCGGTGATGGCCGCGCGATACCGCCGCGGACTGCTCGCGTTAGGCGACGAGTGGCGCCAGGAGAGCGTGACGGGGAGCGTGTTCACCGGATGGCTGACGGCCGGCGCCGGCGGCGCGCTCGTTCCGCACGTTCGCGGGACGGCGTTCGTCACGGGCGAGTCGACGCTCAGATTCGACCCGCGCGACCCATTCCGCGGCGGGCTCGGAGGCGGGTGACAGGGGTGCGCCCCGACGCGATCGTCGTCGGCGCCGGCATCGTCGGAGCGGCATGCGCGGCCGCCCTGGCCGGCAATGGACTCCGCGTGCTCGTGCTGGACGCGAGTGCCCCCGCCCTCGGCACGACGGCCGCGGGGATGGGTCACCTCGTCGTGATGGACGACTCGCCCGAACAGCTCGCGCTGACCCGGTACTCGAACGCACTGTGGGCCGCCCAGGCCGACGAGGTGCGCGTCGCATCGGACCTCGAATGGTGCGGCTCGGTGTGGGTCGCCGAGGACGAGCGCCAGCTGGACGCCGTGCGCGCGAAGCAACAGGTGTACGCGAGCGTCGGCGTGCGCACCGAAGTACTGGATGCGCAGGGAGTCGCCGACGCCGAGCCTAACGTTCGCGCCGGGCTCGCCGGCGGGTTGCTCGTGCCGGACGACGGCGTGATCTACCCGCCGACGGCAGCGCTCGCGCTCCTGGGCATCGCGCGCGACCGGGGCGCCGAGCTTCGGGACCACACCCGTGTCGATGCGATCGTCCCGAATGGCGTGCAGGTGAATGGAGCCGTCATCGGCGCCGACGTCGTGGTCAACGCCGCCGGAGCGGAGGCTGCGCGGCTGACGCCGGGTCTGCCAGTGGTGCCACGCAAAGGCCACCTCGTCATCACCGAACGGCACCCCGGGTTCTGCCATCACCAGGTCGTCGAGCTCGGGTACCTGACGAGTGCGCACGTCATGAGCGACGAGTCGGTGGCGTTCAACGTCCAGCCGCGCTCGACCGGCCAGGTACTCATCGGCTCCTCGCGGGAGCTCGTCGGATGGGACGCACGCATCAACCGCCGCGTGCTGGCGAAGATGATCGAGCGCGCATGCGCGTTCATGCCGGGTCTCGCATCGCTCACGGCGGTGCGCACGTGGACCGGGTTTCGTCCCGCGACGCCCGATAAGCTGCCACTCATCGGGCGGTGGCCGGACACACCCGGCCTCTGGGTCGCGGCCGGGCACGAGGGGCTCGGCATCACCACCTCGTTAGGTACCGCCGCGCTGCTCGCAGACCTCGTCGCGGGGCGCGATCCGGCGATCGACGCGGCGCCGTACGCGCCCGACCGCGTGGCGGCGGAAGTCCATTGAGCGCCGTGACTCCGCCCGCAGTCGCCATCAACGCCGACGGACGCGACGTTCGAGTGCCTGCGGGCGTCACGGTCGCGGCGGCGCTCGTGGATCTCGGGGTCGCCGGATTCCGCCGGTCGGTCGGCGGCGAGCTGCGCGGGCCGGTGTGCGGCATGGGCACCTGCTACGAGTGCCGAGTCACGATCGATGGAGTGGCTCATCGACGGTCGTGTCTCATCCCCGTCGCCGAAGGGATGCGCATCGAAACGGCCATGGCACCCGAGCGAGCGTGATGACCGCCGTCGATCTGGTCGCCGACGTCGCCGTGATCGGCGCCGGCCCTGCGGGCATGGCTGCCGCCGCCCGCGCCGCCGAGTCGGGCCGGCGAGTCGTGCTGGTCGACGAAGCACCTAACGTCGGCGGACAGATCTGGCGCCACCGCGCCCACGCCACCCTTGGCGCCGAGGCGCGGCGGTGGCTCGATCGACTGTCGCGCTCGAGCGCGGACGTGCAACCCGGGCTGGCGGTCGTGGACGTCGTGCGCGATGCCGACTCGCTCACGATCATCGCCGAACGGCATCGCGGGGGGCCCGTCGTGCTCGTGCGCGCGGCGGCCGTCGTCCTCGCCACCGGTGCGCGCGAGCGGTTTCTGCCGTTTCCGGGCTGGACGCTCCCCGGAGTCGTGGGCATAGGCGGGGCGCAGGCCCTGCTCAAACAGGGCGCGTCGTTCGCCGGCCGGCGGGTCGTGATCGCCGGAACGGGACCACTCATGCTTCCAGTGGCCGCGTCGCTGTCGAGCGCCGGCGCGCGCGTGGAGCTCGTAGCCGAACAGGCGCCGTCTGGCGCCGTGAGGGAGTTCGCGCTGTCACTCGTCTGGCATCCGGAGACGCTGGCGCACGCGGCGCTGTACCGATTGGCGTTCATTCGCTCGCCCTACCAACTCGGCACCTGGGTCACCGAAGCGGCGGGGCGGGATCGTGTCGACAGCGTCGTCGTCACCGACGGGCGGCGGACGCGGCGCGTCGCCTGCGACATGCTCTGCACCGGCTACGGTCTCGTACCTAACGTGGAGCTCGCCCGCATGCTCGGCTGCGAGGTCGCGCATGGTGGAGTGGTAGTCACCGACTATCAGGCCACGACGGTGCCCGGCATCTACGCCGCGGGGGAAACGACCGGGATTGGCGGTGTCGGGCTCTCGCTCGTGGAAGGCGAGATCGCCGGCGCCGCCGCGTCAGGCGCCGTTCGACCGGACTCGGCACTCGTCAGGCGCCGGAAGGCCCTGCGTGACGTTGCGGCGTCACTCGAGCAGACCTTCACGCCGCGCTCAGAACTGCGGGCCCTCGCGCTGGAGGACACGATCGTCTGCCGGTGCGAGGACGTTCGCCGGGCGTCCGTCGCCGGAATGCGCGATGCTCGTCAGGCCAAGCTGCACGCGCGTGCCGGCATGGGCGCCTGTCAGGGACGGGTGTGCGGGCCCGCCCTCGAGTTCCTTCTCGGATGGCCGGCCGGCACCGTCAGGCCACCGACCGAACCGTCTCGCGTGTCCACGTTGGCCGTTGCCGCAACCGCTCTCGCGGGGGCCGCGGCCGTCACCCCACCCTCGACCACATCATCGGGGTCCTAGCCATGGAACAGCAGCACTGGCACGGCGTCTTCGCGGCCATCACGACGCCATTCTCGGCGGATCTGTCGGTCGATCACGAGTTTCTGCGCGAGCACGCGGCGTGGCTCGTCGACAATGGCTGCACGGGCATTGTCGCCCTCGGCTCGCTCGGCGAGTCCGCGACCCTCGCGTTCGAGGAGAAGGTCGCGATTCTCGACTCGTGTTATGCAGCGGTCGGCACGCGAGTGCCCGTCGTGGCAGGGATCGCGGGGCTCGCGACCGGCGAGTGCGTCGCGCTTTCCCGCCGGGCGGCGTCGGCTGGATGCGAGGGTCTGATGGTGCTTCCGCCCTATGTGTATCGGGGCGACTGGCGGGAGACCGAAGCGCACTTCAGCGCGATCATCGAGGCGACGCCTCTCTCGTGCATGCTGTACAACAACCCCATCGCGTACGGAACGGATGTCAGCGCTGATCAGCTGGCGACGCTCGTGAGGCACGACAACCTGCACGCGGTGAAGGAATCCAGTGGCGACGTGCGCCGGGTGACGGCGGTGATCGAGCGGTTAGGCGACCGCTTGACCGTCTTTGCCGGGCTCGACGATATGATCGTCGAAAGCGTCGCGATGGGGGCGAGGGGGTGGATCGCCGGCTTGGTCAACGCGCTTCCGGCGGAGTCGGTCGCCCTGTTCGACCTGGCGGAAAGCGACCAGTGGGACGAGGCCCGGGCGCTCTACGACTGGTTCCTGCCCCTGCTTCGGCTCGACACGGACCCCAAGTTCGTCCAGTTCATCAAGCTGGTGCAGGCGGAGGTTGGGAAGGGCACGGCGCGGGTGCGTCCGCCGCGGCTCGAGCTCGACGGCGCCGAGCGTGACGACGTGCTGCGGCTCGTTCGGGCGAGGCTCGCCGCGCGGCCGCAGGCGGTGGCGGGAGTCGGGGCCGGGGGACGTGTCGCGCGGGACCGGACTGTCGCGCGCGCGTGACCTGGTCCTTTCACGGCTGAACTCAAACAGTTCGTCCCTAATGTGTTCGCCCTGTCCGGCCGACGTGGCTGTGCGGGGCGAACCGATATTGTGCGTGGGTGAAACGCGTCTATCTTATCCGGCGCGTCGAATATTGTATCCCATCGTTGCGCTTGCGCAGGCGCGCCGACCGGCGCCGCCTGACGTGGGGAGGGCAGACTGAGCGATCCACGCGCTCGCCACCACGTGGTTGCTTCCGGCCGCGTCGCTGTACGGCCGCGGGGTCATCGTGTGTGCGCAACCGGTGGTACAGACGCGATTTACCGCCCGTCGTCGATGGGCGCCGTCGCCCGCGGGCGGCCTCCCCCTGCCAGACTGCAGGACTCTCGAGCGCCGCTTGACCCGCAATACCCGGCTGCTCGCCGCCTCCCGGTTGCCTGACGACCGGTAGCGCGCTCCCGAACGGAGCGCGGCCCCGCCTGCGCACGTCGCGCTGGTGCGGCGCGAACCCCACGCCCAAGCCGCTCCGTCCAGGGACGGGGCACCTCTCCGGAGGAGTAATGGCAACACGCGTCACGTATGTCCTCGCGAGCGCAGTACTCTTGCTCGCCGCGTCAACCCGGGCCGCCCACGCGCAAGAGCCGACGCGCGTTCAGGGGCTCGTCACCAACGATGCCCGCGTGCCGTTGTCGGGCGTCTCCGTCGGTATCGCGTCGTTAGGCGTCGGTGCCTTTACCGGTGACGATGGCCGCTACTCGTTCACCATTCCCGCCGGCCGCGCGACCGGGCCGGCCACGCTCACGGCCCGTCGCATCGGCTTCCAGCCGATCAACGCGTCGATCAATCTCAGTGCTGGCACCGTCACGAAGGACTTCATTCTCGCCTCCTCGCCGACGCAGCTGGAAGGCGTGGTCGTCACGGCGCTCGGCATCACGCGTGAGAAGAGCCAGCTCGGCACGGCCATGCAGCAAGTGGACGCCTCCGAGCTCAACCGCTCGCGTGATCAGAACATCGTCAACCAGCTCGCCGGCAAGGTCTCGGGATTGACGGTGACCGGTTCTGGCACGCAGGGTGGGTCGACGAAGCTCACGATCCGCGGCGCCAACTCGATTCTCGGGAACAACAACCCGCTGTTCGTGGTCGATGGCGCTCCGGTGTCGAACGCCAGCCGTGGCGGCAGCCCGAACGGCGGCACCGACTTCGGGAGCGCGATCAACGACATCAACCCCGACGACGTCGAGTCGATCTCGGTGCTCAAGGGCCCGAACGCGGCCGCGCTTTATGGGTCGCGCGCGTCGAACGGTGTCATCGTCATCACGACGAAGAAGGGCCGTGCGACGAGCGGCCGCGTCGCAACGGAGTTCTCCACCAGCATCTCGTGGGACGCGCCATCGGTCCTCCCCGACTGGCAGGACCAGTACGGTCAGGGTTTCGGCGGTGAGTTCGAGTTCGTCGACGGCGCCGGCGGCGGCACGAACGACGGTGCCGACGAGAGCTGGGGACCGAAGCTCGACGGGCGCCTGATCGATCAGTTCACGGGCCCGCAGCAGCCGTGGGTCGCGAACCCGGACAACGTGAAGGACTTCTTCACGGGCGGGCGGTCGAGCGCGGCGAACCTCGCCTTCCGGGGCGGCACTGATCGGGCGAACGCCCGACTGTCGTTAGGCGCGGAGAGCATTCAGGGTTACATCCCGAACAACAAGTTCCAGAAGATCACCGGCATGCTCAGTGGCACGATGCAGGTGAACCCGAAGTTCAGTGCGGACGCGACGCTGCAGTACATGAACAACGACGCGCGCAACCGCCCTGGCGTCGGGTACAACACCGGCATCCTCGAGCAGTTCATCTGGTTCGGCCGCCAGGTCGACATGGGCGCGCTCAAGGCGAAGCGGTTCGACGAGAACGGCAACCTGTACAACTGGAACTACAACTATCACAACAACCCGTACTGGATCCAGTACGAGAACCCCGAGAACGACGAGCGCGACCGGTTCATCGGCGTCGGCTCGCTCCGCTACAGCATCCTGCCCTGGCTCGACGCCACGGTGCGGGCGACGAGCGACCTGTATCGGCTGAACATCAATCAGCAGTTCGCCACCGGCAACCTGAATTACTCCGACCCGTCGTACTCGGGCGCCTTCAACTTCACGAACGACTACCGGAACGAGACGAACCTCGACTTCCTGGTCTCCGCGAACAAGCAGGTGACGCAGAAGCTCGACGTGAGCAGCACGGTCGGTCTCAACCGCCGCTCGGAGTACTTCAACACGAAGACGCAGTCGACGGCCGGCATTTCAGTGCCGCTCATCTACAACGTGTCGAACGCGGCCATCACGCCGACGCTCAATCAGCAGGACACGCGTCGTCGCGTGAACAGCGTCTTCGGTTCGGCCTCCGGCACGTGGGGCGGCTGGGTCACGCTCGAGGGCACGATCCGCAACGACATCTCGTCGACGCTGCCGATCGGTGAGAACTCGTACGTGTATCCGTCCGGTAACCTCTCGTTCGTGCTGACCGAGGCGATCCCGGCGCTCCGTTCCAACGCGCTCTCGTTCGCGAAGCTCCGCGGCTCGATCGCGCGTGTCGGCACGGACGCCGATCCGTACCAGCTGCGTACGACGTACGCGGGCAACTCCAACAAGTTCGGCAAACTGCCGCTGTTCGGGCTCAACAACACGATCGCGAACGCGAACCTCAAGCCCGAGATCACGACGTCGAACGAAGTCGGGCTCGAGCTCGGGTTCTTCAACGGTCGCGCGAGCATCGACGCCACGTATTACACGAAGTCCACGCGCAACCAGATTCTGAACCTGACCGTGTCGCCGGCCTCCGGCTTCACGTCGGTGGCCATCAACGCCGGCGAGATTCAGAACAAGGGATGGGAAGTGCTCCTCGGCGGCACGCCGGTTCGAATGGCGAACGGCTTCGAGTGGAACAGCAGCCTGACGTGGGCGCGGAACCGCGGCGAGGTCGTCGAGCTCTCCGGCTCGCTCCAGACGGTGAACGTCGGGAACGCGTGGAACGCGACGGTCGAAGCCCGGAAGGGCGAGCCGTACGGCGTCATTCGTGGTATCGCCTATGACCGCGATGACAACGGCCGCATCCTGACCGAGGAAGGCTTCCCGGTGCACGGCGAGCGCAAGGTGCTGGGGAACATTCAGCCGGATTGGACCGCGGGCTGGAGCAACACGTTCACGTACAAGCGCTTCGCGCTGAGCGCGCTGCTCGACATCCGGCAGGGCGGCGACATCTTCTCGATCAGCAGCATGTTCGGCCAGTACGCCGGCGTGTTCGAGGAGACGCTGTGGGGCCGTGAGGTCGACTGGGACAACCCGGGCATCACGTTCAACGGCATCGACGTCGAGACCGGCCAGCCGAACACGACGACGGTCATCTCGGAGGAGTACTTCCACAGCCTCTTCCAGCTCCACGAGCCGTTCATCTACGACAACAGCTACGTGAAGCTCCGTGAGCTGCGTGTCGGATACGATCTGCCGGCCAGCTGGGCAGCTCGGCTCAACTCGCGCGCGGTGAACCTCGCGTTAGTCGGACGCAACCTGTTCACGAAAGCGAAGATCAATCACATCGACCCGGAGTTCTCGTATCAGACCGGGAACTTCCAGGGGATGGAGTTCGCCCCGCTCCCGAATGCGCGCAGCATCGGGTTCAACCTGCGTGTCACGCCGTAACGCTGACCGGGAGACATAGAGCAATGCACAAACAGACAACCGTGCGAGTCCTTGCCGGATTCGCTGTTGCCGCCGGTCTCGCGGGATGCGACCCGGACGACATTACGAAGGTGAATGAAAACCCGAACAATCCGACCGACGCTCCGGCCGGCGCGGTGTTCACGAACGCCGCTGTGGCCGGGATCGGTCGCTTCCTCGGGTGGGGCTACAACGGACGGGGCGCGGGGCTGGTCATTCAGCACCTCGCACAGACGCAATACCCCGACGAGGATCAGTACCGGCGCCTGGACGCGAACTCGACGTCGGGGTTCTTCAACACGCCGTACACGGCGGAGCTCGAGGACCTGCAGAAGGTCGCGGATGCTGGTCAGGAAGCGGATCGCCCCGCGATCTACGGCCCGGCGCTCGCCCTGCAGGCGCTCATCTTCCAGTACATCACCGATACGTTCGGTGATGTGCCGTACTCGGAAGCCCTGAAGGGTGATGCCGAGGACGCGGTGCTCCTGCCGAAGTACGATGCGCAGAAGGACATCTACGCCGGCCTGCTCGCCACGCTGACGACCGTCTCGGCCGACCTCGCGTCGCCGGGTACCGTCACGCTTGGTTCCGCGGATCCGATCTATGGTGGTGATCCGGCGTCGTGGCAGCGGTTCTCGAACACGTTGCGTGCGCGCATGGCGCTTCGCCTCATCAACGTCGATGCGGCCACCGCAGCATCCGAGCTGCAGAAGGCGTTGACAGCCCCGGGCGGCGTGCTGCGTTCGAACGCCGACAACGCGGTGATGGAGTGGCCCGGCGACGGCGTGTTCAACAACAGCTGGGCGAACAATTTCCAGACGCGTGATGACCATCGCATGTCGAAGACGTTGATGGACATCATGCTCGCGAGCAACGACCCGCGCGTACCGGTGTACGCCCAGCCGACGGTGTCGGATCCCACGAAGTACGCTGGAATGCCGAACGGTCTGACGGCGACGGTGGCGGCGACCTGGTTCAACACGTCGTCGCGGCCCGGCGCGGTGTTCTATCCCGGCGCCACCGCCTACGGCAACTATGGCGGCGGCGGCGCGTCGTTCCCGACACAGATCCTCACCTACGCCGAGCTGCAGTTCATCCGTGCCGAGGCGGCGCAGCGTGGTATCGCCGGGCTGACGGCAGGGCAGGCGAAAGGGTTCTACGACGCCGCGATCACCGCGTCACTCAACCAGTGGGGCATCACGAACGCGGGCGCGATCTCGGCCTTCCTCGCGCACCCGAACGTGGCGTACAAGGGTGGCACGGATGGGTTGAAGCAGATCGCGGTCCAGAAGTGGATCGCGCTGTACACCGACGGTGGGACGGCGTGGGCGGAATGGCGGCGGACGTGCCAGCCATCGACGATCGCGCCTGGGCCGGCCGCGGTCGTGCAGTACGTCCCGCGTCGCTTCTTCTATTCGACGACCGAGATCTCGGCGAATAGCGAGAACGTCGCGGCGGCCGTTGCGCGCCAGGGTCCGGATAACTTCGCGACCCGCGTGTACTGGGACACGAGGCCGACGGCGGCGCCGACCTGCTCGTGACGGTCGGCTCGGCGGGCGCCGAGTCTCGTTAGGCGGCGCAGGTCACACCCGACGGCCCGGTGAGCAATGCTCACCGGGCCGTCGTGCGTTCGTGACGATCGTCGCGCCGGTGCTGTACGCGCCGTCACGTGCGGGACCGCACGTCGCGCGACGGTCGTGCCTCACCGCGAACAACGTCCAACGCGTGATATCGAAGTCGGTCGGCAGCACGCACGCAATGCTGTTCCGTTGCGTCGCGCGTGGTCGTCTTACGAGGACCACACCCAAGGGCCGCTCGCGCCGGTTCGCCGCCTCGTTGGCTGCGATCCACACGAGCGCCCACCTGTCGTGACTCGCACCCGAGTCGACCGCTCACGCTTCGTACTCCGCCATCGATGCTTTCTCGCGCCGCCTTCATCGCCAGTTCGCGACACCTAACGCGGGGCACCAGGCCTCGCGCTGGCCGAGCCGGCTTCACGCTTCCCGAGATCCTGATCGTGATCGTGATGATCTCGGTGCTCGCGCTGCTCGCGATTCCGCGGTTCGCGACGGCGAATGGCCGACGGCACATGGAGTCGGCGCGGATGCGCGTTGCGGCAGCGGTCGCGACCGCGCGTCAGGCCGGGATTCAAAAGGGCCAGACGATCACGTTCAGGATCGCCAGCAACCGGGTCACCGTGTACACCGCGGGCGGGGACACGCTGCTCTCCCCGGTCCCGCTCGACACGCTGTACAAGGTCACGACGACACCGGATCTGACGTTCCAGTTCAGCGGGCGCGGGTTCGCGAATCTCGGTTCCAAGACGGAGATCATCCTCAAGCGGCCCGGAG
>Ga0075430_100002864_pt1 | contig 14434 bp, 19 predicted proteins | sample RhiMetdeltSRZDD4_FD_75294 | JGI IMG/M metagenome (GOLD analysis project Ga0075430, IMG submission 75294) | Populus rhizosphere microbial communities from Tennessee, USA - Rhizosphere MetaG P. deltoides SRZDD4 | ecosystem: Host-associated > Plants > Roots > Rhizosphere > Soil | place: USA... | reverse complement strand
CCTCCGTGGTGCCTCCCCATCTGTCATGCAAGCGCTTGGCGATCTTCCGGGCCCGGTCCAAGGCACGCTGATCCGGTCTGCTTTCGCCCTGCGAGGCGTACCGCAGGCGGTAGCACAGGCGGCATCGGAAATAGCGCCCACCATAGATCTTCCGGCAGCCCCTGCCGCAATTCAGGCAGCGGAGCCACTGCCGGCGACCGCCAAACATGGTGGGCGTGTCGGTGAAGGGGACGAGCTCGGAGACGTCAACCGGCGCCCCATCGCGATCCGTCGTTCGGTAGATCAGGCGCACGCCATCGCTCTGCGCAGCCAGCGTGATCGAGCCGGTTTGCTCTCCCGAACGGGACCAGGTGAGCGTGGAGAAGCGACCAGGCTGCAGCATGCCACGTCGGCGCAGCCAGGCGAGATCGATGCCGAGACAAGCCTCGCATGTTGGTGCGCCTGAGCTGGGCCGGCCGCTGCCAAAGCCGCCCATGATCCGTGCTCCGTTTTTATCGAAATCTTATGGGCTAGGCTTGCCGGACTATCGAGGCGCGATCCGTCTCCTCAGGTGCTCGAGGTCGCTTGCTAGTCCTAGTGTGGTGCGCCGCCATAGCTCCTGATCGCGCGCGCTGAGCCGCATGTAGGTCCTGAGCTGCATGTGCTTTGGCCTTGGCGGGAACGTCCCTAAGTGATCGCCGGAACCGCCAAGGCGCATCCTGAGGGCCTGTATGCGTCCGATCGCCCTATTACAGGCCGATTGGTACTGCGAGCTGTAGTGGAGGCCGTGGCAGGGCCGGCATCGGAAGGGGCTGCCGAACAGCACTCTGCAGGCCTGCCCACATGCGGGACAGGCAAACCAGCGCCGCCGGCCCCCAAAGCAGGTCCGCGTGTAGGTGAAGCGCACGGTCTCTCGTACTTGCTCCCAAGGTTCACCAACCAAGCGGTGGCGGTAGTTGAGGTGGACACAATCGGCGCCAGCCACGATGCCGACCGACCCGTGCGACCAGTGGATTGACGACGATCGCCCTGGCTGGAGCATCTTCCAGCGCCTCAGTCGCGCGAGGTCGATCGCAAGGTAGCTTTCGCAGCGCTCAGCCATCACAAGCTCTCCGGGTCAAAATCATATGGAATGTTTCGCAGCTGCAGGCCCAGGGACCTCGCTCATCCAATAGCTGCGAAGTACGCGCGCGCGTATTGCGGCGAAAAAGGATGATCCTAGTGCTTTGCTCATGGTCACTTGCTCGTTTGGCCCATAGCACGCGTCATTCTGCCGAAGGCTGCCTTGTCCCCGCCTCGATCCCCTTCGGCTCGTGCCCGTCCAAACAGTGGTGGCTCTCTATGGGCAATTTTGATGCGAGTACCCGTGGCAGCGCCCGGAGGCGCTCGGCTGCCGCCAGCTTCCACGCTTCGCTGCGGGCGATGTTGGGATTTTTGCCGAGGCGATATGGGTACAAACTACAGGAAGTGAGTTTGCACGAGCGCACCTCGCTATCACTGTTGCCGCTACAATCGAGGCAACACCTCCTGAGCGCTTTCAGCGCGGTCCTTGCAATGGTGGCACCTGGAAGGCTCCGCTCAAGCGGATAGAGCTGCCGATCGGCTACGGTGGCCCTTTCCTCTTCAGTAGGGCGGTGGCCATGCCGGTAGCGCCACAGAGCGCAGGATCGGGCCTGGCATTGCCTGACCTCATTGGCGCTACCGTTGCAGCACGACAGGCAATGCCGGCGCACGGCCTTGAGAGGGGTGGCATGGCCAGCTTCAATCTCGACTGACTGGATGTCCTGGAGCATGTCTTGCGTGTCCGCATCGGGTTGTCGAAAACGCAGTACGTGCGAGCGCCTTCAGGCGCTTTGGGTATTCCTCGTTGTGGCCGGAAGTCGCGCGCTTACTCATTCCAACACCACTGGCAAGCCTTTGAAGCGCTATGCCGTGAACGAGGGAGGAATAGTTGGAATGGGCATAGATGTGACTAGGCCGACGCCAAATTTTCAATCTGAAAAGACGGGTTCGACTCCCGTAGGGAGCGCCAGCTTCCTTGGAAGCCCTTGATCTTCCGATCCTCTCGCGATTTCAGTTGCTTAGCCCTGCCGAGGTGGTATCAGGCAGTGGGATAAATCATGCGAGTGATCATGGGCGTTCTGAAGAGCAAGGACGGCGTCTACTACGTCCGCAAGAAGGTGCCAGCGAAGCTGGAGGAAGCAGTATCGAGAGTCCTTGGAGCGCCTCGGCAGCGCGTCTCATGGCTCAAGCGATCATTGCGCACGAAAGACCTGCGCGAAGCCAACATACGAGCCAAGCCGGCGCTGATCGAGTTCGACCGGACCCTGGCAAGGGCGGCAGCACTTCTCGACGATCTTCCTAAGCGCAACAACCTCAGCGACGCCGAGATCGAGCGAATAGCCGACTATCACTACGCGAGGATCCTCGGCGACGACGAGGACGTTCGGCGCGATGGCACAGGCTCAGAGGAATTGTACCAGTCAGTAGCCAACCAGCTTGCCGAGGCCGGCGTCGCAGCCGAGGCACCTTTCGCAGCAAGCCATAGGCCCGCGTTCGGGTTGTCAAATCGTGAAATGGAGAAGCTTCTTGAAGACGTGGCGTGGGTTCTCCCTGCTGCGAAATCAGCTCTGGCCAAGGGGGACGTCTCCTTTGTGCACGAGGAGCTGGAGGAACTGCTAGACGTATTCCGCATCAACTTGGACAGAGGCAGCCATGCATATCGGCAGCTTGGCGCCGCCATCTTGCGGCGCTACGTGCGGGCCCTCCAAGCCATTGAGCAGCGCAACCAGGGCGAGGCCATTGAGACACCTCGGGTCGCGGAGCCGGCGCAGAGTGAACCCGCGGACGGCGGGACTCTCACAGCTTCGCTGGAAGGCTGGAAGAAAGCTAAGCAACCTCCTCCGAATACCTCCAGCGAGTTCGACCATGCTGTCAGGCGGTTCGTCGAGCTGCACGGAGACCTTCCGATTGCCGACTTGAAGCGCAGCCATGTCCGTGAGTTTCGCGAAGCCTTGCAACAAATGCCCGTGCGTCGAACGGGGTCGCTGAGAACCGCTGTTCTTCCCGAACTCGTGGAGTGGTCTAGGCGGCATTCAGGGGCGAAGAAGATCTCTCCCGCGACCGTCAATAAGCTTCTTGGGGGTGTCCAGGCGGTGGCCATATGGGGCCGCGACAACGGTCTCGTCCCGGATGATGTCCCGTGGTCGGACCCATTCTCAAGAATGCGTCTTGAAGAGGATGAGCCTCTGCGGGAACCTTGGGACATCGCAGAGCTGCAGGTGCTGTTCAGCTCGCCTGTCTTTGTGGGCGGCTCACGCCCCGCCGGTGGACGCGGAGAGGCAGCCTATTGGCTTCCCCTGCTTGGTCTCTTCACCGGAGCACGACAGGGTGAGCTTGCACCGCTGAGAGCGGGTGACGTAACCAAGGACGAGGAGACTGGCATCTGGCTCATCTCCATCACAGAGGATGAGGCAAGGGGAACGAGGCTCAAAACAGCTTCGTCCCGCCGCGTGGTTCCGGTGCACCCGGAACTCGTGAAGCTTGGCTTCCTTGAGGTGGTCAGTGAATGCCGCACGACCGGCGGCAAGGCTGCGCCACTCTTCCCGCTTCTTACGCGGGGCCCACGGGGTAGCTACGCAGAAGGCTGGTCAAAGTGGTTTGGCCGTTACATCCGCAGCGTCGGCCTAACCAATCGGGCAAGAGTGTTTCACTCGTTCCGCCACGGCTTCAAGGACGCGCTGCGTCGCGCTGGCGTCAGTGAGGACCTCAACGATGCCCTGACAGGTCATAGCGGTGGCGGAGTAGGGCGGAGCTACGGCGCGAAGGATATGGAGCGGCGGTTTGGGCTACGTGCGCTGTCTGAGGCGGTTGTGAAGGTGCACTATCGGGGCCTCGATCTATCACACCTTCGGGGGCCGAGCCCTCATGAAATCTAGTCCGGTTGCCACGTCAGCTTCCGGACCATTCCTGCCGTGCCGCGAGAGTTTGAGGGAGGAGTGCCAGTTCCGGAAGTGGGCGCTTCCACTGGCCGCATTTGAAGCTGCGCCGATTCCGATTTAGCTTTGTGATGACCATGCTTTCCCCCGAAAGCGCACCGCTTAGAATGCGCCACCTGATTCGCGGCAAAAATGTGTGCTGCCCGCCGCGTGCTGCGTGCTTCCCTTATGCTCAATTCCGGCACAGAGCATGGTCCCAACCCCGTCCCCGTTGCCCGCTGCACTGCCGACGCCGGACTCGTGCACCGCAATGTCGCCTGGGTTCGCAATGCGATCTCATGAAGCGCGTTAGAACTGAGCAGCTCGTGCTGGGGCCGCAACCCTGCGGAAGGTCACCGCAGGATACCGAGCGCCGGCGCCCGTTCGGCCCGCTGCCTCAGGTTTCGCCGAGCGACCGGCTGCAAGCTCCTCATTCAGCGCACCTGCTTTCGCCTCTGAAGGACGAGCGTTCACCAACCTCATGAGCACCGGTAATGCCCGAACGCGAAAGCCGGGTTTGTCCGAGTGGCAGCCCGACATCCCTCGCGCCAAAGTCAACATGCAGGGCCACACATCCGTCCCCTACTACTTCCCCCGTGATCAGGGGATTGGCCTCCGCTGCGATCTCTCCCTCACTCACCGGGATAGCAGATCAGACCGGGGCCCTTGTGTTCTGCACCAAGCTTTTCCGTTGTGCTGACTGTCGACCCTATTCGCGGACGTGGCCCGAGCTTGTCCGGCGACTGCTGGTGGAACCGAGCAAAGTTGGCGACCGCATAGGCGTAGACCTTCTGCGTGTTCGGTGACATGTTGCGGAAGGCCATGTCGTCGATCATGCGCTGCCGCAGCGGTGAGATCTGCTTGGTCATCGGTGTGCTCCTGTTGAAGAGGAGCGCTCATGCAGCACCGACAACCCTCACTGCGCGGTTACGGTGCCGGGGAAGACGGCCGTGGTCCGGCCCATGTCGCAGAGGTTATCTTGTGCGACATATGACGAATGGCTCTGTTCAGCCACTTCCCTGCGAGCGGGGGATTAGATGGAAAAGTCCTACACCATTCGCGGCGGTCGGCTGGGTCGTGAACGTTTGCGCGTCCTGAGCAATGTCTTGCAGACCGGCACTAATGCCTTTCTTGACCGGATCAGGATCAGACCAGGCATGACGTGCCTTGATGTCGGCTGTGGCGGCGGAGACGTCTCAAGGGAGCTTGCCCGGCGCGTTGGTAGCGCGGGACGAGTGGTCGGCATTGATATGGATGCAGATCAGCTCGACATCGTGCGTGCCGAAGCGGCGGCTCACAATATCGGCAATCTCAATTTGATGGTGGCCGACGCCACCAAGCCTCCAAGCGATCTCGGTCAATTTGACATTGTGTACTCGCGGTTCCTACTTTGCCACCTGCCAGCTCGTTTGCAGGTCTTTGAATGGATGAAGAGTTGTCTGGTCGACGGCGGGATTCTTGCCCTCGAGGATTGTGACTTCACGGGCCACTTCTGCTATCCGCCATCGGCTGCGTTCGACAGGTATGTTGAACTTGCAGGGAACGTTATGCGGCGTCGAGGGGGCGATCCGCACTTTGGATTGAAGCTCCCTGAACAGTTTAGGGAAGGACGGCTTGCTATTGGCGGCATCGAAATAGCTCACCCTGCAGATATTGAAGGTGACCCGAAGCTTCTCAATGCCCTGAGCATGGAGAGCTTTGCGGACGCGATTGTCTCGGAAGGCTTGGCGCCACAGGCAGAGGTTAATGAGTTGATCGAGACGCTGCGCGCTGTCGTAGGCGACAAACGCGTCTACGCTAGTGTCACCCGGCGCATCCAAGTCTGGGGGCAACGGTAGCTGAGGCCACTCCCTATCGCATCAACAAGTAGGCAATAATTGGTCGCCACCCCTACCCGCTGGTCTCCTACCGCGGTAGCGGTTTAGTGCAAGTTATCTTGTGCGACATATGAGAAATGGCTCTGTTGAGCCACTTCCCTTCTTTGCTGGGTAGGCGGGACTGCTGTACTGTCTCAAGCAGTCGCTATGAGACGACGTGGGAGGGATGCTATGAGGGTCCGTTCGCTCGCCACAACGGCATGCGTGGGTTTGTTGGCGCTCTTGGTTGAGACAGCCAGCGCCAAGGCCGCCGAGATCAAGCTATTGTGCGCCATAGCACTGCAGCAGCTCATGGAGGATCTCGGGCCGAAGTTCGAAGGGGCAAACAACCACAAGCTTGCAATCACGATCGCTCCCTTGGGCCAGGCATTGAAACGTCTCCAAGATGGCGAGACCTACGACCTCCTCATCCTTCCGCAACGTGGCATCGACACCCTCGCCAAGGACGGGAAAGTCGTCGCGAGTACTGCAACCTCCATTGTTGTCACACGCATTGGCGTGGCAGTTCGCAAGGGCGCACTGAAGCCTGACATCTCAACCTCCGAAGCCTTCAAACGCTCCATGCTCGCTGCAAAGTCGATCACACACGGCAACCCCGCGTTCGGCGGGATAAGCGGAATTCATATGGTGAAGGTATTAGATCGTCTAGGGATAGCGGAGCAGATGAAAGCCAAGACGGTTCTCCTCGATAAGCCCGGCTTGGCAGGAGTGCTCGTTGCAGACGGCAAGGCGGAGATTGTCATCCAGCCAATACAGGAGCTCGTGGTGGTTCCCGGGATCGAGGTTGTTGGCCCACTTCCGGACGAGCTGCAGGACACGGTCACCTATCAGGCGGTGATCATGCCCAATGCAAAGGAACGGGAGCCTTTGAATGCTTTGATAAACTATCTGCGCACCCCTAACGCAACTACGGTCATCAAGGCTATGGGCATGCAGCCGGGTTAAACCAACGCCACCGGCATTACAATCGCAGAGTTGGACGCTACCGCGTAGCGGTTTAGTGCAATATATGTTTTGCGACGTATATCTTTTTGCGACACGCGTAAGCGGACAAGACTTCCGGTTGGGACCGGATTCGCCACAGGCGTCTTCGTCTGCTTGCTAGCCTTTCTTCGCTCTGGCTGTTAGGCCTGAGGACGGCCTGGTGGCGGGATCGGGCCGTCACAATCTGCTTCGAGGCAACTCCCGATGGCCACTAGAGCAGCCACCATCGATGTCGGCATCAAAGCTCAGCGCGGCACGAAGCGGACGTGCCAGAACCCGGAATGCGAATCTAGGTTCTACGATCTCAACCGCGATCCTATCACTTGCCCCGTATGCAGCACGGTCTACGTGATCACAGTCTCACCACCCATAGTTGCGGAAGAGAGGGCTAAGAGGCCGGAAGCGAAGAAGCGGGTCTCCCCGGTCGTGGCCCCAAGGCCCGAGGATGCTCCCGAGGTGGAGGGCGACGAACTCGTCATCGAAGGTGAGGACGAAGCCGTCGAGGCTGAGGCCGACGATACCATGATGGAGGAGGTAGAAGAGGATTCAACGGATGTGACGGGCATCATTGATGCGCCCATCGAAGACACAGACGAGAAGAGTTGACCGGGTTTTACACGCCCGCGGCAATTGGGGTTGTGTTTCGGGGCTCGGTCGGGGAGGAGATGTTCTACGAGCGGGTCTCCCTCATGCGAATTCGCTGGTCGATCCACGGCTGGGTATTGGTCCACCGCGAGGCGAACGCGCGGCGACCGGAAACGCCCCCTGTACACCAACTCCCACCACCACGGGCAGTTTCCAGGCCAAGTAAACCGATAGCACCGCAAGCTAGGTTGTAAGATAATATGTCACAACCATCCGGCGAGAATACGCGGCAACGACATCAACCATCAACCTAGTGGCGTAGCGGAGACGGCACCAGCCCCACTGGGGTTAGGTTGCCCGGTAGGTGAAACCTCTCTTGGCGTCCAGGGATGTTGCCGTAGCCCAAGGACCCACCTTTACACACCTTCCGCCACACCTTCGCGTCGCGGTTCGTGAGGGCTGGCGGGAACATCGACCAGCTCCAGGTGATGCTGGGCCACACGGACAGCAAGACAACCGCCCGCTACCGCAAGTTCGCGGTGGACAATCACCGGGACGCGGCCCGGTTGCTCGCCGCCCGGCGAGAGTACGAGATGGCCCAAGCGGCCTAAAAGGAGTTCCCCCGCCAACGCGGGGGCACCTCCCTCCGGACTAGTCACCCGGAGGTTATGTCAGTGGGTGAAGAGGCCTCTGGGCGAAAGCCTGGGGGCCTCTTCTTTTTTGCGCCTTCTATCCAACCCCAGCAAAGGACCCGCCTGCATGATCCTGTGGCTTGCGAAGTTTCTATTCGGCGCTATTGGGGGCGCGTTACTCGCCGCCTTCCTGTGGCTGTTCGCCCTCGCCCTCTTCTACCCATCGCTCTACGAACTGGCCGGCTTCTGGCCAGCGTGGGAGTGGGTCGCCATGTGGGCGGGGCTGGTCGGACTTGGCGAGACAATGCAAACGAAAGGACCCCATGTACAGCGTTGAGCAATCCTTCTTCAAGACTGTCCGCGAGATCGAGCTGGAACAGAAATGCGCCGACCTTGAGCGGGCCCTGATCCGCCAGAAGTACGGCAGCAACACCGGCATCGCCATCATGCCGACGACCACCGGTGCGAGTGGGACAAGGAGCGCATGCCCAGGCACCTAAAGGTCGCCGCTCGGGTCACCGTTCCGCGCCCCTTCGGGATCAGCTACTACTGTGACGCTGGGCTGATCTCCAACAACCAGATCGCCGCCCAGGTGCTCGCCATCAACCACGAGCGGTTCGTGCGGCAGCTCGCAGCGTTCGTGCAGTCGGAGAACGCGAAGAACGAGACTTCAGCAGACGCCTAAACAGACACACTTCCTCGCCTCGAAGCTCCGATACTCTGGGCCCACCATGGCGGCCACGTTCGGCCGCGCTGTGTGGTCGACCAGAGACCAGCCAGCAGAAAGTGGCGTCTCCTGAAGCATCGACGAGCACGGACAAGACCCCTAGCGTCGGCGTCAATGCGCCCCTGATTGCCAGTAACCCACCTCGCCGGCCCTTGAAGGCAGCTCAAAGCACCTCAAGCCGCCAGGCGTAGATGACCAGTTTCCCTGGCGACCGGACCTCTCATGGCCGGCATGCCACTTCGCCTAATCAACGACCACCACCACCCCCGTCACCCCAAAGCCCCTCAAGACCCCCGTGGCAGGCAACCCCTGCCGTTTCAGGACGGGAGTGTCTTGGGGTGGCCTCCATAGCCGCCCCTCTGGCCTTCCGACCAAAAGGGTCCGGCAAACTCAGCGATCTCGCTCCGGCGATAAGCGCGGAAACACCCTCACTAAACCCCAAACGAAAGGAACCCTCACTTTGGGTACAATAGACATATCTCGTCTGGTGACGCCCGAGGAGTTCTCAGCGGCCATGACGCGCCGTTGGCTCTCGCTCGGCAATACCTCCTCCACCAAGCTCCAGCAGCTCTGGGCCGCGATGGCGGCCACATTCGGCCGCGCTGTGGTCGACAACGAAGCAGGTAAGAGTAAGTGGCGCGTCTTGGAGCCGCCAACCGGCACCGGCAAGACACAAGGGCTCAGCGTCTATGCTGCCCTAACAATCGACAAGAACCGTACCTCATCGTCATCGCTGGGCATCCTCGTCGTCACTCGCACCATAGCTCAGGCCGAGGAGATCGTCCGCACTATACGCGAGCTTGTCTCCGACCCTGCCGACGCCAACAGGGTGCGGGCGAAACACTCCGAGACCAAGCTCAACGTCTTTGAGATGCGGATGGCCGACGTGCTCGTCATTACTCATGCCGCCTATACCCGAGCACTGGAAGGTCTCAACCAAGAGCAGCATGGTCGATGGGCTGATTGCTCAATCTGGGACCATGGCCAGCGGCGCCTGACCATCATCGACGAAGCCCTTTCGGGGGTCGTGGAGGAGAACCAGATCAAGGCCGATGACATCCGTTTCGTACTCGGGTTCATAGACCCAGCGCTGAAGCTCCAGTTTGCTCCTCAGGTCGAAGCTCTAGAAGGTATCCGCGACATTCTCGACAAGATCGCTGTCACGAATGCAGCGATCACTGAGGAGGGCGGCTCCATCCCAGCAAGGGTGGTTTGGCGTGGTGTCCATGATGGCCGAGCAAAATTCCCCAAAGCGTACGCAATGGGGCCGCTACGGGACGCGATGCTGCCCATCCGTTACGATCTCAAGGCCCTCCACAAGGAGAGTACCTACGACCGACAGCGCATCGCTACCAACGTGGACCAGACCCTCAAGAACTGCGAAGCGATCATGGTCCGCTGGGCCTACTACTACCGCAAGGGGAATGATGACACATTCAATTCCAGCCAGCTTCTGATACCACCCGGGCTGCCGGGGCCAGTGATCCTGGATGCCACCGCCTCCCAGAACTTCCTCTGGAAGCTACTGGGGTCGCGTGCCGAGATCGCCGAGGTCCCCGACGGTACCCGCACATACGCCAACGTCACCATCCACATCTCTCGCGGCAGTGGGCTCGGTAAGGGCAAGATGACAGAGCGTGGCAAGATCCGCCTTCCTAGGCTCCTCGCCAACCTGCAGCAGAACTTGACGTCAGATCGCAAGGTCCTGCTTTGCGTCCACAAGCGTATCGAGCACACGGCCTTGAGCTACGCCCCCAGCTTCGCGGCCTACGATGTCGCGCACTGGGGAGCCATCGACGGCAGGAACGACTGGAAGGACTACGACACCGTCGTCATCTTCGGTCTGTCATATCGCGACCCTGTGTGGTCAACCAATACGTTCTTTGCCCTCAAAGGCCTCCAAGACAATCGATGGCTCGAACAGCCCTCCTGGGGCCGCTATGCCGACGTTCGACGAGAAATGCAGCGGCGGCAACTGACTGTCTCCGTAGTCCAGGCGGTGAACCGAGTGAGGTGTCGCCGGGTGATCGACGGCGAAGGCAACTGTCCACCCACCGACGTGTTCATCGTGCTGCCTCGCGGCGCCGATGGGGACGCCATTCTCTCTCATCTCAACGAGGAGATGCCAGGTGCTGCAGTCGTTCCGTGGGAGTTCGAGATGGATGGTCCATCGGAGCGAGTGCGGCGAGGGTCTTCACATGAGGCGCTACTGGCCCTGATGGGTGACCGACTGCCTGGGGAGACGCCAATGTCGTTCATCAAGTGCGAGCTGGGCTTGTCGGCGAGCGCCACAAAGGAGCTGAGGGGTGTCCTCCGCAACGACGACCACCATCTAACGAAAGAACTAGCCGCCAACAACGTGCGCTACATGACCACGGGCAAAGGGCGCGGAGCTAGGTCATACCTGCTGAAGCGCTAGGCCGCACCGACCAGAGGAATAGGGGGGTGGATTTCCTCCTCTTGGTATAGAGGTTCACCACCCCATTTCGCCGCCTGGGTGACCTGGGTAACCTGCTTGCCCCTGGTATAGAGGTTCACCACCTCATTTCTCCCATGCGCCCGTGCGGCAAGGACCGTCTAGGCACCGCCGCCGCTTCTGTGGATGGGAATGACAATAGGGACGAGGCAACTTCTCAGAAGGGCCATTTGGTACCACTTGAAGGTCTCTCGAACGGGCCTTCAAGGTGACCTTGGTCGTCTTCTTCGGCACACCTCGAAGAGTGGGGTTCTGGTCTTCATCGGACTGGCGGAACGACCACTCTGACTGACTGAATGGTGCGCAAGGCCCTCTCTGGGCGCCGCGCCCCCAACGCTCACCATCAAAGCTTCAACCGTACAGGACCTGCGGCGGATCCCGTCGCAGACTGCCTCAATCATGTGAAAGGACCAACGTGAAGAGACGTCTGAAGCCTACCTCTGCAGCCCGCAAGAAAACCAAGTTCCGCTACTACGACCTGAAGAAGAACTGGCGCAAGGTGAGACCTCACCTGAGTGACCCTCTCGCGAACTACATCCTCATCGATGATTTCAACAAGTTCACTCGCGGCATATGGAAGAAGCCCTTCCTTCACGGCCAGTATCCCGCCGAGTTCGACCGCGACTGTTGGTCGGATGACGAGTTCGACGAGGAACGCACTTCCCCTCGTTACGCATACATGGACTATGTCGCTCCTGGCGCATGCCATTGGCTGGCTAACTTCGCCCTGAGGTTGGCGATGTTGACTGAGCCAAGCCGGGAGTGGCGCGTCATCTCGTCAGAGTACCACAGCACGGTTTGGGATGGTCGTAACACCTTGTTCGAGTTTAACTGGCAGGCCTCCGGTACACCGCCTGCGGATTGCTTCCACGCCGCCTTCGACTGGGAGCTGCCTCCCGGTAAGTATATGGAGGTGGGTGTGCCGCTACGTCGCGGCGAATAACTGAGGTGACGGAGACCGACGGCGGACAGGACTTCGCCACGACGATGCTTACCGAAGCACCTCTCGTCTAACCATCGACCTATCAAACATCACCGCCAGCCAGATACGTGTCGCTGCTCCAGCGGCATCTTGGCTGGCGGCTACCTGCCCCTTGGCCGGACCGCTGAACCGCGTCCTTGGCCCCCACCCGTCCCTAACAACCCGCATATCAAAGGAGATACTCTCCAATGCACGACTTCAACATGCCGATCTGCTTCGTGCTCTTCCTGGCCCTCTGCAGGGGTCTTCCTGTGTTTCGCTGGAGCATCGGCCGACCGCGGTGACGCATCAGGTATTCGTTCGGCCCAAGACTAGATCAGCGAAGCGGCAATACTACGAGGTGATCCTCGACGGCGCAGTGATCGTCTCGAAGTCGGCCGACCCGGTGCATGCCGCCTGCCGGGCGATGATGGCCATTGGTCTCTCCGGCCGTGTTGAGTTCTACCGGCCAGGGGACCCCTACCCGAGCCTAATCGTCCATGATCTCGACAAGGCGGCTATGCTCCGCGTCGTCGAGACCAAGCGCGTAGGACCCGTCATCAAGAAATGGCGTCCGTTTGAGATGAAGGGTCACCTTGCCGATCACGCGGCCAAGGTCCGGCGCTGAGATGGGTAGTGTGATTCATCCCCCATGAGCTACCCGACCAATATCTAACACCACAGTTCCTCCCGAAGGGGGGCAAACTTGTATAAATTGCCCCCCCCTTGCAGACCTCCGCGATCCCCAGACGAAACGGTCGAGGCCCGTCCGGGCAAAGGCATGCACTCAAAGACAATCATGAAGGAGATACACAGATCCGCCGTCGCCGCCTACGTCGCCTCTCAGAGGCACCTTAGAGGAGACCTCAGGGGCGCCAAGACTCTCACGCAGATGGCCAAGGAGATCGGCACCACAAAGACCACCGTCAGGCGCTGGCTCCGGCGCGACCACTGGGCGCTCTGGATGGGCCACTGGGCGTCTGCTGAGGAGATCTGGGAAGCTGCGCAACGAGATCGCCAGCGACTACCGCAGCGAGAGCGACAAGCAAGGCAACTTGCAGCGGAACAATGCCGGGCAATGATGGTCGCGCACCTAGACGGTTGCCTTGCAGACCTTACGAGCGGCGCCCAGTCCCAGTGTATAGAGTGACCCACGCGGTCATTTTCCGCCCGCTTTTCAGCGCGTTTGTCATGGAATTTGTCATAGCACGGCCCTAAGCCCCTGAAATTGCAGGCATCACCGTCAGATATAGTATCTGTTTGGGGGCTCAAAGCGGCAAAGTCTCGGCTTCACGCGCGGCTTGCGCAGGAGGTCCAAGGGGTCACCAGGTGCCTTGTCGCACCTAAAAGCACCGCGCCCGTGATCTACGAATGGATGTTCCCCTTGGAACATCTTGAGGTTGGCGGGTTCGATACCTTCCGGAACGCAACGGTGCCTCCCCAGATACGGAGAACTGCTCCTCTTATCTGTTGATCTCCCCCGTTCAGGGGGCATCGCTCGGCTACCCCCTCACGTATAAGCGCTTCGGGTTGGAGGCAGCGCATGTGCAACAGCACTTGCCTTTGTGGGCACGTCATTCTTGTTGTGGAAGGCGAGGCGGGACCATTCCCGCTAGAGCTTCAAGCTGCCTTTGAGGGCGTGGGAGCCGAGACGCTGCTGGCTCGCGATCCAGCACAGGCCCGAGACCAAGCCAGTCGATTTGACTTCTCGGCAGCGGCCATCTGCTGCGACGACGTTATTGACACGGCCGAAATTGGGGAACTCCTCGATGAGCTAGGCAGCATGCCCGTCCTCCTCTACGGCACTGCACCCCTGGGGTATGTGTCGGGCAAGGCATTCCACGCAACTTCCAAACCCGGTCATCCCGAGGCCATCGTCAAAGCTGTCGCTCGAATGCTGTCTGCGTAGGATATTGCGAACTGGCGCTCACTCGATCTCGGCGCGATAGAACCCATCGGCCAAATGGAGGTGGGCAATGCGCAATTCAACGGGCTGGCCATCGAGCGTCAATAGAAGACGATTGAGCAGCATTACTTGGGTGTCGGGCACAACGCGAAGGATATCGGCGATAGCCCGCGGAGCCGCCGCAATCGTAATGCGCTCCTCGGCCTTGCCCAACAGAATGCCATACATCTGCGCCAGCGCGACAATGTGATAGTCGATACCGGTCCTCTCCAAGAGGCCTGGAAATTGAGCCGCGGGCAGCGAAGCCTCCTCCACGACGAATGGATGGCC
>Ga0075430_100002862_pt1 | contig 14438 bp, 13 predicted proteins | sample RhiMetdeltSRZDD4_FD_75294 | JGI IMG/M metagenome (GOLD analysis project Ga0075430, IMG submission 75294) | Populus rhizosphere microbial communities from Tennessee, USA - Rhizosphere MetaG P. deltoides SRZDD4 | ecosystem: Host-associated > Plants > Roots > Rhizosphere > Soil | place: USA... | reverse complement strand
CTCGTCGACGGGCTGCGGCGCATCACCACCCGCTGGGCCGCCTACGACGGGGCAGCCCCACCGGCCGACGAGCCGCCGGCCGGACCGACCCCACCACCGGTGCGGCGCACCCTCGACGCGTGGGCCGCCGCCGGCGGCGGCCCGGACCGCTTCGCCGAGGCCGCCACCGCCTGGCACGACGTCGTGCTGCGCGAGGAGGTGCGCTGCCTGCTCGCGTACGGGCTGCACGAGACCGGCCCGGAGGCCGTCCCGCCGCTGCTCGCCGCCGAGCGCCTCGCCGCGCAGGCCGGCCTGGTGGTGCTGCACGGGCGCACCCAGCGGGCGCTGCGCCGCCACGGCATCCGCCGCGACGTGCGCGGACCCCGCGCCGGCGGCGACCTGACCGACCGGGAGCGGGAGGTGCTGCGGCTGGTCGCCGCGGGGGAGCCGACCCGCCGCATCGCCGGCCAGCTCGGCATCTCCGGCGAGACCGTGGAGACCCACATCCGCTCCGGCATGCGCAAGCTCGGCGCGCGTACCCGCACCGAGGCTGCAGCGTCGGCGCTGGAGGCCCTGGGATGAACGCGGTGCCGCGCCTGCTCGTCCCCACCGCGACCGACGCCACAGCGGTGCTGCGCCGGCTGGCCCGGGCCGGCTGGCAGACCCGGGAGGGCTTCGCCCTGGCCGAGGCGGCGTGGGACGTCACCGCGGCGCGCCTGGTCCTCTTCGGCCGGGTCGGTGACCTGGAGACCGCGCAGCTGGCCGTGCACGCCGCCGCCCGCGGCGCCGGGGTGGTCGCCATCGTCGACCCCGGTGGCCAGGTCGGCCAGGCGCTACTGGCCGACCTGGCCCGCATCGGGCCGGTGCGCTGCGACGTGGGCACCCAGGCGCCCGGGGCCGAGCCCGCCGCGGAAGGTGGCGGGCCGCCGCTCACCCCCGAGCAGCGGGCCCTGCTGGAACGGCTGGCCAGCGGGGAGACGATCGCCGGTGCGGCGGCGGCGGAGTTCCTGTCGCTGCGCACCGCCAACCGCCGCATCGCCCAGGCCCGCGAGACCCTGGGGGTACGCACCACCCGCGAGGCGGTGCTGGCCTACCTGCGTCACCGGCGCAGCTGACCCGCGGGGACCGGTGCTCCCGGTGTCCACGACGCCTACCCGGGCGGGGGGTCCTGGGCGGGCGGGCGGTCCTGCCCGGGCAGCGGGCGGGAGCGGGCGGTGCTGGTAGGGCGGGTCGGGTCGACATAACGAGGGGCCTGCGGCTCGTCCCGCCGCAGCGGCCGCAGCGTGACCACGATGGCGTCGAGGATCCGGTCCGTGGCGCGCAGCGCGTCGCCGGTGCGGCTGGCTGACAGCCCACCCAGGTCCACCGGTACGCCGAACGCGACGCGGACCACCGGCCGGCGCCGCACCGCCCGCAGCACCGACCGGACCAGCCCTTTCGGCGTCGCATAGGGCAGCACCTCATGCGGCCCCCACAGCGCCACCGGCACGACGGTCGCACCACTGGCCAGGGCCAGCCGGGCCAGCCCGGTCTTGCCCCGCTCCGGCCACAGGCCCGGGTCGAGGCCGATGCGGCCCTCCGGGTAGCCCGCCACCACCGAGCCCTCGGCGACCGCTGCAGCGGCCGTGTACAGCGCCTGCGTCACCGTCGCCCGCCCCCGGTCGACGCGGATGTGCCCGCACATCCGCATCAGCACGCCCACCAGCGGCGCGGTGAACAGGCCACCGGTGGCCATGATGCGCGGCGCCACCCGCCGGGTCTGGCAGGCGGCGGCGAGCACCACCGGGTCGAACGGGCTCACGTGGTTGACGGCGAGCACCAGCGGGCCACGCCGCAGGTGCGCCGGCACGTCACCGGTGACCCGCATCCGGCCCAGCGCGACGACCACCACCCGCGCCACGACCAGCAGCGCGCGCCACAGCAGCGGCGGGCGCCAGGCGGCTACGGGCTGCGACATGCGGCGACGCGGGTCAGTCCACCGCCCTCAGCTCGGCCAGCTTCGCCTCGACCTCGGCGAGCTCGGCACGCAGCCGCTGCGCCTGCTCCTCGGCCCCGGCCCGCTCCGCGGCCAGGATCTGCTCCACCGCCTCATGCACCCCTGGCACGTCCAGCAGGCCCACCATCTTCAGCGCCTCCGACGGCCGGATCAGGTAGGGCTTCGCCAGCGCCTTGGTGCCCTGCGCCGCGGCCACCGTCCACTCGCCCTCGGTGTAGGCGAGGGTAACCGTCAAGGCGGCCGGTGGCTTCGGCTTGACGGGGCGGCCGGGACCACGCCGCGCGGCCTTGCCGTCGGCCGCTGCGGTCTCCGCCGCCCCAGCCTCAGCATTGTCTACAGTGGACAGCATGGGCTCGGGCACCTGCTCCTCCTGCTTCTGCCGCTGCCCCCGGTGTCTCGGGGGTGCGGCCGTCTGGGCGTGGCCGGTGACGGGGGGAGCCGGGTCGGCGTTGTCGGCTGCCGGGCTGGCCACCGGCGCCACCACGGCGGAGGCGGCGGCGTGGTCCGGCCCAGGTGCGGGCCGGCTGGACGGCCCGGCGCGGCGGGCGGCCTGGCCCCGACCCGGAATGGCCAGGTCGGCAGGGGAGAAGGGCAGCTCGTCGCGGCCGAACCGGACCACCACCCACTCCTCCGACAGCTCCGGGTCGGTCAGCCCCACCACCTGCCCGGACTGCCCGGCGACCTGCCCGGCCGCCTCGGTGAACAGCACCTTCGGCCGGCGCCCGGCCGCCAGCGAGTCACGGATCGCCTCCAGGTCCTCGCTGGACAGCCCGCGAGCCGGGCTCCGCACGGCAGCCATGACATCCCTCCGTACACATGTTTGACTGCCAGCTTCCTACCAGACCGCACCGACAAACTCGCCACGACACCCCGCACAGCGCAACGGAGCCCTCGCCTCAGGCAGGGACCCGGTACGAGACAGCACCCGGCCCTTCCCGTCACGCAACGCACGCAGCGTTCGCGTACGAGGCGTACTACGCCACGGCCCAGCCCGAAGGCAGCTACCGGCTTGCAGCTACCGGCTTTCTGCCACCGCACTGGGTCGTCCTCGACCTCACCAGCCCTACCCGAACTTGTTCGATAATGCACATTATGTCAACTAGTCTCGCCAGTGCCGGCGGTGGACGCGCTCAGGTCAGGCCGGCCGGGCTGGTGTTGGCACCGCACAGCAGGACCGCGACGCGCTCACCGGCCGCGGGCCGGTAGGCGCCGGTCGCCAGCGCGGCGAACGCCGCAGCGCTGCCGTGCTCGACGACGATGCGGTACTCCTCCCACAGCCGCCGGCGGGCGGCGACGATCTCCTCGTCGCAGACCAGGACACTGCGGACCCCCGTCCGTACGGCCACGTCGTAGGCGATGGTGCCGGCGCGGCGGGCACCCAGCGAGTCCGCGGCGACACCAGACACCTCGACGTCGACCGGCCCACCGGCGGCAAGAGCGGCCCGCAGGGTCGGGGCTGCCTCCGGCTCGACCGCTACCACCGTGGCCCTGCCGTGCAGCGCGGTGGCGACGCCGGCCAGCATGCGGTTGAACGCACCGCGAGCCTTGAACGCTCCGGCGTGCTGGAGGTACTCCAGCTTCAGCCACACCAGGCCGGCCGGGGCGAGGGTGCCCGGGTCGGCCTCGGCTACCGGGGTACGGCGCACCCGGCCGGCGATGCGCACGGCTGCGGCTTCCACGTCGTGACGAGCGACGTCGTGACGAGCGGCCGTCATCAGGTACCGCCTTCCACCCGACAGCGGGCGACCAGCAAACGAGCGACCGTCACGGCAGGCCGCCTCCCCCGGCTCAGCGGAACTGGGCCCGCAGCATCGTGTCGAACGCGCCCGCGCCGAGCAGCCGGCGCGTGTGCACCAGCACCCGGGCGGCGGCGGTGACCACGTAGCGCCGCCGCGGGCGGCGGGCGGTCACCGCCCGCTCGACCACCCGCGCGACCCGGTCCGGGTCGGCGGCCAGCAGGCGGGAGCGGTAGCCCTGGGCCATCTGCGCGTCGATGACCCGGTTCAGCCGCGCGTACGGCCCCTCGCCGTCCCCTGTCGCCGCGCCAGCCTGCGCAACCGTGCCGGCGAGGGTGCCGGCGGCCACCTCCCCGAAGCCGGTACGGGTCAGGCCCGGCTCCACAATGGACACCTTGACCCCGAACGGGGCCACCTCGAAGCGCAGCGCGTCCGACAGCGCCTCAACCGCGTACTTGCTGGCGTGGTAGAAGCCACCGCCCGGGAAGACGAGCCGCCCGCCCATCGAGCTGACGTTGACGACCCGGCCGCCGCCGGCCGAGCGCATGCCGGGCAGCACCAGCTGGCACAGCCGGGCCAGGCCGTACACGTTGGTCTCGAACTGGGCCCGCACCCGCGCCAGCGGCACCTCCTCAACGGTGCCGTACTCGCCGTACCCGGCGTTGTTGACCAGCACCCCCACCGCGGCGTGCGCCTTCTCCACGACCGCGACCGCCGAGCTCATCGACTCCTCGTCGGTGACGTCGAGGGCGAGCGGGTGGCAGCCGGCCGCGGCGAGGTCGGTGAGGGTCTGCGGGCGTCGTGCGGTGGCGTAGACGGTCAGCTCCGGCCGGCGGGCAAGGCGCAGCGCGGTGGCCCGGCCGATGCCGGACGAGCAGCCGGTGATGAGGACGGCGGTCATGGGCTCCTCCGTGACGGTTGGGCGGGTGCGGACGGTGCGGACGGTTGGGCGGGTGGATGGGCGGACGCGGCCGGCGAGCCGGCCGGGGCGGCGCCGCGCAGGCCGGCGGCGAGCAGGCGTACCCCCTGGCGTAGCAGGGTGCGGGCGGCGTCGGGGGCGGTCGGGTCGGCCTCCAGGCCCCGGGTGAAGGCCAGCGCGACGTCGGCCACGGCGGTGGCCGGTGGCCCGCCGCGGGGCAGCTCACCAGCGGCGCGGGCGGCGCGGACCAGGCCGGCGAGCAGGTCGCGCAGCCCGGCCTGGTAGGCGGCCTCCTGCGCAGCGGAGACCCGGGCGCTCTCCCCCAGCAGCTCACCGGCGTGGTGCGGGCTGTCGCGCCACAGGCCCAGGACCAGCTCCAGCTTGGCCGCGAGCACGGCGTGCAGCCGCCCAGCGACACCGGCCGGGCCCGCCGGGCGGGCCGCGGCGTGCCGGGCCTGGGCCAGGGACGCGTCGAACATGGCCTGCGCCAGGCGGGCGAACGCGTCGTCCTTGCTGCGGACGTACTGGTAGACCGCGGCGCGGGACATGCCGGCCTCGGCGGCGATGTCGTCCATCGTGGTACGGCGGATGCCGTGCCGGGTGAAGCAGCGGTACGCCGCCGCGAGGACCACCGCGGTCCGCTCGCCTGACACACTGACACTCTAGGCGCAGAATGTCAGAACGTCGAGCAGTCCGGGCGGGCGCCACCGGGCCAGGCGGGCGCGGCTCGGGTGTGGCTCACCCGGACAGGTCGGCGACCCGCAGCACCCGCACCCTGCGGTCAGCGCCGGCGACGACGGCGACGTCCCCGCTGAGCACCATCGCCAGCGGCAGGTCCTCCCCCACGTCCACATCCGGGGTACGGCGGTCGGCACCGACCTCGGCGACGGACACCCGCCACGTCACCTGGGTCCCGTTCAGCCCGGCCTCGCGCAGCAGCACCCGGCCCCCGCCCACGGCCACCACGCTGACCCGCTCGCCGACGGTGCGCCCCTCGGTCCCGTCCGGCCGGCGGATCTGCGGCTCGTCCACCGCCTCGAACGGCACGTCACCAAAGACCAGCACCCCTGCGCTGACGTACCAGCCGGAGTCGTGCGACCACTCCACCTGCGTGGCCCACTTCTCCTTGCCGGTGGCCGTGTCCAGCGCGACCACCTTGCCGGCGTTGGTGCCGCTGCTGGCCACGCAGACCAGGTGCGGCCCGCACGGCTTGACCCGCTTCAGGCTCGCCCCGGCCGGCAGCGGGTAGGTCCAGGCCCGGCTGAAGCTCGGCAGCCGGTACGCCGCCACCACCGTACGGCCCTGCGCCTCCGGCGCGTCGCTGGAGAGCTGGCCGACCGCCAGCCCGTCGTAGGCGAACCAATGGTCGTACACCAGCGGCAGCGTCCCGCTCCCCCGCGGCCGCCCGGTGCCCACGTCGAGCAGGTAGCCCCTGCCGTCGTCCTCGTTCAGCTCCACCAGCGCACCGGTGGCGCGCAGGTCCTCGCCCATGGCCGCCACGTGCGCGGCGGCGACCGGCGGGGAGCCGCCCTGCTTCGCGGTGGCGTCCGGGTCGGGCCAGGCCCGCTCCGCCGCGGCCCGCCAGTCGTCGTTGACCAGCAGGTCATCGGGGCCGCTGCGGCTCCACCGCGTCCTGCCGGTGCGCAGGTCCACCCGCAGGATCGCCGGGGGCCGCTGTGAGTCCACCACCGCGTCGGTGCCGAGGTAGAGCACGTCACGCCGCTCCTCCCAGGGCGAACGCCACAGCACCGCCCCGTTGGCGCCCAGCACCGCACGCACGTCGGAGCCACGGTCGGTGGCCGAGTCCTCCGCGTCCAGGACCAGCAGCTCACCAACGACCGACAGGCGCAGGCGTACCGGCTCCACCGGCACCTGCTGCCGCCACAGCGGGTCCCCGCCACCCGCGGGCAGCGCCACCACCTCGGTGCGGCCCGCGCCGACGGTGGCGTAGAAGGCCCGGTCCCCGGCCGCGGCGACCGCGACCGCGCCCTCCCCGGCGGGCAGCTCGACGTTGTGCACCACGCGAAGCTGCCCATCCCGCCCCGCCGCCCCGCCGCCCAGGCTCGACAGGCCGGACCGGCCGGCGTTGAGGGCCTGCCCCCAGGCGCCGTCCAGCCAGCGCACCACCTGCACCCCACCGCCGGCCAGCAGCGCGACCGCGAGCGCCGCCGCCACGGGTACGGCCACGCGCCGCCGTGACGGGCGCCGCGCAGCTGGCGGCTTCACCACCGGCTGCGGTGCCGGCCAGGTTGCCGGGTACGCCCCACCTGGTGGCGGACCGGCGGGGGGCGGCAGGAGCATCCCCCCGCCGGCGGCGAACCCCGAAGCACCGGTGGCCGCCGCCGGTACCGGCCCTGCCGCGTACCCGGGCCGCAGGCCGCCGGGCTGTCCCGGCTGGGCGGGCCCGTCGGGGGTGTCCAGGCCGGGCCGGTGCCGGCCGGCACCGGCCGGCGCAGCCGACGGGGCGGGCACCAGCAGACCGCCGTAGGCGACGGGAAGCTCCGGCTGCTCCGGCACTGTCGCGGCGACGCCGAGGCGCGCGTGCAGCCGGCTGGCCACCAGCGGCATCCGGCTGGTGCCGCCGACCAGCAGCAGCCCAGCCAGGGTCGCCGGGTCCACGCCGGCCCGTTGCAGCACCCGGCGGGTCTCGTCCACCGCCCGGGCCACCAGCGGCCCGGCCACCTGTTCCAGCTCCTGCCGGGTCAGGTGCAGCGGGTCCTCCCGGTGCGGCACCGCGACCGGGGCCTGCGCGGTGCGGGAGAGCATCTCCTTGGCGGAGCGCACCTCAGCCCAGAACGCCTGCCGGTCGCGCAGCGCCCCGGTGCCGTCGGGCTGGCTGAGCCGCCGCCACAGCGCCGCGTCCCGCGCGGCGACCAGATGCCCGAGATGGCCCACCAGGGCCGCGTCGACATCCAGCCCACCCAGGTCGTCCAGGCCCCCGACCGCCAGCACCCGGAACCCGGCCGGCTCGCGGCGCACCACCGCCACGTCCAGCGTGCCGCCGCCGAAGTCGAAGACGCCCAGCGGCGCACCCGGCGGCACCTGGTGACCGAGCACCTCCACGCAGTACGTAGCCGCGGCGACCGGCTCCTCCACCAGCGTCACCTCGCCGAGCCCGGCGAGCCTGGCCGCGTCGCGCAGCACCTGGCGGCGGGGCTGGCCCCAGTCGGCCGGGCAGGTGAGCACGCTTGCGCCGCCGGGTTCCACCCCGGCCTGCCGCGCCTCACCGGCCACCCGGCGCAGGGTCGCGGCCAGCAGGCGCGTCACCGGCACCGCCTCGGCACCCAGCAGCACCGCACCGTCGTCCACCCGCCGCTTCGGGTACGGCTCGAAGCGGTACGGCTCCACCTGGCCCAGCCGGTGCGCGTCGCGTCCCGCGTGGACGGTGCCGGCGGCGTCCACATGCACGCACGAGGGCAGCAGCGGGGAACCGTCGAACAGCAGCGGGCGCGCCGGCTGGTCCGCGCGGCGCACCACGGCGACCGTGTGCGTGGTGCCGAGGTCAACCGAGAGCCGGGCCGGGTCGGGCACGCCGACCACCTTCCCTTCGCCACTGGGGACGCGACGGGGCATGATAGCCGGCCGGCCGGGCTGGCGCGCCGGCCCTACCTCCTGCCGGCCGGGCTGGCGCGCCGGCCCTACCTCCTTGTACGGCTCGACCTGGCCTTGCGGCGCTGCGGGCGTCTCGGCTGCGCCTTGGCGGCTCCTGGCCTGGCCGGCCCGTCACCGGCCACGGACCGTTCCGGGCCGGCCAGGCTGCTGGCCTGGCCGGGCGACGCCTCCGCCGCCGGCGCTACCGCCGCCCCGGTGCCGCCGGTGACCTCGGCATGCTCGGCCGCCGTCGGCTCTGTCGCCTCTGCCGGCTCCGCGTCTTGGGTCTCTGCCGGCCCCGCGGCCTGCCTCACCGGCTGGGGCTCCCCCCGCCCCACCTGACCCCATACGTGCTGGATGACCTGCACGGTCAGCGCCACGGCGAGGACCGCGACCGCGTACAACGACCGCCACCCCGACTGCACCAGACTGACCCCGAGCACCACGAGCAGCACCAGGTTCAGCGCGGAGCGCAGCGTCAGCCCGCGCACCCGCGCGTAGGAGACGATGCTCAGCAGGTAGAGCACGATGAAGATGGCGCTGGCCATGGCCACCGCGTCCACGATCATGCCGGGCCGGCTGGCGAGCACGGCGGTGACCCCGGTGAACAGCACGGCCAGGAACACCACGGCCCGCCGCGGCACCCCCCGCGCGTTGCTGCGCCCCAGCCCGCGCGGCAGCACGCCGCTGCCGGCCGCGCCCACCACGAGCCGGGACACCCCCCACACCCAGGCGACCGCGTTGAGCACCATGGCGCCGAGCGCGATCGTGGTCACCGCGGTAACCACCAGCCGCCGCGGCTCGATCGTCTCGGCCAGCTGCAGCAGCCCGGTCACCTCGTCCACCGTGCCGTGCGGGATGCGCACCGCGATCGCGACGGTGAGCAGGATCGTGAACACCCCGTACACGCCGAGTGCGGTCGCGCTCACCGGCAGGAAGTCCCGCTGCGGGTCGCGGAACTCCCGGCTCAGGAACGTCAGGTTCTCGAACCCGGCGAACGCCCAGAACGCCAGCACCACACCGGGCAGCAGCACGCCCAGGCCGGTCCCGTCCGGCGCCACTGTGGACAGTCCGGTGGCGACCCCCGGCACCGCGGCCACGATCAGCACCAGCGCCATCAGCACCAGCGCCCACGTGCCCGCGTGCTGCACCCGGGAGCTGGTCCGGACCCCGGCGAGGTTGGTCACCACGGCGGCCAGCAGCACGCCGGCCGCGCTGAGCACCGCCACCAGCTCCCCGGCCCCCACCGCCTGCGCCACGTACCGCCCGGCCACCATCGACCCCGCCGGCAGCCCCACGATCACCAGCGCCACGAACATCAGCGGTACGCACCGGCCGAAGACCCGGCCCAGCCCCGACCCGATGAACGCCTCGATGCCGTCGCCGTTCGGGTTGGCCCGCACCATGTCCTCGAACATCAGCAGCATCGGCAGGCACACCACCGTGGCCAGCAGCCACACCAGCAGGCTGTTGCGCTCGGCCTCGGCGTACACCGCTGAGGGCAGGAACAGGATCCCCGAGCCCGCCACCGAGCCGATCGCCAGCGGGACCGCCTGCCGCCGGCTGAGCCGCGCCGTGACCACCTCGGGCTGCGCCGTCATCTGCCCTCCCGCCGCGCCGTCATGAGCCCTCCCGTGAAGCGACCTCGACCGCGTCCCGCGGCACCCGGCCGGCCCGCAGGTCCGCAAGGTTCTCCAGGAACACCCGGCCGACCTCTCCCGGCTCGTCGGGAAAGGCAAACGCACAGTGGGGCGAGACCACAAGATTCGGTACAGACCATACCGGATCATCCGAAGGTAGCGGCTCCACCCGGTGCACGTCCAGGAAGGCCCCCCGGATCCGGCCACCGCGCAGCGCCGCGTGCAGCGCCGCGTCGTCCACGGTGGCGGCGCGCCCCACGTTCACCAGCACCGCGTGGCGCGGCAGGGCGGCCAGCACCGCCGCGCCCACCACGTTCGCCGTCTGCGCCGTCCCCGGCAGGCAGCACACCAGGTGGTCCGCTGCCGCGGCGACGGTGACCAGGTCGGCGACGCCGACCGTACGCGCCGCCCCGGCGACCGGCCGCGCGCCGTCCCGGGTGACCGCCACGCACCGGGCGCCCAGCGCGGACAGCAGCTCGACCACCACCCGCCCGATCCGGCCAGCCCCCAGCACCAGCACCGTCGACCCGTGCAGCAGCAGCGCCGAGGATGTATACCAGGGCCGCAGCTGCGGCCGGGCAGCCAGGGCGGGAAAGTCCTTCAGCAGCATCAGCAGGGCGGACACCGCGTACTCGGCGACCGACCGCACCGGCACCCGCGCCGAGCTGGTCACCAGCACCTGCGGGGCCAACCCGGCCGCCGCCAGGTGGTCGGTGCCGGTGCCGGTCAGGTGCAGCCAGCGCAGGCCCGGCAGCTCGGCCAGCACCCCGGGCGGGAACTGGAAGCCCACCAGGACCTCCACCTCCGCCCGCTGCGCGAGGTCCAGGTCCAGGACCGAGCCGGTCGACCGTACCGGCACCTCCGTCTCGATCCGCGGCACCAGCTGCGGCGCCATCTTGCAGTGCGCCACCAGCACCCGCGGGTGCGCCCAGCCGCCACCGCCCGCCGAGCCGCCACCCGGGCCGCGGTCGGCCGCGGCGCCACCGGAGCCCTGGGCCGCCGCGGCATCACCGGGGCCGCGGGTCACCGGGCCACCGCCCGGGCCGCGAGCAGCTCACCGACCGGGTCGGCGCTGCCCGCCGCGGCCAGCTCCAGCACCAGCTCGCAGTTGCGGGTCACCTTCGCCGACACCCACTCGCGCAGCCACGCCGTCAGCTCCGCCAGCGGCAGGTCCGCCGGGGCCACCCCGGTGAGCACGCACCCGACCACCGCCGCCGCGCCGACGTTGACCACCACGTCCGGCAGCACCGTACGGCCGGCGCCGCGCAGCACCCGCCGGGCCGCCTCGGTGCAGCTGAGGTTGCCGCCCTCGACCACCAGCCAGGCCCGCACCGAGCCGGCCGTCGCAGCGTCCACCGCACCGGCGCTGGCGGCGAGCACAAGCACGTCGGCGTCGACGTCCAGCCACGCCCGCTCACCCGGGCACCGGCGCACCGAGGCCGGCAGGGCGTCCCGGTCGACCGTCCCGTCCGCGCCGGTGGCCGCCACCAGCGCGGCCACCGGCAGCCCCGCCGGGTCCGCCACGGTGCCCCGCACGTCCGCCACGGCCACCACCCGGTGCCCGTGCCCGGCCAGGTGCTGGGCCACCGAGCGCCCGACCGTGCCGAAGCCCTGGACCGTGACCCGCTGCGGGCCGGTGACCCCGGCCGCGCGCAGCCCGGCCAGCACCGCCGTAGCCACCCCCAACCCGGTGACGTCCACCACGCCGCGCCAGAAGCCGGCCCAGTCGATGCGCAGCTTCGCCGCCCCCGGCTGGCGCGCCAGGTCGTAGCCTGCCGCGGCGAGCCACCGGTCCCGGTCGGCGTAGCCGGTGCCCAGGTCGCAGCCGAGGTACACGCCGCCATGCAGCAGCGGGGCCGCGGCCTGCCCGAACGCCCGCATCAGCCCGGCCCGGTCGGTGACCGGGCCCCGGGGCCGGATCCCCGCCTTCGCACCGCCGATCGGCAGGTCGACCAGGGCCAGCTTGTGCGTCATCGCCCTGGCCAACGCCGCCAGCTCCGCCTCGGTGACGGCCGCCGTCATCCGGGTGCCGCCCATTGCCACGCCCTCGACCAGGTCATCGACCACAACCCAGGCGTCCGCGTCGTACCGGCGCAGCCACAGCCTGCTGGACAGCAGGCACGGGCGTGAACCCACGACACCCCCTCCGCCGGGGCCGGTATGCGGACCATCCGCGTTACGTTTATAGGCGTCAATACTAATATTTGATCAGACCGCCTGCGAAATCGCGGCCATATCCGTACCCAGATCCATACCCGGCTGGCTGGCGGCGCTGGTCAGGCCCTAGCTCGTCAGGCACCTGACACGGGCGCAGGGAGTTTCAGCCCAACCGGGCCTGCACCGGGGTGCCGAACCGCTGCGCCACCATTGCCTTGAGACCGTGCGGGAAGTCCGCCCGGGCGGCCAGGTGCGCCGCCAGCAGGCCCCGCTGCGACGCCCCGTCCCCACCGAACGCGGCCAGGCACTCCTGCGGGTACGCGTTCGCCACCGCCAGGACCGCCCCTGCCGCACCCACCAGGCCCGCCAGCCCCACCAGTGCCGACGAGCCGACATAGGTCCACCCGTCCCACGCGGCCAGCTCCCGCAGCAGCCGCTCGGCATCCCCGCTGGAGTCCTTCAGCCCCGAGACCGGCAGCTCCCCCAGCGCCTCCACCGGCACCGGGCCACCTGCCATGCCCGGGCAGTGGTACGCCAGCACCGGCCGCCCGTCCGCGGCGGCCGCCACCTGCCGGTAGAGCTCCACCACACCCCGGCACCGGCTCGGCGGCGCCACCAGCACCGCGTCCGCCCCCGCACCGACCGCGTCCGCCACCCGGGCCACCGCCTGCCCGGTCCACGCCGCGCTCGCCCCCGCCAGCACCGGCACGCCCGCCGGCAGCGCATGGCGCACCGCGGCCACCAGAGCCACCCGCTCGGTGTCGGTCAGCGCATCCGCCTCACCGGTCGAGCCGGCCACCAGCACCGCTCGAACCCCCGCCTCGACCAGCCGCACCGCATGCCCGGCCGTGGCCGCGTGGTCCACGCCACCTTCTGCATCGAAGAACGTGACCAGAGCGACCGCAACCCCCCGCCACAGCGGCTCGGTCACGCCCCGCCGGTCCGCGACGATGCCCACCAGCCCGCCCGGACTACGACGCCGGCACCGGGCGGGTGGCCGCCCCCGGCGTGTCCGCACCGAACCGGGCGATCTCCGCCTCCAGGTCCAGCGGCCGGACCGTCGCGGTGGCCGGCGCCTCCCCCTCGATCAGCTCCGGCGGCACCACCCAGGTCAGCTCGAGCTCCAGCCCGTCCGGGTCCTTGGCGTACAGGCCCTTCGTGCTGTTGTGGTCGCTCGCCCCCACCAGCGCGCCCCGCTCGGCCAGCCGCCGGGCATACTCCCGCAGCGCCCCGAGCGTGCGTACCTCCCACGCCAGGTGGTAGAGCCCCACGGTGGCCCGGCCAGCGGTGCTCGCGCCCGCCTGCTCACCGATGCCGAACAGGGCCAGGTCATGGTCGTTGGGCGAGCCCGCGGCACGCAGGAACACCCCGCCGGGCATCTCGCGCACCGCCTCGAAGCCCAGCACCTCCCGGTAGAACGCCGCGCTGCGCTCGGCGTCCCGCACGAAAAGCACCGCATGGTTGAGCCCCGCGATCGTCATCGTGACCTCCCGTGACCACGGTTGCCCTGGTCACGGCCAGCCTACGCGCGGGCGCCGGGAGCGGCTCGGGCCCGCGTACCGGCCGGCTCCAGCCCGGCAGCCGGGGCCCTGGCCCGCCGCCGCAGCCACCACCAGCCGGCCGCGTTGCCCAGGCACAGCGCCAGCAGCAGGGTCAGGCAGAGCCAGAACCCGCCGCCGGTCTGCACGTGGTCCGCGGCCAGCGGCGCCTGCGGCGCGGCCTGGCGCACCTGCTCCCGGACCCGCTCCGCCAGCAACGACTCCACCCTGGCCTGGTTGCCGAGCAGCAGCAGCGCGGCGGCGGCGGACACCGCGGCCGTACCCGCCCGGCGAAGCGCCGGGTCCCGGCGCAGGACCGCCACTGCCAGGCCCACCGCGAGCAGCGCGAGGACCACCAGGGCGAGCAGCTGCGGCGGCAGCTGGTCCGGGCGCCACTGCTCGCGCGGCAGCACGAACTGCTCGTCCACTGCCGGCGCTCCCCCGAGAGCCAGGTCCACGCCGGAGTACTCGGTGCCGCCGCCCGCCCGCACGCGGCCGTACCCGCCCGGCGTGCCGCACGAGACCGTTGCGAACGGCAGCAGGAAGCAGCCCGCCGCCAGGACGAACGTGGTGGGGCTGAGCCATCTGGTGAGTCGGTGCATCAGCTCAAGCGTATGCGGCAGAGCACTTCGCCTATAGCATCCTAGGAAGCTAGGTACGTGGCTCTGGCGCAGAATGGCGCCCATGGCCCCAGCCCCGGTGGCACCGGACCTCGCCACGACCGCGGCCAGCCTCGCCGCACACCGGCCGGAGCTGCTCCCGGCCTACCGGGCGGCGCTGGCGGGAGCGCGCAGCGCCGTGCTGGCCCGGCTCTGGGGTGCCTGCGCCAGGGAGCCGCTGCCCGGCCTGGCCTCCCGCTCGGTCCACGGCGAGTGGCTCACC
>Ga0075430_100002861_pt1 | contig 14443 bp, 14 predicted proteins | sample RhiMetdeltSRZDD4_FD_75294 | JGI IMG/M metagenome (GOLD analysis project Ga0075430, IMG submission 75294) | Populus rhizosphere microbial communities from Tennessee, USA - Rhizosphere MetaG P. deltoides SRZDD4 | ecosystem: Host-associated > Plants > Roots > Rhizosphere > Soil | place: USA... | reverse complement strand
GCCCAGGACGATCACATCCGGGTCGAGGAGGTTGATCACGCCCGCCAGCGCGCGCGCCAGGCGTTCCGCGTAGCGCCCGAGCGCGCTTTCGCCTCCGTCGCGCTCCAGCGCCGGGCCTGACAGGTAGGTTTCGATGCAGCCCACCCGGCCGCAATAGCAGGGGCGCAGCGGCAGGTCCTCCGGACCAGGAAGCGGCAGCGGGTTGTGCCCCCATTCGCCCGCAATGGCGTTGCGGCCGACAAGCACCTCGCCGCGCACCGCGATGCCGCCGCCCACGCCGGTGCCCAGGATCACGCCGAACACCACTTCGGCGCCCTCGCCAGCGCCATCGACGGCTTCGGACAAGGCAAAGCAGTTGGCGTCGTTCGCCAGCCGCACTTCCCGGCCGATGGCCTTTTCGAGGTCCTGCTGCAGCGGCCTGCCGATCAGCCAGGTGGAGTTGGCGTTCTGCACCAGCCCGGTGGCCTTCGACAGTGCGCCGGGGATGCCGATGCCGACGCTGCCCTCGCCCGCCTCCCGCACGAGGCCGGCCACCGCGGCAAGCGTCGCCGCGTAGTCACCGCGCGGGCTCGGGATGCGCTTGCGGAAGGTTTGGCGCCCTCCGGAATCGAGCGCCAGCGCCTCGATCTTGGTGCCGCCCAGATCGATGCCGATCCTGCGGCCGCCCCTCAACGTCCCGCCCCTCCGGTGTCGCAGACCGCGGTCCACTCCTCGCCGTACTGCTCGATCTCGCCCACCAGCCGGTCGCCCAGCTGCTCGAGCTCGCTCACCTTGTCGGCGACGGCCATGCGCGTAGGGCCGGTGATGATGCGCTTGAAGCCCAGGGTCTCCACGCGGCACTGGCCACGCCGGGAATCCGGGTGCTCGCAGGTCACCATCCATTTGTCGCCCACCTGCGCGATCGGGGACACCGCCCGCGCGCCGGCCGCGACCAGCTTGTCGCGCTCGCGCGCCACCTTCACCCGGTCGTGGCCAGACACGATCATGTGCGGCCCGGCGTCGAACACGTGCGCCGCGCCGTCGGCGGGCCGCCTGGGCGGCTCGGCGCCCACGTCGGCGATCGCGTACACCTCGTGCTCGCGTACGTGCTTGTCGGTGCGCAGGCCCTCGCGCGTGAACAGTTTCACGTGCGCGTCGGAGAGCCGCGACACCATGTCGTGGAAGCTGCGCGACGCCAGCAGCTGGCCCGGCGCGGCGAAGCTCATCACGCGCTGCGCGTCGTTGATGCCGTCGCCCACCACGTTGGACTGGCCGTTCAGGTCCTTCACCAGCCGCACCGGCCCCAGGTTGATGCCCATGCGCAGCTTGAGCCGGTGGCCGTCGGCGCCGGCGCGGATGCCGATGGCCGCGAGCAGCGCGTCCTCGGGATCGCCCAGGAACGCCACCGCCGCCCCGTCGCCGGTGTCGAGGATCACGCGGTCCCACTGGCGCAGGCGCTGGAGCGCTTCGGCCAGCGAGAGGTTGAGCGCCTGCTTCTGCCGCAATTGCTCCTCGACCGGGTTGCGCGAGTAATCGACCAGGTCGAGGAACAGCACGCTGCAGATCAGCGTGCGGCTGGAGGTCTCTTCCATGCAGGGGCGCTATTCTACGCACATGCGCTACGACTACGTGATCGTCGGCGCGGGGAGCGCGGGCTGCCTCCTCGCCAATCGCCTGTCCGCCGATCGGGATGCTTCCGTCCTGCTGCTCGAGGCCGGCGGCAAGGACGACTGGTTCTGGATCGACGTGCCGGTGGGCTACCTTTACACCATCGCCAATCCGCGCACCGACTGGTGCTACCGCACGGAGCCCGACGCGCACCTGGCGAACCGCTCGATCCACTACGCCCGCGGCCGCGTGCTGGGCGGCTGCTCCTCGATCAACGCCATGATCCACATGCGCGGGCAGAAGGAGGACTACCAGCACTGGGCAGCGCTCGGCAACCGCGGCTGGTCCTGGGACGAGGTGTTGCCGGTGTTCCAGAGCCTCGAGGACTACGAGCACGGCGCCGTGGAGTCCTACGGCACGGGCGGCGAGCTGCGCGTGGAGGATCCGCGGGTGCGCTGGGAGATCCTCGACGCCTGGCGGGCGGCGGCGGCGGAGTGCGGGATAGCGCCCATCCGGACGTTCAACACGGGCGACAACAGCGGCTGCGCGTATTTTCAGATGAACCAGAGGCGCGGGGTGCGGTGGAGCGCGACGAAGGCTTTTCTGCGACCAGTGCTGCATAGAAAGAATCTGACTGTCGTCACTGGGGCGCATGCGAGCCGGCTCACGTTCGAAGGGCGGCGGGCCACGGGTGTCGAGTTTCGCGCCGGCGGCAACTCGCGCTCCGCAACAGCCTCGCGCGAGGTGATCCTCGCCGCCGGCGCGATCGGGTCACCGCAACTGCTCCAACTATCGGGTGTCGGTGCCGGCACCCTCCTCCAGTCTCATGGCATCGGAGTCGTCCACGACCTCCCCGGCGTCGGCGAGAACCTCCACGATCACCTGCAGATCCGCATGCAGTACAAGGTGCACGGCGTCGCCACGCTCAACGAGCGCGCCAACAGCATCCTCGGCAGGGCGGCGATGGGGCTGGAGTACCTGCTGTTCAGGACCGGCCCGCTCACCATGCCGCCCTCGCAGCTGGGGGCCTTTGCGAGGAGCGACCCGGCGCAACCGACGGCGAACATCGAATGGCACGTGCAGCCGCTGTCGCTGGACAAGTTCGGCGACCCCTTGCACGCCTTTGCCGCGATCACGCCCAGCGTGTGCAACCTGCGCCCGGCTTCGCGCGGGCACGTGCGCATCAAGTCGCCGGACGCGGCGGCGTACCCGGAGATCCGCCTGAACTATCTGTCGGCCGCCGAGGACCGCAAGGTGGCGCTGGCCGGCATGCGCGAGACGCGCCGCATCATGGCGGCCAAGGCGCTGGCGAAATACCGGCCGGAGGAGTTCCGCCCCGGGCCGGGCGCGGCGTCGGACGAAGCGCTGGAAAAGGCCGCGGGCGAGCTGGGGACCACGATCTTCCACCCGGTGGGCACCTGCCGGATGGGCCAGGATGCGCTCGCGGTGGTCGACGAGCGCCTGCGCGTGCGCGGGCTGGAGCGGCTGCGGGTGATCGATGCGTCGGTGATGCCGCGCATCACCTCGGGCAATACCAACGCGCCCACCAGCATGATCGCCGAGCGGGGCGCGCGCATGCTGCTGGAGGACCGCTAGAAGTACGCCTCGTCCTCCCAGGGCGCCACCTGCTCCTGCGAGAGCGTGCTCAGGCGAAAGCGGCCCTCGTCGTCGAACAGCCAGGTCTGGGTGAAAGCGATTCGCTCGCTGCCGTTCATCAGCTGCGGCAGCGGCCGCGGCAGCTGCGGGCCGAGCCGGCGCCAGGCGCGCTCGACTTCGTCGACCAGCTCGGGCGTGTGCCAGGGCGCGCGGAACAGCTCGAGCCTGGTGAGCAGGCCGCCGGCGTTCACCTCGACGTACACCACGATCACGGCGCGCAAGGGGTTGGGCGGCTGGCCCGGGTAGAGCCCCTTGGGGTTGGCGGCGTGCAGCAGCTCGGCCACCTGACGGCGATACTCAGCCACCGTCTTCGCCTCGGACACGGCGACCTGCGGCGCGGGCGCGACGGGAACCTGCGCGGCCGGTTTCGGCTCCAACGCGGGCGGCGGTGCCGCGCAAGCCGCCAGCAGGGCGAGCCAGGCCACTTGAAGGCGCCCGGCACGGCCCCCACATTGGGCTAACATGCGGCGAAGATTCTGCAGCGTCATCAAGGAGGCAATACTAAGATGAAACGGATCGTCCTGTTTTTGGCCACCAACATCGCCGTCCTGCTGCTGCTGTCGGTGGTGATCAGCGTGCTCGGACTGGACCGCTGGCTGGCCGCCGAGGGCATCGACTACATCCAGTTGCTGGGATTCTCCGCGGTGCTCGGCTTCGGCGGCTCGATCGTCTCGCTGCTGATCTCCAAGACCGCGGCCAAGTGGTCCACTGGCGCGCACGTCATCGACGGTTCGGAAGGCACCACCGAGTACTGGCTGGTGAACACGGTGAAGCGGCTCGCCGACAAGGCGGGCGTCGGCATGCCGGAGGTGGCGGTCTACGAAGGCGCGCCCAACGCCTTCGCCACCGGCGCGTTCAAGAATTCGTCGCTCGTCGCCGTGTCCACCGGCCTGCTGCAGTCCATGAGCAAGGAGGAAGTCGAGGCGGTGCTGGGCCACGAGATCGGCCACGTCGCCAACGGCGACATGGTCACCCTCACCCTGATCCAGGGCGTGGTGAACACCTTCGTGGTGTTCCTGTCGCGCGTGGTCGGCTTCTTCGTCGACAAGGCGATTTTCCGCACCGAACGCGGTGTCGGGCCGGGCTTCTATATCACTTCGATGGTATGCCAGGTCGTGCTGGGCATCCTCGCCTCGATGATCGTCGCCTGGTTCTCGCGCCAGCGCGAATTCCGCGCCGACGCCGCCTCCGCCGACCTGCTCGGCAGCCCGCGCCCGATGATGAACGCGCTCGCGCGCCTGGGAGGCCTCGAGCCCGGCGCGCTGCCGCCGGCGGTGCAGACCGCGGGCATCACCAACAAGCCCTCGGGCATCATGGCGCTGTTCTCCACGCACCCGCCGTTCGAGGAGCGCATCGCCGCGCTGCAGGCGCGCCAGGCCGGGCAGGCCTAGCACCGTCCTGCTACGATTCCGGTCATGAAGATCGGAATCGTCGGCGTGAGCGGCTACGGCGGCAGCGAACTGCTGCGGCTGTGCGCCGGCCACCCCGCCTTCGAGATCGCCTACGTCGGCGGCGAATCCACCGCCGGCCAGGCGCTCGCGCAGCGCTTTCCGGCGCTCGGTGCGCATCCGGCCGGCAAGCTGGTGATCCAGCAGTTCGCGCCGGAGAAGATTGCCGGCGTTGACCTGCTGTTCGTCTCGCTGCCCACCGGCAAGTCGCGCGAGCCGCTCGCGCGCGTGCCCGCGAAAGTGAAAATCGTGGACGTCGGCGGCGATCACCGCTTCGTCGAGGGCTGGACCTACGGCCTCACCGAGCTGCCCGGCCAGCGCGAACGCATCCGCGGCGCATCGCGCCTCGCGAACCCCGGCTGCTACCCGGCGGCGGCGCTGCTCGCGCTGGCCCCGCTGGTGAAGGAAGGCCTGGTCGAGCCCGAAGGCATCGTCATCGACGCCAAGAGCGGCGTCACCGGCACCGGCCGCGGCGGCGCGAGCGACTACGGCTACGCCGAGACCAACGAGGACGTGTTCGCCTACGGCCTCGAGGCGCACCCGCACGTGCCGGAGATGGAGCAGGCGCTCGCCCAGGTCGGCGGCAGGAAATCCACCATCGCCTTCACGCCGCACCTGGTGCCGATGACGCGGGGGATACTGGCCACCTGCTATGCGCGGCCCAAGGGCGCCGCCAGCGCGCAGCGCCTGCAGGAGGCGGCCGAGGCTTGCTACCGCGGCGAACCCTTCGTGCGGGTGCAGCCGCTGGACAAGGGCCGCAGCGCGCACACCGGCTGGAGCACCGGCTCCAACCTCGCGTTCCTGTCCTATGCGGTGAACTCGCGCACCGGGCTGGCGGTCGCCATCGGCGCCATCGACAACCTCGGCAAGGGCGCCTCGGCGCAGGCCGTGCAGAATGCGAACCTGATGACGGGCCAGCCCGAGACCGCCGGACTCGCCGGATTGCCGCTCTGGCCGTAAATCCCGCGGTCCCGCAGCGCTGGATCGACACCCTGCTGGCGTGGTACTTCGTTTCGGTCTGGGGTTCGGGCTACCTCGCCACCAAGGTCGGCATCCAGTACGCCGCGCCGTTCACTTTTCTGTCCCTGCGCTACGCCTTCGGCCTCGCCTGCCTCGTGCCGGTGCTGCTGTGGCTGCGGCCGCGGTGGCCGGCGTCGCGCCGCGAATTCGCCCACGTGGTGGCGGCCGGATTGCTGATGCACGGCATCCAGCTCTCGGGCAGCCATTACGCGCAGTATCTCGGCCTGTCGGCCGGCATCGTCGCGCTGATTCTCGCCGTGCAGCCCCTGATCACGGCGGTGGTGGCGCGGCGCTGGCTCCACGAGCGGCTCGCGCCACGGCAATGGGCCGGCGTCGGCATCGGTCTCCTCGGCGTGCTGCTGGTGGTCTGGCACAAGATCGACGTGCGCGAGATGACGCTCGGGGCGCTCGTCGCCGTCACGGTGGGCCTCGCCGGCGTGACCGCGGGCACCCTGTACCAGCGCGTGTACTGCCCCACTGTCGATCTTTACAGCGCGGCCTGGATCCAGTTCGCGGCCTCGCTGATCCTGCTGCTGCCGTTCGCCTTCGGCGTGGAGGGCGCGAAGGTGGACTGGTCCTGGGCGCTGTTCGGTTCGATCGCCTTCCTGGTGATCCTCGCCTCGATCTTCGCAGTCAACGCGCTGCACACGCTGATGCGCCATGGCCAGGCGACCAAGGTGACCAGCATCCTGTACCTGACGCCGATCTTCGCCGTGGTGCTGGAGTACCTGATGTTCGACGTGGTGCCGAGCGTGCTGACGCTCGCCGGCATCGCCGTCACCTGCCTGGGCGTGGCGCTGGTGACCGCGGGCGGCGCGCGCCGTTAGAATGAAGCCCGCAATGCGCCGCGTCACCCTCACCCAGTTCCTCATCCAGCGCCAGCATGCTGGCAAGATCAATGCCGACCTGCGCCTGCTGATCGAGACCATCGCGCGCGCCTGCAAGGCGATCAGCACCCGCGTCAACAAGGGGGCGCTGGCCGACGGCCACGGCTCGGCGGGCACCGAGAACGTGCAGGGCGAGGTGCAGAAGAAGCTCGACGTGCTGTCCAACGAAATCCTGCTGGAGGCCAACGAGTGGGGCGGCAACCTCGCCGCGCTCGCCTCCGAGGAGATGGAGACCCCGCACCCCATCCCCACGAACTTCCCCAAGGGCGAGTACCTGCTGCTCATCGACCCGCTGGACGGCTCGTCGAACATCGACGTCAACATCTCGGTGGGCACCATTTTCTCGGTGCTGCGCTGCCCCAGGACCGCGGGCGGCGAACTGTGCGAGGCCAACGCGTCCGCGTTCCTGCAGCCCGGGCGCAAGCAGGCGGCGGCGGGCTTCGCCGTGTACGGGCCGACCACGGTGCTGGTGCTGACGGTGGGCGACGGCACGCACGCCTTCACGCTCGATCGCGAGACCTACACTTTCGTGCTGACCCACCCCGACATCCGCATTCCCGAAGACACGGCGGAGTTCGCCATCAACGTCTCCAACCAGCGGCGCTGGGAGCCGCCGGTGCGCCGCTACATCGACGAATGCCTCGCCGGCAAGGAGGGCCCGCGCGGCAAGGACTTCAACATGCGCTGGGTGGCCTCGATGGTGGCGGACGTGTTCCGCGTGCTGTCGCGCGGCGGCATCTTCATGTACCCGCGCGACGCGCGCTACCCGGAGGGCCGCCTGCGCATGATGTACGAAGCGAACCCGATGGCCTACGTCGTCGAGCAGGCTGGCGGCGCGGCGACCGACGGACGGACGCCGCTCCTCGACCTGCAGCCCAAGGGCCTGCACCAGCGCGTCGCGGTGGTGCTGGGTTCGAAGAACGAGGTCGAGCGCGTCACCGCCTACCACCGCTCAAACCAGCACTAGCCCCTGCCCGGTGGGAAGTTCCAGCACGGACCTGCCGTGCATCGTCAGGAAGGCATCCTCGGCCAGCTTCTGCTCGCGGAAGGCGCGCCAGCCGTAGTCATCGAGCAGGAGGATCGCCCCCGGCGTAAGGCGCGGCCAGAAGAACTCCAGCGCGCCCGACTCCGCCTGTGCCGAATTCATGTCCAGGTGCAGGAAGGCCACCTTTTCCGGCGCGCGCTCCTGCAGCACCTCGGGAATGCGGCCTTGCACCACCTGCACGTTGCGGTAGCCGGCGAAGCGGCGGCGGCAGGCCTCGTGCAGCCCGGGCGCGGCATAGCGCGCCTCGCTGCCGTGGCCCGCATTCAACTGGTCGAGCGGGACGCCGCTGAAGGTGTCGTACAGGTACCACTGCTTGGCGCTGCCACCGAAGTCCACGCAGTGCGCCGATACCGCGACGGAGAAGCCGCGATACACGCCGCATTCCACGAAATCCCCCTCGCGCCGCATGCAGTTGCGCGCGCACCAGGAATGCACGTGCAGGCGCCAGATCAGGGTCTTTTCCACGTCCTCCAGCACGTTGGCATTGAACGCCTCCATGAAGCGGGCGTCCTCGAAGAAGCTCATGTTGCGGTCGAAGGTGACCAGCATGTCGCCGGCAAAGATGGAGTGGAAGATGCGCGCCAGCGAATCGATCGCCTCGTTCAGCTTCGCCACGTTCTCCCTGCGCACGTTGAACATTCCGCCTCCCAGAAAGGGAAAAAGGCCGGGAAGCTTGCGCCGCCCGGCCTTTTTCGTGACTCCCCTGAACCGTTTACTTCAGGTGCTTGTTGACCAGCTTGGTCATCTCGAACATCGACACCTGCGACTTGCCGCCGAACACCGCCTTGAGCTTGTCGTCGGCGTTGATCATGCGGCGGTTCTTCTTGTCCTGCAGGCTGTTGCGCTTGATGTAGCCCCAGATCTTCTTGGTCACTTCGGTGCGCGGCTGGGCGCTCGAGCCGATGACTGCCGCGAGCGACGCGCTCGGGTTCATCGCCTTCATGAACGCCGCATTTGGCTTACGCTTCTTGCCCGCCTTCTTTGCCTTCTTCTTCGCCATCTGTGTTTCTCCTCTGAACGGAACGGAACTCTAGAGATCCGGATAATTACCGCCAACCAGCAGCGGTGGGCGAAAGATGCCGAATCCAGAGGAGCATGTCAATGTCTCCGAGGGAGAATCCAGCACTATTTCCGTTCGGCGCGGCGCGCGCGTGCGCGGGCGCTGCGCCGCACGAGCGCGCCTCGTGCGCTCCGCAACCATGCGGGATTTGCTCAGCAGCAGGCAGCAAGCTGCTGATTTGCGCCTTCATTCTTATAGAATCCTCCCTATGAAGATCGCCGAGCTGCGTCAGGAATACATGCGCGCAGGGCTCGCGGAAGCCGGCGCGCACGCCGATCCCCTGGTCCAGTTCGAGCGCTGGTTCGCGGAGGCGGTGGCGGCGCAGCTGCCGCTCGCCAACGCCATGACGCTCGCCACGGTCGCGGCGTCGGGCGCGCCCGCCGCGCGCGTCGTGCTGCTCAAGGGCGTGGACGGCGGCGGTTTCGTGTTCTATACCAACTACCTGAGCCGCAAGGGGCGGGAGCTCGCGGCGCAGCCGCTCGCCTGCCTGGTGCTGCTGTGGTCGGAACTGGAGCGCCAGGTGCGCATCGAGGGCCGTGTGGAGAAAGTTCCGGCGGCGGACTCGGACGCCTACTATGCCAGCCGCCCGCTGGGCGCCCGGCTCTCGGCCTGGGCCTCGGCGCAGAGCGAGCCGGTCGCCGGCCGCGCGGCGCTGGAACGCTCGCTCGAGGAGATGGTGCGCCGCCACGGCGCCGCGCCGCCCCGCCCGCCGCATTGGGGCGGTTACCGCCTGCTGCCCGAGGCGGTCGAGTTCTGGCAGGGGCGCGCCGACCGCCTGCACGACCGCCTCCTTTACCGCCGCGCCGGCGTGCACTGGACCATTGAGCGACTCGCTCCCTGACGCGGTGCTCGGCTTCCTGCACGCGGCGGGGCTCGCCGCGTCCGGCGAGCGGCCCGGCGCCGTCGCCCTCGCCGGCGGGGTCTCCTCCGACATCTGGAAGGTCGAACTGCGCTCGGGCCCTGTGTGCGTCAAGCGCGCCCTGCCCAGGCTGCGCGTGGCGCAGCTGTGGGAGGCGCCAGTCGAGCGCAATCGCACCGAATGGCGCTGGATGCAGGCCGCCGCGCGCATCGCCCCTGGGAGCGCACCGCGCGTCCTGGCGCACGACGAGGCGGGTTTCTTCGCCATGGAGTTCCTCGACGGCGCGCGCCATCCGCTGTGGAAGGATGAACTGCACGCGGGCCGCGCCGATGCGGCCTTTGCCGCCCTGGTGGGAGAGCGCCTGGCGTGCATCCATTCGGCGACCGCCGGCGACGACGGGTTGGCGCGGGAGTTCGCCACCGACGCGGGTTTCCACGCCATCCGGCTGGAGCCCTATCTGCTCGCCACCGCGCGGGCGCACCCGGATGTCGCCGGGCGGCTGCAGTCGCTCGCCGAGCGGACGGCTGCGACGCGCACGGCGCTGGTGCACGGCGACGTGAGCCCGAAGAACATCCTCATCGGCCCCGGCGGCCCGGTGTTCCTCGATGCCGAGTGTGCGTGGTACGGCGACCCGGCATTCGACCTCGCCTTCTGCCTCAATCATCTGCTGCTCAAGTGCTGCTGGGTGCCGCGGGCGCAGGCGCGTTTCCTCGCCTGCTTCGACGCACTCGCCCGCGCCTACCTGGCCGTGCACGCGCCCGCGGGGTTGGAGGAGCGCGCCGCGACGCTGCTTCCCGGCCTGCTGCTTGCGAGGGTGGACGGCAAGTCACCTGTCGAGTACCTGACGGACCAGTCGCAGAAGGATCGCGTGCGGCGCGTGGCGCGCGCGTTGCTCGACGCCCCGCCAGCCGATCTCGCGGAGGTACGCCTGGCATGGCAAGGATCGTAGACGTCCGCGCCCGCCGCGTGTGGGACTCGCGCGGGCGGGCCACCGTCGAAGCCGAAGTCATCCTCAAGGGGGTGCGCGGCCGGGCGATCGCCCCGGCCGGCGCCTCGACCGGCGCAGGCGAAGCCAAGGCGCTGGACGCGGACCTCGCCGTGCGCAACGTCAATAGCGTGATCCGGGCCGCGCTGCTCGGCGTGGACGCGCGCCAGCAGGACGCCGTGGACCGCAAGCTCATCGCGCTCGACGGCACGCCCGACAAGTCGCGCCTGGGCGGCAATGCGCTGGTGGCGGTGTCGCTCGCCTGCGCGCAGGCCTCGGCCGCGGCGGCAAGGAAGCCGCTATGGCGCCACCTCGCCGGGGACAAGCGGGTGGCGATGCCGGTGCCGCAAGTCCAGATCTTCGGCGGCGGCGCGCACGCGCGCGGGCGCGTGGAGATCCAGGACTACATGGTCGTGTGCCCGGGCGCCGGCAGCTTCGCCGAGAGCCTGGCCTGGATCGCCGAGGTGTACCGCGCCGCGGGCGCGCGGCTGGCGAAGAAGGGCGCGCTCGCGGGCGTCGCCGACGAAGGCGGCTGGTGGCCCGCGTTCAAGTCGAACGAAGAGGGGCTCGCCGAGCTGGTGGGGGCGATCAGCGACGCCGGCTTCGAGCCCGGCGCCGACGTCGCCATCGCGCTCGACGCGGCGGCGAGCCAGTTCTACCGCGGCGGGCGCTACCAGCTCGCGCTCGAGGGCCGCTCGCTCACCGCGGAGCAGCTGCACGCCATGTGGCTGCGCTGGCTGGACGCCTACCCCATCGTGTCGATCGAGGACCCGTTCGCCGAAGACGACGCGGCGGCGATGCGCGCCTTCACCAGGGCCGCGGGCGATCGCGTGCAGATCGTGGGCGACGACCTGTTCGTCACCGACGCAGCCAGGCTCGAACCGGAGCTGGCCAATGCCGTCCTGCTGAAACCCAACCAGGTCGGCACCGTCACCGAGACCTTCGCCTGCTGGAGCGCCGCGCAGGCCAAGGGCATGCGCGCCATCGTCTCGGCGCGCTCAGGCGAGACCGAAGACGTGTCGATCGTGCACCTCGCGGTGGGCTGGGGCGTGCCGCAGCTCAAGGTGGGCAGCTTCTCGCGCTCCGAGCGCATGGCGAAATGGAACGAGGGCCTGCGCATCGAGGAGGAGCTGGGCAGCAAGGCCCTCCTGTACCCCGCCAGCAAGCTGTTCAAGAAATAGGGTCGGACCCCCGTTTTTCATAATTCCTGCAGCCCTTCGGCATCCAGCCGGTAGAGCCGGTCGCAGGTGGCGGCGGCGGCTGCCGAGTGGGTGACGAGAATGCCGGCGGCGCCGTGGCGCTTGACCTGGCCGCGCAGCACTTCGAGCACCTGGCGCGCGTTGTCGGGGTCGAGGTTGCCAGTGGGTTCGTCCGCGAGGACCAGCTTCGGCTCGCCCACCAGCGCGCGCGCGATGGCCACCCGCTGCAGCTCGCCGCCGGAGAGCTCGCGCGGCATCGCCGCTTCGCGCCCGCCCAGCCCGACCGCGCCGAGCAGCGTGCGGGCGCGGCTGCGGATCTCCGCCGGGGCGCGGCCGCGCAGCACCAGCGGCAGCCCGACGTTCTGCTCGGCATTCAGGTGCGGCAGCAGGTGGAAGGCCTGGAACACGAAGCCAAAATGGTCGCGCCGCACGCGCGTGGCGGCATCGTCGGACAGCGCCGCCATCTCGAAGCCGTCGTAGGCGATCGAGCCGGCATCCACCGGCTCCAGGCCGGCGATGACGTTGAGCAGCGTCGACTTGCCGATGCCGGATTCGCCCAGCACGGCGACGTGCTCCCCGGGCGCGACCTCCAGCGACACCTGGTTCAGCACGGTGCGGCCACCGAAACGCTTGGTGACGCCCGAGAGCCTTAGCATGGCGCAAGTCTAGCGCCTAGACACCGTGCAGCGCGCCTTGCTAGACTGGACGCGTTCATAAAACAGGAGGAGACCACCGTGCATATTCCTGCCCGCTTGCTGGCCGCATCCCTGGCCGCGGCGTCGCTCGCGTTCGCGCTGCCCGCAGCCGCACAGCAGAAGGTCAAGATCGGCTTCATCACCACGATGAGCGGGCCGCAAGGCGTGATCGGCGGCTACATGAAGGACTCGGTGGAACTGGCGCTCGACCATCTGGGGCGCAAGGTCGGCGGGCTGGAGGTCGAAATGATCTACGGCGACGACCAGACCAAGCCCGACGTCGGGGTGCAGGTCGCCGAGGAAATGCTGAAGAAGCACCAGGTGGACTTCGTCGCCGGCATCATCTGGTCCAACGTCATGATGGCGGTGGTGCCGGTGGTGACCGGCGCCGGCAAGATCATGGTGGGCACCAACGCGGGCGCCAGCCCCCTCGCCGGCAAGTCCTGCCACCCGCTGTACTTCTCCACCTCGTGGAACAACGACCAGACGCCCGAGGCGATGGGCAAGGTGATGCAGGAGCAGGGCGTCAACGACGTCTACGTCCTCGCGCCCAACTACCAGGCCGGCAAGGACATGGTCGCGGGCTTCAAGCGCTACTACAAGGGGCGCATCGTCGAGGAGATCTACACCAAGCTGGGCCAGCAGGACTACCAGGCGGAGATCACCCAGCTGCGCTCGAAGAGCCCCAAGGCGGTGTTCGCGTTCTACCCGGGCGGCATGGGCATCCAGTTCCTCCGGCAGTTCGACCAGGCGGGCCTGCGCGGGCAATTGCCGCTGTACACAGTGTACACCGTGGACGAGATTTCGATCCCGGCGGTGAAAGAAGCCGCGCTCGGCAACTGGGAGACGCGCTTCTGGAGCCCCGACCTGAAGAATGCGGCGAACCAGAAGTACGTCGGCGACTACAAGAAGAAGTACGGCAAGCTGCCGGTGTTCTACGGCGCGCAAAGCTACGACGGCATCCTGCTGATCGACTCGGCGGTGCGCGCGACCAGGGGCAACCTCAAGGACGCCAAGGCGCTGGCGATGGCCATGCGCAAGGCCGATTTCAAATCGATCCGCGGGCCGTTCGAGTACAACGTGAACCATCACCCGATCCAGAACTTCTACCTGCTGCGCGCCGAGAAGACCGGCGACGACATCGAGATGCGCATCAAGAAGACGGTGTTCGAGAAGCACAAGGACTCGTACTTCCCGGAATGCAAGATGCCGTGGTAGGCGCCGCGTAACCGGAGAAGAGGGCGCGCCGCGCCCTCTTTTTTTTCATGTCCTGGGCACTGGTCTTCGAACAGTCGCTGAACGGCCTGCAGTACGGCGTGATGCTGTTCCTGATGGCCGCCGGGCTGACCCTGGTGTTCGGCATCATGAACCTCGTCAACCTGGCGCACGGCTCGCTCTACATGGTCGGCGCCTACCTGGCGGTCGCCGCGACGCAGTGGACCGGGAGCTACCTGGCCGGCGTGACGCTCGGCCTGCTGGGGACCCTGCTGGTCGGCATGCTGGTCGAAGTGGTCGCGCTGCGCACCCTGTACGAGCGCGACCACCTGGACCAGGTGCTCGCCACCTTCGGCCTGATCCTGTTCTTCAACGAGCTGGTCGCGATCCTGTGGGGTCGCGCCTCCCTCTACACCACCCTGCCCTCCTGGCTGCAGGGGCACATCGAGCTGTTCAGCGGCACGCGCTATCCGCTCTACCGCCTGGCGGTGATCGGCGTGGGCCTGGCGGTGGCGGCGCTGCTCTGGTACCTGGTGACGCGCACGCGCCTCGGCATGCTGATCCGCGCCGGCGCCTCGAACCGCACCATGGTCGGCGCGCTCGGCGTGAACATCAGGCTGCTCTACACGGTGGTGTTCGGCTTCGGCGCCGCGCTCGCGGGCCTCGCCGGCCTGATGGCCGGCCCGATCTACTCGGTGCAGCCCGGCATGGGCGAGCTGATCCTCATCCAGGTCTTCGTGGTGATCGTGATCGGCGGCATCGGCTCGATCCGCGGCGCGCTGGTGGG
>Ga0075430_100002860_pt1 | contig 14444 bp, 15 predicted proteins | sample RhiMetdeltSRZDD4_FD_75294 | JGI IMG/M metagenome (GOLD analysis project Ga0075430, IMG submission 75294) | Populus rhizosphere microbial communities from Tennessee, USA - Rhizosphere MetaG P. deltoides SRZDD4 | ecosystem: Host-associated > Plants > Roots > Rhizosphere > Soil | place: USA... | reverse complement strand
CGAGATAGTCTTTGGCCAGGGTGAGCGCTGTTTCCTGTTCGGTGGTCATGACGTCAAAGTGCAGTCGCCCTTTCCTGCCTTCGATCCAGGTATCAAACACATGAACCGTATCGTGCTGTTCTGCAGACATGCTAACCCGCATTATTCATGATGGGTTCTACTCCAACCGTCGCCACTCCGCTGTGACAAGTCTGGCCGCTTGTTCTCCGCGGCCAGACTGGCGGGCTCGCCGCCCAGTCGGTCGACATCTGTTGAATCAACGTCCACAAGGGGTTCAAGACACCAGGCGCTCACAAGACACGGCCGCCTCACTTTCTCGGCGGCGTTCACAAACGTGACGCGCATTATTCTGCGCGTCGTGAACCTCGCGCCCGTGCGCAAACGTAACGCTCGTTATTCCTCGCGTTGCGCACCTCGCATGGCGTCTCGGCGGTTTCGTCACGAACCCTCATGAATAATGCGGGCTCGTAGTATCGCCTCAGCGGACGATCAATAACACCAGCACTCCCAGCACCATCCGATAGTAGGCGAAGACGCTCAGGGTGTGTCGCTGGACATAGGTGAGGAAGGCTGCAATCACTGCCCAGGCTACGAAAAAGGACACGACGAGCCCGACTGCCAGAGCAACATAGTCTTGCTGGTTCAGAGACGCCTGGGATTTGATCATCTGGTAAATGGTCGCGACGATCATGGTGGGCAGGGCGAGAAAAAATGAGTACTCTGTCGCAACCCGGCGGTCAAGTCCCGCCAGAAGGCCGCCGACGATCGTGGAACCTGAACGGGACATACCCGGAATCAGCGAGACGCATTGCGCTAATCCGATCAAGAGTGCGGAGCGAGGAGATACATCCAGTAACCGCTCGGTGCGCGCTCGATTTCCCGCGCGTTCGACGAGAAGGATGATGATCCCGCCGACGATCAGGGAGGCGGCAACCGTCATCGGTGTAAACAGGTGCGCTTTGATCCATGTATGGGCGATAAATCCCACGAATGCGGCAGGGAGGAATGCCAGGCCTATCCCGATGAGAAACCATAAGTTCGGATGCGATTTCATGGAAGTGTGGATGGCCGAACTCCAATCGGATGGAGACGGCGCGCGCAGCATCGCCCGCAATTGGGTTTGTTCGTGGAACCCTTGCGTGAGTAGAGCGGCTATCTTGACGCGTTCGTACGCAATGACGGCGAGGATGGCTCCGAGTTGGATGGAGATTTCGACAGTGGAGGCAACGTCTCCCGTGAATCCGAGAGCATGTCCGACCAGGATCAGGTGGCCGGTCGAGGAGACTGGTAAGAATTCGGTCAAACCTTCTATGATGCCGAGGATAACGGCAAGTTCTGGGCCCCAGTTGGTCATATGTGGTGGTATCGATCGAAGTTGTCGCGGGCGGATGGCGTTCCTGTTCTGCGCGCATAATCCCAGAGTCGCCGGCATCAGTCAAGCAAACCGTCATTCCGGAGCAGCCGAGAGGTTGGCCATTCCTCCGTACTCACGGATCGAGGTGTAGAGCCAAATATATTGACAAAGCCTCAGGGTTGGCATACAGAGAATAAGATGAACTGGAGTACCGTCATGTCCGACCGAACAGGGGAGGAGCCCATGAGGCAAGTGTGGATAGCCGGACTGGTGTTGATCGGCGCAGTAGCGATGTCCGGATGTGTGGCTGAGAAAAAATACCAGGAGGCGCTGACCGAGGCAGAGACCGCCAAGACTGAACTCGAACGGACCCGTGCGCAGAAAAATGCGCTCGAGCAACAGGTCAAAACGCTGAAGGATCTGAATGCCAAGTTCGGTGTCGAAACGCAATCCGCGCGTGACGAATTGCAACGAATCGAGCATGGTCGGGATAAGGAGCGGGATACGATCGAAGTCCGAACCAAGGAGTTGGAGGATAAGATCAAGCAACTGAATGCTCAGAACCGAAGTATCCGACAGGAATACGATGAAACTCGACGCCACAATGACCAGTTGAAATCACTCGTTGCACGCTACCAAAAGGAAATGAAGGAACGGTCCCGGTCCCTTCCCGGGACTCTCGCACCGTCGTCTGTGCCGCCGGGTCCGTCAACGCCTGCGCCCTCGCCCGCCCAACCCAATTCGTCCGCTGTGGCGCCGCCTTCCGCAGGGACGCCATCGTTGATGAATGTGAACAAAGCGTCCGCTTCCGACATGGTGCTCGTACTCGGTTTGAATAAAGACATGGCGGATCGTGTCGTCAGCAATCGACCCTATCGTGTGAAGGGTGAACTCGTCGCGAAGAACGTCGTCCCCAAAGAGACTTTCGACATGATCAAGGACCGGATCACCGTCAGTCCCTGAAGGATTGATACGAATTGGGTCCAGTCAAGAAGGCCGTTTGCCTCACAGGTGAACGGCCTTTGTATTTTCGGATCGGACCAGTGGCCAGGCTGAAAGGTGTTTCTCAACGCGCTTCTTGGTAGAATGAGCGCAAGCCTGAGAGGACCCACCGCTGCATGCGTCGCCTAACTCTTATTATCAGCGTGGCAGCCATCGGGCTCGCGATCGCCGGGTACGTCTTTTTCAACGGTGAACGCAAAGTGCCCGTTCGGTATCGCACGGCGGCGGTCGAACAAGGATCTATCATCTCAGCGGTGACTGCGACCGGTACGATCAATCCGATTACGACCGTTCAGGTCGGCAGCCAGGTCTCGGGGATGATCGAGAGCCTGCATGCTGATTTCAACTCGAAGGTCAAGAGAGGTGAGGTGGTGGCACGGATTGATCCATTTCCGTACCGGGCTAGGAGGGACCAGGCGGATGCCAATCTCGCCAATGCCAAAGCGGCCTTGATGAAGGCGCGGATAGACCTTGCCCAACGCAAACGAGAAGTTGATCGCGCCCAAACTCTCGTCGGGCAACAGTTCGTTTCACAAAACGAAGTTGATGTTGCCGTGACGGCGTACGAAGGCGCCATGGCGCAACTCAAGGTCACCGAGGCGGCCGTCAAACAGGGTGGCGCGGCACTTGAAGCGGCTGAGTTGGACCTGAAATATACCGAGATCCGGTCGCCTGTGGACGGCGTGGTGATTTCCCGGCTCGTGGAAGTCGGGCAACGAATCTCTGCAAGCTTCTCGATTCCGACCCTGTTTTTAATCGCGGAAGACGTGATGAAGATGCAAGTGGATACCAATGTGAGCGAAGCTGACATCGGTGGGATCACTGAGGGGAAAGAAGCCAGTTTCATGGTCGATGCGTATCCGGGGGAAGGCTTTCGCGGAAAAGTGCGGCAGGTGAGAAACGCTCCCATCAATATTCAGAATGTCGTGACGTACGACGTCGTCGTGGAATTCGACAATCCCAACTTTCGCCTGAAACCCGGCATGACCGCGAATGTGTCCATTATCGTGGCTCGCCGAGAAGGTGTACTGACGGTGCCCAATGCAGCCCTACGTTTTATGCCGCCCGGAGCCGGCCGCGACAATGGGTCGTTTGCCGGCCGCATCGCGACAATGCCTGAAGGATCTCCCGAGAAAACATCGAGACAGTTCGATGCCTATTCGCGGCAGGTGTGGACAATGAATGAGAAGGACGATCCTGAAAGCATGGCCGTTCAAGTGGGAATTTCGGACGGGGTCCGTACCGAGATTACATCGTCGAACCTCAAACCGGGCGATCCACTCATTGTCGGGGTCGAATCGGTTCGCGGGGAGCGCCGAACAAATGACCTTCCTCCCGGGTTCGGGACGGGTCAACAGCGTTCGCCTCGACGCGATCGAGGTATCTAGAACGCATTTGTGAAGCGTGACCCGAGAAGAGCGCACGTCTCAGCGTGCGCGGGGTGGGCGGGTGAGATGGAAGCGTGAAGCGTGAAGCGTGAAGCGTGAAGAAAGAAACTCCTATTGACTGCGAGTGGCGAGATACGAACGACCAGTAGGCGGCTGTCGCGTGGCGATGGGTTCCCTGATTCTTTGTGAAGATCTCTGGAAGGTGTATCGTGTCGGCGATGTCACGGTGCAGGCATTACGCGACATTGACCTGGCGGTCGAACAGGGCGAATTTGTGGCGGTCATGGGGGCGTCTGGGTCAGGGAAATCGACCTTGATGAATATTCTCGGCTGTCTTGACCAGCCGAGCCGAGGTCGGTACCGGTTGGATGGCTTGGATGTTGCCAGTGCTACCTCCGATATTCTCGCGGAGGTCCGCAACCGCCGTATCGGATTCGTCTTTCAAAGCTTCAACCTCATTCCACGCACCAGTGCACTCGAAAACGCGCAGCTCCCGCTTTTTTACCGGGGATTGTCGCTGCAGGAGCAACGTGTCCAGGCGGGGTCGGCTCTGGAGCGCGTCGGGCTGGCCGGGCGCGAGCATCACTACCCCACGCAGCTATCCGGCGGGCAACAACAACGGGTCGCTATTGCCCGGGCGTTAGTGGGCTCCCCCGCCATCGTGTTGGCCGATGAACCGACAGGAAACCTGGACATGGAATCGAGCCGGGAGATTTTGGGCATACTCGCACGTCTGAACCGAGACGGCATGACCATTATGATGGTAACCCACGACTCCGACGTGGCTGCCTATGCCTCCCGTCAGATCATGCTGCAGGACGGTCGGATACTGTTCGATCGCGCGACGACTTCACATGTACCGGTCATGCAGTAGTCCATCGATGTTCGCCTTTATTCTTCTAACCGTCCTCACTGCCCTGAGAGTGTTGAGTCGCAATCGCTTGCGGGCTGGCCTGACCATGCTTGGTATCGTGATCGGAGTGGCGGCCGTCATCGCCCTCGTCAGCATCGGGCAGGGGGCGCGTGCTGCGGTGCGTTCTCAGGTGGCCAGCATGGGTACCAATGTGATCGTGGTGCTTCCGGGTGCTACGACGGTGGGCGGGGTCCGTGGCGGGCAGGGTACGGCCATGACCCTCACGGTGAGCGACGGGCTTGAACTCAAGAAGCGTATTCCTCTCCTCGTGGACACCGGGTGGGCCAGACGCGATGTGATGCAAATCGTCAACGGGAATCGGAATTGGAACGGTCCCGTCAACGGCATTTCACCTGGTTATCTGATGATCAGGGATTGGGCCTATACCAGCGGCGGACCGTTCACTCAGGTGGATGTGGATAGCGCCGCGCGAGTCGCCCTGATCGGCCAGACCACCGTGGAGAACTTGTTCGACGCCGGTGAGGAACCGGTGGGGGCGACGATCCGGATCAAGAACGTTCCATTTCGGATTGTCGGGGTCCTCACGCCGAAAGGTCAATCGGCGCAGGGCGCCGATCAGGACGATGTGCTGTTTATTCCCTTCACCACGGCTGAGCGCAAGGTCTTCGGCAGCCAGTTTCTCGGTTCCGTCGGAGCGCTGTTCGCGTCTACCGAACGTCCAGAGGATCTGCCGGAGGCGGTGGATCAGATACGGGAGGCCCTGCGGATCCGCCATCGTCTTCAACCCGAGCAACCTGACGATTTTACGATCCGCACGCAAGTCGATATCGGAAGTGTCCAGGAGGGAACGAGCCACACACTGACCGTGATGCTCTTTGCGATCGCATCGGTATCGTTACTGGTCGGCGGGATCGGAATCATGAACATTCTGTTGGTGTCTGTCACCGAGCGGACGCGGGAGATCGGGATTCGCATGGCGGTGGGAGCCAAGCGGTTCCATATTCTGATGCAATTCTTGATCGAAGCCGTCACGTTAAGTGTGACAGGCGGGCTGATCGGCATTGGGATTGGAATTATCGGAGCGCGGCTGACGACCATCGTCGCCGGTTGGCCGACCATCATTTCAGCAGACTCCATTTTCACGGCATTCATCTTTTCCGCCGGGGTGGGTCTGTTTTTTGGATTGTATCCTGCCAATAAAGCCGCCAGGCTCAATCCCATAGAAGCGTTGCGATACGAGTAGAGGCTAGCGACGATTCAGACCTCCGTCATCTCCCTACAAGACCGTATGGATACAGGGACGTATGGCGGAAAGAATCGGGTGTCAGTCGATCAGAACCAGGGAGAGACGAAGTTCGATGCGGGGAACGGTTTTATCGACATGTTTGTACAGGTGAGTCTCGATAATTCGATTGTCGTTGATACCAAGCCCTTGGCAGAGGGCGTCTTGCGCGATCTTGAGACCCCCGTCAACGTCGCGCCGCAACCGGGAAGTAAAAAAAAACCGAATACTCAGGGTCAGCTCACTATTTTGCAATGATCTGAGCAGAGTGTCTCGACATGAAGCCTGTGATAGGGCCACCATGACGTGCTCGCTGACCAGGGATTTGTACGAGCGTCCGGTCGCTGAGAGTAATCGGCGCCCGTTGACGGTTGCATATTGGTGATTGATGCTGGGCGGAACCGGTAAAGTCAGAGAGAGCCCATCCGGTCGCACCGAAGCGGAAAGGGGGACGGGACCACGACTCTGAAATGCGACTCCGTTGTCAGTCGTCGCCAGCTTGCGCCATTGCGCAAATGCGATGACGTCAGTCTCATCTGCGGATGGTTGCGGTGATGTATCAGGTCGAAAGGTTTTGCTTCGAAGGACGAGGCGAGAGCGACGACGCGATGAAAAGTGCTGCAACGGCTGGCCTGCGCGACTAAAGGAGGTTGTGAATCTTGGCCATGTTTTCTTCGTATTGCATTTCCGTCCTGGCCACATAGCGGCGCCACTCGGACGGGTTCCAGACTTCCATACGGTGATAGAGTCCTACGAGGATCACTTCCTGATCCTCATCAAGCGGCACAAGCTTCCGCAATCGTCCTGGAATCAGGATGCGTCCCGCCTTGTCGATTTCCGAAGTTCCGGCTTCCGACACGATGAAGTGCATGAACAAACGGCTTTGGTCATCGTCGAGAGTGGTCTTGGTTCTCTCTAAGACCTTCTCCCATTCCTTGACCGAATAGACCCAAAGAGATTGTTCAGCGCCCTTGAGGAACATGACCTGGCTGCCTTCCGCCTCCAATCGTTCGCGGATCGGGGAGGGAACGATGAAACGGCCTTTTTCATCGACTTTGCACAAGTATTCGCCGGCAAACATCATTTCAGCCTCCGTTCAGGAGCTTGCTGCGGGACCACCACGTTCTCGAATCCATCGTTCGAGATCGGATCGGACGAAACGCCATTCCTTGCCCAATTTGAATGCGGGCAGTCGATGGTTCTGAATATAGCGATACAGTGTGCGGGGGGTGATCTTGAGATATCGGCACGTCTCGGCGACGGTCCATAACTCGTTCTTAGGTTCGGCCGCCATATGTCCTGAGGGGCCATATCCCTCATATACGACGTCATGGTAGGAAAGAAGCCGGGCGATGTCAAGGAAGATTTATGACAATGCATGTCAATCCATGTCAGTGGCGTCAGCGCTGGACAAATCACCTTCCGCATCCTCCATGGCCGCATCAATGTCGTCTCCCATGTCCTCCCCCATTTCTTGCCCCATTTTTTTCATGAATCGAGCCATGCTTTGGGGGTCATTTTCGTCGACGTCACCTAGATTGCTTGGATCGGCCAGGGCCTCCAGCCTCGCCTCCTCGGATTTGGGAGCCGAGAATCGAGACATGAGGCGGTCGAGTCTCACACTCTGACAATGTGTGCATGCGATGGCAGGCGGATTCGTGATACTCAAAACAATGTGGCTGCTGCGTTTGCCGCAATCCTGACAACGATATTCATAGATCGGCATGGGTTACAGTCCCGCGAATTGAAGGTTGGTTCTTGAGGCAACCGGTACATGATGATCAGGTAATAGCCCCCGATCGACGGTTCTTGCGAGGGTCAACACGTAGACTTCTCCGGCTCCCCCCTTACGAAGGGCTTTCGCGCATTCATGCAGCGTCGTCCCTGTCGTGAAGACGTCATCGACGACCAGCACGCGTTGTCCCTGCACGGTCCTGGGTGTGCGAAGTCGAAATGCCTGGCGTAAGTTGGAAAGGCGGGCAGAACGGGAAAGGGTCGTTTGAGCTGCAGTATCGATGACACGAACAAGGTTGGAGTATGAAAGCGGTTTCTCCAATTGCCGACTTACTGCCTGAGCCAGCAACAAGGATTGGTTGTATTCCCGTCCCCGGAGGCGAGCGGGATGAAGCGGGACCGGCATGACCACATCCACGTCCAATGAGGCCGGCAACGCAGCCAGGAGGAGGCGACACAATGAAGGTGCCATTCCATACTTTCCCTGGTACTTGAGCAACGCGATGGCCTCGCGCAAGGGGGTGTCGTACGGATAGAATGACCAGGCTTTCGTAAAGGACGGCACTCTTTTTCGGCAATCACCGCAGAGATGGGTTGGACTGTAGGTGGACGCGACCGGTGACGGAAAGGGGCGGTCACAGCGAGGACACGCAGGCCCGATCAAAGGACGAATCTGTCCCCAACAGGTTCGGCAAAAAAATGGAACCGGATCGTCGGTGAGCCGGTGTCCGCACGCGGCACACTCTACGTGAAAGATGGCTCGAAGGGCCCGTGCCCATGTCTCCGTGATCAAGCGCCGGGATGTGCCGTGGATTTCTGAGACGGATAGCGACAGCATGGTGGCAGGCTGGTTATCGTAGAATTCGACTCTCGTGTCAAGGTTGTGGCGCTGGAAGACGGTATGATATAGGAAAACCTCCCGCCCCCTGGCTACCTCGGTAGTGGTTGACGTGTCCGGGCCGAGAGCACCCTGCCGTTCATGAATGTGAATCTCGGTGTGAGTTTCAAGGGGTGGACCACGATGCCTGAATCCGAAGCCGTCAAACTCGAACATATATACAAAGAGTACTCGCGCGGAGTATCACGCGTTCTGGCCCTGTGTGATATCAATCTCGAGGTGAGGTGCGGAGACTTTTGCGCATTCATCGGCCCCAGTGGATGCGGGAAGAGCACGCTCCTGAATATTATTGCGGGGTTGGATCGACCGACGTCGGGTAGTCTTACGCTGGAAGGTCGGAGCGCAGACGGCTTGACGTCCGCCGAGTGGACGATCATGCGACGGGAACGCGTGGGGATTATCTTCCAAGCATTCCACCTCATCCCAGGTCTTACTGCTGCAGACAATGTGGCCTTGCCGCTCCTGTTGAAAGGCGAAACAGGATCGGCGGCGGCCACGCGTGTCCAAGAGGTGTTGGAAACGGTCGGCATGTGGGCGCGGCGGGACCATTCGCCAGGCGAACTGTCCGGCGGTGAACAGCAACGAGTGGCTATTGCGCGCGCGATTGTGCATCGACCTCGTCTCATTCTAGCCGACGAACCGACGGGGAATCTGGACTCCAAGACAGGAGGAGAGATCATCGACCTGTTGCAATCTCTTCCCCGGCAGTTCGGGCATACCGTTCTCCTCGTGACCCACAGCTGGACGGCGGCACAAGCGGCGGACTATGTCTGGGAGATGGCAGATGGGCGGCTGATGGGGCAGGTTACCCAATACACGCATCCCATGTAGGAGCTTTTCATGGACCTTTCGACGACGATTGCCGGCGTGAAATTTCCGAGCTGCTTGATGAATGCGTCCGGAGCTCTCTGTGTGACCGGCGAAGAGCTGGAATCATTGGGACGCTCACGGTCCGGCGCGATTGTCACGAAGTCCATGACGCTCGAGCCAAGACAGGGCAATCCTGAGCCCCGGTACGTCCGCATCGCCGGCGGATCGATCAATTCCATGGGCTTGCCGAATCTTGGCTACAAAACCTATGCAGAACTGATCCCGCAATTGAAACGATTTAACAAGCCGGTCATTGCCAGCGTGGCAGGACTCTGCGAAGACGATTTTATCGCCATCGCCGAGACGATCACTCAGTCGCTACCCGATCTGATCGAAATCAATCTCTCCTGTCCCAACATTCCCGGGAAGCCGCAGATCGGGTATGACCCGGAGGACTCCGAGCGTCTGCTACACCGCGTGCGAAAGATCATCACCGTTCCCATGGGAGTGAAGTTGCCTCCGTATTTCGATCCGGCCCACCACAGCATCATGGCCAAGGTGATCAAGCGGACAGGGGTGGACTTCTTAAACCTCATCAACTCGGTAGGCAACGGCCTGGTCGTTGACCCCGGCCGAGAGAGCGTCGTGATCAAACCGAAAGGCGGATTCGGCGGCCTTGGAGGAGCTCTCATCAAACCTGTCGCGCTCGCGAACGTCCACGCATTCTGGCGGCTGCTTGGAGAGAGCTGCCCCATCATCGGAACGGGTGGCGTGGTAGGCGGCATGGATGCGTTTGAACACTTCTTGTGCGGGGCTTCAGCGGTGCAAATCGGAACGCAGCTCGTTGAAGAAGGCATATCCGTGTTCGAGCGGGTAGAACGTGAACTCGTGGGTGTATTGGAGGCGAAAAGCTATCGCTCTCCCGGCGAGTGCCGCGGACGACTCAAGGAGTTGTCATGATTCAACGAGAGGCGAAGTTCTTGGAGAGGAAACCGCGGAGGAGCGCCTGCCGGAGAAGCTGAGCCACGTTGCGTACTTTCAGCCGGCGCATGAGGTTGAAGCGATGCACTTCAACCGTTCGGACACTGATATCGAGCCTGCGGGCGATATCACGATTGGTCTGGCCCTGTGAGACCAGTTTGAGAATCTCTTTCTGACGCGGAGTCAACCCTCCTGCTTTTCGTGCCGGGCGACCCTTCTGACGCGTCTTTGAGCGATGTGCTGTTGCCATAACGACGCCACCTCAGCGCACAGTCCTACGTACTCTAGCATGTGATAAAAAATCTGTAAAGGAAAGCTACTAGATGCCTGTTGATGGGTTGTTCCCACAGGACGGCGAACAATGATGCCTGGGTACTTCGTCATACTGCTACGGATCGGGCTGGCTCATATGGTGGAGCGCCCTGTACGTACACTACTCACCATAGTAGGGGTGGCCTTAGGTGTGGCGGCCTTTGTGTCCGTCCGAACGGCCAACATGGAAGTGTTGAGATCGTTTGAGAATACGGTTGCGACCGTGGCCGGATCCGCCTCCCTTGAGGTCGTAGGTGGAGAACTCGGCTTCGACGAAACCCTCATTCGCTCGGTTCGGTCCGTGCCCGGCGTCACCTCCGCGACGCCGATACTGGAGATCGCTGCTCGTCTGACTGCGGGGCCTCACGTCAACGAGTCTCTTCAGATATTAGGCATCGATCTTCTTGATACAGCCAGCCGGCAAGATTTCCGGATTCGGGATGGGGAGTTTCCGGTCGGAGATCTCGAACAATTGGTTGCTGCGGACGGGCTGTTCTTGGGACAGGATCTGGCGGCGGAGTGGGCCCTCACAATCGGGAGCAGGATCCACGTGGTTGCCGGATCACGCGAGGCTACGTTGCATCTACGAGGTGTGATTGAAGCAGGGGACACGGCACGATCTGTGTGGGGACGGATGGCGGTCATGGATATCGCGGCCGCACAACACACATTTGGCTTCGTAGGGCGACTGGACCGAATTGAGTTGGTCACCGCCCCGTCCGAACCGGTTGATCGTCTCCAGACGCTGGTGCAACGCGCTCTTCCTCCGTCAGTGATCGTCCAACGACCAGAATCGCGTGGGAAGCAGGTTGAGACGATGGTGCGGGCATTTCAGATGAATTTGACGGTCTTGAGCCTGGTAGGGCTGCTCGTGGGAGTGTTTCTTATTTATAACACCATTGCGTTCAGTGTCGCACAGCGGCGGCGCGAGATTGGGATCTTTCGCGCCGTGGGCATGTCCGAACGAATGATCGGGATCCTGTTTGTGGGCGAAGCGGCGATGATGGGAATCATTGGAGGACTCCTGGGGGCAGTTGCCGGCGTGGTGGTCGCCAGAGTGCTGGTCGGATTGCTCAGCCGAACGGTCACGGAACTCTTTTCGCCGATTGCCCATGCCTTCATTACCGTGGGAGGGGCGGAGTGGATGGCCGTCCTGCTGGAAGGGGGATTACTCGGCGGCGGTGTTTCGGCTCTCGGTGCCCTGGGGCCAAGCGTGGATGCTGCCAAGACGATCGTCGTGATGGCGTTGGCGCCGGGTGGCTATGACGCCACTCAACAGACACGTATCAAACCCGTTGCCCTCCTCGGCTGCCTTTTTCTTCTGATTGCAGCCGCATTGTTATCAGGAAGCCCCGTGGATGGCACGCCGGTATTCGGTTATATGGCGGCCTTCTGTCTCCTGGCTGGGTTCACCTGCTTGGTCCCCCTCTGTATCCAAACTGTTCACGTGTGGAGTAGGACGACACAAAAGATCAACCAGGTTTCCACCGGTCATGCCATCCGGCAGATTGCAGTCGAGCAAATCGCGCGTTCTGCAACCAGGAGCGCGGTCACCGTGTCAGCGCTGTTAGTGGGAGTGGCCATTATGGTGGGTGTGGTCATGATGGTACGAAGCTTTCGGCATACCGTTGAACTTTGGATCGACCAAACGGTGATGGCGGATCTGATTGTGGCGCCTCATGCGTGGCTCCAGGGTACTCAGGGCGGTTCCGCAGACAAGATCCTCCCGGTGTCCCTGCGCGACCGCATTCAATCGGTGGAGGGCGTCGCGGCTGTGGACACCTATCGCGACATTAGAGTGTTGGTAACAGGTCAGTCCGTCGCCCTGGTGTCCCGAGACCTTCGGATGCATGCGGAGCGTAGTCGGTACCTGTTCCTGTCAGGCGACTCGCGAACGATCTTGCATGAAACAGCAGACCGCGGGGCGGTCGTGGTCTCTGAAGTACTCGCTCAAAGATTGGCGGTGGTTCAAGGTGGGATGTTGGAGCTTCCGACGTCATCAGGCATGCGGTCGTTTCCCGTCCAGGGGATATTTTATGATTATGCTACCGATGGCGGAAAAATTGTCATGGATCGGGCGACGTACCAAAAATGGTGGAATGATGATGCGGGGGTGACCGTGTTTCCCGTTTACATGAAAGACAATCAGGATCTTGCTCAGGTCCGTCAACGGATCGTCCGCCTCATGGCCGAAGGCAATGGGCACGGTGTGGTACCGTCGATCGTCAGCAACCGCGAACTGCGCAAAGAAATCCTGGACATCTTTGACCGCACGTTCGTCTTGACCTATGCGTTGGAGACGATCGCCGTGTTGATCGCGATCCTTGGTATTGTGAACACACTCGTCACCTCGGTGTTGGAGCGGAGACGCGAATTTGCCATCTTGCAAGCGCTCGGGGCAAGCGAGCGGCAGATCAAGCTGCTGGTTCTCTGGGAATCGATATACCTGGCGGCTATCGGGACCTTCTTCGGTGCGGTGGGTGGACTTTTGCTCTCGAGTATTCTCATCAAGGTGGTGAATAAGCAGTCGTTCGGCTGGACGATTCAAATGGAGTGGACGCCTTCGCTCTGGATAGAGGCAGTCGTGATCGCGGCAGGCGTGGCGCTCTTCGCTGGTTGGTGGCCGGCCCGGTGGGCGTCTAAGCAGCCTATCGTAGACGGACTTCGTTATGAGTGACATCAGTGCCGGCCGTTACGGCGCATGGGTTCATGTTCGGATCCGTCCGATCATCCACCTGGATATGGAAGCCGAGGTCCGTGATCATTTGCCACACCTCCGGCGCCGGTTGGCCCGGCGTCGTCAGATAGCCGTTGACGAAGACGGAATCCGCCGGATACAGCGCAAGAGGTTGAAGGGTTCGGAGATTGTGCTCTCGACCGCCGGCGATGCGTATCTCTGTCTTCGGGTGCAAGAAACGGAACAGGCAGAGCACTTTCAGGCAGCGTTGCGGAGTCAATTGATCGCAGTGTTCCAACGGCGTCCCACTTGCGGGATGCAGCGTGTTGATGGGAATGGAATCCGGTTGGACTTCACGCAAGGCGAGGGCTAAATCGATGATGTCCTCGTCGGTTTCTCCCATGCCCACGATCCCCCCCGAACAGATTTCCAATCCGGCGGCCCGGGCGTTGCGTATCGTGTTGAGCCTATCCTGAAACGTGTGCGTCGTGCAGATCGATGCATGGTAAGCTTCACTCGTATTGAGGTTGTGATTGATGCGGTCGACCCCTGCTGCTTTCAACTCTTTCGCCTGGGATTCACTCAACAGACCCAGGGAGCAGCATACCTGAATAGGATTGTTCCGTTTGATGGTCCGCACGGCCCCTGAGATCTCGGTGATTTCCCGATCCAGCGGACTGCGGCCGCTGATGACGATACAATACCGCTGGGCCTTGGCCGATGCCGCGCGACGAGCCCCATCGACCATGTGATCGGATGACAGCAACCCATACCGATCGATAGGCGCCGTAGAGATCGAGGATTGCGAACAGTAATGACAGTCTTCTTGGCACGCGCCGCTCTTGGCGTTCAGGAGCATCTGTAACCGGACGGTGGTCCCGAAATACCGGCTGCGAACCCGGAACGCCGCGTGCAGAACCTCGAGCAATCGGTCATCGGGGGATTGCAGAACCGCGAGGCACTCTGGCCTGGTCAAGGGAAGACCGTCCAGCGCCTTATCAGACAGGGCAAGAAAATCGATCATACTGAAACTCCTTGGTACCCACCCGAGGCCTCCGCTCGCGGGATGCGCCGGTCCTCTTTCGTGGTGGAAACGTCGGGAAAGCGGTGAAAACCTACACGGTTTCGAATG
>Ga0075430_100002859_pt1 | contig 14445 bp, 9 predicted proteins | sample RhiMetdeltSRZDD4_FD_75294 | JGI IMG/M metagenome (GOLD analysis project Ga0075430, IMG submission 75294) | Populus rhizosphere microbial communities from Tennessee, USA - Rhizosphere MetaG P. deltoides SRZDD4 | ecosystem: Host-associated > Plants > Roots > Rhizosphere > Soil | place: USA... | reverse complement strand
GGGGCCCGTTGCCCCGCTCCGTTCCGCTCGCCGCATCTCGCGGCTGCCCCCGGCGAATCCCGAACAGGTCTGCAGCACCCACTCGTACTCGCGGCCGATCGACTCGAGGACGTCCATCTTGAGGCCCTCGGGGAGCACATCCCAGGTGTAGGTTTCGATCTCGAGATGGTGTGTCGCGTTGGTCTCGAGGGCGTGCCGAAGGACGTCGGCGACGTACGACTGCGTCGAGCCGAGCACGCCGTAATCCGACGCGAAGAGCGGGACGTGAAAGTGAATGCGCCAGTGCTGCGCTTCCCGCGCCGCCGGCGCGTCGAGCGCGTCTGGCAGATCGAGGTAATGCCGCAATCCGGAGGGCCGCCGTTCGACGACCTGATGAAGATAGGTCGCGTCGGCAAACGCCCGCAGCCGGTCGCGAACGGTCCGCGCGCTCGCCGGATCGCCGGGTACGGCCACGTCCAGCGCCGAGCTGAGCTGGATGCGGCCGATCTTGATGCCGGCGGCGCGGATTCGGTCCATCGCCTCGCGCGGGTGCTCGAACTCCACCGCGAAGTGACAGCAGTCGAAGCACAGCCGGATGTGGTCGAGCAGCAGTTCCCGACCGCGGTCCTGCCACACGCCGAGCGATCGAGCGAGGAGCGCGGCGCCCGACGAGAGCAGGTGACGCTCGAAGAAGTCCAGAGTCTCAACCGTGTTCTCGATCGTGCAGTCGGGCTCGGGCTCGATGTCCAGGTGCACCAAAGCGCCGGTTTCCTGGCGCAGCCGGATCAGTGCCTCGGCCACCTGCACGACGTGACGAATCATCGGCTCCCATGAGCGGTCGTCGGCGACCGCCAGCCACGGCTTGTAGGAAAGCGGCGCCGTGGACACCCCGCCGTCGATCCCGTCAGGCAGCAGCGCAGCGAGGATCCGAATCAGGTCGAGCGTGTACCCCACCCGTGCCGGATCGCGCCAGTCCGGCGCATAGACGCTCGCCTTGACCGGCGTGCCATGAAACGGCCCGTACGGGAAGCCGTTGATGATCGCGACGTAGAGGCCCTGGTCCTTCAGGAAGCGACGGAAGTCCTCGAGATTGCTGCCTGTGAGCAGACCGCGTGCGTCCACCGCCGACAGCCGCAGGCCGACACCGAAATCCGACTCCGGCGCGAACCGCGCCCGCAGCGCCGGGGCGTAGCGCCCGAGGGTCGCACTGACGTTGTCCCAGCCATGGGCCGGGTGGATGTTCGTGCAGTACGTCAGGTGGAAGTCGGGATGGGTGGGGAGTTTCACTTGTTCATTGCCAAGACTGCCAACATTGCCAACATTGCCAAAATTACAAAGACCCCCTCACTTCGAACGGCTGAGAGTCGGAGAAGGAAACTCACCTACCCAACTGCGCAAATCAGCCGGTGTCTTTTCAATGTTGGCAATTTTTGCAATCCTGGGAATTTTGGCAATGGATTAAGCCAGCGCCCCTTCCCGCGCGAGCCGGGGCCTGATTTTGAACTTCGGCGACTGGCTGAGGAACTGGACCGGGTTGTCGAACACGACCCGACGGATCAGATCCTCGGAATGCCGGCGGCGCCTCATCTCGAAGATGAAGCGCGGAACCGCGATCGCGTCGCTCGGACCCCAGTCGCAGGCGCCCGCCACGCAGATCCGCTCGGGACCGAAGCGCTCGATCATGTCCACCGCGCGTGCCGCCGACACCTTGGTGTTCGGATACAGGGTCAGGCCGGCCCAGTAGCCCTGATCGAGGATCAGAGGCAGCGTGTGTTCTTCGGCGTGGTCGACCATCACCCGCTCGCGCTCGATCGTCGGGAAGCTGTTGAGGACGTCGATTGAGATGCGGGTTCCCTTCAGCTTGTCTTCGAGGTGGGGCGTGTGGATCAGGATCATCTGTCCGTGCGCGATCGCCAGCTCCACCTGTTCGGTGTAGGTGGCAATCTCGTTCCGCGTGACCCGGTTCAGGCCGATCTCACCGATGCCGATGACGGTCGGGCGATCCAGGAACTTCGGGATCCGCGCCAGCACGGCGCGTGACAGCTCGCGATCGTCCGCCTCCTTCGGATTCATCGCCATCCAGGTGTAGTGCTGGATCCGGTACTGCGCGGCGCGCGCCGGCTCGAACTCGGTCAGCTGCCGAAAGTAGTCGTCGAAGCCATCGGCGCCGCTCCGATCCCAGCCCGCCCAGAATGCCGGCTCGGTCACAGCCACGCAGCCGGTGAGCGCCATCTGCTGATAGTCGTCCGTGGTCCGCGACACCATGTGGGCGTGATGATCGATGTATTGCATCTTTCTACCCCTTGCGGCCCTTGTCATAAGCCCCGAACGCGCTCTTGCGATCGAGCGCGCCGAGCGGCTCGGTGGTCGGATCGCTCAACAGCAGCTGGATGCGTTCGAGGCGGCCGGAACCGGCCGATATCGCGGCGAGCGCCTCGGTGAATGCCTGCATCCGGAAATCCCGACTCGAGTAGGCGGCGTCGGCGCGATCCAGGCGATCGAGAAACGCGGCGATCTCGAGCAGCCGCGTTCGATTCTCGATGAAGTACTCGTCAACGACTTCTTTGGGACTCAGCGGAGATCTGCTGTCCATTGCCGTCTGTGCTCTCGTTGTCTGCCGTACTTCTTGAACAAGGATAGGAGTTCAGTAGACATCTGGAAAAAGACATTTCTCCTGATCTCCTATCCTCCTGTCAGAAAGCTCTTGCTTTTCCGTCTTCCGGCTTCGAGGCGAGCCGTGCCGCTTCCAGCGAGCGCAGCACTTCGACGCTGCCCAGCATAACGCCTTTGTCGATCTCGTGGGCGTCGAAGGGGACGCCGATCGCCCGCAGCAGCATGATGGTGAGCCGGCCGCCGAGGTGCTCGCGGAACTCGTCGAGGCCGCGCAGGATCGCCGGTTGATCGCCGGCCCGGTGGCCGAGCTCGGGCGCGTAGACGGCCAGCCCCAGTGCGCTGAGCAGGCCGATCACCCGGCGCCAGTCGCTCTCCGCGAGGAATCCCGAGAGATAGGAGTAGGTCGTGTCGAGCGCCAGGCCGATCGCGACCGCTTCGCCGTGCCGGAGCTGATGGTTCGTCAGCCGTTCGAGCTTGTGCGCCGCCCAGTGGCCGAAGTCCAGGGGCCGCGACGAACCCATTTCGAAGGGGTCGCCGGCCGTGGCGATGTGGTGCAGATGCAGCGCGGCCGAGCGATGGATGACTTCCTCCATCGCGGTCCGGTCGCGCACCTCGAGCAGGCCCGCGCGCTCCTCGATGAACTCGAAGAAGGTGTGATCCTTGATCAGAGCGGCCTTCACCGCCTCCGACAGGCCGGCGCGCCAGTCGCGATCCGACAGGGTCGTGAGAAACGACGAATCGTTGACCACCGCGAACGGCGGAGTGAACGTACCCAGATAGTTCTTCTGGCCGAACGCATTGATCCCGTTCTTCACCCCGACCGCGGAATCATCCTGCGCCAGCACCGTCGTGGGGAACCGGATGAGGCGAATGCCGCGATGCGCCATCGCGGCCGCGTAACCGACCACGTCCAGCACCGCGCCGCCGCCGATCGCACCGACATAGGAATGGCGATCGAGCGACGCGTCATGGATCGCCTGCAGGACCGTGTCGGTCGGACCATGTTCGTTCTTGCACTGCTCGCCGCCCGGAATCACCACGACCGGTGCCGCCAGTTCGAGCGCGCCCGCATGATCGCGGCAGTACTGCGCCACGCGGCCCTGAAGCCCCGGATGCGCCCCGGCCACGCCGCTGTCGAGTACGAACAGAATCCGGGCCGGCTTGGGCGCGACCGCGCTCGGCGCCGCCTTGAGCACCAGCGGGTTGGACGACACGAAGACGTCCCGGCTGAAGTAGACGGGATACCGGAACGTGACACGGATTTCGTGTTCTAAGGTGTTCATGCTTCGCTTGTCACTCACTAGTTTCCAGTTCTCAGTTTCCAGTTTCCAGTCGGGGATTCAGCCGTGCCCGTCACATCGGAACTGGCCACTGGTAACTGGTAACTGGCAACTGAAAACTACGTCACCGCGAACATCCGCGCCAGCCACCCGGCGACCAGGCCGGTGGCGAGAATCACCGCAGCGAACACCGGCCCGGCGAACGTCGCTGCGATCGCCGCGTCGACCAGGACGAGCGACAGGATCCCGCGCTTGACAGCGGTTCTGATCGCACCCGGTGTTGGTTGCCGGCGTGCGGCGATGAAGGCTGGCACCACCCGCCAGGTCAGGGCCGCCGCAAGTACCAGCGCCGGAATCGCACGATCCGGCACGCGCACGATGACCAGTACGAGCGCCCCGATCGAGGCCATCAAGATTATCAAAGCGGACGAGGTGGCCCGGCTCGAACCGCCATGCACCTCGCCGCGGCTCAGCACGGTGATGGCATAGATGTAGAGCAAGGGCACAGCCGCGACCGGCCAGGCCGTCGCGAGAGCGGCCGGCACCACGGCGACCCCGAGCATCAGGTTCAACGCCCGGCACATCGCCATGTTCAGCGGCGCGATCGGCGCCTGACGTTTGCCCCAGGCGTCGTAGAGCAGGACAGCCGCGGCGATGGCGACCGCGACTCCGCCTGCAGCCGGAGTCGCGATCATCGCAGCCGCGATACCGGCTGCGAGAAGCCCGCCTCCGAGCGTCGCCGCACTCCGAACGCTGACCCGGCCTGACGGAATTGGCCGCTCCGGCCGTTCGAGCCGATCCAGATCGCGATCGAACACATCGTTCAGCACGACCCCGCCCGCATAGAGGCAGCACGAGCTCACGAGCAGCCAGGGCAGCCGGCCGGGATGTTGGAGGCCGGCAATGGCAAATCCCGCCAGCACATCACCGAGCGCGGTGACGACATTGGCAGGACGCAGGAGCTCGAGATAGGGCCGCATGGTGAATCCGGGAATCCCGCTTCGTAGTAAATCACGGCGATGACAGCGGCGTATGATCAGCAGCCTTCAACGGACCGCTTTCACGAGGCACCCGATGTCCAGGTCGACCGCGATCGTCTTCGCGATGATGTTCGCTGCTGCCACCGGCGCTGCGGCGCAGGTGTCGCGCGAGCAGCTGCTCGAGACCCACATGAAAGATGAGAAGAGCGGGTCGGTCGAGGCCGGCCGGCCGGCGTTCGAGAAGCTGTGCGCCGGATGTCATCGCTTCGGGGCGATCGGGAAGGACGTGGGCCCGGATCTGACGACTCTCACCAGCCGGTTCAAGCGCCGCGACATCCTGGAGTCGATCCTCTGGCCGTCGAAGATCATCTCGGACCAGTACCAGGCGGAGATGTTCGAATTGACCGACGGGGCAGTGGTGACCGGCATGCTGGTGCGCGAGAACGCAACCGCGCTGCTGATCAGGACGCCGGAGAATCCCGACAGGCCGGTGGTCCTCCCCAAGACCCGCGTCGCGAACCGCGCGACATCGACCGTGTCGTTGATGCCGGAGGGCCTCCTCGACTCGTTGACCCACGACGAAATCGCCAATCTCCTCGCATTCGTCACCGCCCCGGCGCCGGAGAAGTGACCCGCAACCGTTGCACGATGCGAAACCCTCCCGGACGCTCGATGGCCAGTATCCGCGGCCTGAGTGCTCCGAATCCGTAAGCTTTAACGGTAAAGCGACGTTTGTCATCTCGAAAAATCTCCGCCGCGTCGGACAATCCTTTGACAGTGTTCGCGACCGGCGTAGTCTCCCGGCCTGCACGAAATGCTGCGTCTCGCCGACGCCTGCGGTGCACCGATCGAGGTAGCGGGGCGAGACGAGGGAACAGGTTCAGTGGAGGAGGAAGTTGTGAGACATCGTCTCGTCAGAGTCGTGCTCACGGTCACGATGCTCCTGGGCGGCGCGCTCTCGGCATCGGTCCTGGCTCAGGGGCTCACCGGTCAGATTACGGGTACTGTCGCAGACTCGGGCGGCGGCGTGATGCCGGGCGCCACGGTCTCCATCAAGAACGCCGGCACGAACCAGGTCCGCGAGTCGGTCTCTGGGGCTGACGGCTCGTTCACCTTCCCCGACCTTCTGGCCGGCACCTACGACATCACCGTCAGCGTCCAGGGCTTCAAGACCTACGAGCAGAAGGGCATCGTCCTCGGCGCGACCGAGCGCGTGGCCCTGCGCACCATCACGCTCGAAGTGGGGCAGCTGCAGGAGACGGTCACGGTGTCTTCTGAACTGGCGCTGGTGCAGACTACCAACGCTGCCCGATCGGGGCTCGTGGACCGCACGCAGATCGACGACATCGCAGTGAAAGGGCGCGACTTCGCCAGCTACCTCAAGTTGCTGCCTGGCGTCGTCGACACCAGCGCACGCGAGGCGCCGGGCTGGGGAAGCATGGGCGGCCTCTCAATCAACGGCCGCACCGGAGGCTTCAACTTCTCCTACGACGGCGTCACCAACAAGGACACCGGATCGAACAGCGGCAACTACGCCGCCCCGGCGCTCGACTCGATCGCCGAAGTGCGGGTTCAGACCTCGAACTTCCAGGCCGAGTACGGTCGCAGCTCCGGCGCGACGATCACGGTCGTCACCCGCAGCGGCTCGAAAGACTTTCATGGCAGCGCCGCGTTCTACAAGCGCGATGACAAATGGAACGGCAACGAGTTCAATCGCCGCCGTCAGTGCAGCCAGGGCGTGACGGCGCAGTGCGACCCGGCACCGTATGAGTTCAACAACGGCGCGTGGACGCTGGGCGGCCCGGTGCTGATTCCCGGGACCACCTTCAATACCGGCCGCAACAAGCTGTTCTTCTTCTTTTCGCAGGACGTGCTGGGCCGCACCGACCCGGGCGGCTTGAACGAGCGCCGGATGCCGACCGAGCTCGAACGGCGTGGCGACTTTTCGCAGACCATCGACGCGCAGTTGCGTCCGGTCTTCGTCCGCGACCCGCTGCTGTCCGGGAACTGCAACGTCACCACCGGCGGCCCGGCCTGTTTCCCGGGGAGCGTGATCCCGCAGAATCGGATCAATTCGACCGCCCAGGCGCTGCTCAACCTGTTCCCGCTGCCGAACGCGACCCCGACAGCGACCAACCAGAACAACTACACCTTCCAGACCGTGCAGGACTGGCCGCGCAACGACCAGGTGCTGCGCATGGACTGGAACGTCGCGCAGGACACCACCATGTATGGCCGGCTGCAGTTCGGCTATGAGAAGCGTGCCGGCGGCGTGTCGTTCCTCGGATCGACGGGCGCGGGCTGGCCCCAGCAGCCGAGCAAGTACGAGATCGACACCGTCAGCTACGTGAACACGCTGCTGCACACGTTCAATCCGACCCTCTTCGCCGAGGTCACGGTCGGGGTCAACTGGGCTCACCAGTACACGAGCGCCTTCGACGACGCCGCTCGCCTGGCGAACGACCGCACCGTCGTGCTGCCAGCGCTGCGCCAGTTCTTCCCGTCGGCGAATCCCGACAACCTGATGCCTCAGGCCTCCTTCACCGGTGGCCCCGGCGGGAACATCGCCTCGTTCAACGTCGAGAGCCGCTGGCCGTTCTTCGGTTTCAACACCCTGTGGAACTTCTCCGGCAACATCACGAAGATCAAGGGCGCCCATAACATCAAGAGCGGGCTGTTCGTGGAGCATACGACCCGTCCGGCGCAGCGCTCCTCGACCTTCAACGGATCGCTGAGCTTCAACTCGGACGGATCCAACCCGCTCAACACCAACGTCGGCTTCGCCAACGCGCTGCTCGGCGTCGTGACCCAGTACCAGGAATCGGACGCGCATCCGGATGCCCATGGCCAGTTCATGAACACCGAGTTCTACGTGCAGGACAACTGGAAGCTGAAGCGGAACTTCACCATCGACGCGGGCATGCGTTTCTACTACCTGACTCCGACCCAGAGTGAAGGGGACGATGTTCCGGTGTTCAATCCCAACCAGTGGGCGGCCGGCTCGGCGCCGCTGCTCTACACGCCGGTCACCGTGGGGGGGGCCCGCCTCGCGCGGAATCCTGTCACCGGCGAGACCCTCCCGGCGGTCTACATCGGACGGCTGGTGCCGAACACCGGAAACTTCATCAACGGCATGGAGGTGTTCGAAGGCACGCCGCAGCAGAAGCATCCGTTCAAGCTGGCCCCCCGCATCGGTTTCGCGTGGGATGTCACCGGTGACGGACGGACGGCCGTCCGCGGCGGCGCCGGCGTGTTCTACGATCGCTACTCCGACGACGATATCCTCGACCTCGTCGAGCTGCCGCCGGCCCTGAACACCTACACCACGAACTACACGACCATCCCCGAGCTGCTGGCCAGCCCGCTGACCGCGACTCCGACGGCCGTTCGATTCATCGACGAGTTCACTCCGCCGGTGGTCTACAACTGGAGCGTCGGCATGCAGCGCGACATCGGCTGGAACTTCGTCGGCGACGCCGCCTACGTCGGGAATGCCGCCCGCCACCAGCGGGTCAACAACGGCGCGATCAATGGTCAACCCTACGGCTATGCCTACCAGGCGTCGAGTCTGGATCAGACCAACGTGATCGGCGGGATCGCGCAGCCGCTGCCGGACGACCTCCTCCGGCCGTACCGCGGATACGGCTCGATCACGCAGCGCACCTACGACGGCTACGGCGACTACCACTCGCTGCAGTTCGCGTTGAACCGTCGCCGCTCGTCGGATGGGCTGTCCTTCGGCGTGGCTTACACCCGCGAGCTGGTCAACAAGACGCTGGGGGCGATCGACCCGTTCGTCTCGGACAACCGCGCCCGCAACTACCGTTGGGTGACCGGCGACAACGGCAGCCGGAAGCACATCCTGAACATCAACTACTCGTACGAGGTGCCGAACCTCAGTCACAAGTGGAACAACGTCGTGGTGAAGGCGCTCGCCGACGACTGGCAGGTGTCCGGCGTCACCTCGATCCTGAGCGGCGTTCGTCAGGGCTTCAGCTACGGCTACACGGCGGTGCCCACGGGCGTGCTGACCGGCCAGGGCTCGATCAACGGACAGGGCAGCCGCGTCAACATCCTGTGCGACCCGAACCTGCCGCGCGGCGAGCGGACCTTCGAGCGCCAGTTCAAGACCGAGTGCGTCGGGCCGCCGACGGACCAGTTCCGGCTCGGCAACGCGATCAACGACGAGTACATCGGGCCGGGCTTCATGAACTGGGACATCTCGTTCTTCAAGCACGTGCCGATGGGCGGCAACCGGCGCCTGCAGTTCCGGATCGAGCTCTACAACGCGTTCAACACCGATCAGTGGCAGCAGACCTCGATCGACACGAGCGCGGTGTTCAACTACACGACCGGTGCGCAGACCGACACCGCGTTCGGCAGCCTGACGGGCAACACGCTGAGTGCGCGGCGCATTCAGCTCGGCGCCCGGTTCACGTTCTAACCACTGATGATGGCGGGAGCCGGACGGGCGCGGCCTGTTCCGGCTCCTGCAGACCACGGAGAACGTCGCAATTCGTACGCAGGACCTCCTCGAGTCCAGTCCGGGGGACTTCGTCCCCCGGACCCCCTTACACCGTCGCTCGCGGGGGCCCCGCGCCCCGCTCCGCTCCGGTGGGGGCGCGCTAACGCGCGCCTGCACGCCCGCGTCTGAACCAGGCGCTCCTCCGGGAGCGCCTGTGTTCTGTACTCCATGACAGTGAGAGTGGTGGCGGTTGCCGCATGGATGGTGATGTTCGCCGGCGCGGGACTGCTGACGGCGCAGAACCCAGGGGCCGCTGCCCAGGCTGATGCGGCCGAACAGAGGCTCGCCCTTTACAAGCAGCTGCTCACCGACTGGGCCGGGCTCACGAGGTACGGCAGCGAGAACAGCGAGCTCGGATCGCCCCGGCCCGGCGAAAACCGCGTGGTGTTCTTCGGTGACGATGCCACCGAGCTGTGGGGCGGCGCGGGATTCTTTCCGGGCAGGCCATACCTGAATCGGGGCATTCGCGGCCAGAACTCGGCGCAGATGCTCGTGCGGTTCCGTCAGGACGTAATCGAATTGACGCCGAGGGTCGTAGTCATACATGCCGGCACGAACGATCTGGCCCGCATGTTCGGACCCGGCACCCGCGGCACCTTCGCCGACAACATCATGTCGATGACCGAACTGGCGAAGGCGCACGGCATCGCGGTCGTGCTCGCGTCGCTGCTGCCGGTCTGCGACTGCGTCACCGATCAGACCTCGCGGCGCTCGCCGATCCGGCTTGGAGACTTCAACGAGTGGCTCCAGGAGTACGCAAAGACCAGTGGGGCGGTGTATCTCGATTACTTCACCGCTCTCTCCGAGGCCCGGAGCTTCAGGCAGGAGTTGACCGCGGACGGCGTCGTCCCGAACGCGAAGGGCTACGCGGTGATGGCGCCGCTGGCGGAGGCGGCGATAGCGAAGGCGTTGAGGAAATAGATGCGAACTGAAAATCGTTTCGGCGCGCTGACGGTCGTGCTGCTCGTTGCTGCCGCTGCTGCACTACACGCGCAGGGGCGCGGCGGCGCGGCGTGGAGCACGGTTGGCGGGGATCCGCAGCGCACCGGGTGGGCGCGGACCGATCCGCGGATCTCGAAAGAGTCAGCAGTGAAGCCGGGCCTGCAGCTGTTGTGGAAGCGGCAACTTCAAAAAGGAGCTGCAGCGCTCACGCAGCCGGTGCTATTGCCGAACATCATTGCTTATAAGGGCTTCAAGGCGCTCGCCAATCTCGGCGGTCCCGCCGACACGGTCTACGCGATCGACTCCGACCTCAATCGCATGTTCTGGGAAACGCGATTGAGCAGCGCGGCAAAGGGCACGATGCCTGCCTGCGCCGGAGGATCGATCGCCGTGACACGCGCTGCGACGCTCGGCGCACCGGCCGCCGGACGTGGCGGGCGCGGACAGGGCGGGCCGCCTCCGCCCGCCGCCGCGGCGCCGGGTGAGCGTGGCCGCGGGAACGGTGGTTTCGGGGGGATGTTCACCGTCTACGCGGTGTCCACCACCGGCATGGTGCACGCGCTGAACCCGCAAACCGGCGAGGATATCAACCCGCCCGCGAAGTTCACCGGCGGCAGCGCGCGCCTGAGCGGCGCGGTCGTCATCGACAACGTCGTCTACGCAGCGGTGGTCGAGCCGTGCGGCGGCGTGGCCAGCGGTGTCTACGCGATCGATCTCACCGAGAACGCCAACACGGTCTCGAGCTTCGACGCCAAGGGCGCACGGGTTGCCGGCGCGCTCGGTCCCGCGTTTGCGAGCGACGGCACGCTGTTCGTAGCGACCGGCGCATCGACCGGCGATGCCACGTACGCCAACGCAATCGTCGCGCTCGAGGCGCGCACGTTGAAAGCGAAAGACTGGTTCACGGCACCGGCCGGCTTCACGTCCTCGCCGGTCGTGTTCACGCAGGGCTCCAGGACGCTCGTGGCCGCGTCGAACGCCGACGGCTGCGTCTACGTGCTCGATGCCGCGACCCTGGGCGGGGCGGATCACAGGACCCCGCTTGCGAAGTCGGCACAGTTCTCACAGGCGAAGGATTTTGCTGCAGGGGCGATTACCACCTGGGAGGACGGTGGCGCCCGCTGGATCGCGGCAGCCACAGGCGGCCCGCTGCCGGGAGACGCAAAGTTCGGTCAGGCGAACGGCACAGTGAAGTCCGGCGGGATCGTCGCGTTCCGGTTGAGCGGCGAGGGCTCCTCGACGACGCTGGAACCGGCGTGGACCTCGCGTGACGTCGAACGTCCCGGCGCGCCGATCGTGCTGAACGGCGTCGTCTTCGCCATATCGGCAGGTGCGATGGGGGCTGGCAAGGGCAAGTCGGTCTTATATGCGTTCGACGCTGCGACAGGCAAGGACCTCTGGAACAGCGGGAACGCGATGAGCTCCTACGTGCCTGGCGTCCCGCCGTCGGCCGGCGACGGCCAGATATACGTGGTCACCGCTGACGGCACGCTGTACGCGTTCGGGATTCCGTTGGAGCATTGAAAATGCGCAAAGTAATCGCACTTGGCCTGGCGGCTGCGACGCTGACGGGCGGCCGGATGCTCGCTGACAGTGAACGGCCGTCCAGTGCGCGTCGGGCCGCCGCGACAGCTCAGGCGCCGGCTTCAGACCTCATCGACTACTGGACCGACGGCGCCGACGTCGAACGATCGGGCTGGGTCAGGAATGAAAAAATCCTCACGAAGGCCAACGTCGGCACGTTGAAGCTGAAGTGGAAGCTCGAGACCGGCAACCAACCGCGAGCCCTTCACGGGCTGATGCCGGTGCTGGTCATCGGTCAGCTCGCGACGTCAGCCGGCGTCAAACAGGTCGGCATCGTCAACGGCATCTCCGACAACCTGTACGCCTTCGACGTCGAGACCGGGAAGATGCTCTGGCAGAAGCACTGGGACTACGAGGCTCCGGCGGGAGCGGGCGGTGGTGGTGGTCCCGCGCCCCAGGACCCGCGGCGGCTCGGCTTCCTCAGGCCCGGCGGCAGCAGCGACACGCCGGTGATCGGGCCGGCCGACGCGCAGGGCCGGCGCCCCGTGTATTTCGTCACGGGCGACGGCATGCTGCACACGCTCAACGCGGCTGATGGCAGCGACCTGCAACCGCCGTTCAAGTTCTTCGGCGGCAAGGGCTGGGCGCTGAATCTCGCCGGTAACACGCTCTGGCTGCAGACGACGTACGCCGGCGCCTCGATCGCGGCGGTCCGTCTCGACGACCCCGACAAAAAGGTGATGACGTGGAACGCCGGCAGCGGCGGCGCCTGGGGCCGCCGCGGCGTCGCGGTCGATTCGACCGGCACCGCATGGACGACGACGGGAGACGGCGTCTACGACCTGACCAGCGATCCCAAGCGCTACGCCAACAGCGTCGTCGGCGTGCAGATCGACAACGGTCAGATGAAGCTGAAGGACTATTACACGCCGACCAACTGGGAATGGCTGCGCAAGCGCGACCTCGATCCAAATAACACGCCGACGATTTTCAAATACAAGGGACGTGAGCTGATTGCCGCGTCCGGGAAAGAGTGCCGTCTCTACTTGCTCGACCCGGAATCCGCCGGCGGCGAGAACCATCAGACACCTGCGTACAAGACGTCGCTCTTCTGCAACGAGGAAGTGGATTTCCAGGACATGGGCAGCTGGGGCGCGTTGAGCTCATGGGAGGACCCGAGTGGCGCGCGCTGGGTGCTGGCCCCGTTCTGGGGGCCGGTGCACTCGCAGGCGAAGTTCCCGATCTCGTACGGTCCCGTGAAAGAGGGCGGCGTTGCCGCCTACAAGCTGGTCGAGCGCGGCGGCAAGCTCGAGCTCGCGCCGGCCTGGGTATCGCGCGACATGAAGCGCGGAGAGCCGGTGCTGATCGTCAACGGGATGGTCATCGGCTACGGCAGCGGCGAAGAGACCAAGCAGTCCTGGCCGGACATCGGGCTTGTTTTTGATTCGTCGATTCGCGCCGCGAAAGGCACGCGCGCGACGATCTACGTTCTGGATGCCATCACCGGCAAGGAGCTCTGGTCGAGCGGCGATCAGATCCACCAGTGGAATCACTTCTCGGGAGTCACCGCCGTCAACGGCCGGATTTATCTCAGCACTTACGAAGGCACGCTGTACTGCTTTGGGGTGGACAGCGCGGCGGCGGCAACGAAGTAAGCACTGTGCGGGTCGGGCCCCACGAAGCAAGCCAAGAAATGCCGCCAGTGCGTAACGGGATTGGCCCATGCAGAGGTGTTCGATGAGGATCAGATTGCGGAGTGTTGGACTCGGCCTCGCCGTCCTCGCGATGTCCGGCGTGCTGCCGGAGGCCTGGCAGCAGCAGCGCGCTCAACCGCCGTCATCCGAGCGCGCACAGGATCAGCCATTCCCAGAGGGCTCCCCGTTCGCGCTGCTTCCCGGCTTCAAAATTGAGCGGGTCACGCCGGAAGCCAAGAACGAGTCCTACATCGTCGTCACTTTCGACCCGCAGGGCCGGCCGGTGGTCTCGCAGAGCAGCTCGGGCAACGGCAGCTCGCCACGGGTGCTGCTCGACGAGAACAACGACGGGATCTACGAAGGCGAAAAGATCGTTGCCGAGATGCTGAACACCTGTCACGGTCTGTTCTACGCAAATCGCACGACGCTCTATGGCGATTGCCGTGGTGAAGTGCCCGGCGATCCGCCGCCGCCCGCAGAGCCCCAGTTCGGCGGACGCGGACAGCAGGGTCGTGGCGGCGCGGCGCCGGGCGGTCAGCCTGGTGCGCCGGGAGTCGCGGGTCAGCCCCCGGCAGGACGCGGCGGCGCCCAGAACCAGGGGCCGGTGCGCGGCATCCCTGGCTTCTACAAGCTCGAGGACACCAACGGCGACGACGTGATGGATCGGATCGAGCGGATCAATGGATACGCCTCGAATGGCATGGGCGATCACGGCCCGCACGCGATCCGCCGCGGTCCCGACGGCAGCATCATGTTCCTCGTCGGCAACAACACCTACGTGGGCGCGCTGTCGCCGGCCGGTGACGTGAACGACGACGCCGTCGATACGGTGACGTCACCGAACTGGCACAACTCCGAGGAGCGCCAGTTCCTGCCGCAGTTCAACGATCCGCGATTCGGCAACAGCA